>Ga0307377_10000060_pt1 | contig 161334 bp, 122 predicted proteins | sample TR3MG_FD_202535 | JGI IMG/M metagenome (GOLD analysis project Ga0307377, IMG submission 202535) | Soil microbial communities from Risofladan, Vaasa, Finland - TR-3 | ecosystem: Environmental > Terrestrial > Soil > Coastal area > Acid sulfate soil | place: Finland: Risofladan, Vaasa... | reverse complement strand
TCTCCAATCCCCGTCCTCACCACCCCAGACCCCACCATCCGCCCCTCCACCAGGTTCGTCAGTCCCAGGAACTGCGCGGCCCAGGCCGAGACAGGCCGCCGGTAGACCTCTTCCGGCGTCCCCACCTGCACCACCTGCCCGGCCCGCATCAGCACCACCCGGTCGGCGATAGCGAATGCCTCCTCCTGGTCGTGGGTGACGGTGATGGCAGTCACGCCGGCACGACGGAGGATGCCGGGCAATTCATCCATCAGCCGCTCGCGCAACGCCCGGTCCAGCGCTCCCAGCGGTTCGTCGAGCATCAGCAAGCACGGCTGGGGAGCCAGGCTGCGCGCCAGCGCCACGCGCTGGCGCTCCCCGCCCGAAAGTTGGTTCACGTCACGGTGCTCAAAGCCCGCCAGCCCGACCAGTTCCAGTACCTCGGCCACCCGCGCGGCCACCGCCTGCCGGTCCTGCCCCTGCATGCGCAGCCCAAAGGCAACGTTCCCCAACACATCCTTGTGGGGAAAGAGCGCATACTCCTGGAACATCAGCCCAAAGCCGCGCAGGTGAGGGGGCATCCGCGTCACGTCCCCACCATTCACCAGCACCTGGCCGCCGTCGGGCGCGTCTAGCCCGGCGATCAGCCGCAGGAGCGTGGTCTTTCCACAGCCGGAAGGCCCTAGAAGGCAGAGGTTCTCGCCATCCTCGACGCTGAAACTGACGTCGCGCAACGTCCAGCCGTCTGGATAAGACTTACGGAGGTTGCGGATCTCCAAGAGAGGCATACACACACTCACTGAATGGAGATGATCCGAAACACAATCTCACCGCCCGGGGTCTTTACCATGACGGTATCCCCCACCCGATGCCCCAACAATGCGCGGCCTAGCGGCGATTTATCGGACACCTTGTTGTTGGCTGGATTCGCTTCCGCCGGCCCCACGATCCGGAACGTCTCCGCCTCCTCTGTCCCTTCCTCCACAACTACGACCAGGCTACCCAGCGTGACCTCGTCCCTGGGGCCATCCTCCTGGATGATGACCGTATTGCGCAGCATCGCCTCGATCTGCATGATGCGCCCTTCAAGAAAACCCTGCTCCTCCTTGGCGGTCGTGTAGTCGGCGTTCTCCGCAAGGTCCCCCTGCTGGATCGCCTTGTGAAGCCGCCCGGCCAACGCCGCTCGCTTCACGTTGACCAGGTGGTCCAGTTCCCGGCGCAGGTTCTCCACGCCCTCAACAGTCAGATATACAGGTTGTTGCACGTTCATCCGATGTCGTTCTCCTCCCCAGTCTAATCAATGTCCCACTAAACGCTCCCACAAGGGCGGGCCCAACACCAGCAGGCCGACAGCGATGGAGATGATCGCTGCCAGCAACACAGCCCCCGCTGTCACGTCCTTGACCACCTTTGCCAGCGGATGATAGCCCGGGCTCACCAGGTCCACCAGCGTCTCCGCCAAGGTGTTCAGCATCTCACTCACCAGCACCACGCCGATCGTCAGCACCAGTACTGCCCACTGGATCGGTGCCAGATCCAACCACAGCCCCAGTCCCACCACGGCCGCAGCAATGGCCAGGTGGATGCGCGTATTGCGTTGTGTCCGCAACGCGTACCACAGGCCGGAAAAAGCGACGCGGAAACTATCGAGAAGGTTTCGACTACGCACGGTCCATCACGTGGGCAGGTGTACCTCGACACCCAACGCCTGCAGCACCCGGGCCTGGGCGGCCCACATCTCCGCCCGCTCCTCCTGGGCCAGGTCGTCGTATCCCAGGAGATGCAGGACGCCGTGGACGACGAGCAGTTGCAGTTCCGCCTGCACGTCGTGGCCGGCCTCGGCAGCCTGGGCCTGGGCACGTTGGAACGAGACAATGACGTCACCCAGGTAGCGGGGCAGCCCTGGCGCGCCGATGAATGGCCCGCGGGTCTCGTCGGCAAAGGCCAGCACGTCGGTCGGCGCATCCACACCCCGGTGACGGCGGTTGAGTTCGTGCAACGCCCGATCGTCCGTCACCACTACGGCCAGTTCGCACGGCTCCTCCACCTGTTCGTGGAGTAGCGTCTCGCACGCAGCCCGGTGCAGCGTTTCGGATTGCACGAGCGCGCGGAACCGCGCGTCAATCTGTACTTCTATCATAAATGGAGACATCGCTGGTTCAGATCTCACTTTCACGTACTGGCTGCACTTGGCTGGGGGTACTGGATGCGCGGATGAAAGATCCCCTTCAGCGCAGAAATAAACGTCTGGCGTATCGCCTGCAGGTCGCGCAACGTAAGGTCACACTCGTCCAGTTGGCCGTCGGTTACGCGCTGATCTATGACGCGATTGACGATTTCCGCCACCTCCTCGGCGTTCGTGGGACGCGCGGCACGCACGGCCGCCTCACAGCCGTCGGCCAGCATGACCAACGCCGTCTCTTTACTCTGCGGCCTGGGACCCTGGTGGTGAAAGTCGCGTTCGTCAACCAGTGCTGCGTCACCAGCCAGTTGCACGGCCCGACCGTACAGGAAACTCACCCACGTCGTGCCATGGTGCTCTGCAACGAAAGCACGCACACGACGGGGCAAGCGATAACGGCGGGCCAGTTCCAGTCCATCCTTCACGTGGCCGACGATGATCTCCGCACTGGTGCGCGGGTCGAGCCGGTCGTGAGGATTCACGCCCTCGACCTGGTTCTCGGTGAAGAAATACGGACGAGCAATCTTGCCCACGTCGTGATAGTAGGCTCCCACGCGGGTGAGCAGCGCATCGGCGCCGATACTCTCGGCGGCCTGCTCGGCCAGGTTCGCCACCATCAGACCATGATGGTACGTCGCCGGCGCCTCGCGCAGCAACCGCTGCAAGAGCGGGTGGTCAGGACGGCTCAACTCGATCAGCCGCATCGTCGTCGTAATGTCGAACAGCGGGCCAACGAGAAACAGCCCCCCCAGCGCCAGGCTGGCCGAGAGTCCCCCATTGAACATGCCGCTCAGTGCTGTGATCAGCAAATCGCCTGGCTGGACGATCCCCTGTGGCAGGCGAAAAATGGCGGCGATGGCCACGTGCACCAGGGCCACAAATGCGCCGGCGCGAAAGAGCGCACTGATGCGCTCCACCCTCCTCAGGGCCAGTGCAGCCACCAGCCCACCTACTGCCGTGTAGGTGGCCATCTCCAGGGAGTTGTCGGCGACGACGCCCGCCACGCCCCCGAGAAAGATCGCCACCGCCACGCCCGCGTGCGGGCCTAGCGTAGCCGAAGCCACCATGGCCAGGGCCGGAGCCGGGGCCAGATAGCGCAAGACCAGGCCTCCTGGCACCATCAACCCCGCCCCCAATACAGAGAGCGAAACCAGCAACACCAGGAGGAGCAGCGGCCGCCCGCTCCACACAACGTCGGGCTGAAAGCGCGCCAGGTAGAAGCACAAGAGCGAGGTCATCAACACCGCCAACAGGCCCGCGCCAACCAGGTCGGTCCATTGGACCTGGGCTTGCCGCAACCCGAGTTTGTCCAGTGCCTCCATGTCGAGCGCGCTGACGCGCTCTCCCTCCCGTACGATGACCTCGTTGGCTTCGAACGTGCGCAGCACTGGCGGCACCTCCTCGCGGGCGCGCGCCTGGGCCTCGGCCGTCGCGGTCGGGTCAAGGAAGGAATTGGGGATCAGGAAGGGCTGCACCAGCGCGATCGTCACGGCGGTTTCCTCAGAGGACAGATCGAGACTGACCAGTGCCGGGACTCCCTCGCGGGCATCCTCCAGGTATCCCTCCAGGGTCTCCCGGCGCATGGCCTGGTCAATCACCGCCAATATCTCCAACTGGACCCGGTCCCCGCCCTCATCGGGCAGAGCCAGCAGACTGTTGAGCGTCTCCGGGGAGAGGGCAGCCAGTTCCGGCACGGCCAGAACCCACGCCCGCTTTTGGGCGGGAGAAGCCAGCGTGTCAGCCCGCACCGATCCCAGGTAGTCAAGCACCCGCCGGACGCGATCCAGTTGCTGGCGCGCCAGTGCAGGGTCGGGCAGCGTATAGACTGGCCTGACTATGCCAGCAGCCCGTTCCTGTTCAGCCGCGCGCAGGAGCGCGCTCTCGAACGTCACGCGACGTGGAGCACGAACGTCCTGGGAAGCGACGTCCCCTTCCGCTAACACCACGCGTCCGGTGGGCAAGAGCGGAAGGACCATCACCACACCCGTCACCCCCGCCAGTACCAGCCCTAATAGGATCAGGCGCAGCCAGGCCCACCCGCGATGGTTGCCCCGGCGCGGTGACGGTTTTCCTCCGTTTGCCTCTGGTGTCGGTTGCATCGCACTCACGTACCCACGCACGCTGTACTTTGGTAAGATAGACAGAAGGGAGCACATACAGCGCTCCCTTCTGTCCATTCGTGCGAACATGCTCCGTGAGTGTCGTCTAGTCAGACAGCAACTCACGCACAACTTGGTTCACGAGACGACCATCGGCACGACCTTTGAGCCTGGCCATCAACTGGCGCATCGCCAGCCGGTCCCGCTATTGGTAGTTTTGCCGATCCTTGGCCGTCTGCCGGCGACTCTTGCGCAACTTGGCCGCCTTCTTGCGCTTGCGGATCACGCTCGGCTTTTCGAAAAAGCGGCGACGACGAGTCTCCGACATCAGACGGTCGGCCTGAACCTTCCTGGTGAAGCGCCTCAACAAGGAATCGAAGGACTCGCCATCTTCAATCACGACCCTGGTCACGTACTTCCCCCCTCTCTATACCCAGTCTTACCGGTTTTTTGATTACAGGCTCATTATAACCGCGCGTTGGGCACTTGTCAAGCAATGCATGCACTTCCCGCAGGTTTGAACGCAACAGCAACCTGCGGGAAGGTAGTTGAGCAATCATTACCCCGGCGGCCAGCCAAAAGAACGCCCGCCCAACAGGTGCAGGTGCAGGTGAAACACCGACTGGCCCGCCAGGGAGCCGCTGTTGACCACCAGCCGGCAGGCGTTGAGCGTGCCCGCCTGCTCTGCCACTTGCCGGGCGACGACGAACAATTTCCCCAACAGAGCAGCGTCCTCCGGTTCCACCTGGGCCACACCGGCAATGTGGCGGTTGGGCACGATGAGAACGTGGACACCTGCACCAGGGTGAATGTCGTGGAAGGCGGTCACGTCTTCGTCCTGGTAGACGATGCGCGCCGGGGCCTCCCCCCGCACAATGCGGCAGAAAATACAATCGCTCATTGGAGCACCTCACCTACCAGACAACCGTTCTGTGTCGCTACCAGTCGCGTAGGGGTGAGCCGGTTGTGCAAGTCCTCCTCCGCGCGCGTGATGACTTGCAGATAGTTGCTGGTCAAACCAGACCACATCCCGTCGCGCCGGCGCTGTTCCCACAGTACCGCCATCTGCCGGCCCAGGAACCGCTGGCGGAAGTGGGCGGCCTGCTCAGCCCCCAATGCACGCATCGCGCGCGCCCAGACTCGCCGCGCTTCCCGGCTCACCTGGCCTGGCAAACGGGCGGCCGCCGTGCCTGGGCGCGGAGAATAGGGAAAGACGTGCAGCCGCGCGAACCCCACCGCCGCCACAAAATCGAGGCTGGCCCGAAAAGCAGCCTGATCCTCGCCGGGGAAACCCACGATGACGTCGGTCGTCACGGCCAGATCGGGGATGGCCGCGCGTGCCACTTGCACCAGGTGAGCAAACTCCCCGGTAGTGATGCGCCGGCCCATCCGGCGCAGCGTCTCGTCGCATCCCGCCTGCAGCGGCAGGTGCAGTTGGCGGCACAGCCGCGCGTTCTCCCACAATCCAAAGAAACCCTCGTCCAGGTCCCACGGCTCCAGCGACGAGAACCGCAACCGCTCCAGATCGGTGTGTGCCAGCAACGTCTCGACCAGGGTGCGCAGACCACCGGGCAACCCCAGGTCGCGCCCATAAGAGCCCAGGTTCACGCCGGTCAGCACAGCCTCCCGGCAACCAGCCTCGACCAGCGCCTGCACCTCGGCGACGACGTCGGCCAGAGGGCGACTGCGGGCCGGCCCTCGCAACAGGCGGGTGACACAGTAGGTGCAATGGTTGTCACAACCATCCTGCACTTTCACGAAAGCGCGGGTACGCGTCCTAATCCCCTCGACCTGTCCCAGGGAGAGGGGCAGGGGTGAGGGTGAGGGTGAGGAAGCCACCATTTCCACCACCCGCTCCTTCTCCGCATTGGGCACCACCCAGGAAACGCCGGGGAAGCCGGCACACTGCCGGGGCGACAAGGTGGCGTAGCAGCCCACGACGGCGATCCGCGCCTCCGGGTTCGCCCGCGCCAGCGCGCTGAGATAGTGGCGCGACTTGCGTTCCGCCTCCGCGGTGACGGCACACGTGTTGACGACGCACACGTCAGCCCGGTCAGGACCATCCACAACCGCATGGCCCGCCGCTGCCAACTGGCAGGCCATCGTCTCGATCTCGCTCTGGTTCAAGCGGCAGCCCAGACTGTGGAGATAGACTCGACAAGCCACGGCAGGCTCACACGTACTGCAGATTGGGGTCCTCCTGGATATAGGCCAGCCGTGCCCCCAGGTAGGGCAGGGGGTCCAGGCCGTGCCAGACCCTCAGCAAGTGATAGGTCGGAGAAGTGAGCAGGCGGCAGACGTCCACCGCTTCCTGCCAGTCAGGCTGGCGAATGGCGGCCACTGTCTCCGGGTCAGGCAGGATCCCGAAATCCCATGCCCCACACAGGCGGACCAGAAAGTCCACCCGGTCGGCCAGGGTTGCCAGCACACGAGGAGGTTCGGTATCAGGGTAAAGTGCACCATCAATCCACAAGGCCATCGAGAAACTCCGTCGCAAACCAGGTACGCACCCACTCGGCCGCCGCTCGCTCGGCCGGATCGGCAATCTCCTCCAAAGGGCGATGCACGGCAATCCGGGCCAGGTGAGTCTGTACAGCCAGAGTTGCGCGGGCAGCCCTCGTATCACAGTCCGCCCGCTGCCGCCATTCTCGCCACAGTGCCCAGCACCAGGCAGGTGCGGCTACGCCAGCCTGACACAGGGTGTAAATGTCCCGAAAATCGCGGGGCGCTCCCCGTTCCACCAGCGCCACCATTTTGCAGGCCACCAGGTCCTGGAGGCTGTCTAACAGCACATCCACCCAGGGGGCTGGCTGGCCTGGAGCCAAAAGTGCTGAGCGCTGGTTGACCTGGAAACTAAAGATGGTCTGTCCTTCCTGCTGCAGTTCCACGCTGATCAGGTCACCCCACGCCCGCATCCGCACCGTGCCGAAGAATCGCAGCGCACCATAGACCACCGCGATGGCCCGCTGCCGGTCCTCCTCCGTCGCTTCCGGTGCCCACCACGCATCCACGTCGTAGGTAGGGCGATACTCGTAGTAATGGGCCAGGCCCAGCCCTCCCCCCAGGGAGAGTTTATGGCCCAGCCCGTTCTCGGCCAGTGCCCGGAGGCAGGCCAGCGCGTATTCAGACACCTGTCGCGGACGACTCGGTTGAGGCATTATGGTTTCTCCACGCGCAGGTTGTCGAACTGCACCTCCACGTTCGGCTCAAAGAACGAACCGGCGTAGAGGCCGATGTCGCCTCGCGTATAGCTCTTGTCCTCGACCTGCGCCAACTGCACGCCGTTGACCAGAAACGTCAACTGCGCACCCTGGCACACCACCCCCAGAAGATTGGTCGCTGCCCCGGGGTGGATGGCGTCAGATGGGGCCCAATCGGCCCCCAATGGTCTCCACTCCTGGCCGTCGTACTTGCTCACCAGGTAGTAGCCGTCTCCGCTGATGGAAAAGCGGTAGAAATGTTGGGGGTCCTGCATGCGCGCCATCACGCCGTACTCGTTGTCGTCAGGGCCAGCGATCTGGGTCGCCTCGACAGTCAGGTAAGAGTCCGACAATGCGCGCCCGGCAGAAGCCCAGGCCAGCGAATTGGGCACCTTGACGAGGATGCGCATCCCACCATCGCTATACCCAACCTCGGCAGAGGAATCCGATTCAGCCCGCCAGCCGCTGGCAGGGTTCGAAAAATCGTCCGCCCACGGCAATCCATCCCCAGCGCCGGCAGCACAAGCGACCAACAGAAGCACCAACGTCGCGAATACCACAATAAGCCATCCTCTACTCATTCCGTGCTCCCCATCCGCCAATCCTGCGAATCCGTGGTCATGGCCCGCTCACCAGAAAATTGTCGAAGCGCACCATCACATCACCCTCTGGCCCACTTCCCGCCCCGATGCCCACGTCACCCTGTGTGTAGGTATCGTCTGTCACAGCCTCCAACAGCTCCCCATTGACGTACAGGCTCAACTCGTTCCCCTGGCAGGCTGCCAGGATGTGATTGGTCTGGCCGCCTGTCCTGATGGCCAGCGAGGGAGACATTCCAATCCTATCGCCGGTCAGGACCTCGAGGTCACCGCCATCTACCCGCTTGAAGATCGCGTAGCAACCGTCGGCGCTGATAGCGAAATAATAAAAGTTACCCGTATCCACGTGGCGGCACAGGACGCCGAAATGGTTGTCCTGGGAGCCGGAGGCCAGATATGCATCTACCTCGACGCTCACATCGCCATACTTGCGGCCAGGATGAGCCCAGGCGAACCAATGCGGCCCGTACAGGTTGATCAAGTATTCCCCATCCTGATACCCGCGCTCGAAGCGCTCGCGCTGGTCTGCACCCCACCCGCTGCGTGGATTCTCGAAATCGTCCCGAAACAGCGTGCTTTGCTCGCCATCCTGGGTGCAGCCACAGGCCAGCACCAGCAGCACCAGCACGATCCAACGCCCCGTCAGGCGACGGCCACGCTTCCCCATAATCGCCTCCCTCCTGCCCCCATGCATCCTGGCGTGCAGAACTGGCACGATTATAACATGGGCGGGCGATTTGCGAAAGAGAAACCCCGCTTGCCCACCCTCCCCGAATGCGCTATACTCCATTCCGCATTCCTGATCCCTAACCCCCGATACCATAACGAGGAGATGACCCAATGATCGCCATCACCAACGGCAAAGTAATGACCATCACCCAAGGCACGTTCGAGCGTGGCACAGTCCTCATCGAGGACGGGCGCATCGTCGCCATCGGAGAGCACGTCGAGATTCCGGCAGGCGCCGAGGTGTACGACGCGATGGGCAAGGTCGTCGTGCCCGGCCTGATTGACGCCCATTGCCACGTCGGCCTCTTCGCCGACGGCATCGGCTGGGAGCACGCGGACGGCAACGAGATGACCGATCCGGTCACCCCGCACATGCGGGCGCTCGACGCAGTCCACCCCGATGACCCGGCCTTCAAGGAACTGGTGGCCGCCGGCGTGACCACCGTGCTCACCGGTCCTGGCAGCGGCAACCTGATCGGCGGGCAGTGGGTTTGTCTCAAGACTGTGCCCAGGCCGAGCGTCGAACAGATGGTGCTCCTTGAGCCGGCCGGCATGAAGATGGCGCTGGGCGAGAATCCCAAGCGCGTCTACGGCGAGCAAAAGAAGGTCCCTTCCACCCGCATGGGCAACGCGGCCACGCTGCGCGCCGCACTGGTGGACGCCCAGAACTACCTGGACAAATGGCGCCAGTATGAGACGGAACTGGCCGAATACAAGGCCAAGGCCGAGGCAGAAGACAAGGATGCCAAACCGCCCAAGCCTCCCGAGCGCAACCTGAAACTGGAAGCACTGGGTAAAGTCATCCGCCGCGAGATGAAAGCGCGCGTCCACGCCCACCGGGCCGACGACATGCTCACCGCCATCCGCATCGCCGAGGAATTCAACCTGGACCTGACGCTCGAACATGCCACCGAAGGGTACAAGATCGCCGGCATCCTGGTCGCCAAGGGCATCCCGGTCACGGCCGGGCCCATCCTCTTCTCGCGCACCAAATACGAACTGCGGGACATGACGCCCAAGAACCCCGGCCTCATGGCCAGAGCAGGCGTCAAGGTCGCCATCCAAACCGACGAGACGTCGGCGGTCAAATATCTGACCATCAACGCCGCGCTGGCTGCGCGCGAGGGGATGCCGGAAGAGGAGGCACTGAAGGCCATCACCATCAACGCCGCCGAGATCATCGGCGTCGCCGACCGGGTGGGCAGCCTGGAGGTGGGCAAGGACGCCGACGTAGTCGTCTTCAGCGCCCACCCCTTCGACTACCGTGCCGTGGCCGAACTCGTGCTGGTAGATGGCCAGGTGGCCTACAGGCGAGAAAAACCGGCAGACTGACCGGCACGGCCCACAACTCTTCAACTGGCGCGGGCAAACAGCCCGCGCCAGGCCCTCCACTCCCTGCGGACAACAGTCCGGCTCCTCTCCTTGCTCTGTGCGGACAACAGTCCGCACATTCCCCCGCTTACGCCTCCAGCGTGTGATAGATCTTCTCATAACTGTGATACCGCATCTCCGACACGAGCCCCTGTTCCACCGCCACCTTCACCGCGCAGCCTGGCTCGTGCGTGTGCGAACAGTCGTTGAAGCGGCACCTCCGCTGCACGGCGGCGATCTCCGGGTAGAACCGGACCAACTCGGCCCGGTCCAACCCGCTCAGCCCGAACTCGCGGATGCCCGGCGTGTCTACCACGGCCCCCTCGGCCTCCAACTTCAACAGGCTCACCTGCGCCGTCGTATGCTGGCCCTGACGACTGTACTCACTCACCTCGCCGACGCGCAGTTGCAGCCCCGGCTGCACTACCGCCAGCAACGACGACTTGCCCACGCCGGAGAGTCCCGCCACCACCGTCATCTTCCCGTGCAGGACCTTGCGCAACTTCCCTATCCCTTCGCCGGTGCGCGCGCTGGTAAAGAGCACCCGGTAACCCAGGTCCACGTAAGGCTGCAGTGCCGCGCGGCAGGCCGCTTCGTCCTCCGCCAGGTCAACCTTGTTCACACAGATGATCGGCACCAGGTTGTTCCGCTCGGCGGTGATCAGGTAGCGGTCCACCAGTTCCGGCCACAGATGTGGCTCGCGCCAGGACGCCACGATCAACAACTGGTCCACGTTGGCGGCGATCACCTGTCGCAGGTGCGGGCTGAAGACGTCCGGCCGGGCCAGCACGCTCCGGCGCGGTAGCACTGCCTCGACGACGCCCTGGTCCGATCCGTTCTGCGATACCACCACTTGATCGCCAACGGCGACCACGTTGGTGAAGCCGGTATCTTGCGCGCTGAGCGACCCACGGATCCCACACACCAGGCTGCGCCCATCCACGTCCACGCGGCACAGGCTGCTGCTCACCTCGACGATGACGCCCCACTGGCCCGCCGCTTCTTCCGGGCCACTCGTGGACAGCGTTCCATCCGCTGGCAGGCCTTCCTCGTCGGCGTCCGTCTCTTCTTCGGCTTCTTCTTCCAGTGCGGCCAGCGCCTTCCAGATCTCCCGGCGGCGCTCCCGCTCCCCGCGCGGCATGATGCGCTCGCTGCGCGAGGAATCATCGAATTCGTCCAGGTCGTCGAGGCTGGCCGGCATCCATTCTTTGCAGCGTGGCCCTCTGGACTCACGGTTATGCTTGATCTGTTTGCGAACCTTGCGCATTTTCTCGGCAGCGTCGTGATGCTGCCACCGTCGTTCTTCGCGACTAGACACGTCTATGTTCCTCCAAATGATCAACAGGCTCCTGAATAGGAGAGTTTATCGCGTTGTGCCGGAGGGCATTCATGGCCCTCCAGGCAATGGTACGAAATCACGCTGGACATGACGAGACCGGTATCGTCTCATGGCCTCGTCACGCGCTGCGTCAGGCGAACTGACAGTCACCAGGCAGCAAAAAGCCACGAGCGGGGCGATCCTGTCACCACCTCGTGGCCTGAGGGTTAGTTGGAGGTTGTACGCGGAACCTTACGCACCCCACCCCTCAAGCAAAGGACGGCGAGCAAGACCGGCACCCAAGCCGACGACTTCGACACAATATACCTTTGTCATTTGCCCGCCTCCTTTCTTGATGGATACGGTCTCGTAAGATGGGCGCAATTGTACGCCAAAACCGGAATTTGTCAAACGTGGGACAATCCCGACCGCGAGAACCACGAAAGAGCCACGAGAGACGCGCAAGGCTTTCGCGATCCAGGCTTCTCTGCCCACGCCACCAGCGGCCTACCATAGCAAACCATGCACATCTGCCACTTGCCTACTCTCGCTATATACACTATACTCTGTGCATGAAGGGCGGAACACGGAACACTCAATATGGAGCCCGCCAAGTGAGGTATCCCATGAAGGTAGTCTTCATCTCACTCTTCAAACCTGGCTTCGGTGGCGGCGAGGGGCAGGCCGCCCACGAACTGGCCCAACACTTCGCCCCAGATCCTCACCAACTTTTTCGAGAATTGCGATTCCTAATGGCAGGGAGCTCAAGCGATACAATGCATCAGCGCCGTCGGCTGGTTCTGGATCACAAGAGGTTTAAGCAGGAGCCCTAAAGATGACGATTGGGGTTGTCGGTGAGCAGACCTTCGGCCTGGGCAATGGCAACCAGGCGGCCGTCAGCGGAAAGAAATGTCAGCGCCGGAGACTTGGCACGGACGAGCTCCGATTGCACCCGCAGCGCCGAGGCCAGTTTCACAGCATCGTACGCACGCAGCGGATGCCTGGTGACCAATTCTCCTGCGGCCTCGGTCAGTGTCCGGTCCAATTCGGCCACCTGGTACTGCATATCCAGGTCGTAGGTGATACGCGCGATGATCAATGGATTGCGCTTTTCCGGATCGGTCAGCGCCTTGATCCAGGCCGATCCAGTCTCCGTGACATAGCGTTTGACCAGTGCGCTGCTGTCGAGGAAATACAGGCTCACCCTTCCCCCCTGTCTTCGATGATGACCTCCGAAAGGGGCTTACCTGGCGCGTGTCCCAGTCTGTCGGCCAATTCGCGGCGCTCTTCTTCCGCCATGGGAGCCACATTGAAGCGACGCGGTGGTGGAGTGAGCAGCCCTGCCGCAACCAGGGCACGGATAGCCGCCTCTCCCTCATCTTCCACAGGCTCTTCTGGCAGAACCTGGAGCCGTACCATCTGGCGTTCCTGCAGGTTCAAAGGACGCAAAGGGCGCAGCAAACCATTTTCATACACGGCTGTCACCATCTCCGCCATTACTCACCTCACCCCACTCACATCTCACGTTTCACGTTTCACGTTTCACTTTGTTATACCACAACCAGGTGTTCCGACGAAAGGCCCAGGGCATTACCCGGCATGATGTCATTCACCCTATCTGACCACCAACGCGCGCTCACCGCGCGCCCTATTGAGCGCAAGGCATTTCTGGAGGGCCCCGCGGGCGCCGGCAAGACCACCGCGGCCGTCGGCTGGCTCCTCCACCTGCTCGCCTCCGGCGTCCCGGCCCGCTCTATCCTGGTGCTCGTCCCCCAGCGCACCCTCGCCACCCCCTACTACGAAGCGCTACGCCGTCCGACCGTAGACGCCGGAGGGCTGGCCACCATCTCCACCGTCGGTGGGCTGGCCCAGCGCATGGTGGACCTGTTCTGGCCGCTCGTCGCGGAGGAAGCAGGCTTCGCCCATCCCGACCATACGCCCACCTTCCTCACGCTGGAGACCGCCCAGTACACCATGGCCCGCCTGGTCCGCCCTTTGCTCGACCAGGGCTACTTTGATTCGGTGGTCATTGACCGCAACCGGCTCTACAGCCAGGTCCTGGACAACCTCAACAAGGCCGCCGTCGTCGGCTTCCCCTACACCCAGATCGGCGAACGGCTTAAAGCCGCCTGGGGAGGCGAACAGAGCCAGGCGCGCATCTACGACGAGGCCCAGGCCTGCGCGATCCGCTTCCGCGAGTATTGCCTGGCCCACAACCTGCTCGACTTCTCGCTCCAGGTCGAGGTCTTCACCAGGTATCTGTGGCCATTACTTGAGACTCCAACGCCACCCGTTGGCGGCGGCGCGGGCTCTCTGTGCCGCGATTACCTGCTAGAGACCTACACCCACCTCATCGTGGACAACGTCGAAGAAGACACCCCCATCGCCCACGACCTCCTGCGAGCATGGCTCCCGCATTGCCGGTCGGCGCTCCTCGTCTACGACCACGACGCGGGCTACCGCCGCTTCCTGGGCGCCGACCCCGAGCACGCGTACGCGCTGCGGGAACTGTGCGACGAGCAGATCGCGTTCACCCAGTCCGCCGTGACTGCGCCCGCCCTGCAGGCTCTGAGCATCGAATTCGCCCACAGCCTCAACCGCCCAACTGCACCCTCCCTTCCCTCCCTTCCTCCCGACATCCACACCGCCCTGACCTTCGCCCACCAACGCTACCATCCCGAGATGCTCGACTGGGTCGCCACGGAGATTGCGGCCCTGGTGCACGACCAATCTGTCCCGCCGGGCGAAATCGTCGTCCTGGCCCCCTTCCTGAGCGACGCGCTCCGCTTCTCGCTGATGAACCGGCTGGAACGGCTCGGCATTCCCGCCCGTTCCCACCGCCCTTCGCGCGCGCTGCGCGAAGAACCGGCCACCCGCTGCCTGCTCACGCTGGCACCACTCGCCCACCCCCAGTGGACCATCTGCCCCACCCGCTTCGACGTCGCCTACGCGCTCATGCAAGCGATTGACGGCATGGACCTGGTACGGGCCCAACTGCTGACCGACATCGTGTACCGCGTGCGGGATGGTCGTCCGACCCTGAGTTCCTTCGACCAGATCAACCCGGATATGCAGGAGCGGCTCACCTTCGTGCTGGGCAACCGCTACGAGCGCCTGCGCACCTGGATCGAGACCTACGTCGCCAACACACAGCCCCCTCAACTCCCACCCTCCCCTCCCCTCCCTCCTCTCCCTTCCTCCCCTTCCCCCTTCGATCACTTCCTCAGTCGCCTCTTCGGTGAGGTTCTGTCTCAGCCGGGCTATGGCTTCCATCGCAACTATGGCGCGGGAGAGGTAGCCGCCAACCTGATCGAATCGGTGCGAAAATTCCGCTGGGCGACCGCCGGCATTCCCACCCATCCCGCAGGGACACCCACGACGGGCGGCCCCCTGGTGGGCGCCCCCGACAAACCCCTGGGACAGGAATACATCGAAATGGTCGAGGACGGCGTCATCGCCGCCCAATACATCCGCAGTTGGCGGCTCCAACCGGAAGACGCGGTACTGCTGGCCCCCGCCTACACCTTCATCATCAACAACCGGCCCGTAGACTACCAGTTCTGGCTCAACGTGGGCGGCCGGGGCTGGTGGGAACGGCTCTACCAGCCGCTCACCCACCCCTACGTCCTGAGCCGGCACTGGCCCAGGGACGCAGTCTGGGCCGACGCTGACGAGTTCGAAACGCGCCAGGAGGCGCTCTACCGCCTCGTGCTGGGCTTGCTCCGCCGTTGCCGCCGCAGGATCTACCTCGGGCTGAGCGCGATGGACGAACTGGGCAACGAGCAAAAAGGGCCGCTCTTGCAGGCGCTCCAGCGCATTCTGCGCCGCCAAAGCGAGAGTGCGCAAGCCCTTCTCAGTAGTAGTGAATTGCAGCCTGATAGATGACGTTCAAACCACGCCCCAAACAACAAGAGGTCCTGGACTACACCGGCGGCAAGATGGGCGTCTCGGCCGTCCCCGGCAGCGGTAAGACAGTCACGCTTTCGGCCCTGGCCGCTAAACTGGTCGCCAGCGGCGTGCTCGAGGACGACCAGGAAGTGTTGATCGTTACGCTCGTCAATTCCGCCGTGAACAACTTTGCCGCGCGGGTGGCCAATTTGGTCCAGCGTCGCGGCTTGTTGCCCCACCTGGGTTACCGCGTGCGCACGCTGCACGGCCTGGCCCACGACGTCGTCCGCGAACGGCCGTCGCTCGTGGGCCTGGCCGACGACTTCCAGATCGTGGACGAGCGAGCGGCCGGCCAGATGCTGCAAGACGCGGCGGAGGCCTGGGCGCGATCCAACCCTGACGCCGCCGATGATTTCTTTTCCTCCGACCTGGACGAAAAGAAACGGGATTGGATCCGCCGCGCCCACTGGCCGCTCCTGGCGACCGACGTTGCCCGCAGTTTCATCCGGCTCGCCAAGGACCTGCAACTTACACCTCCAGAGCTGCGCGGCCGCCTGGACCGCTTCCCGCAGCCCCTCCCACTGGCGGAAATGGGCTGGGCCATCTACGCCGACTATCAGCATGCGCTGGTCTACCGGGGCGCGGTGGACTTTGACGACCTGATCCGGCTGGCCCTGCGTGCTTTGCAGTTGGACCCCGAGTATCTGCAACGGCTGCGCCACCGCTGGCCGTTCATCCTGGAGGACGAAGCCCAGGACTCGAGCCGGTTGCAGGAGGAAATCCTGCGCCTGCTCGCCGGTCCCGACGGCAACTGGGTGCGCGTGGGGGACCCCAACCAGGCCATCTATGAGACCTTTACCACCGCCAGCCCCCAATTCCTGCGCAATTTCCTGAAGGAGAGCGGGGTCGTCCCTCGGGAATTACCGAACTCGGGCCGCTCGACCCAGAGCATCATCAACCTGGCCAATGCGCTGATTGATTGGACGAGGAGCGCACATCCCGCGGGTGCCGTTCGGGACGCGCTGGCCCCGCCACACGTCGAGCCCACGCCCCCTGGCGACCCACAGCCCAACCCGCCCGATGACCCGGACCTCGTGCGCATCGTCGCCCGCAAGTTTACTCCCGCCGAGGAACTCCAGGCGGTCGTGGATTCCCTGGCCCGTTGGCTGCCGGAACACCAGGAGGAAACCGTGGCCGTCCTCGTACCGCGTAACGAGCGTGGCTTCGAGGTGACCGCCGCATTGAAGAAACGCGGCCTGGAATACGTTGAACTCTTGCGCAGTACGCAGGCCACCCGCGAGGCAGCCGGAGCGCTGGGCAACGTCGTCCACTACCTGAGCGATCCCGCCTCGCCAGTCAAACTGGCCACCGCCTACCGGGTCTGGCAGCAGTATATCGCCAGGCAGGAAGGCGGTGAGGAACCCCAGCCCTACGTCGAGAGCGTGGCCAAGGCGCTGCGCAAGTGCCAGCAGGTCGAGGACTTACTGTGGCCGCGCGCCGATCGGGATGGGCTGGATGGGCTGGCCGCAGTGGCCGAGTTTCCCCAAGCCCGCGAGCGGTTGAGTGCCTTCCGCCAGGCAGTCCGCCGCTGGCACGCCGCGACGCTCTTGCCGATAGACCAACTCATCCTCACCCTGGCCCAAGACCTGTTCCGTGAGCCGGCCGACCTGGCCGTGGCCCACAAACTCGCCGTGGTTCTGCGGCAGGGCAGCAGTAACCATCCCGACTGGCGGCTGCCGGAACTCACGCAGGAACTGGCAACCGTCGCCCGCAACGAGCGCCGCTTCCTGGGCCTTAGCCAGGACGACACCGGCTTCGATCCTCAGAGATACAAGGGCAAGGTCATGGTGGCCACCGTCCACAAGGCCAAGGGGCTGGAGTGGGATCGCGTCTACCTGACGTCGGTCAACAACTACGACTTTCCCTCGGCCCAGTCCCACGACCGCTTCATCTCAGAGAAATGGTTCGTCCGCGACAGTCTGAACCTGGAGGCGGAAGCGCTCGCCCAGTTAAAGGCCCTCCACAGTGCCGGGCAGGATGCCATCTTGCTCTACGGTGTAGGACAAGATGGCATCTTGTCCTACGCGGAGGGGGAAGCCACCCGCAAGGCACGGCTGGACTATGCCGCTGAGCGGTTGCGGCTGCTGTACGTCGGCATCACCCGCGCCAGGAAGGAACTGGTCATCACCTGGAACACCGGCCGGCTGGGCGACCAACAGCCGGCAGCCCCGTTCAGTGCCTTACAGACATTCTGGGAGGGCCAGCCATGAGGTTGGCAGGAGATTTCGGCCCATGACCCTACCCCCCGACTTTCAATTTAGCCAGGGAAGCCTCCAGGACTATGTGGACTGCCCGCGCCGCTTCCAACTGCGCTACCTGCTGCGCGTGGCATGGCCGGCGATCGAGGCAGAACCCGCCCTGGAGAACGAGCACCACCTCCAACAAGGAGCGGCGTTCCACCGGCTGGTCCACCAGCACCTGCTGGGGATCGCGCCGGAGCGGCTGTCTGGCTCCATCTCCGACCCAGACCTGGCTCGCTGGTGGCACAACTACCTGACCGCGCCGCCACCTCGTCTGCCTACGTCCCGCGATCCCGAGATCGTCCTGTCTGCGCCTGTGGGCGGGACGGGCCTGGCAAGTCGCCATCGCCTGGTGGCCACGTATGACCTGGTCGCGGTGGACGCCGGGCAACGGGCGGTGATCGTGGATTGGAAGACCTTTCGCCAACGGCCCCAACGCAAGTGGCTGGCAGGGCGGCTGCAGACCAAGGTTTACTCCTACCTTCTCGTGCGGGCCGGCCGCCACCTCAACGCGGGCCAGCCGCTTCAGCCCGAGCAGGTGGAGATGCTCTACTGGTTCGCCAGCTTTCCCGAGGCCCCTCAGCGCTTCGCCTACGACGTGGCCCAGTACCACGCGGACGAAGCCTACCTCGGCTCCCTCATCGAGGAAATCGGGCATCGGGGCAACGGCGATTTTCCGCTCACGGTGGACGAACGTCGCTGTCGCTACTGCGCCTACCGCTCCCTCTGCCAGCGCGGCACCACCGCCGGCACGTTCGAAGCGGCTGAGGATGAGTTGGAGTCGGGCGACGATCTTGACCTGGTACTTGACTTTGAACAGATTGCGGAGGTGGCCTACTGAACCGTGAAGCGCGAAACGTATCTCCCCTAATCACGCATCACGTTTCACGTTTCACGTTTCACGCTTCACGCGAGCCAACGAACATGAAAGATTGGATCATCTCCCCCCCCATCCAAATACCCGCCTCATTCCAATCCGCCATCGGTGGGCATCCGCTGGTGGCGACGACGTTGCTCCGGCGAGGCCTGGCCGACGTCGAGGCCGCCCGCGCGTTCCTCGACCCCGATTGCTACCATCCCACCCCGCCGGCCGCCCTCCCTAACCTGGCGCAGGCGGTGGAGCGCCTGGAGAGAGCCATCCACCAGGGTGAGGCGATCTGCGTCTGGGGCGACTTTGACGTGGACGGCCAGACGTCCACCACGCTGCTGGTCTCTACGCTGCGGGACCTGGGCGCGGCCGTCCGCTATCACGTCCCACACCGCGAGAAGGAATCTCATGGGGTCAACCTTCCCGTTCTGCAACAACTCATCGCGGAAGGGGTCAATCTCCTGCTGACGTGTGATACCGGCGTCGCCGCCCACGAACCCATCGCCTACGCTCAAGCGCACGGCGTGGACGTCGTCGTGACCGACCACCACGACCTGCCCCCCGTCCTCCCCCAGGCCCACGCAGTGGTCAACCCCAAACTGCTCCCCTCCCCTCACCCCTTGCGCGAACTGCCAGGGGTTGGATGCGCCTATAAACTGGCCGAGGCCCTGTACGAGCGGGCGGGCCAACCGGCGGGCGTGGCGCAATACCTCGATCTGGTAGCGTTGGGGATCGTCGCCGACGTCGCCGTGCAGACTGGGGACACGCGTTACCTGCTCCAGCGCGGGCTGCAGGCCCTACGCCACACCACGCGGATAGGCCTGCGCACGATGATGGAAACTGCCGAACTCAACCCGGACTGGCTCACCGAGGAACACATCGGCTTCGTCCTGGGCCCCCGCCTCAACGCCTTGGGGCGGCTGGCCGATGCCAGCGTCGCCGTCGAGTTCCTGATGACCTCTGACGTGACGCAGGCCCGCATCGTCGCCGCTGAACTGGAGGGCCTGAACGCCCGCCGCAAATTACTGTGTGACCAGGTCGCCCAGGCGGCCCAGGCCCAGATCGAGCGCGCTCCTACCCTGCTCGAATACGGAGCACTGGTGCTGAGCCATCCCTCGTGGCCCGCCGGCGTCCTCGGCATCGTCGCCGGTCACCTGGCCGAACGGTACCACCGGCCCGCCATCCTCATCGCCACCCCGCCCGGCGAGTTGAGCCGTGGATCGGCCCGCTCCGTCGAGGGCTGCAACATCACGACCGCCATCGCCGCCCACGGCGAGATGCTGGCCAGTTTCGGTGGCCACCCGATGGCCGCCGGGCTGACCATTGACCCCAAGCGCATCCCCGAGTTCCGGCGCGCCCTGTCGCGCACCGTCCTCGAGATGCTCGGCCAGGTAAAAGAAAGGGCACCCCTCCAGATAGACAGCGTGCTATCCCTGGCCGACCTGTCGCTTGGCCTGGTCGAGGAATTGGAGCGGTTGGCTCCCTTTGGCCCTGGCAATCCACCTCTCGTGCTGGCCAGCACCGGGCTCACCCTGACCAGCCACAGCGCCGTAGGTCGCGAGGGGGAGCACCTTCAACTCATCGTCGAGGACGAAGCAGGCACGGCGCAAAAGGTGATCTGGTGGCAGGGGGCTGGTTCGCCGCTACCAGAGGGGCGCTTCGACCTGGCCTACGTCGTGCGGGCCAGCGACTACCGTAGCCAGCGCGCTGTGCAGGTGGAGTGGGTAGATGCCCGCCCGGCTGAAGCGCCCGGCGTGACGCTCCAGCCAGCGGCGCGACCCGCCGTCAAAGTGGTGGACTATCGAGGGGCGCCAGACCCCCACGCGCGGTTGCAGCACCTGCGAGCGCAAGGGGACGTGCAAGTGTGGAGCGAAGCCGAAGCCAGGGCAGAAGTCGCCGGCCAGGACCGGTACGCCCTGGGCCCGGCCAACGCGCTCGCGATCTGGACCACCCCTCCTGGACCGGACGAGTTGTGCGCCGCACTGGAAAAGGTCGGCCCGCAGACCATCTACCTCTTCGGGATAGATCCTGGCCTGGACCAGCCTGAGGTGTTTCTCAAACGCCTCCTTGGCCTGGCCAAATGGGCGCTGAACTCCCACGGAGGCCAGGTACGGGTCTCGACGCTGGCTACGGCTACCGCACAGCGGGAGTCAACCGTGCGGGCAGGGTTGGAATGGCTCGCCGCTCAAGGCCACATCGCAGTGCCTGGCGTGGACGGTGACGAGATCCAGCTGGCGCCAGGTAGCCTGCCCTCCAGCGCAGACCCGTCCCAACCCGCTCGCCAGGCCGGCCAGGTCACCGCCCAACTGAAGGGGCTGCTGGAAGAAACGGCCGCCTACCGTGCGTACTTTGCCAGGGCGGACGAGGGAAAATTGGCAAGTTCCCATTCTTGTGCTACAATGATGCTGGTGGGCGGGTAGTAGTAGACAGTGCGAGAGGTGAGCAAAACGGGAATGGACTCCCAAACCCATCAACGCTCCCAGGGGATGCCCCTGCAGGTCTGGGTTGTCACGGCGGTCCTTGCTGCGTCCTTGCTTCTCTTGGCCGTCGCCGGGTACCTTGCCTGGTATACAGCAACAACCCCGTTCCCAGGCCTGTTCACCGAGCCAACGTTAATCGTCAACCAGGCAGGCGACCAGTCCTGGTCTGGCTATGCTGCTGGCCTTCACATCCCTGATCACCTGATCGCCCTCAATGGCATCCCCCTGGAAACCACCGCCGCCCTCGTGCGCGAATTGTCCCGGCATCAACCGGGTGACGTGGTCCGGTTGACCGCACGCAGCAAGGATGGAACATTGCGCGACGTGCAGGTCCGCCTGGAACGGCTGCCCACCAAGGCACTGACCAGTTTCTTTGTCCTCCCTTACGTGATGGGGCTGATCTACCTGGGGATCGGCATGTGGGTCTTCGTGGCGCGCCGATCCGAACCAGCCGGGCGGGCCTTCGCCACCATGTGTGCGGTGATCGCGCTGAGCCTGGGCCTGCTGTTCGATACGTATACCACCCATTGGTTCCCCCGCGTGTGGATTGTGGCTGTCTCCCTGATCGGCAGCGTGGCCATGCACCTGGCCCTGGTCTTTCCCCAGCGGACACGTTTTCTCGATCGCGTTCCGGCCCTGCGCTATCTGGGCTACGTGCCAGGTGGGATCATTGCCGTCGTCAATCAGTTCAGCATCTTGAATTTTGAGGCCCCTACTGCCTACTTCGATACGTGGTACGTGGCCTTTGCCTTCGTGGGCGCGGGCTTCCTGACCATTCTGGCCATGATGGTCTACCGGGACCGCTTCTCTGAATCTCCGATCGTGCAGTCGCAGGCCCGCACGATCTTGCTGGGCAATCTCCTGTCCTTCGGCCCGATCGTGGTCTGGCTCATCGCCTTCCGCTACGCGCAAGCCACCCTCCCTCCGGTGCTCCTCCTGCCCTGGCTGGTCCTGTTCCCGATTTCTGTCGCCTACGCCATCCTGCGCTATCGCCTCTTCGACGTCAGTGCGGTGGTCAGCCGGGGCATCGCCTATGCACTGCTGAGTGCCCTGGTCGTCGGGTCATACTTTCTCCTTCTTTATCTGACCAGCCTCGTCTTCGGTGGGACGCTGCACGCCAACCAGCCGCTGATCATGGGCGTGTTCGTCCTGCTCCTGGCGCTGCTGCTGAACCCGGCGCGCATACGCCTGCAACGTGCAGTGGACCGCGTTTTCCTGGGCGACGTGATGGACCATCGCCAGGCCATGCATCGCTTCGGCCATCGGCTGGCCGAGACTACGGGACTGCCCTCGGTGCTACAGGCCCTGGATGAACTATTGGAGGGGAGTTGGCACTTGCAGTTCGCCGCCCTGTTCCTGTACGATCCCCAACTTGCGCGGCACGTACCCCACGCTATCGGCACCCGGCCGTTCCCAGCCGTGACCTTCGCCCGGAAGGGGCCGCTGGCTCATCAGATGCTCCAGCGGCGCGAAAGCCTCTACCTGTATCGCGAGCGCCCACTGCCTCCTGACCTGGTGGTCGAGCGCGAGGCACTGGAGGCCCTGCGCTCCGCTCTCTTGATCCCGGTATCCGGTCACGGCTGGGTGACGCTGGGCCCCAAACGTAACGGCATGCCCTTCTCCTCAGACGACTTGACTAACCTGGAGTCGCTCGGTTCCCAACTGGCAGTGGCCCTGGAAAAAGCGCGCCTCTTCAGCGACCTGGAACGACGGATGACGGAAGTAGACGTCCTGCGCTGGGTCGGGCAGGCGGTCAATTTCACGATGGACGTGGACGACCTGATGGAGTTGATCTACGCTCAGACCAGCCGTGTGCTCGACACCCGCAACTTTTACATCACGCTGTACAACCCCGAGAAGAGAACCCTCAAGTACGCGTTTTACGTGGAAGAAGGGGACCGCATATTCAAGGATGAAGAGTGGCCGGTGGAAATGGGCCTGAGCGGCCAGATTGTCCGCACACTGCGACCCATCATGACCGAAGACTACACCCGAGAATGCGCCCGCCGGGGGGTCCAGCCCGGCGGGCGGCCAGGGCGGGCCTGGATAGGAGTGCCCCTCACGGCTGGCGACCAGGCCATCGGCGTGATGACCGTCTCCAGTTTTGACCCCGCTGTGACTTATGCGGACGAACAACTGTCGTTCTTCTCCGCCATTGCCGACCAGGCCGCCGCCATTCTGGACAAGGCGCGCCTCTACCGGGAGATGGGGGAACGCGCCCAACAGTTGAGTGCCCTCAACGAGGTCGGCAAGGTCATTACTTCCACCCTCGACCTGCAGATGGTGTTGGGCCTGATCATGTCCAAGGCGGTCGAACTCCTGCAGGCAGAGGCGGGATCGCTGGTGCTGGTGGATCGAGACACCGGCGAACTGGTGTTCGAAGTGACCGCTGGCCCCGGTTCGGCGAATCTGGTGGGCACTCGCCTGCCCCCCGGCACCGGCGTCGTGGGCACGGTGGTCCAGGAAGGCAAGCCCGTGACCATCAAGGATGCCCGCTCCGACCAGCGCTGGTACCATGGCCTCGATGATCGTACCGAATTTATCACCCATTCGATCATCGCCGTGCCGATGACCAGCCGGGGACGGACGATTGGGGCCATCGAACTGCTCAACCGGCGTGACGGTGTACCGTTCGACGAGGACGACGAACGGCTGCTGACCGCGTTCGCGGCCAACGCTGCCGTTTCCATCGAGAACGCCCGGCTGTTCACCCAGACCGACCAGGCTCTCGCGGCCCGGGTGGAAGAACTCTCCAACATGCAACGCATTGACCGGGAGCTCAACGCCACCCTGAACTACAACCGGGTGATGGGCCTGACCATGGACTGGGCCTTGCGCATGACGGGAGCCGACATCGGGCTCGTGGCCGTCATCGCGGACACCGAGGATGGGGAGCGCGGCCTGCGGTTCCTGGCCAATCACGGCTATCCAGAGGAATCACTCACCTCCGACGATGGCGGGCTGTGGCCGCTGGAGCAGGGCACCATCGGGCGCGTCGTGCGCACGGGCAAGCCCGAACTCGTGGAAGACGTCAAGAGCGATCGGGATTATCTGCCGCTGGTGTCCGGCATGGTCGCCCAGTTGGCGGTGCCCATCCGGCGGGAGGAGCAGATCATCGGCGTGATCGCGCTCGAGTCCGGCCAGGAGGGCCGCCTGAACCGGGAAGCACTCGACCTCATCAGCCGCCTGGCAGACCACGCCGCCATTGCAATTGAGAACGCTCGCCTGTTCGACGAAGTGCGCCGCGCCAACGATGCCAAGACCGAGTTCGTCTCCTTCGTCTCCCACGAACTGAAGCAGCCGATGACCTCCATCAAAGGCTACACCGACCTGCTGGTCAAAGGTGCTGCCGGCGAACTGAACGAACTACAGCGGAATTTCCTCGAGACGGTGCGCTCCAATGCCGACCGCATGAACCGGCTGATCAGCGACTTGCTGGACATCTCGCGCATCGAAAGTGGCCGTCTGCAACTGACCTTCGATAACATATCGGTTGGGCAGGTGATCGAAGACGCACTACGTACGATCCGCCGGCAGATCGAAACCAAGCAACAGACGCTCCACGTGGACGTCCCAGCCGAGGAACTGACCGTCAAGGGGGATCGAGATCGGCTGGTGCAAGTCCTGACCAACCTGGTGAGCAACGCCCACAAGTACACGCCTGCCGGAGGAGGCATCGCCGTGCGTGCCCAACGGTGGTCGGACGGCCAGAACGGCGTTGGGCGAGAAGAATTTGTCCTCTGTTCTGTCACAGACACCGGCATCGGTATCTCCCCCACCGACCAGGAACGCCTCTTTACCAAGTATTTCCGGGCCGATGATCCGGCCGTGCAAGACGTCGCCGGCACCGGCCTGGGGCTGATCATCACCAAGAGCCTGGTGGAAATGCACGGCGGCCAGATCTGGGTCAAGAGCGAACCGGGCACAGGGAGCACGTTTGCCTTCACCGTGCCCATGGTGAAACCAGACCCTTAGCCATTATCTGCAAGGACCGATGGTATCCCCGTGATCCAGGTGGGCCGGCAAGGCCGACCGCGAAACCGTGATCGTGTGGGGATTCTTCGAGTGCGGCTTGTGGCAGATCGTGACCTTTCCCTCCTCACCCAGTGGTGGCGCAGTTGGCGTCAGGGGCGGCACAGTCAGCGTCGGTAGTATTGTCGTCGGCGTCGGAAGTGGCGACGTGGTGGCCGTGGGCAGTGGCGTTGTGGTCGGTGTCGGTGCCGGCGATGCCGTGGGCGTCACCCCCAGTCCCGGCTGATAGATGACGACAACACTCATCACAGTCAGCGTACCCTCAGCATCCACACAAACGAGCACCATCACGACGCTGTTTACCGTGATCTCGCCGACGGTCCGCACATCGTCGTCGAGAGGGAAAATCGGCCCATTGAGCAACTCTATCTGATCGGCGTTGATACTCGCTACTACGCCCGTGATGGTCAAACAACCCAGCCCGTCCCAGTCATCGCTGAGTAACACGATCTCGGTAGCCAGCCACGTTCCATCAGGCAGAATCGTGGCCTTCACCCTGACCAGATCGCCGGCGCTAACATCGCCCTCAATGACAGTTTCATCACCTACGGCGAATGGGACGCCACTTACAACCCACGGGTCTAGGCTGACTACCGTTCCCACAAACTCCACATGGCGTGCCTCGTCATCGTCGTCCAACCGCTCGATTTCGGCTGCCATCCAGGTGCCATCTTCCAGGATCCGGCCCTCGACCCGCACCCGATCACCCAGGCGAATGCCTGTTTCGATCTCCGTCCACTCGTCCGTCTCGAAAGGAATGCCAGACACGACCCAAGGGGCGATACTCTCCACAGAACCGGTGAACTCAAACTCGCGTTCTTCATCCTCGACTCGCCTGATGGAGTGTGCCAACCAACTCCCGTCCTCCGTGATCCACCCGTCAACCTGAACAATTGCACCGCTGGCCAGGCCCTCGTCAATTTCTGTCCCGGCATCAACCTTGACCACGATCCCCGATATTGTCCAAACCCGATCAGCAATGCTCTGCACAACGCCGACGAAGTTGAAAGGCAAGCCAGGCTCCTCCTCGATCCGGTGAATAGTTTCAGCCACCAGCGTTCCAGCCTGCAGGATGACACCCTCCACGCGTACCAGATCACCGGATGCGATGCCGTCGTCAACGCTGGTCTCTTCGTTCACGACGATGGTCTGCCCGGCAACGGTCCAGGCCGTATCCCCGATAGCGCCCACTCTTCCTGTAATGGTAAACCGGTTCTCCAGCGCACGGCGCAGGAGCACAATCCGATCGGCAAGGCGAGTGCCATCCGTCAGAAGATGCCCCTCGACGAAAACCCAATCGCCGACCTGGGGATTGCCAACGATGACTGTGCTATCGTGGGTCAGGAAGGTCTGCCCCGCAATCGTCCAGGTTGTTCCAACCTGGGTGACCTTACCCTCGCCCGTAATGCGAAAGGTCGGCTCGTCAGGCGCTTGGCCAGCCGGGATCGTCGTTGACTGCCCGGCGATGACGACGACCGTGACGTTCTGATTTGTGACAGCCACAATGCCTTCATCCACACTGAAGCGCGTGAACAGGTTTGAGGCAACAGAGACGTGAAACAACGTGCCCTTGGCCTCTCCGATGGCAGAGGGAGTGCGGACTTCATAGCGAGATTTAGGGCCGTCTGCAGAAACCACCGTATGGTCAGCCTCCCCAGTCCACTGGGTCAGTGCCACAATCCGTGGCTTACCGGGCAGGCCTGCATTGAGTTCGTCCACTGAGATTTCTGTGTTTGGCCCTACACGCACCTGGCTACCATCGGAAAAGACCACTCTAACACCGGACAATGCGCCCGTGCGAATGCGCTGCCCGACCGTGACGACGTGATCCGCGCCTGCAACCATCCAGGCACCATCACCGGCCTGCACTTCTACAATCCCTCGCGCGTCCGTCAACGCAGCGCTCTGCGGGTCCAGTCTGCCCCTCTGGAGTAGCCCGGCCTGATTGGCATCCCGTAACCGCCACCAGGTCACGCCAGCCCCCACCGCGACGGCCAGTGCGCAGACGAGCAGACACGCTATCGCGCCAGAAAACGCCGTCAGCGGTATCCACCACCTCAATCGCGCACGTGCCGAGGTGTTCTCCACCTTCAGAGATGATCGCCCTTTCATGGCTTTCTCCCTTGCCGCCAGTCGTAACAACCTGGCACGCTGAGCAGCGACGATGGTCCTGTCCCGTTCGGGACACCGAACCTCTCGAAGCCCGGTCGCCAGTCTCAGCAAGCCTGCTTCATCCTCGGGTAAACCGGATAGGCACACCTCAAGCGGTGCGCCATTCTCCATTTGCTCGAGCCTCGCCTGCAGTAGGTCTCTTGCCCCTTCCATCGGTGCACCCATTTCTATTCTTGTTTCAGTGCCCCACGCAGAACCACCAGACCCCGATGCTGCAACGATTTGACGGCAGTGATCGTCTTACCCAGAGTCAGTGCCACTTCCTGCAGCGGCAACCCAACCAAGAACCTCAACGCCACGACCTCTCGTTGCGCCGGGTCCAACCCGGCCAGGGCATGCCGGACCCGTTCCATGGTCAGCCGGTGCTCCACGATCGCGGCAGGGTTGCCCCCGTCCGCACTCAGGCCCTCTGCGCAATGTAGGGGGACCAGGACGTGACTACTTTGCTTTCGGTAGTGATCCACGACGAGGTTGTGCGCAATACGATACAACCAGGCCCGGAAGGGCACTCCCAGAGGGCGATAGCCGGGCAGGCTGGCCACCATGTGAGCGAATATCTCACCTGTCAGATCCTCGGCCAGCCGATGGTCTTGCACCCGTGACCATACGTACCGAAAAATATGGATGTGGTGCCGGTCATACAATTCGCCCACTGCGTTCACGTCGCCTGCCTGGGCACACCCCACCAGCTCCGCGTCACTCGCATCCAGCACCTGGCCCCCCTTATGTAAGAGATAACGAACATGACTGCCAAAGGATTCAAACTCTTGACAATGCTCTGAATTCTACTATACTATTGCTAGAGGTAAACTCTTGGTCTCCGTGGCACGCTCCCGTTACCCTCTGGTCAGGGAGGTGCCCCAACGTGCTCATAAACAAAAGGAGGTACAACTGATGGACAAGCCGTGGTTGGCTCACTATGAGGATGGGGTCCCGGCTGAGGTGGAGATACCGGACTATCCGGTCACTCAAAACCTCGTCAACACTGCCAAGAAATACCCCCACAACACAGCCCTCATCTTCGGCAACGTAGTCGAACCCCTGGGCGAAATGCTCCTGGACGCGAAGATGGACTACCAGCGGCTGCTGGAATTGACCTACCACTTTGCCGCCGCGCTGCAAAAGTTGGGGGTCAAGAAAGGGGACCGGGTGGCTGTCCACCTGCCCAACTGTCCCCAGTTCGTCATCGCCTACTACGCCACGCTGATGGTCGGCGGCATCGTGGTGCCCTGCAACCCCCAGTACGTGGCCCGCGAACTGTTCCACCAGTTGGGTGACTCTGGGGCCGAAGTCATCGTCACCCTCAGCCTGACCTACCCCATCGTGAAAAAGATCCGCTCCGAGACCCCGCTCAAGCACGTCATCGTCGCCAACGTCAAGGAATACTTCCCGGGCCTGCTCAGGTTCCTGTTCACCGCTGCGGTGGAGAAGAAAGAAGGGCACTATCAGGACATCTCTGGCGAGGCCAACACCTACTGGTTCCAGGACGTCCTCGCCGGTGCGCCTGCCAAGCCTACCCCGGTGGAGGTTGACATGGAAGACCCGGCCGTGTTAATGTACACCGGCGGCACCACCGGCCTCTCCAAGGGGGCCCAGTTGACCCACCGCAACATTCACGCCAACGCGGTGCAGATTCGCGCCTGGTTCCCCCGCCTGGTCGAGGGCAAGGAGGTAATCCTGACCTCGCTGCCGCTGTTCCATAGTTACGGCATGTCCACCTGCCTCAACCTGGGTACGCTGCTGGGAGCCAGCATGATCCTGGTCGCCAACCCGCGCGTGCTGATCCACATCCTCAAATCCATCGCCAAGCACCGGCCCACCGTCTACCCGGCTGTGCCGGCCATGTACGTGGCCATCAACAACTATCCCGAGATCCACAAGTTCGACGTCAGTTCCATCAAGGCCTGCATCAGCGGGGCCGCCCCTCTGCCCGTCGAAGTACAACAGAAATTCCAGGAACTCACCGGCGGGCGGCTGGTGGAGGGCTATGGCCTGAGCGAAGCCACCCCAGTCACCCACGCCAACCCCATCTACGGCGAAAACCGCATCGGCACCATCGGCCTGCCGTTCCCCAGCACCGAGTCGAAAGTCGTGGACGCCGAGACCGGGGGAAAGGAACTGCCGCCGGGTGAGGTGGGTGAACTGGCCGTGCGCGGGCCGCAGGTGATGAAGGGCTACTGGCAAATGCCCACGGAAACGGCCAACGTGCTGCGCAACGGCTGGCTCCACACGGGGGACCTCGCCCGCATGGATGCCGACGGCTACTTCCAGATCGTGGACCGCAAGAAGGACATGATCCTGGGCGCCGGCGGGTTCAACATCTACCCGCGCGAGGTAGAGGAGGCGCTGTATCAGCACCCCAAGGTCAAGCAGGCGGCCGCGGTCGGCATACCGGTGGAGGGGAAAGGTGAGCGGGTGAAAGTCTTCATCGTGCTCAAGGATGGAGAAACCGCCACCGAGGAAGAGATCATCCAGTTCTGCAACGAGAACCTGGCCCCCTACAAGGTCCCCAGGTACGTCGAGTTCCGCAAGGAACTGCCCATCACCATGGTCGGCAAGGTTCTGCGGCGCGTGCTGCTCGAGGAGGAATTGAAGAAGCAGGCACAGTAGCCGCCACAACGGCTATCCCGCAGTACAAAAGGGCAGAGCCTATCGGCTCTGCCCTTTCTTACGTAACTCTCCCTCTCCCCTCCGGGGAGAGGGCCGGGGTGAGGGGCGCTCTCCTCAATCTACACCGGCGCCGGTGCCGGCGGCATCTCCCGCTTAGGAATGCGCCGCTCGGGAGCGGGCCGCACGGCCGGCCGCTTGACACCAGGCACAGAAGGTGCACTGTCCGGAGCCTCCGGCCCTGCCAAGGAGACGCCCTCGAACAAAGCGCCAAACTCGTCGGCGTCCAACGTCTCCACCTCGACCAGTCGCTGTGCGATGCGCTCCACCGGCTCCCGGTAGCGCGTCAATGCATCCTTGGCCCGCTCGTAGGCCTCGTGGACGATCGCGCGCACTTCCTGGTCTATCTCCTGGGCCACCGCCTCGCCATAGTCGCGCTGCTCACCGATCTCCTTGCCCAGGAAGACCAATTCCTCTTTCTGCCCAAACGTCATCGGCCCCAACCGGTCGCTCATCCCATAGCGCGTCACCATCGCGCGCGCCAGTTCCGTCACCCGCTCCAGGTCGTTCGCCGCTCCCGTGGTCACGTCCCCAAAGACCAGCTCCTCGGCCGCCCGCCCGCCCAGCGCGAACGCCAGGTCGTCCTTGAACTTGGCCTTGCCCAACAACCGCCGATCCTCCTCCGGCAAGGCAATCGTGTAGCCAGCAGCCATCCCGCGCGCCACGATGGAGACCTTGTGCACCGGGTCACACTTGGGCAATACGTGCCCTACCACGGCGTGCCCGGCCTCGTGGTAGGCCGTGATGCGCTTCTCCTCCGCCGACATCAAGCGGCTCTTGCGCTCCGGCCCGGCCAGCACGCGCTCCACCGACTCCTCCAACTCCGCCATATCAATGACCTTCTTGTTGCGGCGGGCGGCCAGGATGGCGGCCTCGTTGACCAGGTTCTCGATGTCAGCCCCCACAAAACCCGGCGTGGACTTGGCCAACGTCTTCAGGTCTGCACTCTCGCCCAACGGCTTACCGCGCGCGTGCACCTTCAGAATGGCCTCGCGACCTTTCATGTCCGGCCGGTCCAGCACGACGCGCCGGTCAAAACGGCCCGGCCGCAGCAGCGCCGGGTCCAGGATGTCAGGACGGTTGGTCGCCGCCATCACGATCACGTTCGTGTCGGTGTCAAAACCATCCATCTCGACCAGAATCTGGTTCAGCGTCTGCTCCCGTTCGTCGTGCGACCCGCCCAGTCCGGCACCCCGGTGCCGGCCCACGGCGTCTATCTCGTCCAGAAAGACGATGCAAGGGCTGTGTCGCTTCGCCTGCTCGAACAGGTCGCGCACCCGCGAGGCCCCCACGCCGACGAACATCTCCACGAACTCTGAGCCAGAGATGGAGAAGAAGGGTACACCTGCCTCCCCACTGACCGCCTTGGCCATGAGCGTCTTCCCGGTGCCCGGTGCCCCCACCAGCAGCACCCCCTTGGGAATCCGCGCCCCCAGTTGGACGAACTTTTCCGGCTCCTTGAGGAACTCGACCACCTCCCGCAGTTCCTCCTTGGCCTCTTCTATACCGGCCACGTCGTCGAAGGTGACCGACGGCTGGTCGCCGGTATACATGCGCGCACGGCTCTTGCCAAACGCCAGCGCCTGGCTGTTCGCCCCCTGGAACTGGCGCAGCATCAGGTAACCACCGACCAGCATGGCGACGACGAGCAGAATCGAACCCCCCGCGCTCAACAGCGTCATCCAATCTGGGGGTTGCACCATTTCGATCTCGACCTTCTCCAGTTGCCCGGTAGTGACCCCCAGGTCCAACAACTGCTCCGTGACTGTAGACTCAACCCCCTTGTGCGATATGATCTCGCTACCATCGCTCAGTTTGACCAGCAAGGTGTCCCCTTCGACCCGGATGCTGATGACTTCCCCTGCCCGCACTTGCGCCGCGACCTCTGTCAACGGTTCCTGCGTGCCGTCCTGCGCCCGCTGTGAGTAGAAACTGTATACCAGAAACACCACAGCGATGAGGATGATCAGATATATGAACGGACTTCCTCTCGACCTGGAACCCACGTCTTTCCCTCCAAACTCAGGCCGCAGGACCAACCTACGGCCATCGAATGCCTACGATTACTTTTTCTATTATACCACATTATCCCAGGTTTTCCATTAGATTAGCACCAGAGTTGCGTTAGAAACGCGTTAGCACAAGGCTGACTCAGGGCTGTATCTCGATCTCCAGGATCAGTACGCTGTTCGACTCCACCGTCGTGCGGCCGGCATCCACGACCGGAAGCCGGTAGCCAGGCTGTCCCTGCGGATACATCCCGGTGCGCAACTGGTAACGGCCCGCCGGCAGCCCGGCCGGGATCGGGACCTGGTGAGGGTCCACCACCTCTACGTCGGGTGCCCACGTCGTAGTCGGGCTGATCGGCTCTACGTCCTGCTGTGCGGCCAGGCGACCATCCGAGCCGATGAGGTGCACGAACACCACGTAAGGCATATCCATGGTGCGCAGCACCCGCCACCGCAGTACGACCGCGATCATCCCACCCGGCCGGAAGATCTCCTGCCGCAACTCCGCATCCTCCAGCATCACCAGGTCAGCCATGTTGACCTCAAGGGGGATCGGGACATCCACGCCGCCACTGACGGTCAACGTCACCGGGTCACCCACACGGATGCCGGCCCCCCGCTCCGGGGCCTGCGTCAGCACCATTCCTTGTGGCTGTATGCTCCACACTTCCTCGACCACAACCTGCAGGCCATCCGACTCCAGGCCACTCCGCACCATCTCCACCGGATAGCCCACCACCGCCGGCATCGTCAATTCTCGCGCCGGCTTGTTGACTACGACGGAGACTTCGGAATCCAGCAGAGCGCGTTCATCGGCAGCCGGGCGCTGCTCCAGCACGACCCCTTTCTCGGCACCTGGTTCATCCCGCTCCTCCAGCACCGTCAAGCGCAACCCCTTTCGTTCGATCATCCTCCGCGCTTCCTCGAGCGGCTTTCCTACGACGTCTGGAACAGCCACCAGCGGCGCCTCCGACGTCCGCGTAACCAGCGGTGGAGGTGTGACCGTCGGTGGCAGGGATGGCGTGGAGGAGAAGGAGCGATAGACCAACAACCACAGGGGAATCAAGCCCACCACCGCGACCAGCGCAATCGCCCCCAGCGCCCAGGTCAGCCCATCCGGCGCCGCCCGTGACGCAACGACCGGTTCGGTCTCGCCCGTGTGCTCCAGGGAGGCCTGGGCTGGCGCCCGGCCAGGAACGGCCGGCTGCCACCCGGTCATCTGCTCACTCTGGCGGCGATATTCCCCGAGGACGCGGGCCAACTGCTCGGCCGTCCGATAGCGCGCGACAGGCTCCTTGCCCATCACCTTGCGCACGATCCGTTCCAGTTGAGACGGCACCTGCGGATTGCGGACGGCCATGGGAGGCGGGTCTTCTCGCATGTGCATCAGCGCCAGTGCCGTCGGTTTCTCTGCCTGGAACGGCGGCGCTCCGGTCAGCATCTCGTACATCATGACGCCGATGCTGTACACGTCAGAGGCCGGCGAGGGAGACTCGCCCGCCGCCTGCTCGGGGGAAAAGTAGAGAGGGCTGCCCCACACCGTGTCTGACTCGGTGACGCCCGATGCAGAAAGCGCCCGCGCAATGCCAAAGTCGGTCACCATCACCCGGCCATCCCGAGTCACCAGTACGTTCTGAGGCTTGAGGTCACAGTGAACGATGCCCGCCTTGTGCGCGTGCCCCACGCCAGCACAGACCTGGGTCGCGATGTCCAGCGTCTCGCCTATGCTCAAGCGCACTTTCTGGCGGATCAACGTTTTCAGGTCCTGGCCGTCCACGTACTCCATCACGATGTAATGCCGGTCGCCGTCCTGGCCTACGTCGTACACCGTGACGATGTTCGGATGATCGAGGTTGGCGGCGGCCCGTCCCTCCCGCTGGAAACGCGCCAGAAAGGCCGGGTCACCGGCAAACGCCTCGCGCAGCACCTTGATCGCCACCGGGCGCTGAAGCAGTGTATCCACTCCGCGATAGACCACTGCCATCCCGCCAGAACCCACCACCTCCAGCAGACGGTACCGATTGTTGAGTAGAGCAGTTTCCATGGCCCGACCCTCATCCGCTATATCCTGCCGTATTGTACTCCAAATCGCCACCATCGGCAAGGGATTGTCAAAGGCGAGAGGCGTGCTATAATCTCAGGGCCATGAAAGCCCGCCTGATCTATAACCCAACCGCCGGCCCATGGGACGTCCGGCGCACGATCGACCACGCATGCTCCTATTTGAAACGCCGGGGCTGGTCGGTCGAATTGCTTATGACCGAGAAGCCTGGCGACGCGATCGCCCTCTCCCGCGCCGCCGCCCAGGACCATTGCGACGTCGTGATCGCCGCTGGAGGAGACGGCACGATCAATGAAATGGTCAACGGGCTGGTCGGCACGGAGACCGTGTTGGGCGTGCTGCCGGTCGGTACAGGCAACATGTGGGCCAGGCAACTGGGCATTCCCACGTACACCCTGGCCAATCCGCTGCGCCTCTATGACGCGGCGGTCGGGCTGGTAGAAGGAACCATCCGCTGGGTGGACGTGGGCCAGGTGAACGACCGCCATTTCCTGTGCTGGTCCGGCATCGGGCTGGATGCGCAAGTGACCGCCGAGATGGAACCGCGCCAGCGCTACACCAAGCGGCTGGGCCTGTTGCCCTACGTGATCGCGGCCATCCTGGTCGCACGCGACTTTAAGGGGGTGCGGACGCGCGTCTCCCTCGATGGCCACATCGTGCGTGGCCGCATGTTGCTGGTCCTGGTGAGCAATATCCAGCAGTACATTGGGACGCTCAAAGTGGCTCCCGAGGCCCGCCTGGACGACGGCCTCCTCGACGTCTTCGTCTTCAAGGGGTTGGGATTCCCCTACGCGGTGCGCCACGTGCTCAAGATCATCAGCCAACGCTACCTGCAAGACCCGCGGGTCGTCCACCGTCAGGCCCGCCACGTCCAGGTGTGGACCGAGTGGGCCACTCCCGTGCACGTAGACGGCGACCTCATCGGCACAACCCCGGTCACGCTGAAGGTCGTGCCGCACGCGCTGCGCGTACTGGTTCCACCCAGCAGCCCACCCAGCCTCTTCACCACCCCCACCCCCACTCCAGAATAGCACCCTTCCCAATCTCCATTCTCCATTCTCCATTCTTCCCCCTCCTCCTCCCCCCACCACAACCTTGCCGAGAGGCCCGTAGCATGCTATAATCTACCCCAGATTGGAGGATTCAGAATGGAAGTCTATCTCAGCATTGCCCAAATCATCATCAGCATCGCGCTGACCGGTATCATCCTCCTGCAGGTCAGGAGTGGCGGCCTGGGAGGCATATTTGGCGGCACAGAAACTGCCATCCACAGAACGCGACGTGGCGTAGAACGCACTATCTTTAACGTCACCATCGGCCTTTCCGTCGCGTTCTTCATCATCACGCTCCTCAACGTGATTATCACTGGCTAAGCCTGTGACACGTCGGCACACAGGGTGCTTCGGGGGTCACAGCGACCCTGAAGCACCCTTGACTTGTTAAGGGACATACGAAGCAAGGGGCGAGATCGGGCGTGACCCGTTACATCCGCTGGCAAATTCTCCTGATCGTCCTCGGCGGCGTGCTGGTGGGCATCCTGTTGACCTACCTGGCCATCAACTATACCACGGTGCTGCGCCCTGGCCGAGGCGGGACCTACGTCGAGGGTATTGCCGGCTTCCCTCGCTACTTGAACCCATTGCTCAGCGGATACAATGAGGTTGACCAAGACATCTGCGCGCTGATCTTTAGCGGCTTGACACGCCTGAACGAGCGTGGAGAGGTGGAGGCCGACCTGGCGCGAGGATGGGAAGTGACCCTCGACGGCCTGGCGTACACGTTCTACCTCCGCCCCAACGTGTACTGGCACGATGGGACCCCGCTCACCGCCGACGACGTAGTGTTCACCATCGGCCTACTCCAGGATCCCGATTTCTCCGGCCCGCCCGACCTGGGCTCCAGCGTCTGGCAGAGCGTCAAGGTTGAAAAGGTGGACCGGCGCACGGTGCGCTTCACGCTTCCCGAACCCTACGCCCCATTTCTCGATTACACCACCGTCGGCCTTCTTCCGGCCCACCTGCTCAGTGGGACACGCGGCGCCGATCTGCCGGGACTCGACTTTAACCTCAATCCGGTTGGCAGCGGCCCCTTCCAACTGGAGGAAATCGAGGTCGAAGATGGCGTCATCACCGGCATGGTACTGGGGCAGTTCCCCCGCCATTACTATGCACATCCATATCTGGACAACGTCCAGTTCCGCTTCTATTCCAGCGACCAGACGGCGCTCAACGCCTACGAAGCGGGGGAGGTCGAAGGCATCGCCCAGGTCACGATTTCGGACCTGCCGCGCGCCCGTGCCTTCCCCAACCTGAACCTCTTCTCGGCCCAGGTCGCCGAGTATGGCCTCGTACTGCTCAATCTGGGCCGCCAGGAGTTGTCCTTCTTCCAGGAGCCGGAGGTGCGGCAGGCGCTCCTGTACGGGCTCGACCGGCAAAAGATCATTGACGATGTGCTGGCCGGCCAGGCCCTGATCGCCCACAGCCCTGTGATCCCCGGCACCTGGGCGTACAAGAACGACGTCCTCCACTACGAGTACGAGCCGGACAAAGCCGGCACACTCCTGGACCAGGCCGGCTGGAAGCAGCAGGCGGCAGGCGACAACGTGCGGCACAAACAAGGGCAGCGCCTGGCATTCACGCTGTTGACCTCGAGCGAGCCAGAACGGCTGGCAGTGGCCGAGATGCTGGTTGCCCAGTGGGCCAACCTGGGCATCACGGTGACCGTGCAGACTGCTTCCCCCATGGAGGTGCGCCAGGCGTTGGAGCAGCGCAACTTTGAGGCGATCCTCGTCCACCTGGCCGTTCCCGGTGACCCCGACCCGTATCCCTTCTGGCACGAAACGCAGGCCGAGAATGGGCAGAACTATGCCGGGCTCGTCCACCGCCGCATCAGCGAGATCATCGAACAGGCGCGGGTGACCGCCAACCGCGAAAGGCGCCGCGACCTGTACTATGAATTCCAGGACCTGTTCGCCGAGCAAGTGCCCGCCCTGCTATTGTACGTCCCGGTCTACACCTACGGCGTGGACGCCCGTGTCCACGGCCCGCAGATCGGTCCCCTGATGCATCCATCCGATCGCTTCCGCACCATCGCCGACTGGTGGATCGTCCCCCGCCGCGTGTTCGTGAGCGAATCGGAAGCCAGTCGCCCTTGACAACACGGGCGTTTGGTGTACAATATTACAGCAGGTAACGAGTAAGCCGAAGTGGCGGAACTGGCAGACGCGCTGCGTTCAGGGCGCAGTGGGTACACGCCCGTGTGGGTTCAAATCCCACCTTCGGCACCATCTCATCGAGGCGGACCATCCGCCTCTTTTTTGTACACCTGGCTTGACGGCCAGCCCGAACCAGTGTATCATAAGGGCAGTTGCACTACATTCTGGCCTTGAACCGTACCGAGGAGGTGTTCGCATGTCGCTCCCTGCGCTCAAGCGCAGCCAACTTGCAGCCAGCATCGGTGCCGTGGCCGCGATTGCCATCGTGGGGAGTATTGCGTGGGGCTTCGCCCAGCAACTGGTGCTGGCGCACCAGATGCGGGTGGAAGAGCGGCGGCTGGAACAAGCCGTGGCGACCGAGCAAGCCCGTCACGACGAACTGGTAGCGCAGGCCGAGTACGCCCAATCCGACGAATACGTGGAGCACTGGGCGCGGGGAGAGGCGAAGATGAGCAAGCCTGGAGAAGTAGCGGTCGTCGTGGTGACGGACTCGGGCGAGGCGCCGTCCCCTGAGGCCCAGCCCACACCGACCCCCCAGCCGCAGACCCAGCCGTTCTGGATCACGGTGTGGGAACTGCTCTTCGGGCAGTCGGGCCGGTAGATTGCCCCCCCCGGTTTCTCCTTGACAACCCCCACACTTTGAAGTATAATACGCACACATTGCGGGGTAGAGCAGAGGCAGCTCGTCGGGCTCATAACCCGGAGGTCGCTGGTTCGAATCCAGCCCCCGCTACCTTAGTCACACGCGAGATCGTCGGGCCAGGCCGTTTGGGGTGGCCCGACGATCTTTGGTTTCGGAGCAAACACCTCGCAACAGGACCCTCCTGCCACTGGTTTGCCGGGTCGCGTTCACCAGCGAACACCCAGTTTTCTGAGAAACACTTGACAAAACGGGGAAGAATGTGGTAAAATGAGTCCAAACAAACAACCTATTTGTTTATTTAGACTCATAAAGACGGCCCCCAAATGCACCTAACGATGGAAGACGTGGCCCAACGAGCCGGCGTCTCGAAAGCTACCGTCTCGCTGGTACTGAACAAGAAACCCGGCGTTGCCCCTGAGACGCGACAGGCCATCTTGCGGGCAGTCGAGGACCTGGGCTACCGGTTGCCCGAACACCGCCCACTGCGCTCCCTGAAGCGCAAAACCATCACCATTCTCCACCACGTAGAAGACGGATCTCGCACCGAGCCATATAACGTCGTCCTGGGGTTTTTGAGAGGCGCTCGGGCTTTTGCCCTGGAAGCGAACGTGCACCTCACTCTCCTGGCTGGCTACCAGAAAGAGGCGCTTGAGAATATCGGCACTCAGTTTCTGGATAGCGATGGGTTACCGCCCGAAGGGCTGATCCTCATGGGGCCTGGCTTGCGGCGAGATAGTGAATCCGTGGTCCAGGCCTTGAAGAGCAACATCCCCGTAGTCGTGCTGTGCCGCGATTGGCCGGAGGAGCCTATCAGCACGGTAGGGCATCGTCACTGTGAGCAGGCGGGGATCGCACTGGAGCATCTGACCCATTTGGGACATCGGGCGATCGCCTTTCTGGCTGGCGAGGCCGACGAAAAGTACGACTGGTATCAGCAGCGGCTAGACTGCTATCGCAAGGCCATGGCCGACCTAAACGGGGAAAGCGATGCAGAACTGATCGTCCTGGCGAGAGATGGAGCCAGGGCGGTCAGGTCTCTGATGGCGCGCCGGCCTGACGTGACGGCCATCTTCGCCGTCCACGACGCCAAAGCCATAGAGGCCATGCAGGGATTGCGCGATACCGGGCTGCGCGTCCCCGAGGACGTTTCCGTGATCGGCCAGGACGATGCCAGGCAGTCCCCAGAGGGCTATCCGGCGCTTACGACGGTGCGTTTCTCTCATATGGAAGTTGGTTACCTGGCCGCCGAGCTGTTGCTGAAGCAGATCGAAAACGAGGAAATCACCCGCGGCAATATCTGGGTGCGCAGCCATCTCGTCGAGCGGGAGTCGTGCTGCAGGGCACGCGCGGTGTGATCAGGCTATCGGGGTTGAGGTGATCAGTGAAACGGATAGCCCGAATCGCTCTTGGATATGGTCTCTGGCTCGCCTCTGCCGCCCTGTCGCTGTGGGGGGTACTGTGGCTGAGGATTGTGCTCGTCGTTGACGTGCCCATTGGATTGCTGCGGGTCAGCCACTGGTCACTGAGGCTGTGGAACTATGCCGGGTCGGTGTTCGTGGGCATCGCCTGGCTCGTCTTTGTGATGGCCACGGAAGGGTATTTCGTCAAGAGGTCCGATGAGACCCTGCCGGTGGTGCTCGTGCGTGCAGCGAAGATGCTGTTCGCCGAAGTGGTGTTCCTGGGCGTGGTGTACGGTATCCACCTGCTGCTCTGATAACCCGATCACACTACGAAAGGATGGCGGGCTTTGGTCGAAGCATCTGAGAACGAGCGACTATTGCTCGATGTGAGGGGCCTGAAGAAGCACTTTCCCATCCAGCGCAGTTTCCTCCTGTCCAGAACAGTCGGCCACGTCAGGGCCGTGGACGGGGTGAGTTTCTACATCCGCGAGGGAGAGACGCTGGGCCTGGTGGGCGAGAGCGGTTGTGGTAAGACGACGACGGGGCGGTTGATTCTGCGTGCTTACGAGCCGACCGCTGGGGAGGTGTGGTTCGAAGACCGCAATATGGGGCGCGTCAACGTCGCGACCCTGAACAAGCAACAGCTCAAGCAGCTGCGCCAGAACATGCAGATGGTTTTCCAGGACCCCTACTCCTCCCTCAACCCCCGTATGACACTACTGCAGATCGTGGGGGAGCCGCTGATCGTGAACGGGATCGCGCGTGGGCATGAATTGCAGGATCGCGTGGCCGCACTCCTGAAAGTGGTCGGCTTGCGGCCGGAGTACATGAATCGCTATCCGCACGCCTTCAGCGGCGGTCAGCGACAGCGCATCGGGGTGGCGCGGGCACTGGCTCCGCACCCGCAGCTCGTGGTGTGTGACGAGCCGATCTCGGCGCTGGACGTTTCGATCCAGGCGCAGACGTTAAACCTGCTGCAGGATCTGCAAGAGGAATTCGGTCTAACCTATTTGTTCATCTCGCACGACCTGAGCGTTGTCGAACACATCAGCGACCGCGTCGCCGTGATGTACGTGGGAAAGCTGGTGGAGACGGCCACGACGGACGAGTTGTTTCTGGATCCCCGGCATCCGTACACCGAGGCGTTGCTCTCAGCGGTCCCCAAGCCAGACCCGCGCATGCGTGGCGAGCCGATTGTGCTGCCTGGCGAAGTGGCGGATCCGGCCAATCCACCCAGCGGTTGTTACTTTCACCCACGTTGCCGCTACCGGATCGAGCGCTGCGAGACAGAGGAGCCGGCTCTGCAGGAGATTGGGCCAGACCACTTTGTGAGCTGCCATCGAGCGGAGGAACTGAATCTGACCGGCGTGCTTGGCCCGACCGAGAAAGTGAACTGAATACGGTGAAAGGGGGTGATGATGACGGGAATTGACGCTCAAAGGACGTAGCTACAAATTGTCCGCATATTAACAACCATGGTCATAACAAGAGTAGGAGGGAAAGAGATGTCACAGAGACGAACAATTACGAGGCGAGAGTTTCTGAGCCTATCGGCGGTGGCGGCGGCAGGCGCGGTGGTGAGCGCTTGCGCTCCACGGGCGACCGAGGCGCCACCACCGACGGCGGCGCCCACGACCGCACCGCCCACAGCCACACCGGTGCCCGAGGCCACAGCAGTGCCTCAGCCGACTTACAGCGAGGCGCCGATGCTGGCCGACCTGGTGGCCCAGGGTACACTGCCGCCGGTAGACGAGCGGCTGCCCAAGAACCCCTACGTCTGCCAGGTAGCGGAGTCAATCGGCAACTATGGCGGCACTATGCGCCGGGCGTTCAAGGGCGTTTCCGACCGCTGGGGGCCCACGAAGCACAATGACCGTACCCTGATCTGGTTCGACCAGAACCTGAACATGGTGCCCCGTCTCATCGAGTCCTGGGAGGTCAGCGACGACGCGACGACGTTTACCTTGCACCTGCGCGAGGGCATGAAGTGGTCCGACGGCACCGACTATACCAGCGACGCCTTCAAGTGGTTCTACGATCACCAGGCCGCACAGCCGGACCTCAATCCTTCTCCGTGGGAAAAGCTCACCACGAGAGACGAGGCGGGCAACAAGGTACTATGCGAGGCCGAGTTCCCCGACGCCTACACCGTCGTCTACAGATTCGCTCACCCCAAGCCGCTGTTACCCTACCAGACGACGCGCGATTTCAACGGCTTCCAGACGCCGGGCCACTACATGAAGCAGTTCCACATCGAGCTGTGCGACGACGCAGACGCGCTGCAGGCAGAGGTCACGGCGGCCGGGTTCAACGCCTGGAACGAATACTTCACTGACAGAAACCTGTGGTACATGAATCCCGACAGGCCCCAGGTGATGCCGTGGCTGTCCAAGAACATGCTCTCCGAGGAGTTGTTCCTCATGGAGCGCAACCCCTACTACTTCGCGGTAGACCCCGCAGGCAACCAGTTGCCGTACCTGGACAAGGTCACCCATCGTCTGTTCGAAACGACCGAAGTGTTCAACCTGTGGATCACCAACGGCGAGATTGACATGCAGTACCGCCACACCTCTATCGCCAACTACAGCCTCTACAAGGAGAGCGAGGCGAGCGGCGACTACAGGGTCGTGCTGGGGGTCATGGCCGAGCACCTCGCGATGCAGCTCAACCTCTCGTGCAAGAACGAGAAGTTGGCCGAGGTCTATAACGACCGGAACGTGCGCATCGCCCTCTCGCTGGCCATCAACCGCGACGAGATCAACGAGCTGGTCTACGACGGCATGCTCGTTCCGCGCCAGTACAGCCCGCTCCCGATGTCGCCCAACTACTACGAGAAGCTTTCGAACGCCTACATCGAGTACGACCCCGACGAGGCCAACCGGCTGCTGGACGAGGCCGGCTACACCGAGAGGGACGCCGAAGGCTTCCGCCTGTTCAAGGACGGCAGTGGCCCGATCAGCTTTACCGTCGAGAGCACCTACGAGGCCGGCACGCCTCTTGAGGACGCCGTCCAACTGATGATCGGGTACTGGGCCGACGTGGGCATCAAGGCCACCTACAAGTACTTTGAACGCGCACTGTACACCGAGCACTATTCCGCCAACGAGATCGAGGCGGCCTCCTGGGGCGGCGACCGCACGGTCCTCCCCCTGGCGCCCGAGGCGATCATCTTCCGCGGCGTGCAGCCCGACCGCCCGTGGTGCCCCGGCTGGGGTCTGTGGTTCACCAGCAACGGCACCGATGCCAACGGCGTCGAGCCGCCCGCGGGCCACTGGATGTGGGACATCTGGGACATCTGGGACCAGATCACGAAGGAGCCGGATCCGGTCGAGCAGAACAAGCTGTTCGAGGGCATCCTCGACATTTGGGCCGAGGAGCTGCCGATGATCGGCGTCCTGGGCGAGCAGCCGGGCACCATCATCGTCAAGAACGGCTTCCGCAACATCGTGGAGGGCGTGCCCCTGGACGACACGACGGGCGACGAGCACTTCCTCCAGACCGAGACCTACTTCTGGGATGAGCCTGAAAAGCACACTACATAGCGGGTGATCCCGACCGGGGAGGGCGGAACCGAGGTTCCGCCCTCCTTCCCACCTCATTGTCTGGTGTTCTCGGAGGTGACCTATGCTAGGTTACATCATGCGACGGGTGTTGCTCATGATCCCGACCCTGTTCGCCATCTCGATCATTTCCTTCATCACCATTCAACTTCCGCCGGGAGACTATCTGACGTCCTACGCAGCCCAGTTGCGCCAGACGGGCGAAAATGTGGACGAGGACGAGATAAGAAGTCTAAGGGAGCGGTATGGGCTCGGCCAGCCCGTCTACGTCCAGTACTACAAGTGGATCTCCGGCATCCTCCTCCGCGGCGACTGGGGCCAGTCCATGGAGTGGCAGAAACCGGTCAAGGACCTGATCTGGGAGCGCATGGCGCTGACGGTGGTGCTTTCTCTAGTCGCGCTGCTGGTAAGTTGGTTTGTGGCCATCCCGATCGGCGTGTATTCGGCCACGCACCAGTACTCCATCCCCGACTATATCCTCTCCATCATCAATTTCATCGGCGCCGGCACGCCGGGTTTCATGATCGCCCTGGTCGTCATGTGGGTCGCGATGACCCGGCTCGGCTTGAACGTCGGGGGCTTGTTCTCCCAGGAGTACATGGTGGCGCCATGGAGCTGGGACAAGGTGGTGGACCTGCTCAAGCACCTGTGGATTCCCGTCATCGTCATCGCCATTGGCAGCACGGCCGGAAGCATCCGCACCACACGGGCTAACCTGCTGGACGAGTTGAACAAGCCGTACGTGGAGATGGCACGGGCCAAGGGGCTCAAGGAAGGGAAACTGATCTGGAAGTACCCGGTGCGGGTGGCGCTGAACCCCTTCTTCAGCACCGTAGGCTGGTCACTGGCCAGCCTGATCTCCGGACAGACGCTGGTAGCGGTGGTGCTGAGCCTGCAGACGAACGGCCCAATGATGTTGCGGGCCTTGACGTCGCAGGACATGTACCTGGCGGGCAGTTTCCTGCTGCTGCTGAGCACGCTGACCGTCATCGGCACGCTGGTCTCGGACATCCTGTTGGCCTGGGTTGATCCACGCATTCGCCTGGGAGGATAGAGTCAATGGCAGACCTGGAACAGCCGGAGGACTCCGCCGAGGCAACGGATGCACTCATCCGCGTCGAGAGCGCCGCGGAGAAAACCACAGGCGTGGAAGAAAAGATATACGTCGCCCCCTACTGGAAGTTGATGTGGTGGCGCTTTCGCAAGCACAAGATGGCGCTGGTCAGCATGGGCATCCTGGTATTGTTCTACCTGGTGGGCATCTTGTGCGAGTTCGTGGCTCCCTATGACCCTGAACAGTACTTTGTCAAGTACAAGATGGCGCCGCCCAGCAGGATCCACATCCGTGACGTCGGGGGCAACTTCCACTGGCCATTTGTCTACAGAATAGTCCGCGAACAAGACCCAGAAACGATGCGCAACATCTATCAGGAAGACACCACAACTCGCTACCCGATTCGGCTCTTCGTCCACGGCGTCGAGTACAAAATGTGGGGCCTCTTCAAGACAGACCTCCACCTCTTTAGCTTGCCCGTCCCGCAGGAGGAGCAGGGCGTCTTTCTGGCGGGGGCGGACCGCCTGGGGCGGGATATGTTCTCCCGCGTGTGCTACGGCGCGCGCATTTCGCTCTCCATCGGCCTGGTGGGCGTCTTTCTGAGCCTGACCCTGGGCATCGTCCTGGGCGGCGTCTCCGGCTACTACGGCGGCAGGCTAGATATGATCATCCAGCGCGTCATCGAGTTCATCCGTACCATCCCCGACATCCCGCTGTGGATGGCGCTAAGTGCGGCCCTGCCGCCCGACTGGCCTGTCATCCGGCTGTATTTTGGCATCACGGTGATCCTCTCCCTCATCGGTTGGACGGGGATGGCGCGGGTAGTGCGCGGTCGCTTTCTGGCCTTGCGCGAGGAAGATTTCGTCCTGGCTGCTCGCCTGGCCGGCTCCAGCGAGATGCGCATCATCCTGCGGCACATGGTGCCCTCCTTCCTCAGCTACATCATCGCCTCGCTGACGCTGGCCATCCCAGGCATGATCCTGGCCGAGACCGGCCTCAGCTTCATCGGCCTGGGGCTGCGGGCGCCGGCCATCAGTTGGGGCGTGCTGCTGCAGGAGGCCAACAACGTGCGCTCGCTGGCACAGGCCCCATGGGTGCTGTTCGGACCGGCCGTCTTCATCGTCACCGCCGTGCTGGCCTTTAACTTCATGGGAGATGGGCTGCGCGACGCCGCCGATCCCTACGCCCGATAGGAGGACCCCATGGAAGATCAACGGGTGCTGCTTGAAGTCGAGAACCTCAAGACCTACTTCTTCCTGGATGAAGGGACCGTCCGGGCGGTGGATGGGGTTGATTTCAGGATCAACCGGGGGCAGACCCTGGGGGTGGTGGGTGAGAGCGGGTGCGGCAAGTCCATCACCGCTCGCTCGATCCTGCGCATCATCCCCAGGCCAGGGCGCATCGTTGAGGGAGAGATCACGCTGTATCGTGATGTGAGAGGGAACGGGGGGAATAGTTGCCTGTTGACGGAGGCGGTCAAGCTGACCAATCTTGACCCAAGGGGGGTGGAGATTCGCAGAATACGCGGCTGCCAGATCGCGCTGGTGCCGCAGGAGCCGATGATGTCGCTCAGCCCCGTGCATACCCTGGGCAACCAGGTTATGGAGGCCATCATTCTGCATCAGAACTTGGGCAAGGCGGAGGCGCGGGAAAAGGCGATCGAGATACTGGACCTGGTGGGGATGCCGCAGCCCAGGTACGCGATTGATCAGTATCCACACGAACTGAGCGGGGGCATGCGGCAGCGCGGGGTGATCGCCATGGCGCTGTCGTGCCATCCCAGCCTGCTCATCGCCGACGAGCCGACCACCGCGCTGGACGTCACCACTGAGGCGCAGATTCTGCAGCTCATGCGCCGTCTTCAGCACGAACTAGGCATGGCCATCATGTACATCACCCACAATCTGGGCGTCGTCGCCCAGATGACGGAGGAGGTGGCCGTGATGTATATGGGGAAGATTGTCGAGCAGGCGGACGTAGATACCACCTTCCACAATCCTCTGCATCCGTACACGCGAGCCTTGCTACAGTCCATTCCCCGGCTTGGCCAGAGAACCCGAGAGCGGCGGCGTCTGGCTTCGATCCGGGGGATGGTGCCGGATCCCTACGCGCTGCCACAGGGCTGCTCGTTCAACCCGCGCTGTAAGGAGGCGGTGGTCGGTAAGTGCAATGTAGAGGAGCCATCCCTCATCGAGGTCGAACCGCGGCACCTGGTACGGTGCTTCCTCCACACCTGAGATCGCGGATGAGTACATCCGAAGGCTTGTCGAGCATTCCGCCACGCTGACGCGGATGAGGGGGACAAGTACGTCCCTCAGTTCCGATTTGCTTTGTCGTTGTGAAGGTTGTACTGCTCTTCCCCCCACACTGGACACCGACGATGCCGCACCTGGCGCTGCCGGCGCTGGCGTCCTATCTGCGCTCGCACGGCGTCGAGGTCGTGCAACGTGACCTGAACCTGGAGACCTTCGACGAGGTTCTGACGCGCGTCTACCTGGGACAGGCCATTGACCGTCTGCGCCGGGATTATCGCGCGTGTGGCGATCGGTGGCCTGCCTCCAGGCGTGGCAAGGTCGAGTGGGCGCTGGCGCACGGCGCGCAGTTCGCCACCCAGATCGAAGAAGCGATGAGCGTGCTCCGCAGCGCCGCCTTTCTCGACGGCCCCGCCGGTCTGCGCGCCTTTCAGGTGATGGTGCAAAGCCTGGAGGTGGCATCGCTGGCCTTTTACCCGGCTGCACTCGAACTCTCGACGTACACCCCGCCAGCCCCTGTAGATAGGAGCCGGAGCCTGCCGCAAGCAATACGCGATCCACAGCACAACATGTTTCTCGACATCTTCAGGCGGGGCGTCGTCGCCGACATCGAGCGTGAAGAGCCTGGCGTCGTCGGCATCTCCATCCCCACGCTGGAGCAGATGCTGGCCGGGATGACGCTGGCATACCTGATCAAGGAGGCTGGGCTTCCCTGCCACGTCACCGTCGGCGGGCCGCACATCACCATGCTGCGGGAGGCGCTTCCCCAGGTACCCGCTCTCTTCGACCTGTTCGACAGCGCCGTCGTGTTCGAGGGTGAGAAGCCCCTCCTGCGCCTGGCCGAGGCGCTCGACGGCGACGGGGACCTGTCAAAGGTTCCCAATTTGATCTACAAGGACAGTGGCCAGATTCGAACCACGCCGTACGAGGAAGCGGAAAGGATGGCCGATCTCCTCTTGCCCGATTTCGACGGTTTGCCGCTGGATCGCTATTTGACCCCCAGGTTGGTGCTGCCGCTGATCACCTCGCGCGGGTGTTATCACGGCAAGTGCGCCTTTTGCAACGTGGGCTACGGCGCGCCCCACTCCTTCGATCAACTGCCCGCGGAGCGTGTCGTCGAACAGATGATGGCGCTACACGACAGATACGGCACCCGGCACATCTTTTTCGCGGATGAGGCGATCACGCCGCGCAATCTGGAGCACATGTCGCCGCTGCTCGAGGCGCTCGGCGCGCCGATCCACTGGTGCGGGTGTGTGCGCTTCGAAAAGGCGCTCACGGGCAAACTGCTCGACAGCATGGCCCGGGGTGGCTGTCGCATGCTGCTCTTTGGCCTGGAGACCGCTTCTGAGCCGATCATGCAGCGCATGGCCAAGGGCACGCAGCGTGAGCAGATGGGCCGCATCCTGCGCGAAGGGGCGCAGGCCGGGATCTGGAACCACGTCTTTTTCTTCTTCGGTTTCCCCGGCGAAACCCTTGACCACGCCCAGGAGACGGTCAATTTCGTCTACGAGCACAAGCACGCCGTTCACTCGGCTTCGCCGGGCGCTTTTCTCCTGGAGCGGTACGCGCCCGCCTATTGCGACCCTGCAACGTACGGGATCAAGCACATCGTCCAGGACCCGGATAGGGACCTGGCGATCTATTTCGATTACGTGGTCGAATCAGGGATGGACGAGACGATGGCGGATCTGGCGGCCTCGCGCTTCGTGGACGTTCTGCCGGAGAAGCGTTTCGGCCATTACTACGTGAATGACGTCTATCGTTTCCTCTACGCCAGTGATCTGCGGGAGCGGGGTTTCGCTTTCCCTCCGTGGCTGGTCCCTGAAGAAGGGGCTGTACCGCAGCAGTCAGATGGGCGGGCTGTATGATGATTATCGAACCAGAATTCATGGACCTGACCCAAGAGCTGGACGTCGAGGCATTCTGGGAGGAGAACGCGCTTTGTCAGGCTTTTACCACCGACAAGCCGCGCTGTGCGCTCTCCTTCTCCCCCGACGATCACTGGCTGTTCGAGTTTATGGACGTCCCCTCGACCCTGCGTTATAATCAGGACAGGGCCTATCGTGACAAGTTACACAGGCAAGTCAACGAGATCACGCGCAAGTACGTGGGACGAACGTTCTTCAGCGAGGACACCTGGGAACACGAGCCCAAACGCATCGAAAACCTCTTCAAATGCAAGTTCCTCTATAAAGAGGGCAGCACGCCCTGGCTAACACCGGCGACGGGCGATCCGGATGAGTTTGCCAGGATTCTCGACGAGGCCGAGAGAACCGACCTGCGCACGTGGAGCTTGCCCGACGAATACCTGGAGGAATGGGAGCGGCGTAAGGCCGAAGGCAAACCGCTGCCTATGCTGGGCACGGGCAGCCGTGGCCCGGCGACGATCATGACTTCGGTGATTGATCCGACCACGCTCCTGCTGTGGTTGTACGACTACCCCGACCTGATCGCTCGTTTCCGCGACGTCCTGGCCGAGAAAATGGTCGAGTTCAACCGCATCTTGCGCGAGTTTAGCGGCAACGACCAGCCTGGCTGGTGGACCACCGACGACAACTGTGCGCTGTTCAGTCCGGGGCTGTACCGCGAATACTGCTTCCCGGTGCTCGGAAGGGTGCTGGAGGCGATGGCTCCTGGCGATGCCCGTCGCTATCAGCACTCTGACAGCGCAATGGCCCACCTGCTGGACCAGCAGGTTGAGCTGGGCATCCGCGAGGTCAACTATGGACCGGAGGTGGACGCCGGCCTCATCCGTGAGAAGATGCCCGATGCAATTATTCATGGGCAGATGCCTCCTCTCCTACTGCGTAACGGCAGCCCGGAGGAGATCCGCCAGCGTGTGATTGACGATTTCAGAAAGGCAGGCGCGACCGGCGGTTTGATGGTGACCACGGCAGGCTCGCTCGCGGCAGGTACCGGCGTGGGGCGGATGCGTTTATTTATGTGGGTCGTGCAGAACGAGTGCCGCTACCAGGACGCGTCGTCATGAGCCACGCCCCAGGAGAATATGGCAATTGCAGGAACCGCTGAGGTCCCTCACAGCGCAAGTCGAAGTCGCTTTCGCTAAGCAGCCATCTCGCCCGGCGGCCAGGCGTGGGCGCACCGGCTGCACTTCTCTTCTGATAAGGTCGCTGGTTCGCCCCTTTGAGCTGGCTCGCTTTGTCCTGAAGCGCCAATGGCGCCACCCAGGTCTCACGCTGCTGGCCTTGCTGGGGATTGTTCTGTCGGTGGGATTGGTCTCCAACGCCTCTTGCTTCTCTCAAGCCTCGGCGCAGCTCATTCTCAATCAGAAGTTGGCAGAGTTTAGCCGCATGACTGGACGCCCTGCCTTTTCGACTACCGTCTACACTTTTCCCTCGGCCCGCCAACCCATGACGCTAGAAGCGACGGAGCAGGCAGCGGGCGACGTGGCCAGCACGCTCGCTTCAGAGGTGGGCTTGCCTGTAAAGTACGTGGGAGTGCAGGTGAAAAGCGGCGGCATGATGCTTCAGCCACAAGAAGGGTCAAGCCTGTTTGGCGATGGGCAGTCCTACTTGGGCTCCATTGACCTGTCGTACATCGCTGACGTCGTGGACCATCTTGCGATAGTCGAGGGTGATCCTCTCGACGATGGCGTGTCAGGCGATACGCTCGATGTGTGGGTGCACACCCGGTTGGCCGAGAGAACAGGTATCCGCATCGGCGACGAGTTCAGAATCGGCAAGACCCTGAATAGTGCCGCCGTTCCTATCCGCGTGAGGGGCATCTGGCAAGCCAGCGACCCTACGGACGTGTTCTGGTTTGCCGATCCAGATAGCGCGCTAAAGGACACGCTCCTGGTTCGTCACCAGGATTATATCACCTTCATTGAACCCATAATCCCCTCCAAGACCGGAGGGGTCTACTGGCACATCGTCCTGGACGAGAGCAGGATCAATCCCGCCGACGCTGATCGTTATATTGAAGGATTCGAGCGGGGACTGGCCGTCGTCAACAAATACCTACCCGACGTTCGCCTCGATTCTCCCCCTCTCGATCCGCTCAGAGAATTCGCGGGACGGGAGACGACCCTGATCACCCTGCTATTGAGTTTCAATGTGCCGGCTTTTGGCTTTCTGCTGTGCTTTCTGATCTTGACGTCGGCCATTATCGCGCGCTGGCAGTGGCGGGATACGGCTGTTCTGGTCAGCCGTGGGGCGAGCCTGTGGGGCATCTTGGAGCTCACCTTGATCGAAGAGCTGCTGCTGTTCGTCGTCGGATGCCCCCTCGGCATCGGCTTTGGCATGGCGCTGGCGTCGCTGATGGGGTATGCGTCTAGCTTTCTCGCTTTCACACCACGCCCTCCCATGCCTGTCTCCCTGCGGGGGGTTGACGTGCCTCTGATCATGGTGGCTCTGGGCATGACCCTGACCACTCGACTGTGGTCGGCTGCTCAGGCTGCTCGTCACAGCGTGGTTGATGTGGAGCGGGAGCAAGCTCGTCCAGTGCGGGCGCCTTTCTGGTACCGGTATTACCTGGATCTCTTGCTGATCTTCCCCACTGCCTATGCCTATCACCAACTGTCCAACCGGGGGACGCTGGCCATGTTGGTGCAAGACCGGCCAGAGGACCTGTATCAGGATCCGCTGCTCATTCTGGTGCCAGGGCTGTTCATCCTGGTGGCCACCCTGGCGGCTCTGCGCATCTTTCCCCTGGTCATGCGCGTGCTAGATGGCCTGGCCGGTGTGATCCCCTGGATCACGCCGTACTTGACGCTACGCCAACTAAGCCGACACAGCCTAGGTACCATCAACCCGCTGTTGTTGCTCACCATCTCTCTGGCATTGGGAGTCTACATGCTGTCAATGGCGGCCAGCCTGGATCAGTGGTTGGTGGATCGGATGTACTACCGCGTGGGAGCCGACCTGGCCTTTGAGCCTTACCCACGGGGTGGAGTACAGGCAGGGGCAGAAACGACGGAGACCGCAGGACCTGCCGGCGGGCTTTGGATCCCTCTTCCGTACGAGTTCCTTGATCTGCCTGGGGTCGTGGCGGCTACCAGGGTGGGAGATTACCCTGTGGAGATCAATCTCACTACAGAAAATGAGGTTAACGGGCGCTTCCTGGCCCTTGATCGGCTTGACTTCCCATCGGTCGCATGGTTCCGGCAGGATCTTGCGCAGGAGTCTCTGGGCGCGCTGATGAACCGATTGGCGCTCTTGCCTGACGCCATCCTCGTCTCGCGGCGATTCCTGGATCGGCATCCTGTTCAAATCGGCGACAAGATGCCCTTGAAAGTGATGGTGGGCTCAGGGTTGAGAGTCAACTCCTTGTTCACGGTGGTCGGGACTTTTAAATACTTTCCGACGGTTTACGAGGAAGAAGAAGGGATGACAGTCATCGGGAATTTGGAATATCTCTCTGTCGCCATCGGCGTTCCCCCTCAGCATCACATCTGGCTGCGAATGCAGGAAGGCAGCGACGGACAGGCTGTTTTCAAGGCCGCCTATACTACGCTGGGCATAGAGGCTACCAGGCAGGGAGATGCCTATGCACTGATTGCAGAGGAGCAGGCTAAGGTAGAGCGGGTGGGCGTCTTTGGCACTCTCTCCGTGGGTTTCCTGGCCGCCGTGGCTATGGCGGGCCTGGGGCTGTTGCTCTACAGTTACGCCTCGCTCCGCGAACGCTTGTTCGGCCTGGCGGTGTTGCGCGCCATAGGATTGAGTCTCCGGCAGGTGGTCATCCAGGTCATGATGGAGTATGCGCTGCTGACGGCTTGTGGGGCGGTCGCCGGTACCATCATCGGTGCTGCGGCTTCCGAGTTCTTCGTACCCTTCTTCACGGTGACAGGGGCAGCGGTAGTCGCGTTACCGCCCCTGGTACCCATAATCGCTCGCCAGGACATTGCCTATCTGATTGCGATCTTTGTGGTCGTCATGGTGCTGCTGGGAGTGATCGTCATCGCCAGGGCTTTTTCCCGGCGAAACTTTGACCTGCTGAGAGCACATTGGGGATAAGCCGTACCATCGTGCAGGCTTGCCCGTGTTTGCACTCGGAGTGAAACAATCTACTCAGGAGGTTTTTTGCATGTCTGTATACTACGCTGCCTATAACCTTCAAAGCGGTTACGTTCATAACTGGATCGTGGCTGGCCCTCAGGCCACTCCCGTCCTTGATTTAGATCGCTTCGAGGGGGAGGACCATAAGTTTCAGACCGCCCGCCACTTCTACGAGGAGGAGTCGGGCATCAGCGAGCCTCCCGCGGAATTGGCCAAGTTCACGCTGGATGGCACGGAGTTGGCGTGGCGTTACATCCGCTGCCGCGACGACCATTTGGTTGACCTCACGGCTTTTTACCACACCTGCCACTATCTGCGGGCGTGGGCCTACACCCGCGTGGCCAGTCCCGCCCCCCAAGAGGTGACGCTCGTTCTGACGACCAACGGCCCTGCCGACGTCTGGCTGAACGGCCAGCACGTCCATCGCCAGGAGCACTTTCATCACCAGATTCCGCACAGTGTCCCATTCCAGGCCACCCTTCAGGAAGGGCACAACGAGGTTCTGGTGCGCTTTGAGGAGGTGGCTGCGCGCGAGTGCCCCTACGCTATGGCGCTGCAGGTCGTCGGTCTTCCCAACGAACCTGAGGAGACTGGCGTGTTCTTACCCACGCTGATCGAGGCCGTCGCCCGCCGCCAAACGCTCGAAAACGTGTTCGAGGCCGCATACCTGGAAAAGGACGTCTACGTGGTTGATGACCCCATCGCCGTGCGCTGGCCGGAGGATATGACTGCATCGGCTGACTTGATGGCCCACGTCCAGTCGCCGGAGGGCCGCATCTACTCGGAATCGCTGCGAGTGGGAGCCGCTGGCAACTGCTCCAATGTGGGCGTCCCCTACCAGCTGCAGGAAGGTTACTACCACGTTCTCCTGATGCCACAGCCCAACGAGTACTATGAAGGCAACATGCGCATCACACGCCGCGTCGGCTTGTGGACAGTCAAGAACCGCTATTCTCAGCAGCCCTATGGCACCTACACGGAGCGCCGCATAGAGGCGCTGTACGATGCGTTCCGCAGGGAAACTGGCATCTACTCCGAGATCGCCAAGATGGCGGTCGGTCGCTGGCACGACATCAAAACGCAAGTGCTCGTGGAGGCCATCGAGGGCATCAATCAGCGCAAGGATTGCAGCGATTTCTACCTGGTCGGCCTGCTGGGTGTGATGGTTCGGCACTGGAGCAATCCATCCTTCCCCGCGGAACTCAGGGAGCCGCTGGAGGAATGCGTCCTCAACTTCAAGTACTGGATGGACGAGCCGGGAGAGGACGCCATGTGCTACTGGTCGGAGAACCATCAGATCCTGTTCCACGCCTGTGAGGTCCTGGCCGGCCAGTTCTATCCCGAGCGGACCTTCACCAACGCCGGGCAGACCGGCCAGTGGCACCGCGAGAAAGGGGAACGGCTGGCCATCTCCTGGCTGCGTAAGCGGGGGAGCGGTGGGTTCCGCGAGTGGGACTCTAACTGCTACTTTGAAGAGGACCTGCTGGCCCTTTCACATCTGGCCGACCTGGCTAGAACGCCCCAGGTCTACGAGCTGGCCTCAGTCGTCATGGACAAGATGTTCTTCACCATGGCGCTCAACTCATACAAGGGCGTCTTTGGCTCCACTCACGGGCGCACCTATTCGCCCATGATTACTGGGGGACGCCTGGAACCCACGGCCGGCATCGGCCGGTTGATGTGGGGCATGGGTGCCTTGAACCCGCGCCTGTTGGGAACGGTCAGCCTGGCCTCCCAGGAACAGTACCTACTTCCGCCGCTCATCGAGGCCATCGCTGCTGACCTGCCCGAGGAGATGTGGAACCGGGAACGTCACGCAGGCGAAATGGAAGAGGCATGCGACCGCGCCCGCGGCTCCTGGGAGGTGAACAAGGTTACGTACAAGACGCCAGATTATATGCTCTGCTCGGCGCAGGACTATCACCCCGGCGAGCGGGGATACCAGCAGCACATCTGGCAGGCGACTCTGGGGCCCGACGCGGTCGTCTTCGTCACCCATCCACCCTGCATGAGTGAGGAGGGCTCCCACCGGCCCAACTTTTGGCACGGCAACGTCGTCCTGCCGCGGGTCGCCCAGTGGAAGGACGTGCTCATCGCCATCCATCATTTGCCGGACGACGACTGGCTGGGATTCACGCACGCCTATTTCCCCGCTCGCGCCTTTGATGAGCACGTGCTGCGCGACGACGCGAACGGTCACACGTGGGCCTTTGCCCGCCAGGGAGAGGGCTACCTGGCCCTCACCGCCGCGCGAGGGCTGCGGTTCATCACGCGGGGCGAAAGCGCCTACCGCGAACTGCGCTCGCACGGTCAGCACAACGTCTGGCTGTGCCACATGGGGCGGGCCACGCTCGACGGCAGTTTCGCCGAGTTCCAGGACAAGGTGCTGGCGCTGGACGTAGCCTTCGAGGAATTGGCAGTGCGCTGCGCTACACTGCGCGGCGAGACGCTGGCCTTCGGCTGGGAAGGAGCGCTGCTGCGCAACAGGGAGGAGGAGCCCATCACCGGCTTCAAGCACTATGAGAATCCCTACTGCATCGCCGAGTTGCCCGCCGAGCAGATGGAGATTCGCTACGGCGATCAGGCAATGCGGCTGAGCTTTGCGGCGTGATTGCACGGGGACTGAAAGTGAACACACTGTACTTTGAGAAAATCTCCCAGTTCGACCGCCGGGCCGAACCCGTTACCGTCAGCATCCCTTTCGCCCGGGGCAGGCTGGGCGACCCACGCGCCCTGGTTGTCCGTGATGGAGATGCCAGGTTGCCCGCCCAGCGCCGCGTCCTGGCGACGTGGCCCGACGCGAGCGTCAAGTGGCTGCTTGTGCACTTTCAGCCCGACCTTCCCGGCAACGAGGACAAGACGCTGCACTTGGAGATCGCGGACAGCCCGCCTGATGTCGAGCCGCAGGCGACGATAGAAGTGGCCGAGACGCCAGGTGGCATCGCAGTCAACACCGGCCCTCTGTCCTTCCTCATTCCCAACGAGGGTTTCCTGCCGATCCGCAACGTGCGGCTCGCCGGCACCCTCCTGTGGGGGATGACCCCCTTCAAGGGCTTCACCATGCGCTGCGACGGGCAGGAGGTCAGCAGCGCGGCGGGGCCGGTCAGACTGGAGATCGAGGAGGCGGGGCCATTGCGCGCCGTCGTGCGCGCCTTGGGCAAGCATCGGCGGCCCGATGGCAGCGGCTATCTCGACCTGCACGGGCGCATCACGGCCTACGCCGGCAAGCCCTACGTCGAGATCGAGCACCAGTTCGTGCACGCCGAGCAGGAGCCGGAGCTTGCACTGGAGGCAGTCGAACTCGCCTTCGCACCTCAGGCAGTCGGCTTCTCGCACCTGGCGCTAGGCCAGGGCTACTATCGCACGGCGATTGAGGAGTCGGACAACGATGCGCTGGAGATGGCGCTCATCGCAGAGACGGTGCTCTACCAGGCCAACGAGCACTTTATTGACAGCTTCTACGGCGACTTTTGGGTGGACTGGCGCGACGACAGGGCCGGTCTGACACTCTCCATCTACCAGGCGCACCAGAACTTTCCAAAGAAACTGCGCGTCGGGCGAGATGGCATCGTCTGCTCGCTGTACCCCGGCGACGCGCCGCCCGCGCCGCTGCTGCAGGGTATGGCCAAAACCCACCGCATCCTGCTTCACTTTCATCCCACCGAGACTCCCCTCCAGGGATGCAGCGTGCGCAGCCTCCAGTTCCAGCTCCCCGACCGCCCGACCCTGTCGCGGGCCTGGTGCCGCGAGAACAACCCCTGGCTGGAGGATTTCTTTCCGGAGCGAATCCCCGACCGCCTGATCACGTATCTCAACAGACTGCACGACGGCCGCCCGGCGGCGCTGGGCATGTTTCACTTTGGCGACGCGCCCGATGCAGGCTACACGAACCAGGGGCGCGGCCGGGGACACACAGTCTGGGTCAACAATGAGTACGATCACCCTCACGCCTGCGCGCTGTACTATAGCCTCACCGGGCAGCGCCGCGTGCTCGATTCCGCGCTGGTCACGGCGCGCCACTGGCTGGATGTGGACCTGTGCCACTACAGCGCCGACTCGCTGGTCAACGGGGGGCTGAAAATCCACACCCGCTACCACGTGACGGGCGGCGCGCCGCCCTCTCACCAGTGGACCGAGGGTTTGCTGGATTATTACTTCCTGACGGGCCGCACCGAGGCACTAGAGGCCGCGCGTTCGGTGGCGGAGAATATCGTGCGTCACCTGGCCCGGCCGGAGATGAGCACGCCCGGCGCAACCTCGGTGCGCGAGGGCGGCTGGGCGCTGCGGGCGATGGTGGGGATGTGGGTCGGCACCGGCGAGGAGCGGTGGAAGGCCGAAGCCCGGCGGTTGGCCAAGATGTACCTGGACTGGTACGACGAATACGGCGCGCTGCTGGCCCCGTACACCAGCCACAGCATGCCGCGCGTGACGTTCATGATCTCGCTCACCGTCAACTCCTTCGCTCGTTACCTGCTCGTCGAAGACGATCCCGGGCTGGTCGCACGGGTCGAAAGGCTCATCGTCGAGACCGTGGACGACATGCTTGCTCACTGCCTGGGGCCGGATGGCATCGCCTACTACAAGGAACTACCCTCGCTGCGGCGCACCGCCCCGACGTACCACCTGCTGGAGGCGCTGACGCACGCCTATCGCATCACCGGCGACGCCAAGTACCTGAAGGTCGCCACGCGCCAGTTCGCTGCGATGGATTTTTCCAGCACGGTTCAGCCCCGGGCCAAATACCTGGACGACAGCGGTGCCGTGATCGCCGACGAGGGCCGCGGGCGCTCCTTTGCCGACAGGTACACCTCGCTCCTGGTGTATGCAGGGGCGGCGACTCCGCTGGGGCTATTGGACTGGTACGAGTATCCGTACTAGAATGAGAGACGTGACAAACACGCGATAGGAGGCTCAAAGATGGCGAGAACGGGTATAGGCAGCCGGTGGGAATCCGAATTGAACATCTATCAGGATTCAGTCAGCGGCGCGACAGTGCGCCAACTGACGAACTACAAAGGCCACAGCAATCACTTCTACTTCACCTACCCGTGCTGGTATGACGAGGGCCGCAAGATCGTTTTCTACTCCGACAGGGAGAACCGTACCAACCTGTTCGGCGTTGACCTGGAGAGCGGCGCCATCACGCAGCTCACCGATCTCAACCCGGTGCAGGGCGAGATCGGAGGCCTGAGTAAGAACCCCGCGCGCGAGGAGATCTACTTCTACCACGGCGACATGCTGATGGCACTCGACCTGGCGTCGCTGGATACGCGCTCGCTCTACGCTCGCCCGAAGGGCTATGTGGGGAACAGCGCCAACGCCACCGCCGACGGGAAAAACATCTGCGCCGGGTATGGTGAGGACCTGTCTGACCGAATCACGATGGATCTTGGGCATGGCTACGTCGGGTTCCACGAGTACTGGAAAGCGCACCCTCATTGTATGATCGTCAGGATACCGATTGACGGTGGCCCGTCTGAGGTCGTCTACGAGGAGGATTACTGGCTGGGTCATTTGAATGCGTCGCCCAAGTTACCCAATATCATCACGTTCTGCCACGAAGGGCCGTGGCACAAAGTGGAAAACCGTATCTGGGGGCTGAACCTGGGCACCGGCGAGGCGTGGCAAATACGCCCCAACGCGCCGGACGAGTCCATTGGACACGAATACTGGATGCAGGACGGCGAGCACATCGGCTACCATGGGCGCACTGCACACGGCCCCGTCTACGGCTCGATCCGCTACGACAATACCGATCAGGTCGAGGCTCCGTTCGAAGGGCACTGCTGGCACTTTCACAGCACCATGCTCAACCTCGTCGTCGGGGATGGCGATAGTAAGAATCCCTATCTGCTGCTCTGGCGCTTCAGAGGTGGGCGGTTCGAGGGGCCAAAGGTGCTGGCGTGGCACCGTGGCTCGTTCCACATCCAGCGCGTGCACCTGCACCCCTGCTTTAACGTCGAAGGTACACAGATCGTCTATACCACCGATCCGCAGGGGTATGGGCAGGTTTTTGTCGTGGACGTGCCCGACTTTGACTCCCTGCCGGACCGTGACAGTCCAGGTTAGTTTTGCAGAGACCAGGAGAGGCTGGCGGGCCGGATCCGAGAGGAGGAAAAGACGACGAGGTATATGCGCAAGTGGTCGAATCTGAACCAGGTCATCGTATGAGATTGGAGAATACCCGGCAGGAGATCTGGGGCAAGTAGAACCAACAGCCGAGACTGAATGAACCCGAGATTGAGACTCAACACGTGGCTATTGCCCGTCCTGGTGGGCGTTTTGCTGGTGCTACAGCTCATCTCGCCGTACCGGGGCTGGGTCGTTTTCCTGGTGGGACTAGGGGGAATGTGGTTGGCCGGCTACGTGTGGGCGAGGTTCCTGGCGCGGAGTTTAGTGTTCACCCGCGAGATGCGCTTTGGCTGGGCGCAGGTAGGTGACCAGTTGGAGGAACGTTTTACACTGACGAACACTGGAGCCATCCCGGCCCTTTGGATCGAGGTCGTGGATCACTCGACGGTGCCTGGCTATCTGGCTGGCTGGACGACTGAGGCGGAAGCCCGGCGTCTGCGGCGCTGGAGCAGATGGGCTACTTGCACACGCCGTGGCCTTTTTACGCTGGGCCCGACGACTCTGTTGACCGGCGATCCCTTTGGCGTGTACACGGTCAGCCTGCACTATCCTACCTCGACGCCCTTTCTGGTCTTGCCATCAGTGCTCTCTCTGCCCACCATCCGGGTGTCGCCCGGTGGTGTTTCCGGTGAGGGACGTCCCCGTCCCAATGTTCTAGATCGCACGATCAGCGCCTCGAGCGTGCGAGAGTACAACCCTGGCGACAGCCAGCACTGGATTCATTGGCGCACGACTGCTCGCCAAGGCTCGCTCTACGTGCGGCTCTTCGACGGCACACCCGCCGGTGATTGGTGGATCGTGCTGGATATGGACCGACACGTTCAAGCAGGTGCGGGCGACGATTCTACCGAGGAACACGGCGTCGTCCTGGCTGCTTCGCTGGCCGATCGAGGGCTGCAGTTGCGGCGGGCTGTAGGATTAGTGATGCACGGTCAGGACCTGGTGTGGCTCCCGCCACAAGGGGGAGTCGCTCGGCGCTTGGAGATCCTGCGCGACTTGGCGCTAGTCTCCCCTGGCCCGTATCCCCTGGCTGGCCTGCTGGGGCGGATGAGGCCGGCGATCGGCCGGCACGCCAGCCTCGTCGTCATCACGCCGGCTGTTGATAACGCGTGGGTGGAGGCGCTGGTGCCCCTGATGAAGCGGGGCGCTGTTCCTACAGTGTTGTTGCTCAATCCTGTCTCCTTTGGCGGCGCTGGCGATGCGGGCCACACAGCGGGACTGCTCGCAAGCCTGGGGGTGACCTACTATGTCATCACGCCAGACCTGCTCAATAGCTCTGAAGCCCGGCCTGCCTGGCAGGAGCCCTGGAGGTGGGAGGTCCTGGATAGCGGGCGCGTGGTGCCGGCACGCCGCGCTCGCGACACAGCCTGGAGGCCGCTGGTATGACGACACGAGTGTCGAGCCGGCCCATCTGGCGACTGGCGCCACGTGCTCTGCTCTCCCTGGCGCTGCTTTTGGTGATGCTAGGCTGCGTGGCACTGGGGCTGGCGGGCGTGGTCCACGAGCTTGACGCCCCACTGATGTTGACCATGGCCGTGCTGGGTCTATTGGCCGGGTGGGTGCTGGCGATGACACCGCTGCGCGGCTGGATCGCACTGGCCATAACCCCCCTGCTGGGATTTGTGATCGTTCTTCTGCGCGTCGGTCGGCTGGATGAAAGGCTAGGAGCGCTGCATCAGGCACTGATCAATCTGGTCGGGGAAGCCTTACGCCGGTTGCTATCAAGTGAACCGGGCAACCTGCTACAGGGGCCTCCGCTGAGCCGGGAGCCGGTCCTGCTCGGCCTGAGGGATTTGCAGGCCGGTGCTGGCACACTGCTCACCCGCGTGCACGACTGGGGTGCAGCGCTAACTGCTGGCGAGCCGGTCTTTGATCCGGTGGCAGCGGCCGTGGTGTGGAGCATGGCCCTGTGGGTTGTGAGCGCGTGGGCCGGCTGGACGGCGCGCCGGCGTGCCCAGCCGTTGCAGGCTGTCACGCCAGCCGGAGTGCTATTGTTGGCTACGCTCTGGTACAAGGGGGAGGAGCATACCCTGCTGCCAGTGGTGCTGGGTGCGAACCTATTGCTGACAGCGCTGTTGGCGCACGAAGTCCGCATACGGCGTTGGCGTGAGGCCGGGATTGCTCCTGTGGACAATAGCGGCAGGGCCACCAGGACGGTCGTCGTCCTGGCCCTGGCACTCGTGGTGGCGGCAGCAACGATGCCGTCCTTCTCGGTTGAACAAATCGTCGAGCACGTGCAAGATCGGGATGAAGAACGAGACGCGATGGACGACCTGGCTGAATCGCTGGGGGTAGAGCGGCCACCGGAGCCTGTGCCGGAGGAAATCGCGGTATTCGACGAAGTGCGCACCACTGGCCTGGCGCGACGCCACCTCGTCGGCTCTGGGACGGAGATTTCCAGGCAGCGCGTGATGGTGATCCAGACGGACGACCCATTGCCCGTCATCGAAGAGCAAGAGTTGATGGCGCTGGAGGAATCGGGTGCACTGCCGAGAGTACCGCGCTACTACTGGCGCAGCCGAACGTACGATCTCTACGTTACCTTCGGTTGGTATACCGGAGATACAGAAGTCGTTGAGTATGAAGCGGGCGAGCCAGCGATCACGGCGACGGTGGGTTTGACGTTGCCCCAGCGGACCCTGCAGCAGGAGGTAAGAATCGTCGGTGACCTGAAAGGTCTGATTCACGTCGCGGGTACGCTCGTTTCGGTTGGTCAGGATTACAACGTCGCCTGGCGTGCCCCTGGCGACGCCTTCGCCGCGACAACTAAGGCGACGACCTATCGCGCGGTATCAACGTTGCCTGTCTTTACCGTGGAACGGTTGCGGGCTGCCGGAACCGGCTATCCGGCCTGGGTGCACAGCCGCTATCTGTGGCTGCCCGATACGGTCCCCGATCGCGTGTTCGCGCTGGCCCGTGGCTTGACGGCGGCAGAGCCGACCCCCTACGACCGCGCTGTGGCCATCGAGACCTACCTGCGTGGCTTCCCCTACAATCTTGATGTGCCCTTGCCGCCCTCTGACCGCGACGTGGCCGATTACTTCCTGTTCGAGTTGCAGGAAGGATACTGCGACTACTATGCCACGGCGATGGTGGTGCTGGCGCGGGCGGCTGGCCTGCCAGCGCGCTACGTGGCCGGCTACGCCACTGGTACCTACGATTATACCAGGGGAACCTATGTCGTCAGCGAAGCCAACGCCCACGCGTGGGCCGAAGTTTATTTCCCCGGCTACGGATGGGTGGAGTTTGAGCCCACCGCTGGCCTGCCGGCCATCCAGCGGCCCACCGAGGCGGACATTGCGTCAATCGAGCCACCCGGGCCGCCCGACTCAGGGGAAGCCGCCACACGACCGTGGTGGAACGTGGCGAACTGGTCCTGGTGGTTGGTCGGGATGGTCGGGCTTGCGATACTAGTGTTAGTGGGCGTCGCCGGGGTGGCCGTTGACGCCTGGTGGCTACGCTGGCTGGGGCCACCGGCAGCCGTGACGGTGCTCTACAGGCGGCTGCGACGCCAGGCGCACCGCTTGGCCGTACCGATGCAGGTGAGTGACACACCCCACGAGTTCGCCACGGCGTTCGTGGGATGGGCGGCAGATATGGCGCGGGAAGAGTACTGGGGTGAGTGGTTGGCGCCCGCCGTTCAGGGCGTGCGTCATCTGGTCGCTTGTTACGTGCGAGCGATCTACACCACTCACCAGTTGAATCCCCTCGAGCAACGGGACGTGATCCAGGCCTGGCTGAGGCTGCGTTGGCAACTGTGGCTGGCGCAGGTGCGGCTGAGCAGGCTGTTCGGCAGAAGGCTGTCCCAGTGACCGGTGCTTGGCCCGCGCTCCCCGCACTACTTTTTCAGCCACTCGGGGAGCGGATCGGCTGCCGCCGGCAATTCGAGCGGCTCCGTTGGCAACGGTATCGGCGGATAGTCGGGCTGCTCCAGGCCGTGGACAAGTTCGGTGATCCGCACGGACTGCCCGCGCTCGATAGAGCGGTTGGCCGCGACACCTGTCAGGATTGACCAGGCCCCGGCTCGCTGATCGGCAGCCCGTTGGTACTTATCCTCCGGCGGCTCAGGGGCAAAGAGCGTTTCTATCATAATAGGATCGGCTCCACCGTGGCCGCCCCTGCTTTTCCAGGTCTCGACCTCATAGCCACTCTGAAAGAGTGGATAGACCCTGATCTTGGTGCCCTCGGGCCGGAGTTCACCGGGCACGGAGCCATCGCCGCTGAGGTAGACGGTCTCCATACAGACGTGCTCAAGACGGCCCTTGGAGCCGTTGAACACGACGACGTACCCCTCCCAGGGCATAAAGGCGTGCAACGAGTAACTCATCCTCGCGCCGTTGCGGTAGGTCACGGTCACGTCTATCGTGTCCTCAATGTCAATCTCGGCGCTGAAGACACATTTATCACGGAAGTAACCATCGTACTGCTCGTTCTCAAGATACGTACGCCTGAGCCCCGAGTACGCGCGCATATCCATGTAGAACGGGCACCTCCCCGCCTCAGGGCAATCCAGGCACCGTTCTCCCCGCCGGGTAAGCCCGTACCGCTCGGCCGTCTCCGGCCTGTAAAAGTTGCGCGTCCCGGTAGCATAGACCACCTCCGGCACCGTCGAAAGCCACCAGTTCACCAGGTCAAAATGGTGCGTGGCCTTGTGCACCAGCAGGCCGCCAGAGTTGCGCTTGTTGCGATGCCAGCGCCGGAAGTAGTCGGCGCCGTGCCTGGTATCCAACAGCCAGTGAAAGTCCACCGACACCACGTTGCCGATCACGCCGGACATAACTAAGTCCTTGACCTGCGTGCGAGGTGGCGCATAGCGATAGTTGAACGTGACCCGGCACTTGCGCCCCGTTCTCTTCTGCGTGTCGAGGATGCGCTGGCACTTGTGCTCGTCGGTGGTCATCGGCTTCTCGCTCAGCACGTCGCAGCCCAACTCCATCGCCCGACAGATGTAGTGATCGTGTGTACAGTCCTTGCTGGTCACAATCACCACGTCTGGTTTCGTCTCGGCCACCATCCGGTCGAACGCTCCGTCGCCATAGATCGGCACCTCAAGGCCATGCTCGCGCGCCCGCCCCGCAGCCAGGTGCGCTCGCCCCTCGTTGGTATCGCACAGGCCCACGAGTTCGGATGTAGCGGGGAAACGCTTGACGACGGCATCCAGATACAAGTACGAACGCGCGCCAAGGCCCACAAGTGCATATCGCTTCCTCACGGTCATTTGTTTTGAACCTCCCAATCTCGATGACGTATCTGTTTTTCCGTCAGGCGACCGCGACCGCCTGGCCGGTGCGGGCCGATTCCCGCATGGCCAGAGCCACCGCCAGCGAGTGCCGCGCACTGGCGAGCGAATTGGGCGATTGTTCGCCCTGGCGGATGCATTCCAGGAAGTGGTCAATTCCTCCTCCGGGGCGTTTCGAGTCCCGGGCGGGGATCACCACGGGCTCTCGCTCTCCCTCCCGGTGGAAACGCAGCACCGTCTGGTCGTGCTCGCCGCTCATCACCAGCGAGGCCTGGGTACCGATGATCTGGGTAAAATGGTCGCGGATGCAGCACACCGAGTCCCCGATCACGCCGATGGCACCGTTCTCGAACGCGACGTTGGCCAGTACAACCTCCTCCGAATCCCTGTCGGGCACCGTCGTCTGGGTGGTGGCGTAGACGGTGGTCATGGGGCCGTTGATCCAGTACAGGAAGTCAATGTCGTGGCAGGCGTGGTGAACGGTCCAACCTCCCGATTCCTCCGGCTCGACCACTGCCCGGTGGCGGGCCCCGGCGCCGTATAGGCCAAAGGCGCGCGTCTTGAAATGACAGATGGAAAGGATGCGACCCATCTGTCCCGAGTCCAGCAGCCCCTTGATCTTGAGGTAGGTGTCAATGTAACGCATCGAATAGTTCACCACGTTGACAATGCCAGCCGACTCGACGGCCTCGATCATGCGGTCGGCATCTTCCAGGTTCAGGGCGATCGGCTTCTCGCAGAAAACGTGCCGGCCGGCCTGCGCTGCCATAATCACCTGGCTGGCATGCGCGCGGCTGGTGGAGACGACCAGGACAAAGTCCAGGTCCATATTCACCAGCTCCTGTGGGTCGTGCGTCACCGCCAACCCGTAGCGGTCCCTGGCGATATCCAGGTTAGCCTTGCCCCGATTGCAGGCTGCCACGATGCGGGCCTCGTCGCTCTTATGCTGGTTGATGTAGTCGGTGAGGTTCTGCCCTATGTTGCCAAAGCCGATCACTCCGCCTTTGAGTATCGTCATGGTAGGATTCCTCTCATGGTCTTTGTTCGCTGGAATTTCATCATGGCCGTGATTATATTACTCTTGAAAACCATTGGCAACTTGGGCAGGCACTCAAACATCCAGTTTCAGGACCTGGCCTGTGTCGAATCCAGCCCCCGCTACCTTAGTCACACTCGAGATCGTCGGGCCAGGCCGTTTTGGGTAGCCCGACGATCTTTGGTTTCTGGAGCCTCACACAAGAGGCGCACTGTCGCCAGTGTCAGGAGATCTTAATAGAGAGAGCGCGCCCGCCGCACACCCAACCCTACGATCATCAGCGCCACCCCGACGAGCACTAATCCTGCCGCTCCCCACCCCACCTGGCTTCCGGCTGCCGGGAGCACCGGTACCGGGGTGGGCGTGACCGGGCGTACCTCGAACTCGACGATGAGGTAGGGGCGGGTGGTGGGATCGTTGGCGGTGAGTTGGCGCGCCAGGAGCAGGTCGCCCGCCGTCTCCGGATCCGCGTCCGGGTCGGGCGCGGGGGCCAGCGCCAGCCCGTCGTCGGGCACTTCGCCCGCCATCCAGGCCCGCATCAACGCGGTCACGTCCCACGTCAGCCAGGTCCCCGCCACCCGCCTGAGCGAGACGACCGGCTCAGTGGACGGCGAGAACGGAGTGGGCGTAGGCAGCGGGGAGGCAGGAGGAGTCGGCACGAGGGTCAGCGTCGGTTGGGAGGCCGGCGTGAGCGTCGCCGTCGGCGTGTGGGTCGCCACCGGCGTGTGGGTCGCCACCGGCGTGTCCGTCGGCCTGAGTATGAGCGTCGCGGTCGGCGTGAGCAGAGGGGAACTGGGGAACGTGGCAGTAGTCAGCGGCGAAGCATAGAACATGGAACGAACCTTGGGAAGCGCACCGGTAGCAGGCGTAGACACCGGCACAGGCACTGCCGCGCCGAAACGGGCCGCCAAGGTTGCGATGGGAGAGGTCAGCAGCATGGGCCAGGAGGCCGGACTAGCGGCCCCATATTCCTCCCGCCAAGGATCGAGGACACGGTAGACACCCACCGTAGCCTCGCCAGTGCCCGAACTGCTGTCCACGTAGACGTAGAGCGTAGCGTGCAGGACGTCGGTACCCGGCGGGAACAGGTCGAGCGGAAAGTGCAGGTAGGTGCGCGCGTACACCACGTCCCCGGCAACAGTGCGGCAGACACCGAATGGAAACACCTGGACGGCGGCCTCGATGGGTACACCCTCCAACCGCCCGCTGGCGACTCCCCGGCCGTAGTCAGGCCACACTTGCAGCACGCGGGACGCTTGCGCGCCGGACGGCGGCGCCAGGCCAGCCAGGCCCAAGAGCAGCCCGGCCAGCCCCAACCAGAACAGGACAGCAGAGTACAGCGGTTGACGCGCGCTTCTCACCATCAGGCCTCCGTCAGGCCTTCTTCTTCAGCGGCCGGCGACTCTTCCAGGGACGGCAACTGGTCCAGGCTCTGCAGCCCGAAATGCTGGAGGAACTCGAAGGTGGGGCCGTAGAGGATGGGGCGGCCCACACCCGGCGCGCGCCCCATCTCCTCAATCAACCCCACGCTCAACAGCGTGCGCAAGACGCTATCCGAGTTCACGCCCCGGATGCCCTCGATCTGGGGGCGGGTGATGGGCTGGCGGTAGGCGATGATGGCCAACGTCTCCAGTGCAGCCTGGGAGAGGCTCGTGCGCGCCTCTAGCCCCAGGAAGCGTTCGACGCAAGCAGCGGCCTCCGGCGCAGTGATCAACTGCACGCGGGGGCCGGCCCGCTGCAAACGCAAGCCGCGCCCGGCATAGGCGGCCTCCAATTCGGCCAGCGCCTGCTCGACCTGCCCGGGCGTGGCCTCCAACGCCTCCGCCAGGTGAGCGACGGAGACGGGGCCATCGGCCACGAAGAGCAGGCTTTCCACCTGCGCGGACAGGCCTAGAACGCCATCGCCGGAAGCGTGTCCCTCTTCTCCCACGTCACCACCATCTCGCCACGTTCGTTCCTGGCGCAGTTGTGCACCGGACGCCCCGCTTCAGCAGGGGTCTCCCGGCTGAAGCCGGGCCTCCAACCACATCCAGCACCCTAGCCCTGGTCGCAGAGCACAAACGTTCGCCTCAGTGCCTCAACCAAGTCTCCTTTGGCAGCGAACTCGTGCCCCACGTACAGATCGTACCCCGTGGCGGCAATCGCCCGGCAGATGCCGGCATAGTTCAATTCCTGCGTATCGTCCATGTCGTTGCGCCCGGGGTTGCCGGCGGTATGGAAGTGACCGATCCAGTGGACGTTCTCGCGGATCGTGCGGATGAGGTCCCCTTCCATGATCTGCATGTGGTAGATGTCGTAGAGCAGTTTCACACGGGGGCTGTTGACCCGCTCGCAGACAGCCACGCCCCAGGCAGTGTGATCGCACTGGTACCCGGGATGGTCCACCTTGGAGTTGAGCAACTCCAGATTCAGGTTGACCTTCTTGCGCTCGGCGTAAGGAGCCACGCGCCGCAGGCCGTCGGCCACGGCTTCGATGGCCTCCACCTCCGTCTGGTACGGCTGCCGGTTGCCGCTGAAGCAGATCACGCCCGGGATGCCGTGCCTGGCGGCGATGTCTATAGACGTCTTCAATTCATCCTCGATCCGGGCGTGATTCGAGCGCTTGTTCAGGCCGTCGGCGAGCGACTGGTGGCCACACATGCTGGCGACGGCCAGGTTGTGCTTCCTGGCCAGGCCCACGACCTCCTCCAGGTCATCCCCCCGCTGCCACATCTCGACAGCTACGTAGCCGATCTCGGCACCGATCTTGAACAACTCGTCGAGGCTAAGCCCATTGAGGTCGTAGATCGGATAGCAGAGCGATTGTTTGATGCGCATCCATGTTCCCCTTCGTTGGCTGCAAAACGGTTGCGGCGCCGCCGTGGAACAGGCGGCGCTGGGCTGGCAAACCATGCAGGAGCATCAGGTATCGTGTGCTCACTCCATGGGCTTGAGCCCAGGCTCTACGGCCGGCGGCTCAGCCTTTGGTAAGGCGGGCGGCCCCTCCTTCGGCCTGGCGGGGACCCGGGGCACGCTGGGATAGGACACCGTGCGCAGGTTGACCTTGGGAGGGCGGGCCAGTTTGAGCCCCATCCGCTCCTCCACCACCTGGCGCACTGTCTCGACGATCTGCTCCGCCTTTTGAGGCACCTCCATCCCGGCCGCGATATCTACGTCCAGTTCGAGGATGACGCTACCGCGCTTGCCCGAGACCTTCGGCCTGGTACGCAGGATACCGGCGAGTTGATCCACCTCGTACTTGATGCCGTCGGCGATGGAGCCCACGCCGACCAGCACGTCACCGCCGACAACCCTCCTGACGCGGATGGCCTTGGCAGCCGGCCGGCGCATTTCCAGGACGAGGAACAGGATGAAGATGATGTCCAGCGCCAGCGCAAAGAGGATGCCCAGAGGCACGCGCACGTAGACCTGCAGCCGGTTCAGGAAATCCACCAGCGCGGTCACCTGCCCTCCTATAGCCTGCAGGATCGGCAGCGGAAATACCAACGCGATCGTACACACAGGTATGGCGATCAACAACAGGACCACCAGCACCACACGGTTCAAAGCATTCATCGTTTGCCCTCCTCTAGATGTTCCACGTGCTCTATACCCATTATAGCATTGCGCCGTGCTTTGGGCAACGCGAAGCCAGCGGCCACCACCAGGCCCACCAGGCCCACCAGGCTGATGCCTGCGCCGATGTAGAGGCTGGCTGGGCGGAAAGTGAACAGGACGCGATGAGTACCGGCGGGGATGGCGACCGCCCGGAAGAGGAGGTCGGCCCGATATAGCGGTACCGGCGTGCCGTCTATCGTCACTTTCCAGCCGGGGTACCAGGCATCGCTCAAGACCAGGTAGGCCGGTGCCCTGGCGGCTACCTCGACCTCGACGCGCTCCGGCGCGTACTCTACCACGCGAGCAGACTCCACCCCTTCTATCCTGGCCTCCACATCGTTTGGCAGGCCCACCTCCTCGCTCAGGACGACTTCTGCCGCCGGATCGAAGCCCGGGTCTTGCATGCGTGCCAATGCCGCTTCGTCGTTAGGAGCGACCGTCGCCTGGTGCACGAGAAAGGCCCGGCCCAGCACGTCCAGGTTCTCATAGATCTTGACGTCGCCGGAGTGGGCCAGGCGGAAGCGGCCCCGATCCGAGAGGACCAGCGATTGAAAGCCGCCGGTACGCTCGTCTATCAGGCTCACCCCGCGCACGATCAGTGCTCCCTGCGGCAACGTGGCCCGCACGACGACCGCCGTGGGTACAGCCGGCTGCGGCCAGCGCAGCCGGGCCACGTAATCGTTGCCCTCCGGCTGCCCGGGCCAGAAGTGGCCACCGGCCGGAGCCTGGGCGTGGGTCACCTGCGGGCTGTATAGTCCTTCAGCGGTGTGCTCTCCGGCGCGCAACTCGAACGTGCGCGTGATCCCTGCGCCCAGGCCTACCTCCACCACGCCAACAGGAGCGCCATTGGGCAGAGCCACCACTCCGCGCAGATAAGAGACGACCCCCAGTGCCGTCGCCTCAAAGCGCGGCACGTGCGCGACCGCCGCCACCTGCCCAGGTCCCAGTTCCGCCCCCCACTGCAGATCGTAAAACACGTCGTCCAGCCAGGCATCGTACAGTTTGTCGGTGATGACGTACCGAACGTCGAATAGGTTCAACCAGCGTCCGTCGGGAATAGCAGCCAGGTTCTCGCGCAGCCGCCCATCCATCGAAACCTGGTCCGCGGGCAGGAACAGGCGCTGGAGTGCGACGTAGCGGGCCAGTGGCAGCACTCCGCCATCGTACCCATCCACCGCCGGGACGCCGAAGGCCAACGGCAGATTGGGGCTGAGCACCTCCTTGTGCTTGGCCGCCACGATAAGGTCGTAGAGCGCGGTAGTGGAGAGTTGTGGCCCATAGATGACCTCAATCTCGGCCAGGTCGCCGGGGTCGAAGGTGATGTCCGACATGCTGATGAAACGGGGGGCAGGCCCCCTGGCCTCTTCCTCCGCAACCAGGAGATGGGCGATGGCAGGACGGAGGCCGGTGAGTGCTTGGGAGGCAGTGGCCCGGCTGTACGGGAGCGCCAGGCCGGCCGCCCACAGTTCGACGACCAACAGGGCCAGCAGGCCCACCGTCGCCAGCCGCGGCAATCGCACGGCCGCCAGGAGCAGTCCCACCGCCGACATGCCGGCTGCCGCCCAGCCAACCACTGTCAGCCTGGCTACCCGCTCCCCCTCTGCCCCGTATCCCCCTACCACCGCCCACACCCCCAGCAGGACGAGCGCGAGCGCCAGAAGGGCGCAGGTGCGCCAGGTCACTCGCCGGTGACGGTGGTACAGGGCTTCCGCGCCCCACCCCGCCAGCGCCGCCAGGCCGGTCACGGTGAGCACCAACCAGCGGGCCGGCACGCGAAAGTGGGCAAAGCCGGGGACCAAGCGGGCCAGTAGAAGATAGAGGGGGTTGTAGAGGCCGAGGGAGAGGAGGAGACCCAGCGTGAGCAGCAGGGCCACAGAGTGACGTGTTGCGTGTTGCGTGTTGCGTGTTCCGTGTTGCGTGTTGCGTGTTCCGTGTTCCGTGTTCCGTGTTCCGTGTCTCCAACGGGGGAGGGAGAAGGCGGCGAGGGAAAGGGCAGCGATGCCGACGTAGGCGACGTGCTCAATGTGTTCAGGGGGCACGGGGTCGGCAAAGCCGGGCAGAAAGGCGCGCGCCAGGTATGACGGCGAAAGGGAGAACGAGACCCGCTCGTTGAACGGCAGCCCCCGGGCACGGATCGAGAGGCGGGAGAGTTCCCAGGTGGGGAGTAGTTGCACCGCCGCGAGCACGACTCCCAGGCCGGTGACTACCACCAGGTGCACAACCCGCTGCGCCAGAGGCCCCCACTCACGCTCACGCACACCGCGCCACAGCGCCAGCCCCAGCCCATAGGCTGCCAGCCCGACCAGCGAGATGAAGGCGGTCTGGGTGTGGCCGGCCAGGAGGACCAGGGCGAGGACGATGGAGAGGGCGATCGAGAATGGAGAATGGAGAATGGAGAATGCGGATTGCGGATTGCGGGTCTGCGGATTTGTGATTTGGTGATTTGCCGATTTGCCGATTTGCGATTTGCGATTTGGGTGAAGGCTCTTGTCGTATAGCGCCAGGATGAGGGGGAGCCAGGCCAGGCCCTGTAACTGGTTGACGTGCTCGACCTGCGCGCCGAGATAGCCTCCCAGGGCGAAGGTGACGCCGACCGTCCACGCGCCGAGCCTGCCCAGCCGCAACGAGCCACGTCCCCACAGGTATGCATTGAGTGCCGCCAGGCACAGGTGCAGCACGACGGTCAGGTGGACCGACTGGTGAGCCGGCAGCAGAAGCCATAGCGGCCAGTTGAGGGGATAGAAGACCCCGGCTTGGCTGTTGGCCAGGAAAGGTGCCCCCATGAAGAGGTACGGGTTCCAGAGCGGCAGCCGGCCGGCCTGCAGCGCGCGCGTCGCCTCCGCCCAGTATGGGTAGAAATAGGTAAAGATGTCGCCCCCGGCCAGCACCCGTCCGGCCAGAGCCACGCGCCAGAAGAAAGCCAGCACCAGCACCCACAGCAGGGCTATGGCCAGCAGGTCGCGGAGGAAACCAACGAGTTGGGAATGGGCCGGTCGGGTCATGGGGCCGCCTGCGGCTGAATGTGATATAGCGTAAACGAGCGCGTGCCGTCACGGCGGGTCGTCGTCAACACGGGGGCCAGCGTGTAGCCGACGCCGCCCAGGGCCTGCTTCACCCGCGCGGATGATTCCCAGGATGGGAACGCGATGTAGCGCGGCTCACGGGTGCCGAACGCCTGCACGTCCCGCGCCAGCCAGGCGGGCGTCGGCCAGTAGGCCACGTAGACCGGCCCATCGAACAGGTAATCTGCGTAATGCCAGCCCAGCCAGTGCTGGTAGACAACTGAGCCTTCGGGCAACGCCCGCAGGAACGCTACGATCCTGTCAATGCCATCGTAGGCACCGTGGTCGCCGCCGACCGGGTAACGGCTGTGGGCAGCGTTGCAGGCGGGAAGAAGGAGGAGAATGACAAATGACAAATGATAAATGATAAATGACAGAGGGCGAATGGAGATTGGAGATTGGAGGTGGGAGGCGGCGAGGGTCAGGATGCGGCCGAGGAGGATGGACAGGATGGGTATTAGCGGCAGCAGGTAGCGGTCCCAGACGGGAAAGGCCCACAGCCAGTGCAGAAGGAAGTAGGTGAGGGAGGAGGAAATGAGGAAGAGGTCGGTGAGAGACGTGCGCGAGTAGGGATGGTGCACGATGGCCCGCCATACGAGCAAGGACAGGCCTACCAGCAGGGCAGCGCTGACGACAGGGGAGGCGAAAAAGTATCTCGCCAGCCCGACCCAGCCTGCCAGGCGCGTCCATAACTCTTGCGGCCAGATGAGGCGCAGTCCCCCATATCCGGCGACCCCCATGCGCCAGAAACTTCCCGCTCCCTGCGCTGCCCGTATCCCATCCCACGCGAACACCAGGCCCACCACCAAGAAGAAGGAAATGGGAAATGAGGAATGAGAAATGAGAAACGCCTTGCGGGATTGGGGATTGCGGATTGCGGATTGCGGATTTCCGATTTGCTGATTTGGTGATTTGGTGTTTAGGATGTGCAGGCCGACGATCAGTGGCAGCCATATCAGGCCGGTTTGTTTGGCGGCGAAGGCTGACCCGGCCAGGAGGCCCGCCCAGGCCAGGCGGCCACGGGCCGCCGCCAGGCTGGCTCCCAGCCCCAGTGCTACCATCAGTGGATCGGTAAAGGCGGTGGCGGAGAAGAGGATGGCGAAAGGGGAGAGCGCTACGCCAGCCGCTGCCCCCAGGGCCGCCCAGCGGTCGCGATACAAGGCATAGGATAGTGCAGCGGCCAGCGGAATGGTAGCCAGGCCCGCCAGCAGCCCCGGCAGCCGCACGGCGAACTCGGAGTTGCCGAAGAGCAGTTCTGCCCCGGCCACCAGGTACGGAAGCAAGGGGGGCTTGTAGACCGGCACCGTCGCCAGCCACGGATCCCGCCCACGCCCGATCAGGAGCCCCCAGTAGCCGTACAGTGCCTCGTCGGCGTGGAAGCGGTTCTCCAGCGCCGGCGGCAGCCGCAGCGCCCAGGCCAGGAGCAGTAGTCCTACCAGCCCCCAGCGCTGCCAGTCCCAGCGCAGGGGACTCAGCGGGACAGGCGACACTTGAACAGCGTCCACAGCACAGTCAGGCCATCGCGCCACGAGATCTTTTTCCCTTCCTCGAACTCCCGCCCGGTGTAGGAGATGGGCACCTCGTAGATGCGGTGGCCCCGTTTGAGGATCTGGGCCGTGATCTCAGGGTCGAAGCCCCAACCTTGTGACCGGAGATCGAGTTGGAGAGCGACTTGTCGCGTGAGGACCTTGTAGCCGGTCTCCATGTCGCTGAGGATGGTGTTATAGAGGATATTGGTCACCAGGGTGAGGAAAGTGTTGCCCACCATGTGCCAGAAGAACATGGTCTTGGTCGGCCCGCCGCGGAAGCGGGAGCCATAGACCACCTGGGAGCAGCCCTCGACGATGGGCTTGAGGAGCGCCGGATAGTCGCGGGGATCGTACTCCAGATCGGCATCCTGGATGACCATCACGTCACCGCTGGCACACTGGAGCCCGGTACGCACGGCCGCGCCCTTGCCCTGGTTCCGCTCGTGCAGCACGACCACCACGTCCGGTTCGCCTTCCAACGCGCGGAGGAACTCCTGCGTGCCGTCGGTCGAGCCATCGTCCACGATCACAATTTCTCGCTCGAACTCCACCACGCTGCCATTCACCGGCCCATACCCCACCGGCACCCTCAAGCATGCGGCCCGTACACGTCTCAAGATCTCGGCGATGGTCCCCCTTTCGTTGTAGACCGGCATGATCACCGAAAGTTTCATCGTGGCCTCCTCGCAACCGATGGCTGCATTATAGCCGAGGGCTGTAAGGTAGGCAAGCCAGGCACGTTTGACGGGTGCTCCATTCCATGCTACACTGCGCACAGGAATATCGTGATGATTATGAAATCAGTTGCTGGCATCGTATTGGCTGCAGGCGCGTCTAGTCGCTTCGGCCAGTTCAAGCAACTCCTCGACTGGGGCGGAGTGTCGCTCCTGGCCCACGTCGCCGACGTGGCGCTGGCGGCGGGGCTAGAGCCGGTGATCGTCGTGCTGGGCTGCCAGGCTGAGACCATCCACATCGCGCTCGGTGCGCGGCCCGTGCAGGTGGCGATGAACTGGCGCTGGGAGGAAGGGCTGAGCACGTCGGTGCAGACAGGGCTGGCCGCCCTCCCGCCCGCGACGGAAGCGGCCATATTCTTGCAGTGCGACCAACCCCTGATCACGCCGGACCTCTTGCGCGCGCTGGTGGCCCGCTTCGAAGAGGGCGACACTCCGATCATTCGCCCCACGCACGCCGGCCGGCCCGGCACGCCGGTGCTCTTCGCCCGCCGCCTGTTTCCCGAATTGGCGACCGTCAGCGGCGACGAGGGAGGGCGGAGCCTGCTCGTTCGCTACGCGAGCGAGGTCGCCACGGTCAAAGTCGCTGATCCGGACGTACTGGCCGACGTAGACACTCCCGCCGACTACGAGCGCCTGAAAGCCTACAGTCCTCAGTCTCCAACCTCCAATCTCCAATCTCCAATCTCCAACTTCCAGGCTCCATCCTCCATCCTCCAATCCATCACCCACCTCATCGTGGACATGGACGGTGTACTGTGGCGGGGCGACGAGCCGGTGCCTGGCCTGCAGGAGTTCTTTGCCTTGTTGCACGAGCGCCGCATCGGCTTCATCCTGGCCACCAACAACTCCAGCCGGCTGCCGGAGCAGTATACGGCCAAACTGGCGCGCTTTGGCGTCCAGGTGCTACCCGAGTGTATCCTGACCTCTGCTCAGGCCGCGGCCGCTTACCTGGCCGGCCAGGCCGCGCCGGGGGCGCGCATCTACGCCATCGGCGAAGAAGGGGTGCGGCGCGCGCTGGAGGAACGGGGGTTTGTGCTGACCGACGGGGAGGCTGCCTACGTGGTCGTCGGCTGGGACCGGCAACTGACGTGGGACAAACTGGCGACGGCGGCCCTGCTCATCCACGCCGGGGCCGGCTTCATCGGCACCAACCCGGACACGAACTATCCCACCGAGCGGGGCCCGGTGCCGGGCAACGGCGCACAGTTGGCGGCGCTCGCAACCACCACCGGCGTAGCGCCCATCGTGGTCGGTAAGCCCGAGCCCTGGCTGTACCGGGAGGCCATGCAGCGGCTGGGAGCCCGCCCGGAAACGACGGCCGTCGTCGGAGACCGGTTGGACACCGACATTAATGGCGGCGTACGGGCCGGCCTCACCACCATCCTGGTCCTGTCGGGCATCGCCACGGCGGCCGACCTGGCCACCTCGTTGGTCAAGCCGGACCTGGTGTGCGCGGATATTGGGGATTTGACGCGTATGTGGCCGCATCACACGATGGGAACGCCTTCCTTGCCCCCGGATCCAGTGTACGCCCTCCGTGGTTGTGCTACGGGAGAAGGATTGGTTGAACGGTTGCTCGCGTCGAGGCACGAGGAACGGGAACGTGAGCGAAGATAAACGCCCTTCGATTTCGCTTTACGATCTGGACTTGTCCGCCCTCCAGTCCCTCCTGGCCGGCTGGGGGGAGCCGGACTACCGCGCCCGCCAACTCTGGGAATGGCTCTACGTGCACCTGGCCACCGACTTCGATCAGATGACCAGCCTGCCCCGGCCACTGCGCGAAAGGCTGGCGGCTGAGACAGGCCTGGAGGTGCCGCCGGTGGTAAATACCATCCAGTCGGCCGATGGGGAGACACGCAAGGACCTGCTCCGCCTGGAGGACGGCGAGACGGTGGAGGCGGTGCTGATGCGCTACCGGGAGCGCCGCACCGCCTGTATCTCCACCCAGGTCGGCTGCACCATCGGCTGCGTCTTCTGTGCCACGGGCCAGATGGGCTTTCATCGCAACCTGACCAGCGGCGAGATCGTGGCCCAGGTCCTCCACTTTGCCCGCATGCTGCGCTCCGAGGGGCAGCCCTTGACCAACGTGGTGCTGATGGGCATGGGGGAACCACTCCTCAACTACGAGGCGACGCTGGCAGCCATCCGCCGCCTGACCGACCCCCAGGGCTTTGGCCTGGGCCAGCGCCACGTCACCCTCTCCACCGCGGGCCTGGTGCCTGGCATCGAGAGGCTGGCGGGGGAGGGCTTGCAGATCACGCTCGCCATCTCGCTGCACGCTGCCACCGACTCATTGCGCAACCAGCTCGTCCCCACCAACCGCCGCTACGACCTCGATGCCCTGTTCGAGGCCTGCCACCGCTACGTCCAACGCACCGGGCGGCGGATCAGCGTCGAGTGGGCACTCATCGAGGGGGTGAACGATACACGCCAGCAGGCTCAGGCATTGGCGGCCCGGCTCGCGGGGCTCCTGGCCCACGTCAACCTGATCCCCCTCAACCCTACCTCTGGCTACGCGGGCCGGCCATCCTCCCACACGGCGCTGGCTGCCTTCACCGCCACGCTCGAGCAGCATCATATTCCTTATACGCTGCGAGTACGCCGGGGCATCGAAATCCAGGCCGGTTGCGGCCAACTGCGCCAGCGCGGCCAAACCTTCCCGAAAGTTTAGGTTTGCCGCGAATACCAAGGACGCCACCCCAAAGTAGCGTATCGCTGCCGGGTGTCGTCACTGTAACTTTCGGGAAGGTTGCCAAATCTCCCAACTCAGTGTATCATATCCCCTGATGGCTCGGCCGATCAAAATCGCTCCTTCCATACTTGCCGCTGACTTCGCCTGTTTGGCCGAAGCGATTCGCAGCGCCGAGAGCGCCGGGGCGGACTATATTCACGTGGACGTGATGGATGGTCACTTTGTGCCGAACATAACGATCGGTCCGCCCGTCGTGCAAGCCTTGCGGCGCGTCACACACGTGCCGCTCGATGTGCACCTGATGATCAGTGACCCGCTACGGTACGTGCCCATCTTTGCGGAGGCTGGGGCCGACGGGCTCACAGTCCACGTGGAGGCCACGCCGCACCTGCACCGCGTCCTGCAGCAGATTCGAGACCTGGGGATACACCCCGGCGTGTCACTGAACCCGGCCACGCCAGCGGTCGCCATCGGCGAGGTGCTCGACGAGGTGGACCTGGTGCTGGTGATGACCGTCAATCCAGGCTTCGGCGGCCAGCCCTTTATTGAGCGAACGCTGCACAAGATCGCGCAGGTCCGCCACATGCTGGACAGCGCCGGCAGTCAGGCGGAACTGGAGGTAGATGGCGGCATTGGACTGCAGACCGTGGGACAGGTCGTCGCGGCTGGAGCCAATGTGCTAGTGGCCGGGACATCCATCTTCGGTGCGCCGGAGGGAGTGGCAGCAGCAATGCAGGCTATGCGCCAGGCAGCGCAAAGGGGAAGGCTCAACAGGCAAGAAAGAGGCTCCCCGTCGCAGGGAGCCACCAGAGAATGAGCTTACTCTACCGGCTTCGGTTTTCGGTGAAGACGGGGAGGAAGCAGGAGAGGGGCCTAACGAGTCTTGTTCAACGTCCGCAGACAGCGAGTACAGACGTGCATCCGGCGCATCTGGTCGTTGACCTTGACGCGCACACGCTGGATATTGGGCCTGAACTGGCGGCGGGTGGCTCGCTTGGAATGGCTGACGTTATTTCCGAACTGAACACCCTTGCCACATATATCACATTTCGCCATGGATCACCTCGGAATCGGTTGTAATGGACGCATATCATACCACAGGGTGGCTTTTCACGCAACTGGCGGACTAGAGGAGGAAGGATGCCAGAAGGTCAATCTCGCGGTCGGATCGTAGTCTCACCCACAGCCATCGCCAGCCTCGCCAACGAGGCCGTACTCACCTGCTACGGGGTGGTAGGGACGGCAGCGAAGGACCTGGCTGCCGGCATCGCCAACGTCCTCTCCCGCGACAGCAAGCGTGGCATCGAGGTGCGGGTCGAGGATGGGCGGATCACGATTGACGTGTACGTGATCATCGAATACGGCACCCGTATCGCCGCCGTGGCCCTAAGTGTTATGAATGTCGTCAGGTTCAACGTCGAACGGGCGCTTGGCATCCCCATCGCCGAGGTGAACGTCCACGTTGAGGGGCTGCGTGTGAGTAACATTGACTGAGAGGAATCTACAAGGTTGGCGGACGAGCAGACATCAAAAATTACCTCTACATCCCCGCGCCTGGTTACCGATGGTCAGGGTTTCAAGCGGCTGATTGAAGCCGCGCTGGCCTGGTTGCAGCACCACCAGACTGCCATCAACGCACTCAACGTGTACCCGGTCCCTGACGGTGACACGGGCACCAACATGGTGCTGACGATGCAATCGGCGTGGGCCGAGATCAAGGATTCTCCCGAGCGCAACGTGGGGCACATTGCCCACCAGATGGCCCACGGAGCCCTGATGGGAGCCAGGGGTAACTCGGGCGTTATTCTCTCACAGATCTGGCGTGGGTTCGCACGAAGCCTGGACGAGAAGGAGGCTTATCGTGCTCAGGACCTGGCTGCGGCCTGCCGGGAAGCGGCGGCGACTGCCTACAAGGGGGTGATCAAGCCCGTGGAGGGTACGATCCTCACCGTGGCCCAGGCCGTGGCCGACGCGGCGACCGGGGCCACGGAGAAGACGGATGACCTGGTGCGGGTGCTGGAGCACATGGTATTCGCCGCCCACGAGGCGGTCAGGCTCACCCCTTCACTGCTCCCGGTGCTGGCAGAGGCCGGCGTGGTAGATGCGGGCGGCCAGGGACTCTTGGTTATTTTGGAGGGAATGTTGCGCTACATACGAGGAGAACACATCGCCAAAGAGGTGACGCTGGCCACCTCCGCAGACCTCGTCGCCACGGCATTGGAGCCTGGCGAGGCCGGCTACGGTTATGACGTCCAGTTCCTCATCGTCGGACAAGGGCTGGACGTAGACGCCGTCCGCCAGAGGATCGCAGAGATTGGCGAGTCGGCGCTGGTCGTGGGTACTCCCGATACAGTCAAGATCCACGTCCACGTGGCCGACCCAGGCGTCCCGATCAGTTACGGAGCCAGCCTGGGCTCGCTACGCGACGTCGTGGTGGAGGACATGCAGGTCCAGTACAGAGATTTCATCGCCCATAGCGAACCAGCGCGGGCTATCCCGCCCCAGGTTTCCCAGGAAATCGGCGTCATCGCCGTCGTCATGGGCGACGGCCTGACTCGCGTCTTTCAGAGCCTGGGCGTGGGCGCGATTGTAAACGGTGGCCAGACGATGAACCCCAGCACCCAGGACTTGTTGGATGCCGTCGAGAACCTGCCGGCCAGGAGCGTGATCCTGCTGCCCAATAACAGCAACGTCATCCTGACCGCCGAACAGGCCCGCGCACTGAGCAGCAAACCCGTCACCGTTGTCCCTACCCAGTTCGTCCCCCAAGGCATCGCAGCGTTGCTGGCGATCAACTACCAGGCGGATTTCGAGGCCAATGCGGCTACCATGACCGAAGCGATGGAAGAGGTCGAGACGGGCGAAGTCACGACCGCAACCCGTTCGGTGAAAATCAACGGCCTGGCGATCGCCGACGGACAGCTCATCGGCCTGCATAACGGGGAATTGAAAGTAACCGGTACGACAGTCGAAGAGGTCGTGCGAGCACTGCTGAAGGAGATGACCCAGACCCCACGCGAGATCATCACGCTGTACTATGGCGACACGGTCAACGAACCGGATGCCAACAGGCTCGCCGACGTCCTGCGACGGGATTGGCCCGAGCAGGAGGTCGAAGTCGTCGCCGGCGGACAGCCTTACTACCACTACATTCTTTCAGTGGAGTGACCGCCAGGCGATTTCTGTCAGCCGTCGCCATGCACTAATCCGGGAGGTCCCGTGTCCAAAGTAACCATTGTCACCGACAGTGCAACGACCATCGAGCCCCTCGTCGCCAAACAACTCGACGTCACGATTCTGCCCCTGATCGTCCGCATTGACGGTCAAGACTATCAGGACGGCGCGGATTTGGACCACGAGGGGCTGTTGCTCCGTATGGCCCGTGACCGCATCCGTCCCCACATCGTCGGCCCGACGGCCGACGATTTCCGACGCGTCTACACGCGCTTGACGCGCAGCACTGACCAGATCATTTCGCTCCATTCCTCGGCCAGCCTCACCCCCATCTGCCAGGAAGCACAGAAGGCTACCGACGAATTCCGAGGCCGTTGCGACATCGTCGTGATGAATTCGGAAACGCTCTCGCTGGGCCTGGACATCCTGATCCGGGAAGCGACGCGGCTGGCCAATGCGTCGGTCACGCTGAACGAGATCCTGCGTCAAATCCGGGGGCTCATGCAGCGGATCTATATCGTGCTGATCACCGATACACTGGACTATCTGGAGCACAGCCACCTGATCAGCCCGGCCCAGGCCATCCTGGGCACCATGCTGGGCATCAAGCCCTTTCTGGCACTCGAGGAGGGCAAGATCATCCCGATGGAGAAAGTGCGCAGCCACGAACGAGCGCTAGACAAACTGGCCGAATTCGCCAATGAGTTCTCCAACATCGAACAGATGGCCATCTTGCAGAGCACCCCCTATCCGACGGACGGGACCAGGATGCTGCTGGAGCGGTTGGCGCTCATCACTCCAGACCGCCAATTTCCCATCATGCTCTACGGCCCGCTATTGGCCTCTCACATCGGGCCGGATGCGATGGGGTTGGTAGTATACGAGGGCAGCAGCAAGGAGATCCTGTTGCGATGAGCCGCGTGCGTATCGTCACCGACAGTACGTCCGACGTGCCCCCTGAGGTGGCAGCACGGTTGCGTATCACCGTCCTGCCGGCCTACATCCAGATTGGCAATGCCAGTTACCGTGACGAGCCCTCGCCGAGTGGACTGAGCCGGGCAGAGTTCTACGGCCAGTTGCCTGCCATGCCAGTCTTGCCGACCACGGCGGTGCCGCCGGCCCACGAGTTCACCATGGCATATCGCAGCCTCATCGGCGTAGCAGACGAAGTGATCGCCATCGTCCTCTCGGCCAGCCTGAGCGGGATGTACAACGTCGCCCACCTGGGCGCACGGGAGGTGCCGGAACTGCAAGTGCACGTCGTAGACTCAGGGCAGGTCACGATGGGACTGGGATGGATGGCGATCGCAGCCGCCGAAGCAGCCGCCAGCGGCAAGAGTGCCAGGGAAATCCTGGCGCTGGTCGAAGAGATGAAGAGCCGGGTGCACGTGTACGCCATGCTCGACACTTTGGAGTACCTACGTCGCAGCGGGCGGGTCAGTTGGGCGCGCGCGAAGGCGGCCCAGGTCCTGCGCATCAAGCCGATTCTGGAAGTGTCGCTGGGTAACGTCAAATACGTGGGACAGGCACGGACCAGACGCCGCGCCATCGAGAAGTTGATTGAACTCACGCACGCCCTCGGCCCGTTGGAACGACTGGCCATCCTCCATACGGAGGCCCCGGAGATAGAAGAGTTCCGCCAGCGTCTGGCTGGCCTGTGCCCGGCCCAGCAATTCCTCACCAGCACCGTGACTACCATCATCGGCGCCCACGTGGGCCCGCAGGGGCTGGGTATCGCCGCCGTGACTAGATAAAAGATGACCACGCCGATCAAGAAACTGACCAAGATTCTCCAACTGGAGGCGGAGAAATATCAGGACCGGGCCGTCTTCGGCGGACTGGCCCGTTATGCCGATACGTGGGTCCAGGAAGCCGGAGCCGCCCTGGGGCCGGAGGCGAGCGGGTGGGCGCAGGAGGTGGCCGACCGGTTGAGAGCATATCGCGACCTGCCCGATTCTGTGGCCCGCCAGGAGGCCGTGGCCGCCCTGCTGGGGATGCTTCAGGCTCCTCCACGCGAGAAGGAACCGGCCACCCTCACTCCGCCCGCCCCCAGCGTGGCCAGGCCCGCTCCCGTCACCCCCGCTCCGGCCCAGGAGAGCATCACGCCTGTGACACCAGCGGTTGCCCCGCCACGCACCGGTCTGGATTCCCCGATCACGGCCTTGCAGGGCATAGGCCCCGGGCAAGCCAAACGGCTGGCCAGACTGGGCATCCACACCATTCGCGATATACTCTACTTTTTCCCGCGCCGGCACGATGACTACACGCAACTCAAGCCCATCAACCGCCTCGCATACGGCGAAGAGGCTACCATCATCGTCCAGGTGTGGGACGCTGGCGCGCGCGAGACGCGCGGCCGAGGGACGCTCTTCAAGGCCACCCTTTCTGACGACACCGGCTTTATCGAGGCCACCTGGTTCAACCAACCCTACCTGGCCAACAAGATCAAGCAGGGTGAACAGATCGTCATCAGCGGCCGGGTTGACGAATACCTGGGGCGATTGTGCTTCAACTCCCCGGAGTGGGAACCGCTGGCGGAGGAATTGCTCCACACCGCGCGCCTGGTACCGGTCTATCCGCTGACCGAAGGGGTAGGCGCCAGGTGGCTGCGCCGCCTGATGAAGCGCACCGTAGACTATTGGTCCAAGCGGCTGCCCGACCACCTGCCGGCGTCCGTGCGCCGCGAGGAAGGCCTGCTGGACCTGGAGACGGCGATCGTCCAGGAGCACTTTCCAGACCACAAGGAATCGCTGGAGCGGGCCCGCTACCGGTTGTGTTTCGACGAGTTATTCGTGTTGCAGATCGGCCTGCTGCGCCAGCGCCAGCAGTGGCGCTCGGTACCGGGCAAGCCGCTGCCCGTAGACGATGCCACGCTGCACGGCTTCGTCGGCAGCCTGCCGTTTGAACTGACCGGCGCCCAGCAGCGGGTGCTCCAGGAGATTGTGGCCGACCTGCGCTCCAGCCAACCCATGAACCGACTGCTGCAGGGAGACGTAGGGTCGGGCAAGACGGCCGTGGCAGCCGTGGCGATGGCCCTGACGGCGGCCACTGGCGCTCAGGCAGCGCTGATGGCTCCCACCGAGATCCTGGCCGAGCAACACCATGCCACCCTGAGCCGGCTCTTCGCCAGTTGGCCAGACCGCCCGCTCCACATCCGCCTGCTCACCGGTAGTGTGACCGGGCGAGAGCGGGAGGAGATTTACGCCGGACTGGCCGACGGCGGCGTGGACATTGTGGTGGGCACCCACGCGTTGATCCAGGAAGGGGTGCAGTTCGAGGAACTGGCTCTGGCGGTCATTGACGAACAGCACCGCTTTGGCGTGCAACAGCGAACCGCACTGCGGCAAAAAGGGTACAACCCTCACCTGCTGGTGATGACCGCCACCCCGATTCCCCGCTCCCTTGAACTGACGATGTGGGGCCACCTGGACGTCTCAGTGATTGACGAGATGCCGCCCGGACGCCAACCGGTCATTACGCGCTTGATCCTGCCGGCCGAGCGGGAGCGGGCTTACACCTTCGTGCGCAGCCAGATCGAAAAGGGTCGCCAGGCCTTTGTCATCTGCCCATTGGTCGAGGAATCGGAGAAGGTCGAGAGCAAAGCCGCCGTCGAAGAGTACGAGCGACTCCAGGCGGACATCTTTCCCGACTTGCGGCTGGGCCTCTTGCACGGCCGCATGAAGGGTGAGACAAAAGAGGCCACCATGGCCCGTTTTGCGCAGGGGGAACTGGACATCCTGGTCGCTACCGCCGTGGTCGAGGTCGGGATTGACGTCCCCAACGCCACGGTGATGCTGATTGAGGGGGCCGACCGTTTCGGCCTGTCTCAACTGCACCAGTTTCGAGGGCGTGTAGGCCGGGGGGAGCACGCCTCTTACTGCCTGCTGGTCGCCGACTCCGCCTCCCCCGAAGCCCAGGAACGCCTGCAAATCGTCGAGAACACCAGCGATGGCTTCGTGCTGGCCCAGAAGGACCTGGAACTGCGCGGACCGGGAGAGTTCCTGGGTACCCGCCAGTCAGGGTTGCCGAACCTCAGACTGGCCAGTGTAACTGACCTGCGGCTGGTCGAAGTCGCTCGTCAGGCTGCCCGCCGCTTTTTCGAGACCGACCCGGAACTGGCCGACCCCGACAACCGGTTGCTGGCCCGCCGGGTGGCCCAATTCTGGGAAGGGAAAGGAGAAGTCAGTTGACCGAGCACATCGCGCTCTACCCCGGCACCTTTGATCCCATCCACTGCGGACACATGGACATTGCCTCCCGCGCCGCCAGCATCTTTGACGGATTGATCGTGGCTGTCTACGACCGGCCCGCCAAGAGCGTGCTGTTCACTGTCGAGGAGCGGGTGGCCCTGGCAAGCCAGGCCCTGGCCGGTCTGTCGAACGTGCGCGTGGTTCCCTATGGCGGACTGACGGTGGAATATGCGCGGCGGGCCGGAGCACGCGCCATCGTGCGCGGACTGCGGGCCATCTCTGACTTCGAACTAGAGTATCAGATGGCGCTCACCACCCACCAACTGGCACGCGAGGTCGAGTTCGTGTGCCTGATGACGCACCAGAATCACGCTTTCCTGAGTTCCAGCATCGTCAAGGAGATCGCGTTGCTGGGAGGCGACATCAGCCACATGGTCCCTCCACCCGTGGCGGCAGCCCTGGAGGCCAAACGCCGCGAACGGGACAAGAACCACGAGCCGGCGCCGCTCGTTTCGCTACGGGACTGAACGTCAGAGGCCGATATGGACATTCTATACCTGGTAGATCGTCTGGAAGACATCGTCAAGGGGAGTAAGAGGCTACCGTTCGGCCTGGGACGGCTGGTGGATGAGAACCGCATCTGGCCGCTCCTGGACCAGATGCGCATTTCAATCCCCGACCAGATCCGGCATGCCGAGCGGGTCGTGCGAGAGAAAGACCGCACGATGGCCCAAGCCCACGAGGAGGCGGACCGCATCGTGGCGCTGGCACGCAGTGAGGCGGCCCGGCTCACGGCCGAGCACACGATCGCCCAGGCCGCCGAGGAGCGGGCGGCGGCGATCCGCAAGCAGGCCGAGCGGGGAGCAGAGAGCGTCCGGGCTGGAGCGGACCAATACGCCTTCGAGGTTCTGTGCAGGATGGAGCAAGAACTGAAACGGACCCTGACGGTGGTCGAAAACGGCATCCGCACGATCCAGGTCGAACGGGAAAGAGGGGATGGCCAGGTGCCCGCCGAGGCAGAACAGCCACGCGATCAGAAAGCGTCGCCTTGACAGGTTCGCCGCTAGCCTCTATAATATGATCTTTACAATCCTGTGGGATGCACTAGATCCATCAGAAAGGAGCACGAACGAGCCATGGGGGCACTGCCCAAACACAAAATAACGAGCAGCCGCCGGGGGCACCGGCACAGCCAGTGGAGGCTCAAGCCTTCGCAGTTGGTGACCTGCCCGCAGTGCGGCGTACCTGTGCGACCCCATCAGGTCTGCCTGGCCTGTGGGACCTATCGCGGTGTGCAGGTCATCGAGATCGAAAAGGAATAGATGGAAGCACAACCCAAGATCGGCAAGACCACCATCGCGCCAGAAGTGCTGGAGACGATCGCTCGTCTCACGACGTTGGCCGTGCCGGGCGTGGCTCGCGTGGCTGCACCGGCACGGTTGTGGCGCCTACTGCACCACAATGGGGTGGAAATCGAGGTCATTGGAAACAGCGTGCGCGTGAGGCTGTACGTCGTGACCGAGCCGCACGCCAATATGCTCAGCGCCGGCCGTCAGATCCAGGCGGAGGTTACTCGGGCGATCCAGGACATGGTTGGGATGGGAGTCCGATCTGTAGACGTGTACATCGAGGACGTCGCCTACCCCTCTGGGAGAGCGTGATCCACTCGCGATCGGAGGCACAGAACTGTGAGGGCGCGCCATCAGGCTCGCATCGTGGCACTACAGGCACTGTACGAGATTGATTGCATCCATCACGCTCCCGCTGTCGTGCTAGAACAGCGCATTGCCGCCAACCGGCTGCCGGAAGACGTTGCGTCGTTCAGTGGCCACCTGGTGCATGGCGTGCTCAGGCATCAGAGTGTGCTCGACATCTTCATTCACCGCTATGCCCCCGAGTGGCCCATGGAACAGATGGCCTACATTGACCGCAATATTCTGCGCATCGCAATCTTTGAGTTCGCCATAGACGGACAGACGCCGGTCAAAGTGGCCATCAACGAAGCCGTCGAACTGGCCAAGGCCTTTGGTTCCGACAGCGCCCCTCGCTTCATCAACGGCGTGCTGGGCACGCTGGTGGAACATAAGCAGGCCATCGCACAAGCGGTCACGGACGCAGATAGAGAAGTGCAGTGAATTTTCTGAACATTGGTCCCTGGGAACTGACAGCGATTCTGATCCTCGCCATCCTGCTGGTTGGCCCCAAGCGGGTGATCGAACTGGTGCAGACCATCCGGCGCATGGCCGGGAAACTGAGCCGCTTGTCCGGTGAGTTCACGTCCATGATTCAGTCCGAAGTCCGGTCCACCGAGCAAGGGGCGGGTGAGATCCTCCAAGAGGCAACCGGGGGCAAGACGGGCGAGACCCTGGGGGACGTCGTCAAGGACGTAATCAAGCCCATTTCCGACCTACAGGCTGAACTGCAGACTACCGCGCTGGAGACGCGCCGGTCACTGGAGAACGTCGTCAAGAGCCAGGCGGGGCTGGTGGGCGACATCCAGACCGAACTCCAGGCGGCCGCCCAAGAGACCCGCCAGGCGCTCGAGAGCCCCATAGAGGACGAACCCAAGTTAAAGGAAACACAGGATGAAACGCCGGGCTGAGAAGCGCAACGCCGATGAAATGGGCATCTTTGAGCACCTGGACGAACTACGCCAGCGCCTCTTCAAAGCGGTCATCGCGTTGCTCATCGGGGTGGTGGTGGGCACCGCCGTCACTACTCCGGTCATGAAAATGCTCGTCTCCCCACTCGGCGACCAGGTGCCGCTGGCGATCTCGCCCACGGAAGCGCCAACGGTCTTTTTCAAGGTGGCGGCGCTCATCGGCATCGTGCTGGCCATGCCAGTCATCGTATACCAGGTGTTCCAGTTCGTGCGGCCTGGCCTGCAACCCCAGGAAAGAAACTACATCCTCGTCGGCACACCGGCCGTCTCGCTCAGTTTCGCAGCGGGAGTGGCCTTTGCGGCCAAAGTGCTGCTCCCCACGGCGCTGCCGTTCTTGCAGGGCTTTCTGAGAGGCATCGTCGAGCAGCGCTACTCGATTGACCGCTACTTTTCATTCGTCAGCAACGTGCTGCTGGGGGCGGGCCTGATCTTCGAGACGCCACTGGTGATGTTTTTCCTGGCCAAGTTGGGCGTCGTTTCTCCGCAGGGGTTCGCGCGGGCCCGCCGCGTCGTCATCATCGGAGCGGCCGTCGGAGCCGCCCTGATCACCCCGACCACCGACCCGGTCAACATGTTCCTGGTCATGATACCGTTCATGCTGCTGTACGAGTTAGGCATCCTGCTGGCGCGACTGGCACAACGGTCGCGTGCGTGATCAACCTACGATAGAAGATAAGGAGGGATTCAGATGACGAAGCAAACCGGTACGATTATCACCATCGTTGTGGGCGTTCTCGCCTTCCTGTGCTGCACAGTTCCATCGTGCATTGCGGGCATCATGATCTTTGCCGGCCTGGGAACGTGGAACACAGAGTTCGGCCCTGGCGGGCAGAGCGGTACGATTGATCCCACCTGGGGCATTGCCCCTTGCTGCCTGAGCATCCTGGTATTGGTGGTGCCGCTGCTGTTGTGGGTCTTCCTGGTGCGCGGCAAGGAGAACGGCAGCGTAGGGGAAATCACGCCTGGAGGAGACATCACCCCTGGAGAAGACATCCCAGGATGAGTCGCAGGCGCGTCATCATCATGGGCGCCGCCGGGCGCGACTTTCACAACTTTAACGTCTACTTCCGCGACAACCCGGACAGCCAGGTCGTCGCCTTCACCGCCACCCAGATCCCCAACATCGAGGGGCGCCGGTATCCGCCGGAACTGGCCGGTCGCCTGTACCCGGAGGGCATCCCCATCTACCCGGAAGGGGAACTGAGCCACCTGATCCAGCAGTATCAGGTAGAGCAGGTGGTCTTTGCGTACTCGGACGTCTCCCACGAGTACGTGATGCACAAGGCCTCCCAGGTGTTGGCCGCCGGGGCTGACTTTCAGTTGATGGGGACAGGGACGACGACGCTGAAGAGCCAGAAGCCGGTGGTGGCGATCTGTGCCGTGCGCACCGGCTCGGGCAAGAGCCAGACCACCCGCCACGTGTGTGGCATCCTGCAGGGCATGGGCAAGCGGGCCGTCGTGGTCCGCCATCCGATGCCCTACGGCGACCTGGCGGCCCAGGCGGTGCAGCGCTTCGCCACCTACGAGGACCTGGACCACCACAAGTGCACCATCGAGGAGCGGGAGGAGTACGAACCGCACCTCGACCGCGGCGTGGTGGTCTACGCCGGCGTGGATTACGAGCGCATCCTGCGCCAGGCGGAGGCGGAGGCGGACGTGGTGGTCTGGGATGGAGGCAACAACGACCTGCCCTTCTACCGGCCCGACCTGCACATTGTGGTCGTAGACCCCCACCGGCCCGGCCACGAACTGCGCTACCATCCCGGAGAGACCAACCTGCGCGCCGCCGACGTGCTCGTCATCAACAAGGTGGACACGGCCGGCCCCGAGGGAGTCTTCCAGGTGCGGGAGAGCATCTATGCAACCAACCCTGGCGCGATCGTGGTGGAGGCGGCTTCCCCCATCTTCGTCGAGAACCCCCAGGCGATCCGCGGCAAGCGGGTGCTGGTGATCGAGGACGGTCCCACGTTGACCCACGGGGAGATGTCCTACGGGGCCGGCGTGGTGGCCGCCCGGCGGTTCGGCGCGGCGGAGTTGGTGGACCCGCGCCCCTACGCGGTACGGACCATCGCCGCCACGTTCGAGAAATACCCCCACACCGGTGCGCTACTGCCGGCCATGGGGTATGGAGACGCACAGGTGCTCGACCTGGAGGAGACGATCAACCGGGCCGAGTGCGACCTGGTGCTGGTGGCGACGCCGATTGACCTGCGACGGCTGGTGCACGTGCGCCACCCGATGGATCGAGTGCAGTACGAACTGCAGGTCATCGGCCGGCCGACGCTGGAGGAGGTGCTGGTCGCACGGTTCGGGTAATCCCCCTATTGGAGCAGCAGGGGCGGGGTGATCCCGCCCCTGGCAGTTAGAAACCGGGTTTTGTCGTTGCGCTTACGGAAAAACCCGGTTTCCTCGTTCTATTGATAGTTCTGGAGCACCAGCGGGAGGTAGACAGGGAAACGCGGCTCCTTGAGGCGGCCGTAGATCTTGTAGGTAGCCCCGTTGCGGTTGTCCTGCCACACCGTCAACCCCCGGTTCGCCTCTGGGCTAAAGTCTCCGGCGGGCCGCTGCTGGTCGCCGGTGAAGACGAAATAGGCGACGGTGCCCAGATAGAGGCTGCCGTCGGGGTTCACGTTCTGGCCGTAGAGGTCCCAGCCCGTGGTAGCGGCGTTGCGGTCGTCGGCCCAGGTGACGAAATAGCGCCCGAGGGTGCTGATGTAGTTGGCGTGAGGGGCGGTCTGGGTGCCACTGACGCTGGCAATGCCGATTTCGCCTCCGCCCAGTGCGCCACTCGCAAGCACGCGCTGGCCGTAGACGTCGTAGCCGTTGGTGCCAAAGTTTCTCCCGTCCCGCCATGCCACCAGGTACTCGTCGTCGTCGCTGTTCCAGGTCACCGAGGGATCGTATTGATCGCCAGCGGCAGTGGAGACAGGAATGGGCGCCCCGGCCACGGTCACGGTCCCGCTAGCCGTCACGCGCTGGCCGTAGATGTTCCAACCGGTCGTGGCAAAGTTGCGCTCGTCGTACCAGACCACCAGGTACTCGTTCCCCGTGGCATTATAGACTACGTCGGGGTTGGATTGGTTGGTGGTGTCGTTGCAGATCGGGAACGCCACACCGCTCGGTGTCCCATTCGCCAACACGCGCTGGCCGTAGATGTCCTGGTTGGTGGCCGTGGCCCGGTAGGCAAAGACGACCAGGTATTCGTTGGCGGCGGAGTTGTAGGCGAGGGCCGGCTGGGTGACGGTGATGGCGTCGAAAACGTTGAGCGCGACGCCAATGGTGCCGTCGGCATTCACCACCCGCCCCTCGATGTCACCTTCGTCCTGGTCATCCCACACGACCAGATAGGTGTTGCTGACGGTGTTATGCGCGACGGCGGGTTCTATCAAGGCGTGAGTTTCGTCCCGCACGACGAGGTTGTCGGTGATGGGAATGCCGGTGGTGAGGACGATCTGACCGTAGATATCCCACTCGTTTTCGCGCCCATCCTGCCAGACGACAAAGAATTGCTGCGCGTTGGGGTTGTAGACCACATCAGGGTCCTCCTGGCTTCCCAACGGTGCGGAGACGTTAAAGTCATGCCAGTTAAGCGTGCCCTGCGCCGCGCCGATGCGCTGCCCAACGACCTCCAGCCCGTCTCCATTCCGTTGATCCTCCCACACCGCCAGGTACTCAGCCCCCGACGTGGTGGGGCGAGCAGCCAGTGCGACGTCTCCCTGGTTGTTGGGACCACCGTAGATGATCAAGTTCCCTTGTGGGGCTAGGCCTCCGGTGGCCAATACACGCTGGCCGTACACGTCCACGCCGCTCGCGTTCCGGTTGCGATAGTCCTCCCAGGCTACCAGCCACTGGTTGGCCCGCGCGTTGTAGGCCACGTCCGGCACGTTTTGCGAGTCAGCAGCATTGGAGATGATGATCTCATTCCCCTGGGCATTGCCGTCCTGGTCTACGCGCCTGGCGTAGAGATCAATACCGGTGGCAGCATTGTTACGCCAGTCCTGCCAGACCACCAGGTACTCGTGGAGGGTGGAGCTGAACTCCAGGTTGGGTATAGACTGATCCGCGGTGTGGCTACAGACGGCGCGAGCGTTCCCCATGAGGGCGCCATCTCCGGCGATGGCCTGAACGTAGATATCGTGGTTGCCAGGCGCCTGCTCATATTGGAAGGCGACCATGTAACTCAGGCGGTTGCTGTTGTAGGCAGCCTTGGGGTAATCCCCGCCAGCGCCCGTGATCGTGAAGGGGCTTGTGCCCACGAGCCCTCCGGCATGGTCTAGCAATTGCCCCTCGACCCGGTTGTCGCCAGCGTCCACCCACACCACCAGGTAGTGGTTGGCGTTAGGATCGTAGAGCACATCCGATGCCTTCTGGTCGCCGGCATCGGTGTTGATGGGAAAATCAGTGCCGGAGAGAGTACCGGTGGCGCCGACAACCTGGCCGTACACATCGTAGTCCAGGCCACCTCGCTTGTCCCGCCAGATGACCATGTAGTTGCCATCCGTCGAATTATAAGCGACGTAGGGGTTACTTTGTTCGTCGGCGGCGTCGAAGATCTGGAAGTTTTCCCCGCGAGGAACCCCGCCGGCGGAGAAAATCTGCCCCTGGACGCCGGTGCCACTCCCCCGGTCATCCGCCCAGACGACCAGGTATTCGTCGTCGAGGTTGTACGCCACTGCAGGATCGGCCTGGCGATCCACCGGCAGCGATATTAGAAAATCAGGGCCGAAGCCGGTCGCTGGATCCACCCCTGAACCAGAGAGGGCCAGCGTAGCAGTGACTGCCAGCAGGCCCAGGGCCAAAACGGCAGCAAGTACCCATTTGCGGTCCATCGAATCTCTCCTTTCCATGATGCATAGATGGCCAGCGGAGGTCCCCGCTGAAGCGGGGCGTCCGCAGCCTGTGGCCACACGGACAACAGCGGCGTCAGGAAATCCCCGCCGAAGCGGGGCGTCCGTCACATCCTGCACCACAGACTAGCATAGCCGGTCTGGCCAGAGGCTACCCAACAAGTAGCCAACAATCGGCCAGCAACCGGCAAGCCAACCACTGGCAGTGGGAGAAGAAGGCGGGGGGCAGGAACAGGAAGTCGGCCGGTCTTACCGGCTGGTGACCAGCCGGTAGCCTTGCCCGCGCATGGTGAGGATGAGGACGGGCTGGCGTGGGTCAGGCTCCAGTTTCTCGCGTAGCCGCTTGACCAGGCTTTCGATCTGGTAGTCGTATACCTCGGCCCGGTATTCGGGCCAGACCGCCTCGGCGATCTGCTGCTTGCTGCACGGGCGGCCGGCGTTGTGGTAAAGCAGGTCGAAGAGGGCCCGCTCCTTGGAGGAGAGCGTCACCGGATTCCGATTGACCCACACCTCGCCGCTGGCCTGGTCCACGACCAGCAGGGGTACGCCGGCCACGCGCAGAGTGGCCTCCGGGTCGTGGAAGGTGAAGACGGCACTGGCGATGGCGATCTCGTCGCCGTCTTGCAGCACCTGTGGGGTGGCGATGCGCCGGCCATTGAGGAAGGTACCGTTGGCGCTGCCCAAGTCGCGCAACGTACACGTCTCGCCGTCCCACGAGATCTCGGCGTGACGACGGGAGGCCCGCCGATCGGGAATGTAGACGTCACAATTGGGGTGGCGTCCCAGGGTGATCACCCGGGCCGTCAGAAGAAACTGCCGCCCGGCAGCATCCACCAGATAAGGTACATCTTCCGTCATGGCGCCACCTCGTAGGTGACGTACAACGCAGGCCGGTCAGCGGGGTCGCGCTGTTCGGTCATGAAGACCCAATGGTGAGCCTGGTTGTGGCTATCTTCGGACATCATGACGACCAGGCCATAGTTGGGCTTGCCCCCCTCACGCCACGCCGCGAGCGCCTGGCCGACGTCGAGCACAAGCCAACCTTTATCGGGCACGGGGCTGAGATCGAGCGGCGTGGGATCGTAGTCTACACCAGCGACCAGGCCGGGAGCGCTCCACGGCCTGTCATAGGTCGCTGCCTGGGGTTCCCAGGCGGTCAGCAGCCGGTAGGCGACGGCCGCACCGGGGAAGGATTGCCCTCCCCACAGTTCTGTGCGCAGGGTGAGCGTGGCCGAGACGACGGTCGCACCCGCCGGCAACGCAGACAGGTCGAAGCGCAGCAGGAGCCGGTCGGGCGTGAGTGGCCCTTGCAGGTGCACCAGGTCGGCCGCGTGCCAGGCCGCGTCGGGCAGGTCGGGGTCGAGCCAGGTATCCTCCACCAAGTCCGGTCCTTGCAGGAGCAGCGAGGCAGAGCCTCCTGCGAGGGCGGGCGTGAGTACGGGACGGGCCGTGAGGTACAGCGGTCCCCAGGAGCGGGCCAGCAGGAGCAGGCCCAGGAGGCAGGTGGAAGCGGCCAGCACCCAACTGCGCAGCCACAAGCGAAACCGGGAAGGAGGCGGGGGAACGTGGGGCGAGGCGATGGCGGTACGGAGGGCGCGGCCGAATTCCCCGGCCGTCTGGTAGCGGTCGTGTGGGTCCTTGGCCAGCGCTTTGAGGACCACCCGTTCGACCGGTTCCGGCAGGTCTGGCCGCAAGGAGCGCGGAGAAGGGAGCGGGGCGGTGATGTGCTTGAGGATGACGGCGTAGGGGGTATCGGCGTCGAAGGGCAGGGAGCCGGTGCACAACTGGTACAGCAATACTCCCAGGGCATAGACGTCGGAACGGGCGTCGCCCGGCTCTCCCTTGCCCTGTTCGGGCGACATGTAGGCCGGGGTACCCAACGAACCGCTGCTCCCGGTAATCACCGTGGCATCCACCATGCGGGCGATGCCGAAATCGGTCAATACCGGGCGACCATGGGCTGTGATCAGCACATTGGAAGGCTTGACGTCCCGGTGGACGAGCCCCTGGCGGTGAGCGTGCTCGAGCGCTTCGGCCAGCGCGCAGACGATGCGCACCACCTCTTCCAGGTCCATCTGTCTGCCCTGGCAGTCCAGGTCGCGCAGCAGGGACTTGAGGCTGGTGCCTTCCAGGTGTTCCATGACCAGGAAGGCCATCCCCTCGTCGGTGTCGAAATCGTAGACGCGCACGATGTGGGGATGCTCGAGCATGGCGATCGCCTGCGCCTCGCGCCGGAAACGGGCGGCGAAATCCTCGTCGGCGGTCAGATGGGGGTGCAGGACCTTGACCGCCACGTACCGATCCAGGTCCGGCTGGTACGCTTTGTAGACCTGGGCCATCCCGCCCTGCCCCACTTTCTCGACCAGGCGGTACTTGCCGAGCGTCAAGCCAGTGAGATTGAACACGCCTTCCAGTATACTCAACTGGAGGAAATGAGCAACACACGCCGACTTGCCATTTCTCATTTTGCCTCATTTGGTATACAATCGCCTCACATAATCTTCCAAGGAGGTGCTATACAAGGGACCGTACTGCTACACGCCAATCCGCCAATCTACTAACCTACCAACAAGGAGGTATTCTATGCGACCCGTATACGCTGTGTCGGGTGGAGTCAGCAAATTCGCCAAAGCCCGGCCCGACAAGACCTTCCCGGCGTTGGTGAAAGAAGCGTACGACTATGCAATCGCCGACCTGGGACTCGAACATCCCCAGTTCCTCGAACTGGTGGATGGTACGGTGGCCTCGTACTTCTCCGACCACTTTTCGCGCCAACTGATGTCCGGCATCATGGCACACGACTATCTGGGCATGTGCCCCAAGCCCTCTCACCGCGTCGAGGGTGGCGGGGCCACGGGCGGCATCTGCTTCCAGGAGGGCTGGAAGGCGATCGCTTCCGGCTACATGGACGTCTGCCTGTGCTACGGCTTCGAGACGATGTCCCACGTCGAGACCTGGAAGGGAAACGAATTCATCGCCCTGGCCTCCGACGTCTCCTTCGACTACCCCGTGGGTGGCTTTTACTCCGGCTATTATGCCATGATGGTCACCCGCCACATGGCAGAGTTCGGCACCACGGTGGAGCAACTGGCGCATGTTTCCGTCAAGAACCACATCAACGCCTATCACAACCCCTACGCCCAGAAGCGCATGCGGCTGACGATCGAGGACGTGCGAGCGGCACCGATGGTCGCCTGGCCTCTGACGCGACACGACATTTGCGTGATGAGCGACGGTGCGGCATGTACGATCCTGTGCTCGGAGGAGGGGCTGGCCAAACTGGAGAAAGCCGCCGGCCGCCACGTCCCTCGCGTGCGCGTCACCGGCATCGGGCGGGGCACCGACGCCATGCGCCTGGCCGACCGGCCCCACCAGTCCTACGAGGATTTCTACAAGTATAATGCCTTGCCCAACGAGATGGATGCCGATTCGCGCGCCTACTACAAGGACCTGTGGGGCCGTGGCTTCCGCTATCCGGGGGCCCACTCCTTCCGCGCCGGTCGCATGGGCAGCAAAGAGGCCTACAAGAACGCCGGAATCACGGACCCCGTGCGCGAGATTAACTTTGTCGAACTGCACGACGCCTACACCTCGTCGGAGGTCCAGACCTACGAGGACATGGGACTGTGCCGGTACGGGGAAGGGGGCTCCTTCGCCGCCAGCGGCAAGGCCTTCATGCCCGGCATTGACTACGGGCTGAAACTGCCCGAGAAGCCAGTCTGCCCCGTCAACCCTTCCGGCGGCCTGATCGCCTGCGGCCACCCGGTCGGCGCGACGGGGTTGATGCAGGCGGTCTTTGCCATCTGGCAATTGCAGTATACCATCGAGAAGCATTTCGGCGACGCGACGCTGCAGGTGCCCAACGCCCGCCGGGGCGCGATCCATTCGCACGCCGGCACCGGCACCTACGTGACCGTCAGCATCCTGGAGCGGGCGGAATAGGAGACACCGATGTCGGACAAAGAATTCCCCACCATGTTCGAGGAGACGATGGCAGGGACCGTCCTGTTCAACGTCCCCTTCCCCAAGGGCGAGGACCTTGCGGCACTGAAGGACATGTCGCCCATCGTCATCAAACAGCCCTACCATGTCGAATACAACTACTCTTACGGCCAGGACTCTCCCTTCTTCGCCGCGCTGGCCAACAAGCGGTTCATCGCCTGCCGCGACCCGGAGAGCGGTTACACTTACGCCACCCCGCGCGGCCACGATATGTACACCGGCCAGGAGACAGAGTGGGTGGAGATCAAGCCAGAGGGCAAAGTGCACGCCTTCACCGTCTGCCACTTTGGCTCAGAGGAATTCCTACCCCAGTGCCCTTACGTGCTGGCACTGATCGAGTTCGAGGGCGTGGACACGCTCTTCCTGGCCCGCCTGGTCGGCGTTGACCCCCACGAAGCCAGCCTCGACTGGATCGGGATGAAGGTCAAAGGGCGCTTCCTGCGCAACTCCAAATTCAAGCCCACGGACGTCTACTTTCGCCCGGCGGAGTGAGAACCCTGCATGGCTATGAACCAACCGTCTCCCACGATCATCGTCCATGGGGGAGCCTACGACATCCCTATGGACACTCACGAGGCGGTCCTCGCAGGATGCCGCCAGGCCGCACAGGCTGGCTGGGCCATCCTTGCCCACGGCGGTTCAGCGCTGGATGCAGTCGAAGCCGCCGTCCGCGTCATGGAGGATGACCCAGCCTTCGACGCCGGAGTGGGCTCTTTCCTCAATGCAGCGGGCCAGGTGGAACTGGATGCCATCGTCATGGATGGCCGCGACCTCAGTTTCGGGGCGGTGGCCGCCGTGCAGCGCGTGCGTAACCCGATCACGCTGGCCCGGCTGGTGATGACCCGGAGCGGGCACGCCATGCTGGTCGGCGCTGGGGCTGAGACGTTCGCCCACGAGTGTGGCCTGCCCCTGTGCCCTCCAGAGGAGTTGTGGGTCGGCCGCGAACTGGAGCGCAGGCAGACTTGGAACGCTAGAGGTCACGCACACGCCCAGTCCCAGTCCGGCACGATCCCGTCGGATACGGTCGGCGCAGTCGCGCTGGATGCGGCCGGGAACCTGGCGGCGGCGACTTCGACCGGCGGCACCTTCAACAAACTGCCCGGGCGCGTGGGCGATTCACCGCTGGTAGGGTGTGGAGCCTACGCCGACAACCGCAGCGCGGCTGCCTCCGCCACCGGCCTGGGAGAGGCACTGATGAAAGTGGTCATCAGCAAGACTGCCTGTGACTTGATCGCCAGAGGGATGGCCGCCCAGGAGGCCGCCGACGCCGCCATCGCGCTGCTGGCCGAGCGGACCACCGGCACCGGCGGACTGATCGTGCTGGACCGGCTGGGCCGCGTCGGCATCGCCCACAACACGCCCCACATCGCCTACGCCACCGTCGCCGCCGGGAGCAAGGCAAGTGCAGGTGTCGAGTATTCCATGGGGAAACGATGACATACCAGTGATCGCCCCTCACCCCAACCCTCTCCCCGGCGGGGAGAGGGAGCATCCTCCCCTCGCCCTGCCAGGGCGAGGGGGCCGACCTGCAGTCGGTAGGGGTGAGGAGCACTCCCCTCGCCCTCCCAGGGAGATCCCAGGGAGAGGAGGCCGACCTGCGGTCGGGAGGGGTGAGGAGCCCTCCCCTCGCCCTCCCAGGGAGAGGGGGCGGGGGTGAGGGTGGCCTCCCCTCAGAAAAGGAGTGAGCCTATGGATGTACTGCAAGCAGGCCAGGGCCAACTGGTCGGCTGGCACGACCCGGACGAGCACCGGGCCTGGGTAGCCACGCACAAGTCGCGCGCGCTGAAAGACAAACGCACGACGGTGCGTCAGGCCATCGCCAACTATGTGACCGACGGCGCCCTGCTCGCCTGCGGTGGCTTTGGCCACATCCGCGTCTCTATGGCCGCCATCTACGAGATCGTCCGGCAGCACAAGCGGGACCTCACCCTGTGCGGCAAGACGGCCGTGCACGATTCCGATATCCTGATCGCCGCCGGCTGTGTCCGCCGCATCGAGGTGGCCTACGCCTTCGGCCACGAACTGCGGGGGCTCTCGCCCGCCTCACGCCGCGCCGTCGAGAGCGGGCGCTGCCAGGTGGTGGCCGAGATTTCCAACGCCGGTTACCAGTGGCGCTTTCTGGCCGCCGCCATGGGGCTACCATTCATTCCCACCCGCGTCATGCTCGGCACCGACACACTGGCCCATAGTTCCGCGCGGGTCGTGCAGGACCCGTTCAGCGGCAAACCGATCGCCCTCCTGCCGGCCTGCTACCCCGACGTCGTGCTGATGCACGTGCACCGCTGCGATCGGTGTGGCAACGCCCAGATTGATGGCATCGTGATCGAGGATTTCGAACTGGCCCGCGCTGCCCGGCGGCTGATCGTCACGACCGAGGAAATCGTGGACGAGGAGGTGATCCGCGAGCAACCCTGGCGCACGCTCATCCCCTACTACCTGGTGGACGCCGTCGTCGCCGCGCCCTACGGGGCGCACCCCGCCCTGATGCCTGGACACTACTACTTCGACGAGGAGCACATCGGCGAGTGGCTGCGGCTCTCCAAGACCGACGAGGGGGTCGCCGAATACCTCGACAAGTACGTCTATGGCGTCGAGGATTTGGCCGAGTACCTGGAGTTGATTGGAGGCCAGGAGCAAATGGAGTACCTGCGCCAGGTGGAACTGCTCCAGACTCCACTACGTACCCCCCGGCCGGAGGAAAGCGCATGAAGCAGGACTATGACCCCACCGAACTTCTGGCCTACGTGGCAGCCGGGCTGTTGGAGGACGACAAGTCGGTCTTCGTCGGCACGGGGCTGCCGATGATCGCAGCGATGCTGGCGCAGCGCACCCACGCCCCCAACCTGCTGATCGTGTTCGAGGCCGGCGGCATCGGCCCGCAGGTACCCGTGCTGCCCATCTCGGTCGGTGACAGCCGCACCTTCTACCGGGCGGTGGCCGCCTCGAGCATGCACGACGTGATGTCGGCCAGCCAGGCCGGCTACCTGGACTATGGCTTCCTGGGAGCGGCACAGATTGACCCCTACGGCAACCTCAACACGACCGTCATCGGCGAGTGGAGCGCGCCCCAGGTCCGCCTGCCCGGCAGCGGCGGAGCCAACGACGTCGGATCCCTGTGTTGGCGCACGATCGTCGTGATGCGCCAGGACCGGCAGCGCTTCGTGGAGCGCCTGGATTTCCTCACCACGCCCGGCTACCTGGACGGGCCTGGTGCCCGTGAGCGAGCCGGGCTACCGGCAGGAAGTGGCCCCTACCGCGTCATCACCCAACTGGGCCTGTACGGGTTCGATGCGACGTCGCGGCGCATGACGCTGCTGGCCACCCACCCCGGCGTGACGGTGGAAAACGTCCAGGCCCAGAGCGGCTTCGAGTTGCTCGTCCCCGCCGAGGTGGAGACGAGCGAGCCGCCGCCGCCAGAGGTGTGCCGCATCCTGCGCGAGATTGATCCGACGGGGATGGTGATCGGGAAATAGTGGCTGCGAGTGACGCCTTGCAGTCTGCCCAGTGATGAACTATAATCCCTGTCAGGTTGGCAAGTGAGACCGCGCCGTACGGATTGGGAGGATGAAATGGAGAGCAGATTTACTGCCGTGTTCGAGCAAGTGGGCGAGTGGTGGATTGGGTATGTCGAGGAACTGCCTGGTGCAAACACCCAAGGCAGGACACTGGAGGAAACACGCGACAACTTGAAAGAGGCTGTCCAACTGCTCATCGAGGCAAACCGCGAGTTGGCGCAGCGCGAACCCCTGAGCAGCAAGTTGCTATCTTGACACGATTTGGATTTACACTATAATTGTTGTAGTAGTAAGCGTATCGGGATAGAGTTGTCATACCATGAATGCATTCGATTCGGACCCCTTTGAGGAATATGAGGACGCCTGCTTCGCGGCAAAGCGCCTTCATATTCACCCTGAGTCCGTCAAGCGACTGATCAGACGAGGCAAACTGCCAGCCAGGAAATTCGCCAACAAGTGGTTCATCCGCAAGGATGTTCTGGAGCAATTTGCTGGACGGTATATACCTCTACCCGGCAACAGAAGGAAGTTACTATGACGGGGAAGCGGACTGGTGCTGTGATGCCTACATACGAGGATTTTGGGTCGTCCCGCGAATATGCCGCTGAAGAAGACGACTTGCTGGACATGGGGTTACCTGCTGAGCCCGGCGAAGTGCTGGACATTGGCGAGGTTAACGCGGACAATTGGAGAGATTTCCCAGACGTCTTCACTGACAGCCTGTGGCACTTCCGGTCACGCAGCCGGGAGGGAATGCATAACGGCAAGTACCACGGAAACTTTGTCCCACAAATTCCATACCAGGCCATCCGAAGGTTCACCAAGCCGGGAGACGTCGTGCTCGATCCGTTCCTGGGAAGCGGGACCACGCTGATCGAATGCCGTAGACAAGGCCGGCACGGGATTGGTATCGAGTTAATCCAACCCATCGCTCAAGATGCTCAAGAGCGAATCGAAGCAGGGGCAAATCCCCATCACACATGGCAGGACGTTATTGCAGGCGACAGCACACGCGAAGAGACGATCAGGCAGGTTCGTCAAGTACTCAAGGACCATGGATGCAGCCAGGTACAACTGCTGATCATGCACCCCCCGTATCACAACATCATCCACTTCAGTGACGATCCACGAGACCTGTGTAATGCTCCTACCCTCACGGACTTTCTGGAGTCTTTCCAGAGAGTGGTCCGCGGAACCTACGACCTTCTGCAGGAAGACCACTTCCTCGTTGTGGTGATTGGTGACAAGTACAGCAACGGAGAATGGATCCCCCTTGGCTTCCGTACCATGGAGACCGTAGAGCTGGCTGGCTACACTTTGAAAAGCATTGTCGTCAAGAACATCGAGGGCAACCGAGCTAAACGCAACCTCCAGAATCTTTGGCGCCAGCGGGCCTTGCGGGGCAAGTATTATATTTTCAAGCATGAATATGTCCTATTCTTCCAAAAGACTGAAACTGAATTCGCCGCCAACTTCAGCAAGATAATCGAGTTCGCAAGACTGATTGACAACAGGGAAGAATTGAACCTGCTCAAGGATAGTTCATTCGTCTCTGGCAAAGAATCGGGCATCTCTATTGCAGATCGCTCCTGTCTATCTCCATCCCAAGTCCTCGCATTGAAACACGGTGGTCAGATACGGGCAGTTACAATAGACCTGACAGGCGTTACGATAAAACGAGATACTGTAAGCGAACTGGAAGACTTTATCAGCCGACTACCTCCGAAAGTTGTGGATGTATCCGTATTGGTTGAACCCGATAAGCGGTCAGACTTGCAGACAACTGTCCAGGGGATTTCGCAGATCTATTCCCCCGATGATAGGTCTCTGGAGCAATTGGCTCATGCCCTTTATGTCGTCAGAAAGGCTACCGGTTCTGGGCAGCGTGTGGGCAGAGCAGTCGGGGTTGATTTTGCCAGGTCTCTCGACGCTGCACTGCAACTGTTCTTTGCCCCAGCGACGGACTATGAGCGATCATCCAGGGGGATCGGATTCAAGCTCTTCAGAGCAGACCCCAACAAGCCCTTTGGAGAAGCAGGAAAGGACCTTAACTTCAGGGTCGGAATCGTGACCAAGTGGGTCAGTGGGCACGAAAATGAAAAAATGCCCCAGATTCGTGACCGTTACTATGGCAAAGGGTTCGACTTGGTGGCCGTTGTTGGCCCTAACCCTGATGCGTGGAAAAGGTTGATCCGACGGCAGGGCAACTTTGCCAATTACTACCTATTTGTGGAAAGAGGTGACGCGCGATCGTTAGAGCAGGTTATTCAGAGCCAACGACTCAGCCAAGCAGATGGAGACAGTTCTTGCCGGGAAAGCGACCAGAGTCTGGTTGAGTTTCTCAAGAGCAAGCGATAAACCAGGAAAGCCGAGCATCAAGAGGAGGTGAGGTGAACGCGCATATTCTCAACGTTGATGACCATACCTTCCCTGTCCACCGCGACCGCGGATTCTGCGGTACCGGCAAGAGAGATGTCCCAGTTCATGATTACCAACAGGTGCTGGACCAACCCCGAGTGTTCAGTGGAATCATCACTGACCTGAAAGGTACAAGACCTAACGATCTGGTGTTCTTTTATGAGAGCAGGCGTGGCTTCCATGGAGTCTATCAGATCATCAGCCCTCCCTTTTTTGACCCGCAGGACATCTATGGGGTAGAGGAATTCAGCACTCACACGGTAGGAGCAGATCTTCCTTTCCGCCTCCTCATTCGCTGCTTGGATTATTTCCCCGAACCTGTGCCTGAAGATCTGGTCTTCTCAACACCCACGTATGAACGCATATTCTGGATACCTTTCTATCGGAAAATCCAGGGGCCAAGGGGCTGCATCACGATTGACCCTGAGGCCAGACGCGCATTGCTGGAACTCCTGATCAAGGTCAATGGCCCGCCGCAAGAGCACGAGTTTTCCCCCTTCTACTACGACTCCGAATTAGGAGCCTGGCATATCCCTTATCCTGCCATCGGACCTGATTTGGGCGGCAGCACTGAGGATAAGAATCAAGGGCTGCGTCTGCTCGATATTCCCCTCGAACCTGAACGTCCCGTCTCACTCGAGGATCACCTTCGGGGTTGGCTAGTGAGCCATCTGGACGATCCGGTACACCAGGATCTGAGACGCTTCTTTGGCCCGACATCCCACATCGAATGGTTTGCTAACAACGTGCCCTACCACGTGGCGCAGCGCAATATTGACCTGCTGATCTATCACAAGACTCCGGTTGATGAATTGATTGACCCGCCAGTTCGCTATAGGTATTCAGTCGTGGAACTGAAAAGAGATTGGGCAGAACCACAGCATATTGATCAAGTGACGAGCTACGCAAAATGGGTAGCCAACAGGCTGGCCGGTGGCGAGATAGACATCGTCCGCCCATACATTATCGCCCGGCGCTTCCGGCCAGAAACCATCAACCTGGCCAGGTCAGTCAGATTCAACCGCACCGGCGTTCAGTTGGTTGAGTATGAGATCGTAGGGGAAGACGAGGTGATTTTCCACAACGTATAGTTACTTGTCTGGCCATTGGGTCCGGGCCAGGTGGCCAGGTTGCAGTTATAGCCAACGAAACAAGGAGTAACTAACGATGGATTTTGCACTGACCGAGGAACACCGCATGATCGCCCGCATGGTGCGGGAGTTCGCGGAGAAGGAGATCGCACCGCGCGCCGAAGAGATAGACGCGACCGACCAATTTCCCGACGACCTGTTCCGCCGGATGGGGGAACTGGGCATCCTGGGCATCCCGTTCCCGGAGGAGTACGGCGGCTCCGGCGGCGACTATACGAGCATGGTGCTGGCGCTGGAGGAGGTGGCTCGCGTCTCCGGCTCCATGGCCATCACCCTCGACGCCCAGACCTCCCTATACTGTGAACCCGTCTATCTGTTCGGCAGCGAGGAGCAGAAACTCAAGTACCTGGCGCCGGCGGCGCGCGGAGAAAAGATCGGCGCCTTCGGGCTGACCGAGCCGCAGGCCGGGTCCGACGCCGGAGCCACGCGCACGCGTGCCATCCGTCAGGGCGACGAATGGGTCATCAACGGGCAAAAGATCTTTATCACCAACGGCTCGGTGGCCGACTTTGTGGTCATCACGGCCAAGACCGACCCCGAGAAAGGCACGCGGGGCATCTCGGCGTTTATCGTGGAAAAAGGCACCCCCGGCTTTCAGCCTGGGCGGGATGAAAAGAAGATGGGGCTAAAGGGATCGGTGACGTCAGAGCTATTCTTCGAGGACTGCCGCATCCCGGCGGAGAACCTGCTCGGCAAGGAGAACGAGGGCTTCAGGCAATTCCTGGTCACGCTGGACGCCGGGCGAGTGGCGATCGCGGCGATGGCGGTGGGGCTGGCGCAGGGCGCGTTCGAGCGGGCTACCGCCTACGCGAAGGAGCGGGTGCAGTTTGGCCAGCCTATCGCCGAGTTCCAGGCCATCCAGTGGATGATCGCGGAGATGGCGACGGAGATCGAGGCGGCGCGGCTGATGGTCCACCGCGCGGCCTGGCTGAAGGAGCAGGGGGCGCGCTTCACCAAAGAGGCGGCCATGGCCAAACTCTTCGCCACCGAGACGTCGGAGCGGGTCTGCCGCAAGGCGATCCAGGTCCACGGCGGGTACGGCTACGTGCGGGAGTACGCGGTCGAGCGCATGTACCGCGACCAGCGGCTGTGTTCGATCGGCGAGGGGACGAACGAGATCCAACGATTGGTGATCGCCCGGCAGGTGCTGGGACGGTAAGGCGAGGCCAGACCAGGAAACGGGACACCTCCTTCAGCCGGGAGGTCCCCCGCTCAAGCGGGGCGTCCGCAGGGGCGCAGTGGAGACCCGGCTTCAGCCGGGAGGCCCCCGCTCAAGCGGGGCGTCCGCACGGGCGCAGTGGAGGCCCGGCTTCAGCCGGGAAGTCCCCGCTGAAGCGGGGCGTCCGCACGGGCGCAGTGGAGGCCCGGCTTCAGCCGGGAGGCCCCCCGCTGAAGCGGGGCGTCCGCACGGGCGCAGTGGAGGCCCGGCTTCAGCCGGGAAGTCCCCGCTGAAGCGGGGCGTCCAGAGGGGCGCAGTGGAGGCCCGGCTTCAGCCGGGAAGTCCCCGCTGAAGCGGGGCGTCCGGAGAGGCGCAGTGGAGGCCCGGCTTCAGCCGGGAGGCCCCCGCTGAAGCGGGGCATCTGCGCAGGCGCAGTGGAGGCCCGGCTTTAGCCGGGAGGTCCCCGCTGAAGCGGGGCGTCCGCACGGGCGCAGTGGAGGCCCGGCTTTAGCCGGGAGGCCCCCGCTGAAGCGGGGCGTCCGCACGGGCGCACACACTGTAACGGGACGTCCGCACCTGTCAGGTACGTGTCAGTCAGAAAGGGGAGTTTGTTCGTCCCACATCATCAGATAGTCAGGAATTGGGTACCTGGTCCAGACATCCGTCAGCCATTCCTCACCATACTCGCACAGATAGTACTGGTAACTAGAGAACTCGTACGTGCGCAGGACAGCATGCACATCCCCAGACTGGCCTGGCATAACCTCACCATGCTTGATGGGCTGGATGTGGATGTAGTTAAAGTAGGCCCAGAATTCGGCCTCATTTCTGGGAAACCGGTCCCAGTAGTTGCGCCACACGCGCCGCCCCACACAGCCGTCGAGTTCGTTCAGGTATCTGGAGGTCGGGCCATTCACGCTGCGGGTAAAGCGGCCAATGTTGCCTCCTTCTTTCACCAGCAGAAGCAAGTGATAGTGATCGCGCAACACTGCCCAGGCGTACAACCGAACGAGAGTATGTAGGACCGCTTCTTTGAGCAGGTCACGGAACAGCCGCTTGTGTGCGTCGGTCGCCAGGATCGGTTTGCCGTCGAACGTGCGAGCGGTGATAAAGTACACGGCATTATCATCGTAAATATGGGGCGGATGAAAGGATTTGTACGCCATAGTCCTCCTCGGCTCAAGAGACCTCGCCAGCCGCTCGGTCTGGACGCCTCACGCCGGACGCCCTGCTCTCTGCCGGACGCCCCGCTTCAGCGGGGGTCCCCGGCTCAAGCCGGGTCTCCTCTCCCTCCCCGCCGGACGGCCCGCTCCCCTGCCGTACGCCTCGCTTCAGCGGGGACTCCCCCGGCTCAAGCCGGGCCTCCTCTCTGCGCTCCTGCGGACGCCCCGCTTCAGCGGGGACGGGCGTCACACGACAATCGTGCTGAGCACGCTGCGCCGCAGCCGCCACGTATCACCGTGCGCCGCATGGGCCACCCAGCCCTGCACACCAGCCGTCAGCCGAGCAATGTCCACCCGGCCAGCCGTGTACTCGCGCGCCAGCGCCTGCAGCCGCCGCCGCGCCGCGTGTCCCCGCCTCGACTTGAGCCGCCGGTGATCGGGGAAGACGCGAAAGCCCAGAAAAGGGATGCCTTCAGTGACCGGGTAGACCTGGGCCTGATTCTCGTGCAGTGTCACCCGCAGGCGAGCCACCCGCTCAATGACCGCCGCTCGCCAACCGTGCAATGTCTGCTTGTCGTCGGCGAAGAACAGGCAGTCATCCACGTAGCGCAGATAGCCGCCGCAACGTAACGTCCGTTTGACAAACTGGTCCAGGTCGTTCAGATATACGTTGGCCCAGAACTGGCTGGTCAGGTTGCCGATGGGCAACCCTCTAGGGCGAACGACGGCCAGCAAGTCGTCGCCGGGGAACCAGACCATCTCGTACTCATCGCCAAGAACTCCCTCGCCGCTGGCCAGGACCTGGTCCACCAGCCACATCACCTCCTCGTCGGCAATGACGCAGTCCAGTTGGGTGCGCAGGATGACATAATCCACGCTGGGAAAGAACTGCCGCACGTCGCATTGGAGGACGTAGCGGTAGCGGCGGGCGAACTCCTGGCAGCGATCCAAGGCCCGGTGGGTGCCCTTGCCGACCCGGTTGGCGTAAGAATCGCCGATGAAGCGCGGCTCGAAGAGCGGCTCGATCACGTTGACCAGCGCGTGGTGCACCACCCGGTCACGGAACGGGGCGGCCGAGACCAGCCGCCGCTTCGAGTCCTCCACGTAGAAACTCCGGTATGGGCCGGGGCGATAGGTGAAAGCCGCCACTTCCTCCCGCAACCGGACGAGGTTCTCTTCCAGGTCGAACTCGAAGGCGGCTACCTCGGCCCGGTCGCGCTTGCCGCGGCGGGCCTTGCGGAAAGCCTGATATAGGTTGGCGAAGGCATAGACCTGCGAATAGAGAGAGGCCATCATTCCTCAGAGGGGCCCTGCCCCGGGCACAGGCGGCCAGGGGGCAGGGCCAGTGCGATATTTGCCCGGAGACCCCGTCAACCTTGCGAAGGTCGAGCAGAACCACCGGCCAGGAACAGGCCGCGCCAACTCTCCACGGCACGCACCGCCGGTCCGTAGAGCGGCGGCAATCTGGCCGTTTGTGGCTCCCGGCTGAAGCCGGGCCTCCTGCCCTGCCTTGCCGGATGCCTCACGCCGGACGCCCCGCTGAAGCCGGGCCTCCTTCGTCGCCAGGATTATGAGAGTTGTAGGAGCACCCGAAAACCGGCATTGTTGTTCCGATTGTCGGGATTGTTCCTGTTGCGGTAGGCGCACCGAGCGTTGCGCGCCTCGTTGTTCCAGGAACCGGCGCGCTCTTCGGCCTGTCCCCCCATCACGGCGGATCGCCCGCCGGAGACGGCACGGTCAATGATTTGTGCCAGCCGCCCAACAGGCGGCCGATCTCCACCAGTCGTTCAGCACAGTACTCGTACTGCTTGAAACTGAACAGGGTGAGCTCCTGGCACAGCCGGACGGTGAAGCGCAGCCGGTCCAGTTCCAGGTCGGCGCGGGCCAGCAGTTGCCGCTTTTCGTTTCTCCGCTCCTTCGGCAGCCGCCCAGCCTGCAGGAGCAGGTCATAAAAGGCAAACGCGCTCTCTTCCAGCCGTCTGGCCATGCGGAAGCGCTCGTTCTTGGGGAAGCGGGCGGTGCGGCCCAGCAGCCAGACCAGGAAATCGTAGGTTTTGACGAAGATAGGCGACTGTTTCCCCTCACTCATATACCCCACCCTTCCAGAATCCCAGGATTCCAGGATCCCAGCAACCCAGGATCAGGAGAGTTGGAGGAGCACCCGAAAACCGGCATTGTCGTTCCGATAGTCGGGAACGTCCCTGTCGCGGCAGGCGCACCGAGCGTTGCGCGCCTCGTCGTACCAGGAACCGGCGCGCACAACCCGCAGGTCGGTACCGCCAGGCTCCTCCCGGCCGTCGTCCGGATCGTAGGGGTAAGCGCAGGCCGGCCGTTCCACCTCTGGCCCCCAACGGCTGGAGGTCCATTGCCAGACGTTCCCGGCCAGGTCCAGTGCACCACAAGGAGCAGATCCTTCGGGATAAACCCCTACCGGCACAGTCGTCAGCACCCGCCCCTCCAGGGTGTTGGCCTTCGCCTCGTCCCACTTTTCGCCCCAGGGATACCGGCGGGCTTTCTTGCCGTCCCAGCGGGCCGCCTTCTCCCACTCCGCCTCCGTCGGCAGGCGCACCACGGATCCTAATTCGTGATCCGTAATTCGTAACTGCTCCGTCAGCCAGTTGCAGTAGGCGCGCGCCTCGTACCAGCAGACACCGACGACCGGCTGGGAGGGGTTGTTGTAGCGATGGTCCTCCCAGTAGCGGGGGTGGCGCTGCTCGGAGGCGGTAGCCCCGGCCGCCCTGCGCACAGCCTGGGCCAGTTCTTCGTCACTGGCCCCCGCAGCCCATTTCAGGCTTTCGGCGTAATCCGGGCTGATGCGCCGCTGAGCCAGCCATTCGTCAGGGTCTATCGCTCCATCCCGCACCCATTGGGCGAGTTGCTGCCAGCGGCGCAGCCACGGCCCGCTCAAGTCCAACTCCCCCCGCCGCCAGAGGCGGGCCTCGTCGGTGTCCCACCAGCGCTCGTCCCCGTACCCTTTGTCCTTGACGAAGCAGGCGTACTCGGCATTGGTGACCGGGTAGAGGCCGACGGCGTAGGCGTGGGGAACCACAACCGTGTGGGGCCGGTAACCGGTCGCCTCGGAATACTCGTCGCCGTAAGCGTCGCCATTGTCGCGGGAACTACCCATCAGGAACGGCCCCGCCGGAATGACCTGGCTCCAGGCTGGCTCAATGAAACGCACGCGACGGCCATCCGGGTGCACGGCTTCCCGTTCCCCCGCCAGGATGCGCGGATCGCCCAGCGCGCCCAGTGCCAGCCCGCAGGCGATGCGCAGGCTGGTGCGCTGGCGGCCCTCCAGGTTGGCGGTCGCGGCCGGGTCCTGGATGGTGGCCAGGAGGCCAGCGGTGACTTTATGCACCGCCTCGACCCACACCCCGGCCCTCTCCCTGGGAGGGAGAGGGAGCGAGCCGGCCTCCAGCAGGCAACGGGCGGCCAGGGGCGGGTTGTGGGGGAGGACGGCCTGCGCCAGGCGCGCCCAGTCGCCATCCTCCGGCGCGGCGCGGGCCGCCGCCAGGACGGTGGCCTCCTCCCAGCCGGTGGTCGGCGGCGGGGGCAGCGGGTCCCAGGCGCTCTCGACGAACTGCCACTTTTCCTCCCAGGGGATACGCCACAGCGCCGGCTCGTCCAGCGGGAGCCGGAAGCCGACCTCGTCCTGGGCAGCGCTGGAACGGAAACGGCGCAGCAGTTCCCGACCAGCAAAGTGCTCCAAGAGCAGTTGGTGGTAGAAGCGCACCACGCGCGCCTCGGGGCGGCCCCGGCACTCCAACAGGCAGGCGGATTCGGCCAGCGCCAACGCCGCCAGCGGATCGGTGGGCACCAGGTCCCCGTCCACGTCCACCTGGCCGGGGAGGTGAGAGAGCGCCCATTTACGGGATTGGGGAGCGTTCTGGCCGGCCTCCAGCATGGCAAAAGCCAACCGGTCCAGCGCCAATTGGAGCGCCGCCCGCTGCCGATCGGTCAGCAACCGGGCGGAGCGATCCACCTCGTAGGCCAGCCAGTGGTCCACGAATTCCTGCACCAGCGCAGCCCGGTTCTCAGGGAGGCGATCCAGGTCGCGGTAGACGTCCACCAGCATGACCAGCCAGAAGGGATTGCGGGCCAGGCCGTAGAGGCTGTACTCGGGGCCCCGCACCTCCCGGTCGGCCAGGAGCGCCTGCCACAGCCCCTCGCCGCGTGCGGGCGCATGCTGAAAACGGCGGGCGACGAAATCCTGGATGCGCGCCTCATCCATCGGCTCGACCTCCAGGCGCGGCAGGTCCAGGCCGGTGCCATAGTCAGCCTGGCGACAGGCGACCAGGGCGCGGTTGCCGGGAGGATAGTCCTCCTTGAAGAAGCGTCGCCAGGCCTGCACGCGGGCCTCGTAATCCCGCTCGTTCGCAGCGGGCACCTCGTTGAGGCCGTCGGCCAGCAGCCACAGGCGGCCCGTCTGCAGGACGGCGGACAGGTCGTCATCGCCGTACCAATGGCGGTACTGGGTGGCCAGAAAATCTGCCGGCTTATCCCCGGCATAGTCACCCAGGCTGACGAACAAGGGCAGGTGGGCAGCAGGGTCCTCCAGTACGGCACCCAGCAGGGTCAGCCCCAGGTGGCGCAGGGAGGTGGACTTGCCCGCGCCCGGCACGCCGAGCAGCACGAGCGCGGGGAAAGGAGTACCTTGCGGCGAGGCGGGGTCGGGGGCTTCGGCAGCCTGCTGGATGTCGGTGTAGGTGCGCTCCTCCTGGCGGAAGAGATCGTCACCTGAGGCGCGGAGCGCGCGGTGGAAACGGAGTTCCAGGGGCACGTAGAGGGGTTCTTCCGCGCCGGCCCGATCCAGGGGGCCACGCCGGGCCTGCTGGCGGGCGGCGTACTCGCGGGCGCGGCAGGCGAAATCGGCCGGGGGCACCAGGTTGTCGGACAGGGCCTGGACAGCGGCAGCCATGCGGCGACGGTCCTCCACCGGCGTATCCGCTGGCAACTCGTGCACTGCCCGGCGCAAGGACTCGGCCTGAGGCGGGCTAACCACCACCTCTCGCCGGCCGACGATGACGTTGCCCTCCTCGTCGCGGGTCAATACCTCGGGCAAGCGGGCCGCGTCGGCTGCCCGTAACATCTCGGCGATGAGCGGCAGAAGCTCAAATCGCCGCGACACCCAGGGATTGCGTTTGTATTCCCTGAGCGTCTTCTCCCCCCACCCATCCTTATCTGCCCGTGCGTGGCAGTTTGCACACAAACAGATCAGGTCTTCTGCCTTATGTTCCCTGGATTGGTGCCAGGGCCTGATGTGTGCCAGCTCGAGTGGGCCCGGATTGCCACAGACTGCACAGCAATGGCCGGATTCCACCAGAACCTGTCTTTCGATCTCAGCAGGTATGGGAGGTCTATCAGGCACGCCGCACCTCGTGATACAACCGGCATGGCCGGAAGCTCGACTTCAGCCGGGGGAACCCCCGCTGAAGCGGGGCGTCCGTGGCACCTGGAAATCCCTGCTGAAGCGGGGCGTCCGGCGCTCCGTGGGACCCCCGCTGAAGCGGGGCGTCCGGCGCGTTCTATGCTTTCGAGCGTTCCAGTTCGGCCCGCTCGCGCATCTGGGTGCGCAGCGTCTCGATGTCGCGCGGCACCAGGTAGGCGACGAAGGCGAAGAAGATCGAGCAGAGCACCCAGGTGGAGACGCAGATCAGCAGGATCGCGTTGTGCAGGGACGAGCGCACGGCAATCATGCCGGCCAGCCAGGGGGCCAGCGCCGCGCCAGCCGACTCGATAAAGTACTGGACAGACAAGGCCGTGCTACGCACTTCCGGCAGCGTAACGTCGTAGACGGTGGACACCACGTTGGGCGCGGCGAAGGGGATGAACAGGGCCGTGGCCATGAGCATCACCAGAAAGAGGGTCTGGTTCTCCACCGGAACGTTCATGGTGACGGTCAGCAGGATCGCTCCGAGTAGCACGGCGGCCATGGCCACCAGCGCCCGGCCGCGGGGGGTGCGCTTGAAGAGGAAATCGCCCACCGCCCCGCCCACAAAGTATCCCGAGGCCAACACCAGTACTGCCGGGACCATGGTCATCAACACGGCACCTTGATTGTAGTTTCGCTCCGTCTCCAGGTAGCGGAAGAACCAGTAGGTGATGACGTTCCAGGGGAACACGCCGGCAAAGCCCTGGGCGAACAGGAGCAACAGGCTGCGCTTGCGGAACAGCCCCACCGCCGTCTTCCAGTCAAAACGGTAGATGGCGATGCGCTCCAGGCCTTCCAGTTCCGGCTCACTCTTGCCGCGCGGCGCCTCGCGCACGCCGAAAAAGATCACAATGGCCAACGCCACGCCGAGCGCCCCGGTGATGTAGAACACGCTGCGCCAGCCGATCGCGGGAGCCAACATCAGGGCCAGGACCATGCCGATGATGTAGCCCAGGGGTTGGGTGGTCTCCAACAACCCGTAGATCTTGCCGCGCACCTGCGGCCCGAAATAGTCGGAGACCAGGCTGTAGAGGCCGGGATAACTGGAGTCGTCAATCCCCGTCGAAGCGCGCGAGGCCAGGAAGGCCGGATAGGTGGGTGCGATGGCGCTCAGCCACGTCGTCGAGCCCCACATGAACGAGGCCAACGCCAGCAACTTGGCACGCGCGAACCGGTCGTACAAGTACCCCCACAACGGGTAGGCAATCGCCCCGACGACGAGCGCGCCGGTGAAGACGCGGCCCATCTGCTCCTCGTTGATGCCGAACGTCTCCATGATGGGAGTCGTCAGCGGCCCGATCAGCAGTTTGTCGGACTGGTGGAGGAGCATGAACATGAAAAACACGAACACGACGAACCAGCGATAACGGGGTTTCATGGGACCTCCTGAAGAAATGCGGATTGCGGATTGTGGAATACATAATCGTGAAACGTGATGCGTATGCGTGAGTAGATCAGGACGAGTGGTTCACGAGCAGCCCTTGTTCATTGCTTCATTGCTTCATTGTTCGTCTTCTACGTCTAGCCCTACCAGCCGCACCCATTCTCCGTGGATGCCGTCCTCGGTTACACCGTAGTAGACGCGCAGTTTGTCATCTTCGCGCTGGACCAGGTCATAGCGCGCCCGACCACCGTGCTCACGTCGCTTCAGGCAGCCGATGTCGCCGTGCCACTCGACCTTACTGGGCTCCACCGGGTGTTCCTCCGCCTGGGTGATCGCATAGTGCCACAAGCGGCGGGCCGACTTGCGGGTCACGTTCTTGACCACGTTACCTTTACGCAGGTCGCGCATCGTGTGATAGAACGTCCCCTTGCGCTCCTCGGTCTCCACAATCTCCACTCCCGTGCGGGGCGATTCAATCTTGCCCACCGGCTCCTCGATCGGCACCACCGCTGGCCCGGCCTGCGTGCGCTTGACCAGGTTCACAATCTCATCCCGCACCCCCAGGTTGGTCTCCGCCTCACTGCGCACATAGATCTTGCTGTCGTCAATGGCATACGGCGGATCATCCCCCCGCGGCACCACGATCCGCACCGCCTTCACACCCTGCGTCTCCTGTACGTCCACGCTGACCGGCAGGGGGGGCGTGATGCGGCGCTCGATGTCCTCCTGGAGCGTCCTGACCACCCGCGAGGGATTATTCACTCCGGGGGAGCGCACCTGGGGATCAGCACTGACGCCGATGTAGAGTGTGCCGCCGTTGGTGTTGGAAAACGCACACACGTCGGCCAGAATAGCGTACAGGCGTCCGCCACGTTGAGTATACCCCTCGTGAAAGTCCTGCACAATCGTCGGCCCCTCCGCCAGTGCAGCCTGAATGTAGTCCATGGGCGCTTTGGCGGCGCGGTAGGGTCGCGTGCGGGCAAAGTCATTGCCCAGAAAGACCGCCCGCAGGGCGACGAAACTGGCTTCGGGCAACAGCATCTCCGTCACCCGCTCGCCGATACCCAGGTGCTTGGAGTCTTTGGAGTCCCGGACCAGGCGATGGGCATCCGAGCCCTGGATGCAATGCATGCGGCGCGGGTACTCGGGGCGCGAACCGTCGAAGAAGCGCATCGTCGCGCCGCGCCCCTTGCTCTCCGTGTCAGTCACCTCCAGGGCATGTAAATGTGGGTCTTGCGTGTAGGCGATGCGCGTCTGCCCGCCAAATCCAAGTCTGCGCATGGCCACACCGTGGGTGGAATCGGCGTGGGCCGCAATGACAATGCCACCGGCCTCGTCAATGAACCGGTAGGCGGTCAACACGTCGGTCGTGGCCCCCACCTCGCCGCTGCCCGCGTCAATTTTATCCAACGGAATGTTGAGCTGGCGCAAAATGAACTCTAACTCTCGCACGTCCATGTCGGGAGAAAAGATGCCGAGAATGTGAAACCCCAAGGTGGCCGTGAACTCGAACCCCGGCAGCACCAGTACCTTCTCCCTCAATCGGCGGTACTCGCTCAACCGCTGCTCCTCATCGTGGCGCAGCCGCCCGAGTTTCTGCAGCAACTCCAGTTGGCGGATTTCCTCGGTCATCGCCCGGTAGCCGGCCACCGTGTTGTGGTCGGTGATGGCGACGATGTCCAGCCCCTTGCTCTCCGCCTGGCGTACAATGCCCAGATAAGAGACACCGGGGTCCAGATAATCAGCGGAGGCGGGCGTGTGCACGTGCAGATCCACCCGCCTCCACTCCGGTTGTGCCTGTAGTTTTTTCTTCCTAGTCATTACGCTCCCTAATTGTTCGGATCCACCGATCTCCTACTGCTTTGCAAAGCCGACGACCATCTCGACCAGTTGATCGGGCAGGAAAGGCTTCAACACGAACTGGTCGGCCCCCGCCTCCAAACACTGCGGGCGGCAATCCGCCCCCGACGTCATCACGACAGGAATATGGGATATCCTGTGCTCCTGCCGGATCTGGCGCACCAGGTCAATCGTCTCGTGGCCCTGCACACGCACGTCCATTAGCACCACATCAGGAACGACCTCGCGCACGGCTGGCATGATATCCTGATAGGCCGGAGTCACGACTACCCGGTGATGCTCCAGTTCGAACAGTGTCCTCAACAGCCGTCCTATCTGGCGATCGTCGTCCACCACTAAAATCGTACTCACACTACCTCCTCGGCCAGTAACTTGGGAAGCCTTGAAAACTTCAAGTCTCACCACATCAGTTGTTCGCGCCCCGCCCGGCAATCAACTGCCCCACCTTGGACAGTAGCTCAGTCGGGCTGAAAGGCTTGAGAATAAACGCATCGGCACCGGCGGCCAGGCATTCGTCAGAGCGATCCATGCCTGAGGTCATCACCACCAAGACGTGCTTCAACGCCTCGTCCGAGCGCAGGTCCCGCAATACGCCGAGCGTATTCCCCCGCCCGGTGTGTACGTCCATCAACACGAGCACCGGCTTGACCTGGCGCGCCGTGGGCAGGACGTCATCCGGCCAGGGCACGGTCACCGCCTGATACCCTTCGAACTCTAATACGGTCTTGAGAAGCCCGCTGAAGACCGGATCATCGTCTACCACGATAACAGTGCTCATAGGTTGGTTTTGCCCCTCCTTTTCGCAATGCGTCGTTTCTTCACATCGGACACCAAGGCGACCTTAAACACGTCGTCCACCTGCTCGGCCAACACGAACTCAACGCTCTTGTGCACCTCCTCTGGTACGTCTTCCAGGTCTCTGGCGTTCTGCTTGGGCAGGATCACGATCTTGAGACCAGCCCGATGGGCCGCCAGCACCTTCTCCTTGATCCCGCCCACGGGTAAGACCTGCCCCCGCAGGGTGATCTCTCCCGTCATCCCCACGTCGTCGCGCACCTTGCGACCGGTCAACAGAGAAGCCAGCGCCGTAGCGATGGTGACGCCGGCCGACGGCCCGTCCTTGGGCACTGCGCCGGCCGGCACGTGCAGATGGATGTCAATCTTGTCAAAGATGTCCCCTGGGATACCCAGTTCGCTGGCCTTGGAGCGCACGTAGCTGAGCGCTGCCTGGGCGGATTCTCTCATCACGTCGCCCAACTGGCCGGTGATGGTAAATCCCTTGCCGCCTGGCATCTTGGTGGCTTCGAAGAACATCAGGTCACCACCCGCCACGGTGACGCCGAGGCCCGTCGCGACGCCCGGCAACTGGGTACGCAAGGCCGTCTCGGGGAAATAATGCGGCTTTCCCAGAAAGCGGGGCACGTCGCGCATCGTCACCCGCACCGGCTCCTCGTTTCCCTCCGCGATGCGGGTCACCACTTTGCGGCAGGTACTCCCGATCTCCCGCTCCAGGTTGCGCACCCCCGCCTCGTGGGTATAGTCGCGGATGGTCCTGCGCAACGCACTGGTGGTGAAACTCAATTCCGCAGGCCGCAGGCCGTTCTCTCGCAGTTGGCGAGGCATGAGATACCCCTGGGCGATGCGGACCTTCTCCATCTCGGTATACCCCGCAAGTTCCAGGATCTCCATGCGGTCCCGCAGTGGGGTCGGGATCGGGTCGAGCCAGTTGGCAGTCGTGATAAACATGACGCGGGACAGATCAAAGGGCACATCCAGATAGTGATCGCGGAACTCGCGGTTCTGCTCCGGGTCCAGCACTTCCAGCAGAGCGGCGGCCGGATCCCCCCGAAAGTCCGTTCCCAGTTTGTCCACTTCGTCCAGCATAAAGACCGGGTTCTTCGACCCCACCCGTTGCAGGGCCTGGATGATACGGCCCGGCAGTGCGCCAATATAAGTCCGGCGGTGCCCCCGGATCTCCGCTTCGTCCCGCACTCCACCCAGCGACTGGCGGATGAACTTGCGTCCCAGGGCGCGGGCGATGGACTGCCCCAGGCTGGTTTTGCCCGTACCCGGCGGCCCCACAAAACAAAGGATGACCCCCTCCCGCTCGCGCCGGATGAGGTCGGTCGGCTCCCGCTCGGCAAACTCTTCCTTGCGCTCCTCCCGCAGTTTACGCACCGCCAGGTATTCCAGGATGCGCTCCTTGATCTCGTTCAGGTCATAGTGGTCCTCGTCGAGCACCTGCCGGGCGTGGGGGATGTCGAGGTTGTCCTCCGTCTGGGCGCTCCAGGGGAGGGTGGTCAGCCAGTCCAGGTACGTACGGATGACGCCGTACTCGGCAGCCGCAGTGGGCAGTTTGCTCAGGCGGTCCAGTTCACGGCGGGCCTCCTTCTCTGCTTCCTCCGGCATTCCGGCGCCTTCGATCTTTTGACGGAATTCCTCTACCTCAATCTGCTGTTCATCTGCCTCGCCCAATTCCCGCCGAATCGCCTTGAGTTGCTCACGCAAAAAGTACTCGCGCTGGGTCTTCTCCATCTGCGACTGGGCCTCGCTCTGAATCTTGCGCCCCAGTTCCAGCACTTCCACTTCCTTCGTCAGCAACTTGAGCAACACCCGCAACTTGTCGGTGACGCTATCCAGTTCCAGCAACTGTTGCGCGTCCTCCAGATCCATGATGCGCATCTGGTTGGCAATGGCGTAGACGAATTGCAGGGGATCCTCCAGATTGATGATCAGCGTGCTCATTTCTTCGGGGACGGCGGGGGCCAACTCGGTCAGGCGACGGAAGCCATCGGCGATGTTTCGCCGCAGCGCTTCGACCTCCGGTGAAGTCTCGACCTTCTCCGGGGCCACAGACACCCGCGCCACCATGTAGGGTACCTGGCTGACAAATTCGTCCACCCGCATCCGGAACAGCCCCTGCATGATCAGCGTGAGCGTTCCATCCGGGGCCTTGAACAAGCGGTGGACGGCGGCCACCGTCCCCACCCGGTATACGTCGTCCGGCCCCGGGGACTCCAGTGCCGGGTCGCGGCTGGTGACGAGCCCGACCAGCCGCTTCCCGGCCACCACTTCGTCAATCAACTGGACGGAGCGTGGCTGGCCGACGCGGATGGGCACTGCCGTCATCGGAAAGACGACCAGTCCCCGCAATGGGAGAACCGGCAGCTGCTGCGGGAGCTGGAGCAACCCACTGTCTGCCTCCGCGTCCGGCACATCGCTCGAGTACTCCTTGGCAAGCAACGGGTGGCTCAATATATCCCACAACTCCCCTGCCTTTCCTTTTTCCTTGTCCGACATTCTCTCTCTCCATCCTCCTCTGATTCCAGTACGGCTATCCTACAGCGTAATCCAATATACAATTGTACCACAATTGCACGTCCAACTCAAACGCGCGTGATACGCTCGCCGCACCGAGGTACTTAATCGAACTGTAACGGTATCGCAATGCCAACCGCGCCCCACTTGTGGTATCCTGTGCCAAGACCGTATGAATTATCAGGGTAAGCGGTTACGGTGAAGATAGGAAATCATCGCTATTGAAAACGGCGCACGACGGTGTATACTTGAGAACTGTAGCCCGTGCGCGGGCCACGCGCACTTGACTGCTCACACCGCCCATCGCCATGTCTGGAATCGGGGAGGCACCATGAAGATCCACAATGCGGAGTTCGACGCTATCGTCGTTGGAGCAGGGCCAGCGGGCAGTGTAGCTGCCGAGGCTCTGGCGCGCGCATCACTCCGTGTGGCACTGATCGAAGAGCATCCGGCCATCGGGGTGCCAAATCACTGTTCGGGGCTGGTATCCCCACGCACCCTGGAGTTGGCCGGGGTCACCGAGGAGGCGGTGGGCCTGGTTCGTTTCAGTCACGCACGGGTCTGGGGGCCTGGCGGCCAATCTCTCTGGCTGCAGTCCAATGGCGTACAGGCGATTGCCGTAGACCGGACCCGGTTCGACCAGACGCTTGCCGAGCGTGCCGTGAATGCCGGGACCACCCTGATGCTGGGAACCCAGGTCTGCCACCTGGAGCGGTCGGCGGAATGGGTGCAAGTAGTCGCCCAGACGGAAAAAGGCCGCGTCCAGCTTCATGCCTCTCTCCTCATCGGCGCAGACGGCGCAGGCTCCCAGGTAGCCCGCTGGATGGGAACAAAACACAAGCACGAGACGATCCCGGTAGTAAAAGTAGACCTCGCCTGCCGGGGCTGCCAACCAGAATCCATCGAGATATTTGTGGGGAACCACGTGGCTCCGGGCTGGTTCGGTTGGGTCATCCCGATGCCGGATGGGACGGCTCGCGTCGGCCTCGGGGCCACCCGCTCGCCACAACGCTACCTGGAGCCATTCCTGCACCTCATCCGTAAGTTCGGCGATTTCGTCGTACAGGAGGTCCGGCAAGCAGCACTCCCGCTGGGACCTGCCCGGGATTTCGTGGCAGACCGGGTCATGCTCGTAGGAGCCGCGGCACGGCAGACGAAACCCACCACCGGCGGCGGCATCTACCTGGGCATCCGGGCTGCCCTCCTGGCGGCCACGACCGCGGTAAAGGCTATTGAACAAGGCGACTGTTCCTGCCGCCGGTTGGCGGAATACGAACAGGCCTGGCAGCAACTGGAGGGCCGTGAGTTGCTGTATGGGCACTGGCTACGCAACGTGTTCCGGCACCTCTCCGACAGGGATTTCAACCTGCTGATCGAACTGCTCGGCAAACCGCAGGCCCAGGGCTTGATCTCGCGCCTGGGGGACATTGATTATCCATCCAGGTTGTTCCTCCCCTTGATGGCGACCCTACGGAAGCGAGCCGTGCCACCGAGGGGCGTGGAAGCCCTGGCACTGGCCAGCCAGACGACTTGAGGAGCACGAGATGGCAATGGCGTCGGCTCGCGAGAAGAACCCTATGGTCCGTGCATTCCATTGGATCGGCCAGCCGCTGTTTGCCAACGCCGGGTACCTGCTGGGTATCCACCTGGTGGCTTCCCTGGCAGGCTTCTTGTATTGGGGGCTGGCGGCCCGGCTGTACCGGCCGGAGGAGGTCGGCCTGGCGTCGGCCATCCTCTCTGCAGCCGCCCTCATTTCAGGGCTGGCGGACCTGGGCATCAGCATCAGCCTGGTACGTTTCTTGCCCGAGGCCGGGTCCCCCCACCGCCTCCTGAACACCGCCTTTACGTTCAATGCCGTGATGGCCTTGTTGATCGGTGGAACGTTCCTGGCCGGCCTCTCGCTGTGGTTACCCTCGCTGATGGTCGTGCAGAGGAATGTCCTCTACGCCGCCGGGTTTCTGGCATACACCACCACGACGACGCTGGAAACCGCGGTGCGGTTTGTCTTCATAGCCCGCCGGCAGGCTGGCTATGCGCTGGTACACACCTGCGTGATCAACGCCAGTCGCCTGCTGCTGATGGTCGTGCTGACCGGCCTGGGTGCAGCGGGGTTGGTGTGTTCGGTGGCCCTGGCTTTCCTGGTGGCCGTCGCCCTCAGCCTCCTGGGATTCCTCCCCAAAGTCGAGGCCGGCTACCGGCCACGCCCGCACTTTAGCCGGCGCGACCTGGCCGGCATGCTCCCCTACTCGTTGGGGAACTATGTGGCCACCTTGCTGACCCAGGCGTCTCCGATGCTCCTGCCGCTCATCGTGCTGGAGATCCTGGGGCCAGCATCCAGCGGCTATGCCTACATCGCCTGGATGATGGGCGGCTTGCTGACCAGCCCTGGCCTGGCCCTGGCCAGCTCTGCCTTTGCCGAAGGGGCCAACTCGCCTCAGCGGTTGACCGGCATCCTTGGCCGGGCGACTGCCTGCGGGCTCGCGGTGACGCTGGTGGCCGCGCTCGTCCTGGGGCTGGCGGCTCCCTGGGTTTTGCTCCTCTTCGGCCCCCGTTATGCGCAGGAGGCCTGTGGACTACTGCGCTGGTTGGCGGCGGCAGCGCCCCTGGCAGTCCTGGTCGGGTTGTATTTCACGTACCTGCGGGTACAGAAGCAGGTTGGCCGCCTGATCCTGTTCAGCGGGGCTATCGCCGCGGCCACACTTGGCCTGGCGGCTACGTGGATGCCTCGCATGGGCATCGCTGCCAACGGTGTGGGCTGGCTGGTCGGCAATGGCTTGGTGGCCGCCGTGGCCGTGGGCCACTGGTCGAGGGATATGCTCAGAAGTAGAAGGAAGGTAGGACCGATGTCAGAAATGAGAAGACTTGTTTGCGGAGGACGAAAGCCGGTAGTGGTAGCGGCCATCCCCTGTTACAACGAAGCGCACTTTGTGGGCGACGTCGTGCGCCGGGCGCTGCGCCGCGTGGATATGGTGGTGGTCGTGGACGACGGCTCCACCGACGACACAGCCGAAGTAGCCCGGGTCGCCGGGGCACGGGTGCTGCGCCATCTCACCAACATGGGGCCGGGCACAGCCGCCCACGATTGCCTGCAAGCGGGCCTGGATCTGCGGGCGGACGTGCTGGTCACGCTGGACGGTGATGGCCAGCACAACCCAGACGAGATCGTCGAAGTCATCGCACCCATCCTGGCCGGAGAGGCGGACCTGGTGATCGGCTCCCGCTTCATGGGGCGCTACAACAACGTGGCCTCCTATCGCCGGTTCGGCATCAACGTGATCACGTTCCTGTACAACCTGGGCGCGCGCACCCAGATCACGGATGCCCAGAGTTGCTTCCGTGCCTACAACCAGCGGGCACTAGAGGCCCTGCACATCACCGAGCCTGGGTTTGGATTCAGCGTCGAGACGCTGGTGCAGGCACGCAATGCCGGCCTACGCATCCGCGAGGTCTCCATCTCGTGCGTGTACCATCCGGAGAGCCACAGCATGAACCCTGTCATCCACGGCCTGGGGGTGGCGCTCATGGTGGTGAAGCACCGGCTGATCGCCGCGCTCAGCGCCCTGGCGAGGGGCAGCGTGCCCGTTGAGCCGGTCGAGAAAAAGCAGATCGCTGCGTGACGGCCAACGAGATGATGAACACTTCGCCTGACTCTCGAGCGCTGGCCGGGCAGACCAGCGTCGTCGTAGTGGCGTACAACACAGGTCACTTCCTGCCAGACTGTATCGCGTCCATCGTCACGACCGAGCCGGGGGTCGAAGTCGTCGTGGTGGACAATGGTTCGACCGACGGGGCCGTGGAGCACGTGCAGGCCGGATTTCCAGGCGTGCGGGTCGTGCGGAGCAAAAGGAACGGCGGTTTCGGGGCAGGGAACAACCTGGGAGCCGCCGCCGCACAAGGGACATTCCTGGTATTCCTCAACCCCGACGCGGTGGTCACCGGCGGCTGGCTGGAGGCACTGGTCCACCCCCTGGCGGAGGACCCTTCCATTGGACTGGTGACCCCCAAGGTGTTGTTGCGGGACGACCCCGATCGCATCAACGTGGCCGGGCTGGAGGTCCACCTCAGCGGCATTACTTTGTGCCGGGGATTGGCTTCGCCCAGGGCTGCCTTCGACGAGGCCACGGAAGTCGCCGCCGTCTCAGGCGTGGCGTTCGCCGTCCGGCGGGACGTGTTCGAGGCGCTCGGCGGTTTTGACGAGGGCTTTTTTCTCTACGTGGAGGACGTGGATATTTCCCTGCGGGCGTGGTTGGCAGGATATCGCTGCCTGTACGTGCCGCAGGCGGTGGTGCTGCACGACTATGCCCTCACGGTGGACGCGCGCAAGACGTTCTACGTGGAGCGCGGCCGCTACCTGATGCTGCTCAAAGCGTTCAGCCAGCACACGTTGCTGAGCCTGGTGCCGACGTTACTGCTGGCGGAGGTAATCACCTGGGGGTGGCTCCTGTGGCGCAATCCGACGGCCATCGTACAGAAACTTGGGGCCTACCGTTGGGTGCTGGCCCACCGTGCACAGATCGCCTACAAGCGATGCCGCGTGCAGGCCCAGCGCACGCAGCCTGACGGGGTGTTTCTGGAGCGCTGCCAGTGGCGCCTGGGCTTCGGCCAACTGGCTGGCCCCCGCATGGCACGGGCAGCCGGGGTTGTGTTCGGCCCCTTGCTGCGAGGAGCCTCGCGCATCAGCCAGATAGCCCTGGGACGCTCAGGAGGGCTCCTATGAAGATTGCCCTGGTTTGCTCTCACGGCGGACACCTGACGCAGATGAATATGCTGGTGCCGGCCCTGGAAGGACACGAGCACTTCTGGGTCACCTACCGCTGCGTTCGCACCGAGGCGATGGCCGCCCAGGAGCACGTCTACCTGTTGACGAACATCGGCACCAACCCGGCGCGCATGGCGGTGGCATTTTTCCACGCACTCAGGATCATGCTCGTGGAACGCCCCAGGGTGGTCATTTCCACTGGCGCCGAGATCGCCATCCCATTCTCGTGGGTCGGCAAGGTGCTGGGGGCACGCGTGGTGTACATCGAGTCCTGGTCCCGCATCCATACCCGTTCGGGGACAGGTCCGCTGGTCTATCCTGTGACCGACCTGTTTCTGGTCCAATGGCCGGACGTGCTTCGCTTCTACGGGTCCAAGGCCCGTTACGTAGGAGGCCTGATATGATCTTTGTGACGGTAGGCCTGCACCCACATGGATTCGACCGCCTGGTACAGGCAGCGGACGAGATGGCCTCATGGGCCGAAGAGACGGTCGTGATCCAGCGAGGGGGCACGGAGTATACACCACGCTCTACCCCCTATTTCGACTTCGCCGACGAAGCCCAGATGCAGCAATGGTTGTCCGAGGCGCGGGTCGTGGTCCTCCACGGCGGGGCCGGTTCCATCCTCAATGCCCTGCGGTCCAACAAGCCGCTCGTGGTGGCTCCACGGCTCAAGCGCTTCGGGGAGGTGATTGACGACCACCAACTGGAATTGGCCGAGGTCCTATCTCAGCAGGGGAAGGTGATCGCGGTGATGGACGTGACGGCTGAGGCATTGTGGCAGGCCATCGTGCAAAGCATCGAACGCTGGGGGCAGGCTGCCGGTCAGGCATCTGCCAACCACAAGTTGCAGGACACGCTGCGGGCCTGGCTGGCCGAGCAAGCCACGCCGTCTACACGGCGAGCACGGTGGTTTTTCCGCCGCAGCCACTAGGGGGCAAGCGATGCGCATCTGCATGGTGACGTCGGCGCCGCTACCGCCGCGCGAAGGGATCGGCTTCTACGTGTGGAACCTGTCCCGCTTCCTGGTACAGCAGGGGTACCAGGTAACCATCGTCACACGCGGCCAACGTGGGAAGCCAGCCTGCGAGAGCCTGGCAGGAATTTCGATCTGGCGGCCACGATTCTACCCGCTATATCCCCTGCACGTACATCTGCACGGACTGTTCGTTCAGCGCCTGGTGCGGCAGTTGGAGCCGGAGGTTGACCTGTTTCACCTGCACTCGCCCCTGGTACCCCCGCTCCGCAGCAGCCGCCCCATCCTGGTCACGGTCCACTCCACCAGAGTGGGAGCCACGCGCGACCTGCGGGTCACAGATTTGGGATCCTTGCTTACCCGGTTCCAGGTGCCGGTCAGCATCCAGATCGAGCGCCAAACGTTCGCCCAGGCGGACCAGATCGCCGTGGTGGCCCGCAGCGTGGCCACCGATCTGGCACGCTATGACGTGGGCAAGAAGCCGGCAGCGGTGCTGGGGAACGGCGTTGACACCGACGTCTTCAGCCCCGGCGGAGCGAACACAGCGGGGAACACTGGCGGGACGTACGTCCTGGCCGCAGGCCGCCTGGCCCCAGGCAAGGGATTCGAGGATCTGATCGAGAGCATGGGGCAGGTAGCCCGCCGGTTTCCCAACGTCCGCCTGTCCATTGCCGGAGCAGGCCCTTTGGAGAAGCCGTTGAGGGCCCGCATAGAGCAGATGGGACTGGACCGCACCGTGCGCTTGCTGGGGCACGTGGGAAAGCGGGCCGAGATGGTCGCACTGTACCGTGGAGCAACGGCCTTCGCCCATGCGTCGCACCACGAAGGTCTGCCCACCGTGCTGCTGGAGGCCATGGCCTGCGAGAAGGGGATCGTATGCACAGCGGCCGGTGGGGCAGTGGACGCAGTCACAGATGGAGTCAACGGTCTCCTCGTCCCTCCCGGAGCACCCACAGTGCTGGCCGAGGCGATTGGCCGTTTGCTGGACGACACCAGGTTGCGGACCCGGCTGGGAGCAGCCGCCAGGCGCACGGTGGAAGATCGCTACTCTTGGCAGGCCGTGGGCAGCAACTATGAGCGCGCCTACCAGGCACTCTTGCACGGGCGCGCTCCTGGTGAGTGTGAGTACGTCGAATTGGATTCCCATCTTCAGGGTGGCAGATACTCATGCATACGAGCCTGAAACAAGCGATCGTCCTCCAGAGCGACGATCGGTGGCTGGGATATATCGGGGTGGCCCTGGGCACGGCCCTCGCGCTCATCTTGCTCGCCGTCGGCCTCTACCAGCCATTAGGCCTGGCCGTCACGATCCAGATGACCTCTCTGGGCTACCTGTTGCTCAGGGAGCGCCTGAGCATTCCATCTCTGGCCCAGCGAGAGGGAGTCCTGGCCGGGCCAACTCCCAGGTGGTCTGTATTTCTGACCGGACTGCTGCCCATCGTGGTCGCAGTAGTGGCGTGGCAGGTCATCTCGGTTTGTACGGGAGCGTTGCAGCGGCCACTGTGGGTGTTCCTGGTGTTGGCCGGCATCCCGGGGCTCATCCTGGCGCAGAAAACGCTCTTCCCGAAGACAGGGGACACAGAGACGTCTTTTGTCGTCCAGGTGCTGATACTGGTCGTCGCCATCGTACTGAGCAGTGTGGCAGTTTTTCCGCACAATGGCGGCGATACGTGGGCACACCTGCACAACGCGCGGGTGATCCTGGAGAACCAGGGGGTTGACGGCATCCAGGATACCTATCGCGATTATCCCCTGTATCCAGCCCTGATCTCGATTCTGTCGGCGTCCACCGGCTGGGAGGCCGCCGAAGCAGCACGCCTGTTGAACGTCTTCATCGCCATCGTAAGTCTCCTACTGTTGTATTCCCTGTCCAGGCAGTTCCACACGCCTCTTGAGAACCTGGCCCTGCTGCTGCTGCTGTTGGGCAGCAAATGGTTCATGCATTGGACGACGTTGGTAGTCTCCATGAACACCGCCATGTTGTTCTACTGCTTGCTGGTGGTCGTCCTTTTCCGGCGCCTGTACAAGAAAGTGGACACCAAAGAGACCATTGTCATGTTTCTGATCACAGGCATGATCCCCTTCTTTCACCCCGTCGGGTCCATGGTGACGATTTTCCTGCTGATCGGCTTTTGGGCCCTGGAGAGAACCCGCGTGCACGACGTGGTTGGCCGGCGCCCCCTGAGCCAGCGCTCTCTGATCGGGTTCTCGCTCCTGGTCTTCATCTTCACCCTGACCCAGTGGATGTACTATGGCGATTTCGTGTTCGATAGGACGGTAAAAGGCCTGGCCAATGCGATCTTCGCCGACAGTCCTTCGATCCAGTTGGCCTCCAGCCACAGGGGCGTGCTCGTCTACACGCTGGACCAGTTGAACTTTTACGCTCTGCTCGGCCTGGCCGGACTGGAGATGATGCGACAGATCTGGCGCAGAACGGACCGGCTGAACCTGTACGCCAGTTTGCTCGGCCTGGCGTTCGTGTTGTTTGGATACGCGACTCAGGCGATGAACCTGTTGGGCGTAATGCCATACCGCTGGTTTCTGTTCGGGAATCTGCTCCTGGTCTTTCCGGCCTCTTCCGCCTTCGCCAACCTGTTCCAGCGCCGGTCCTATTGGGTGCGCATCGCCGCCGTGGGGATGATCGTGTTGTATTTCTTCACCGGATTGACCAACACCGAAGTCAATCGGGACCGCCCTCTGTACGGCAAAGAGATAACGCAGTTGTTCGAGCTGACTTCTCCGGAATACGCGGGACTGCTCACACTGCAGGAAGCCATGCAGCAACGGGACGTCAGAGTCAGGGTGGACTTTCGATTGTGGGATTACTTGAAGTACGTGCCAGGGAACGAACGCACCGGCTACTGGCACCAGATTCAACTGGACGGGTTCGACGGCATCTTTGCACTGCGTGCCGCCTACCTGGATCGCCTGTTCCTCGTCAACGGCTCTGCTTCTCAGTTGGACCTCCAGCAACTTAATCTCTCTCAATTCTACGATAGCGGCCGCATGCAGTTACTGGACCACGTGGACGAGTAGGAGATGGCACAATGGCACCGACATCCTTCACCGAGATGATCGTCTGGATCATGGCCGTAGTGTTTCTGATTGGGCCTGGATGGCTCCTGGCCGTGCGGCTATTTCCGGACGAACGTCCATGCTGGCAGATCGCCGTAGGGGGAGGGATCGGCATCGCCCTGCTGGGCTTGAGCGCATTGGTCTTGAGTTACCTGCCCGTGGGCCTCACACGCCATTCGATCATCGTCGCCATCGTCGTGCTGGATGGGCTCCTGGCGGTCTTGCTTGGCTGGGCCCCGGAGCGGATCTTGCAGCGAGTGTCCCGGCTGGTTTCCGCCCTCCAGCGGCGCAGGCAGTCTGGCTGGAAGGGCTACGTCTGGCCAGCCGTGGCGCTCGTTACCTTCCTGGTGTTCGTGCTCGCTACGCCGCCCTTGAGCCAGGGCTCGCAGGAGAGTTACACCGAGTTCTACATCGTGGACGGCCTTTCGGACGTGCCACCCTGGCGCCGCCTGCTCCCTGCCTCCGAGCCCGTCGGGCTGACGCTCGCCGTGGCCAGCCACGAAACAACGCCCGAGTCGTTCCAGGTCCACCTCATCACAGAACGGGAGACCCAAATCATCCCCCTCGGCGTCCTGGAGCCTGGCGCCAACGTCAGGCAAAGCATTCGCATTCCGTCGCGCACCAGCGCTGAGCAGCGGTACACCCTGGCTCTATACAAGGGGGACTCGAGCGTGGCGTATCGGACCCTGCACGTTTGGCTCCGCACGCCACCGGGCGAATTCGACGCTGGGAACGACCCAACCCAATCTCTGACCCGCCATGGCCCGCGATAGTGGTAGAGAGATGGTCATGCAAGTACAACGATCCTCTGCACCGGCGGCAGTAGGAGGCGGCGCAACCCGTACCAGCCGTTCCACGTGGATCGGCCTGGCGTACCTGGTGGCCCTGGCAGCAGCCGAGGTGCTCACCAGCCTCGTTGAGCCTCGTCTCGGGCTGCTGATGCATGGCACGCTACTGGTGGCGCTGTTTTTCCACACGGCCCTGACCTGGGAGCGCCCCGGCCACCGGTTGTTGCTCAGTCTGACCTTTGCCCCCCTCATCCGCTTGCTGAGCCTGTCCCTGCCCCTGGCCGGCTTCCCAATAATCTACTGGTACTTGATCGTCAGTGTGCCACTGTTCGTGGCCGCCGCCATGGCCTTGCGTACCCTGGGGCTCTCCAGGATGGAGATCGGCCTCAACCTGAGAGCCTTCCCGCTCCAAATGCTGGTGGCCCTCACCGGCCTGAGCCTGGGCTACCTCGAATACCGCATCCTGCAGCCTGCGCCGCTGGCCCACAGCCTGGCCTGGGAGGAGGTGTGGATACCGGGGCTAATCCTGCTGGTCTGTACGGGCTTCGCCGAGGAACTGATCTTCCGGGGCATAATGCAGCAGACTGCCGTAGAGGTCCTGGGGCGTGGAGGGGGGATCGTCTACGTGGCCATCCTCTTCGCCGTGTTGCACGTGGGGTACGGTTCGCTGACCGACGTTCTCTTCGTCTTCGGCGTGGCCCTCTTCTTCGGCCTGGTCAAGTCCGTCACCGGCTCCATCCTGGGGATCTCGCTCGCCCACGGGATGACCAACATTCTCCTGTTTCTGACGATCCCGCTCGGCCTGAACTACTTTGACCTGATCGCCCCCTACTTGTATGGGCGGTAAGGACGGGCAGCAAGAGGGGTTTCACAAACGCAAAAGGCCACGGAGCCAGGGCCCCGTAGCCTCCTCACGTATCAGCAGCCAACCGTTATTTTAGAGCCTCGACAACCCTCACCGCGACGATCAGCACGAAGGCGATCAGAAGCGGCACGATACCGATCCGCAACGCCTGCCCCAGGGCGCGAGCGAAGCGCCCCCTGGAAGCGGTGGTCAATTCTTTCTGGACGAGCAGCACCAGCAAGGTGACAATGCCTACCAGGGCCAGGGAACTGGCGATGGCAATCGTGGTGATCGTAGCCACAGTGGCTGTCGTAACCGTCGAAACCATGATCCTATCCTCTCCGAGAATTGCCATTCAGTATACTCCAGGATGGTCCTCGAAGGGTTTCATTTCCGTTACAACAGCGTTTCCGTATGGTTTTGACCACGAGCCTGGTCTGTGGTATACTTGTACCCCACGTGAGGAGGCAGTATGCTGAGCGACAGAGCACGCGTAATCCTGTTCTGGTTCACTATCGGTATGATCGGACTGGTGGCCCTGGTGGCGATCATCACCATTCTGCGGGCGTGCAGCGGCGTGGTGTCCATTGCCCCCCGGGCGTCCATCCGCCCCGCTGAGGTCAGCCTGTGTCCCGGTGAGCAACAGCAGTTCACCGTCGAGGACGACGCCGAGGTCACGTGGGAGGCTACAGGGGGCACGATCAGTCCGAGCGGCCTATTCACCGCGGGAGCCACCGCCAGTGACTATACCGTCGAGGCTTCCCGGCCCGGATCGCGCCTGGCAGCCGAGGCCATCGTCCACGTCGTCGCCTGCACCCCTACGGCCACGCCTATCCCATCCCCTACCCTCCTGCCCACTCCGACCGCCACGCCGACGCTGGAACCTACCGCTCCCTTGCCGTCTGCCGATCCCCAGGGTGACCTGGAGGCCTATGAGAGCGGAAGCCGGATCGAAACGTCCTCTCCCGGCCTGGACATCCGCGCGGCCAGCATCGGCCCCGACATGCGGGTGGAACTCCAACCCACCACAGGGGTGCCGGCGCAACTGGCCGGCTGGGCTACCCCGGACGAGGTATTGCTGTGGGTCGCCTTGTACGAGCCGATCCCCAATCCGCCCACCGTGTTCACCGACTGGTTGTTCGTGCTCGATCTGGACGGAAACGTCGCCACCGGCCGCCCGGCGGGCAGTGCCCGCATCAACCCAGACCTGGGGACCGAGGCTGCGATCGGCGTGTCCTACAACCCGGCCAGCGGCCAGTTCGAGCCATACCTGTGGATATGGGACCCCGCGCAGCAGAATTGGGCGGAGAGACCCAACGTGGTGCGCTTTTACCTGGACGAGTCGCGCACCCTGATCGGGCTGGCGTTGCCACGGGAAACGCTGGTGCAAGACGTGACCCAGACCACCGGGGTAACGCTCGTACCGGAGGCGGTGAAAGGTCGAACGGCCGCGCTTTCGTACACCGGGGAACAGCCGGTGGTAGACTTTTACCCCAACCGGCCGGCGCAATAAACCGCCACGATTATGACGACCCGTAGTGACGACTTCAGTCGTTCCCCCAACAACAAGAGCGACTAAAGTCGCCACTACGAACCTGACTCAAGGCATGGTCAACACGTCTGCAATCTGCTCCACCATCCAGTCCAGTTCCTCTTTCTGCACGATCAGAGGTGGAGCCAGGCGGATGACGGTCCCGTGGGTCTCTTTGGCCAGCACGCCCCGCTCCTGCAGTGCTTCGCAGAAGCGGCGGGCTCCCCCCGCCTTGGGCTTGAGCACGATGCCGACGAAGAGCCCCTGGCCTCGGTAGAGGGCGACGTGTGGACTCTGGATCTGCCGGAGACGCGCGATCAGGTACTCCCCCAACTCTGCCGCGCGCTCGCAGAGGTGCTCGTCCACGATGACCCTGAGCGCCTCCCGCGCTACGGCGCACGCCAGGGGGTTCCCCCCGAACGTCGAGCCGTGTTCGCCCGGCTGGAAGACGCCCAGCACCGCCCGCGACGACAGTACCGCCGAGACCGGGTACATGCCGCCCGAGAGCGCCTTACCGAGCATCACCATGTCCGGCCGCACCCCCTCGTGCTCGCAGGCGAGCATCTTACCGGTGCGTCCCAACCCGGTCTGAATCTCGTCGGCGAGCATCAGCACGTTATGACGGGTGCAGATTTCTCGCGCGCGCCGGAGATAGCCTTCCGGCGGCACCACGACGCCCCCCTCCCCTTGCACAGGCTCGACGATGAAGGCGACGGTGTTGGGCGTGATCGCCCGCTCCAACGCGGCCGCGTCGCCGTAGGGCACGATCTCGAAGCCAGGCGTGAACGGGCCGAAGCCGTCGCGATACAGTTCTTCCGTGGAACACGTGATGATGGCGATGGTGCGCCCATGGAAATTGCCTGCACAGGCAATGATCTCGGCCTGATCGTCTGGCACGCCCTTGACCATGTAGCCCCATTTGCGGGCCGTCTTGAAGGCCGTCTCGACCGCCTCCGAGCCCGAGTTCATCGGCAACATCATCTCGTAGCCGGTCAACTCGCATAACTCTTTCGCCAGCAACGGCAATTGGTCGTTGCGGAAGGCCCGCGAGGTCAACGCCAGCCTCTGAGCCTGCTCGATCATCACGCGCACGAGCCGGGGATGGCAGTGGCCCTGGTTGAGTGCCGAGTAGGCCGAGAGGCAGTCCATGTACTTGCGCCCCTCCACGTCCCAGACCCACGTCCCCTCTCCCCGCGTGATGACGACGTCGAGGGGTCCATAGTTGTGAGCGTTGTACTGATCCTCGAGCGCGATGTAATCCTGCGTGTTCAAATCTGTTCACCTCATTATTTTATGATGCACGTACAAACAGCCTGCCCATGTTACCACGATTCCAGGGATTGGTGAAATGGTAGATGAGTAGATGGAGGAAGCAACAGGTGAGGGCATGACTACCACTCTGCTGACCGGCGTGGTATAATACGGGCTGATGGCCGAGTTTGCCCACCTCCACGTGCACAGTGAATACTCGCTCCTCGACGGGCTCAGCAGTTGCCGGAAACTGGCCGAGCGCGCGGTCGAACTGGGGATGCCTGCGTTGGCCCTCACCGATCACGGCACGATGTATGGCGCCGTCCAGTTCTACAAGGCGTGCCGGGCGGCCGGGATCAAGCCGATTGTCGGCCTGGAGACATACATCGCCCGTCGCAGTCACCGGGAGCGAGGAGACGCACAGCAAGACCGCAAACCCCACCACCTGATACTGTTGGCGCAGAACGATGCCGGCTACCACAACCTGATGCGGCTGGCGACGATCGCCCAACTGGAGGGCTTTTACTACAAGCCACGCGTGGACAAAGAGACACTGGCCGAGCACGCCGATGGGCTGATCGCCCTCTCCGGCTGCAGTTCGTCCGAGGTTTCCCGCCTGATTCAGAATGGCCAACTTGACCAGGCCCGCCAGGCCATCGCCTGGTACCGCGAGGCCTTTCCGGGCCGCTACTACCTGGAAGTCCAGGAACACGACCTCCCCGAACTGACGCAGGTCAACCGCCACCTGTTCTCCCTGGCCCGCGAATTCGACCTGCCGTTGGCCGCCACCAACGACGTGCACTATGCCCGCCGTGAGCAGGCCAGCACCCACGACGTCCTGTTGTGCATCCAGACCGGCAAGACGGTCAACGAGCCGAACCGCATGCACATGGACGGCGATAGTTTCTACCTCCGAAGTGCCGACGAAATGGCGGCCCTCTTTCCCGAGGCGCCCGAGGCACTGACGAACACGTTGCGCATCGCGGAGATGTGTGAACTGGAACTGGAATTTGGCCACTACCACCTGCCCCCCTTTAACGTGCCAGCAGGCTACGACGCGCAGAGTTATCTGCGCCACCTGTGCGAAGAAGGGCTGCAGCGGCGATACGCCGACATTACTCCCACAATCCGCCAACGGCTCGACTACGAATTGGAGATCATCCACCGCATGGGTTTCGACTCCTATTTTCTCATCGTGTGGGACCTATGCCGCTTCGCCCGGGAACAGGGCATCTGGTGGAACGTGCGCGGTTCGGGAGCCGGTTCCATCGTCGCCTATAGCCTGGGCATCACCAACCTGGAGCCGCTGCAACACGGGCTGATCTTCGAGCGCTTCCTCAACCTGGGCCGCGTGACGATGCCCGACATTGACCTGGACTTTCCCGACGACCAGCGGGACCAACTGATCCGCTACACCGTCGCAAGATACGGCCAGGACCAGGTGGCGCAGATCATCACCTTCGGGACGATGGGGGCCAAGGCGGCCATCCGGGACGTAGGGCGGGCGCTGGACTATCCGCTGTCGGAGGTGGACCGCATCGCCCGCCTGGTGCCGTCCGGCCCCAAAGTCACCCTGGACCAATCGTTGCAGGATGTACCGGAGTTACGGGAGCAATACGAGGCGGAGGAGCACATTGGGCGGCTGATTGACGTGGCACGCGGTGTAGAGGGCAACATACGCCACGCCAGTACGCACGCCGCCGGCGTCATCATCTCCGACGTTCCACTGGTCGAGTACACGCCCCTGCACCGGCCGACGCGCGGCGGCGAGAGCGACGAGATCGGCGTCGTCACCCAGTATGCGATGGACGAACTGGCCGAACTGGGGCTGCTCAAGGTTGATTTCCTGGGCCTCTCCACACTCACGATCATGCGCCGCGCCTGTGGACTGGTCCGCCAGCGGCACGGCGTGGACCTGAACCTGGACACGATTCCCACCCAGGATCCAATCATCTACGAACTGCTCTCGCGCGGGGACGTGATGGGCATTTTCCAGGTGGAAGGGCAGGGGATGCGACGGGTGTTGATGAAGATGCAGCCCACGCAGTGTGATCACATCATCGCGACGATTAGCCTGTTCCGTCCCGGGCCGATGGAATACATTGACGACTACATTGACCGCCTACAAGGCCGCAAGCCGGTCGAGTACCGCCATCCCAAGTTGGAGCCGATCCTGCGAGAGACCTTCGGTATCATCGTCTACCAGGAAGAGATTATCCGCATCTTGACGGACATCGCCGGTTATCCTGCAGGCGATGCCGACCTGGTCAGACGCGCCGTGGGTCACAAGATAAAGGCCGAATTACTTAGGCACCGCGCGTCGTTCGTCGAAGGTGCAATCCAATACGGCGGATTGCCGCAGGAGACTGCAGAGGGCATCTTTGATGACATCGAGTACTTCGCCCGTTATGGTTTCAACAAGTCGCATGCGGCTGACTATGCCATCCTGACCTGCCAGACCGCCTATCTCAAGGCCAAATATCCGGTCGAGTACATGACGGCGCTGTTGAGCGTCGAACGCAACAACACCGAAAAGGTGGGCCTCCTGATCGCCGAGTGCCGCCGCATGGGGATCGAGGTGCTCCCCCCTGACATCAACACCTCCGGCCTGGATTTCACGATTGAGGAACAGGCCGACGGCAAATCCGCGATTCGCTTCGGACTGGGGGCGATCAAGAACGTGGGCGAGGGGCCGATCGAGACGGTCCTGGCCGCCCGCCAGGCCGGGGGAGCTTTCCGTGACCTGGAGGGTTTCTGCCGCCGGGTGGACCTGCGGCAAGTCAACCGGCGGGCGCTGGACAGTATGATCAAGGTGGGTGCGCTCAGGCCCTTCAGCACCCGCTCGCAACTGCTCTCCGTCATGGACCGCATCATGGGACTAAGCACGGGGCTGCACAACGCGCGGGACGTGGGGCAGATGAGCCTATTCGGCGAGGCCACCGGCGTGAGCCTGACCGCTGAGGACACCCTGCTGCCTTCCCTCTCCAGGGCTGACGAAGTGCCGGCGAAAACCGTCCTGGCCTGGGAAAAGGAGCTGGTCGGGGTGTACATCTCCGAGCATCCTCTGGCTCAGGCACTGACCCGGCTACAGGACGTGGTGAACGCCCACGTCGGCGCACTGCAAGAGGAGGCCAACGGGCAACAGGTGACCGTCGTGGGGATGGTGCAGCGGGTGCGCCGCCACCTGACGAAGAAGGGGGATGAGATGGCGTTCGTGACGTTGGAGGACCTGCAAGGCACCTGCGACGTCGTCGTCTTCCCTCAGACGTGGAGCCAGACGAAAGAGTTGTGGCAGCCGGAGGGCATCCTGGTCGTGGCCGGCAAGGTAGACGCTGGGCGCAGGGACACACCCAGCCTGTTGTGCGACTGGGCCAAGGTCCCCGACGAGGTGGCGACTCCGGCGGATGTGGGCCGCCGCCAGGCCGCCCCGCCCCCCCCTCCACCTCCCCCTCCGCCTGTCCCCCCCCCAGTGCGCATCGTGCGGGTGACGTTGACGCGCAGCGGCGAGCAGACCGCGGACGTGCAGACCCTGCGCAAAGTCCACAGCCTGCTGGCGGGACATCCCGGCCAGGACCGCTTCACCATTCGCCTGATCGGCGGCACGAACAGGCCGGTCGAGTTGGCGTTCCCGAACGACACGACGCGCTACGATGCCGAACTGGCACAACAACTCAAGGCCATGCTCGGCCCGGATGCGCTATACGTAAGCTGAGAAACCAGGTTTCTTCTGAAAAACCTGGTTTCTGGCTGCTAGACGATCACCGGCTCCCGGTACAGGCCAAAGACCTCCCGGAAGACGTCCATGATCTCCTGCAAGGTGGCGTAGACGCGCACGGCGTCGAGGATGTAGGGCATGGTGTTCTCGGTGCCCTGGGCGGCGATGCGCAGCCGGTCGAGCGCCTGCCCCACCGCCCCGTTGTCTCGCTCCGCCCGCACCTGAGCCAGCCGCGCACATTGGCGCTCGTACCCCTGCGGGTCTATCTGTAGGAGCGGGACCGCCAATGGTTCGTCCGCCACGTATTCGTTGATGCCGACGACGATACGCCGCTGTTCGTCAATCTCCCGCTGGTAGCGGTAGGCCGCGTCGGCGATCTCCTGCTGGAAGAAGCCGGCTTCGATGGCCGGAATGACCCCGCCCAGCGCCTGGATCCTCTCGAAATAGTCGTAGGCCTCGCGCTCCAGCCGGTCGGTGAACGCTTCGACGGCGTAGGCCCCGCCCAGGGGGTCCACGGTGTTGGCGACGCCCGACTCGTGGGCGATGATCTGCTGCGTGCGCAGGGCGATGGTGACGGCGTGCTCGCTGGGGAGCGCCAGCGCTTCGTCCAGGCTGTTGGTGTGCAGCGACTGCGTGCCGCCCAGCACCGCCGCCAGGGCCTGGATGGCCACCCGCACGACGTTGATCTCCGGCTGTTGCGCGGTCAGCGAGCAGCCCGCGGTCTGGGTGTGGAAGCGCAACCACCACGAGCGCGGGCTCTGCGCCCCGAACGTGTTGCGCATCTCCTGCGCCCAGATGCGCCGGGCGGCGCGGAACTTGGCGATCTCTTCCAGAAAGTCGTTGTGGCAGTTGAAGAAGAAGGAGAGGCGCGGCGCGAAAGCGTCCACGTCCAACCCGCGCCGGCAGGCCCAGCGCACGTACTCCATGCCGTCGGCCAGGGTGAAGGCCAGTTCCTGCGCGGCCGTCGCGCCGGCCTCCCGAATGTGATACCCGGAAATGGAGATGGTGTTCCACTTGGGCAGGTGGTGGGCGCCGAACTCGACCGTGTCGGTCACCAGCCGCATGGAGGGGCCAGGTGGGAAGATGTACTCTTTCTGGGCGATGTATTCCTTGAGGATGTCGTTCTGGGTAGTGCCGCCCAGTTCGCGCATCGGTACGCCCTGTTTTTCGGCCGCGGCGATGTACATGGCCCACACGATGGCCGCCGGGCTGTTGATGGTCATCGAGGTGCTCACCTGGCCCAGGGGGATGCCGTCGAAGAGGGCCTCCACGTCGCGCAGCGAGGAGACCGCCACGCCGCACTTGCCGAACTCCCCTTCCGCCTCGGGGGCATCCGTGTCGTAGCCGTACAGCGTGGGCAGGTCGAAGGCCGTGGAGAGGCCGGTCTGGCCCTGCTCCAGCAGGTATTTGAAGCGGGCGTTGGTCTCCTCGGCGGTGCCAAAGCCGGCAAACATGCGCATGGTCCACAGCCGCCCCCGGTGCATGGTGGGATGCACGCCCCGTGTGAAGGGGTATTCACCCGGGAAGCCCAGCCGGTCCAGGGCCTCGTCCCCCAGGTCGAGCGGCGTATAGAGCCGCGCGACAGGTTCGCTGGAGGTGGTGATGAACTCCTCGTACCGTTCAGGGTACTGGTCCAGGGCTTTTTTGAGCGTCGTCTGTTCCCAGCCCTGAAACGCCTGGCGCAGATCGTCGCGTTCCATGTCTGTGTTACCTCCTAGATTGAGAAGAAGCCAGGTTTTTCCCAAGAACCTGGCTTCTCCTATCAGTTATTAACGATGGCCTGGCCCTCCGCTCCCAGCACCCACTGAGCAAACTCGCGCGCCTGGCCGGCCGGTTCGCCCACGGTCGCCAGGTAGAGCGGACGCCAGAGCGGATAACTCCCGTCGGAGATCGCAGCACGGGCCGGCAGTACCCCCTCCACCGGCAGCACCCGCAGGCCATCCGCGGACGGTTCCTCGAGCCGCAGCGTGGAGACGTAGCCGATCGCTCCGGGCGTGCGCGCCACGTACTCGACGACGGCCCGGCTGGAGGGCATGACTACCGCGGTGAGGGCAACGTCACGGCCGCCCAAGACGACGTTTTCGAACACAGCGCGGGTGCCGGAACCCTGCTCGCGGCTGACGACCGACAATACGACCCCACCCCACTCCTGCACCTGGCCACGAAAGACCGCCTGCAACTGGGCCAGGCCCGTCTCGCTGAACGGCGTGGCGGGATGGACGACGACGGCGACGCCATCGCGGGCGAACGGCTGCGACCACAGCGCACCTGGCTCGGCAGTCGCAGGGAGCCACGAGAGCAGTGCCAGGTCGGCCTCACCTTCCTGCAGCGTCTCCTGGGCCACCGCCGAGTTGAACACCTCGACCTCGGCCGTCACCCAGGGGTGCGATGCTTCGTATGCGGCCATCAGTTCCCCCACCAGCGGCTCGCAGGAATCGGCGGCCACCAACCGCAGGGTAGCGGACTGGCGGGTGACGGTGAAGGGTTGGGCGGTGCAGGAGAGCAGGAGGAGCAGGAGGCTGCAGACAAGAAGATGAAAGGCGAATGGAGAATGGAGAATGGAGGACAGAGATTGGAGATTGGAGACTGGAGATTGTAGATTGGGAAATGGTGAGTACAACATGGCAAGGTGTATTATACCGCGTGTGTGAGGGACAAACAAGTCAGGCCGGTGAAGTTTAGGAATTGGGCCTTGCTCAGCACTGGCAAAGCATGGTATAATGCTGGTGTCTGACGACGGCATTACGAACAGACCCAGCACCTCGTCACTGGGCACTGGCTTTGGCTTCGCTTATCAGGGCGGGAGGAGGTAATCTATGAACACATCACGTCGCAATCGTCTCGTCGCTGCGGCCGCCATCGGCATCTTGTCTCTGATCGTCGTGGCCGCCGCCCTTGTTTTGCCTGCCAGGACGCTGGCCCAGGCTGGCGAGTTCGACCGGGCCCAGGCGGGCCTGGCCCAGGCCGGCACGCCACCGTCGCCGCCACCCCCACTCCACCTGAATCCGGCGACTCCCACCCCCGAACCGGGTGCGCTCCAGGCCGGCGCCAGCCCCCAGGCCGGCAGCAGCGACCTGGAGGTCATCCCCTTCCGGCCTCACATCACGTTGCGCAGGGGCGAGGCACCGCACGTGGCCACCGCTCAAAAGGCGGCCGGTGCGGCCGCGCCCGACAACCTGAAGCGGCCGGCAGAAGAAACCACAGGCCCGCAGGAGGCCTACCAGGCCCCTGACGTTCAAGCGTTGCTGGCCCCCATGGGCTGGACCCAGGTGGGCTACGAAGGGTTCGAGGGGGCCTTTCCTTCGGCCGACTGGACCCTCGAAGACCTGAGCACCGACGGCTACGAGCGCCTCTGGGGTGACACCAGCTACTATCATCAAGTTGGCAACTGGTCGGCCTGGCCGGCAGCGCGGGGCGCCGACGCCCTGAATCCGTACACCGATTGGTACACTGACAACATAGATAGCTGGATGGAGTACGGGCCGCTCGACCTCAGCAACATGGCTGACGTCTTCGTCAGTTTTGGCCTGTGGTACGACACCGAGCCTGAATGGGACTGGGTGTACTTTTGCGCCTCGACCGACTTTGTCAACTATAGCTGCGACTACTGGTCCGGTTATTCCAACGGATGGACCGACCAGGCCTACTGGCTGACCTCTTACGCAGGCTACTCGCAGGTCTGGCTGGCCTGGGTGTTCGAGAGCGACGCGAGCATCAGTTGGGGCCTTTATGAAGGGCCATTCGTGGACGAAATCTACGCGTGGGGCGACGACCTCAGCGCCCCTCCGCCCCCGCCCTCCACGCCGGATCCGGCGGGTGAACTGCTCCAGAACGGCAGTTTCGAGACCGGCGACCTGACCTACTGGGACAGTTACAGCCCAAGCAGCGTGGTGGCTGCGGAAGACCCGGTGGCCCAACGGCCTGCACTGCTACCGGATGCCAGCCGCAACCCAGGCTCGCCCAGCCCACAGGCATTTGACGGCATCTCGAGCATCTCAGAAGTCGTGGTGACTGATGCCAGTGCCGTGGATGGGTTGTATTCCGCCTACCTGTGGCGGGACGGCACCGGAAACGACTACCTGTACCAGGCCTTCGACGCGCCTTCTGGCGTCACCGACGTCGTCATCAACTACTGGTTTGCGGTGACGACCCAAGAGACAGCCGTCGGCCGAGACTTCTTCTGTGCCAGCCTGCGCCCGGCGGATCTCAGCACGATCTGGATAGACCTGGGATGCATAGATTCTGCCGATGTCCGCAACTACAACTACTGGCAAGAGACCCTATATGTCCTGAGCGACGACGAAGTGGCTCTGGTTGCCGGCCACTCGGCCGCTCTCGTGTTTGAGATGTACAATACCGGGGCAGCCGGGACCTGGACCGCCGGCTGGGTAGATTACGTACGGGTCTACGCTACCGGCAGCAGCGGGACGGGAGAAGCCTTAGACCCCAACGAGCCCAACGACGACGCGGGCAGCGCTACCGCCATCTCCTGTGGCCAGACCATCACCACCGGCGTCATCGGCGACGCGCTGGGCGGCTACGACGTGGACTGGTACAGAGTGAACAACGTGCCCGCAGGCCGGCTCGACGTGGACATCACAGCCAGAACCAAAATGCCACCGTCGGCGCTCGACTCGGTGGTCGAACTGTGGAACGGCGCGGTGACCCACATAGTAGCTGAGAACGACGACGACGGCGTCACGTTCGACTCGTACGTCGTGTACACCAATACGGCAGCCAACGCCACCTTCTACGTCAGCGTAGAATCGTACTCGGGCCAGGGCAGCGCCGACTCGTTCTACGACCTGACGGTGCAGTGCGCTGGTGCGGGCGGCGGCCCTCCCGATAGCGGCAACGAGGTGCCACCAGACTACGCGGACGCCTGGACCGTGATACTCTACCTCAACGCGGAGGACTCCAACTTTGCCCCGATCCTGACCCAGTACCGGGAAGATATCGAGTCGTTCATCGGCGGCAAGAGCAGTTTCCTTAACGTCGTGATCCTCTACGATGGCCCCGGCACCAACGACACGACCCGTTACCTGGTCCAGCCCAACGGCAACTATACAACCGGGACGAACCGGTGGAACGTGGGCGAACTCAACATGGGAGACCGCGACACGCTGGCCACCTTCGCCACCTGGGCCATGGACCAGTACCCGGCCGACCACTACTACCTGTCCGTTGACGATCATGGCAATGGGGCATACGGCATCAGTTGGGACCCCAACTCCGGCAACGATCAACTCACCCCGCCGGAACTGTACGAGGCGCTGAAGAGCGCGACCCGCAACGGCCAGCGCAAGATTGACATCTTCGACTACGAAGCCTGCCTGATGGGACTGGCCGAGAACGCCTACGACCTGCGGGAATGGGTGAATTACGTGGTCTTCTCCGAGCAGATCAGTTGGGGGCTCGACACCTACCCGCGCTATTTCAGCGACCTGGCAGCGACCGACACGCCGCTCGCCGTCGGCCAGCGCATCGTGGAGCGCTACCACGCCGAAGCGCTGGTGGCCGATGGCCATGGCTACCCGCACACCATCTCACTGATAAACACCAGCAAGATGGAAACCGTCCGCAACGCAGTAAGCAGCTTTGGCGACACGATCCGGGCCGCGAATACTCCGGCCCAGATCAAGACTGCACGCGACGCCTCGCAGGCCTTCGCGGCCGACATGGCAGCCACCGACTACCGGCGGGCCGAATACATAGACTTGTGGGACCTGGCCAATGAGGCTGGTGCCAGAGGGTTGGCGCCCACACAGGCAGCAGCCGTCAAGTCTGCCGTCACCGATGCCGTCGTCCGCGAGCGACACGCCAGCGGCGGTGCCAGCGGTTACGTCTGGGATCACAGCGGCGCACACGGCCTCTCGATCTACTATCCCCCCTCAGAGTCGTCCAGCGCTTTCAGCAGCTACGTGGCGCCAACGATTTACCAGATGAGCCAGGATGGTACCTGGGACGAGTTTCTGAACTGGGCCTTGCCCAGCCCGGACAGCCGGCGTGGCATGAGCGCCAACCGCGCCACGATCAAGTTGCTCGGCGGCGACGCCTACGCCGACAAGTACGTCTATCTGCCGGTGGTGTTGCGGCAACGCAACTGATTCCGTTGCCTTGGTGTGGACTGACAAAAAGCAGACCCAGTGGTGAGCGGGTCTGCTTTTTACCTGCTGTGAGAAACCAGGCATGGCTGACTTGATGCGCACGCTCGCGGCTTACGTCCCGCCCGACGTCGTCCGCGCCACGCTAAACGAGGCGCAGCCCGCACCTCCCACGGAGGCCCGGGCCGAGCGCTGGCCGGCGGCGGTGCTCTTCGCCGACGTCTCTGGCTTCACCCCGCTGACGGAAGCGCTGGCGCAAAGGGGCTCGGAAGGGCCGGAGGAACTGACGCGCCTGCTGAATGGTTACTTTAGCCGCATGATCGCCCTCGTCGAGGAACATGGGGGTGAGGCAGTCAAATTCAGCGGCGACGCCATGACGGTCGTTTTTCCGGCCCTCCAGGAAGGCCTGAGCATCGCCACGCGCCGGGCGTCCCAGGCCGCCGAGGCGATGCAGGCAGGAATGGGTGAGTTTGCCGCGCTGGCGACCAGCGCCGGCCCGGTGGCCCTGGGGATGAAGATCGGCATCGGCGCGGGCGAGGTCCTGGCCGCCCGGATAGGCGGCGTGGGCGGCCGTTGGGAATACGTCATCGCGGGCGATCCGCTGCGCCAGATCGCCCTGGCCGAGCACCAGGCCCGGCGGGGGGAGGTCGTCCTCAGTCCAGAGGCGGTGGCCATCGTGGCCCCCCACGCCGTCGCCCCTCATCCTCTACCTCAGCCGGACTGGGCAGGCGTTCAGGACCCCCAGGCAGTGGAAGCAGTCCTGCGGTGCTACGTCCCCGGCGTGGTCAGCGCCTGGCTGGAAGAAGCGCTGCACGAATGGCTGGCCGTGTTGCGGCCGATGAGCGTGCTGTTCATCGGCATCTCCGGCATTGACTATGCGCAGGCCGGTGCCGTCGAACGGCTGCACGCCTTCGTACGTACCGCTCAGGAAGTCATCCAGCGCTACGAAGGCAGCATGAACAGACTGGCCGTGGACGACAAGGGGACCGTCTTGCTGGCCCTGTTCGGCGCACCTCCCCACGCCCACGAGGACGACCCAGAGCGCGCCTTGCGTTGCGCCCTGGACCTGCAGGCACTGGCCAGGAACCAGGGGGTCCAACTGGCCATCGGCGCGACCACGGGGCGCGTGTTCGCCGGTCCCGTCGGCAGCGAAACCCGCCGCGAGTACACCGTGATGGGGGACACCGTCAACCTGGCGGCCCGCTTGATGGGAGTGGCCGGCGAGGGCCAGGTGCGCTGCGACTATGAAACCTATCGGAACGCGCGCAGCCGGCTGACCTTCGACCTGCTCCCCCCTGTCCGCGTCAAGGGCAAGGCGGGGCTGATCCGCATCTACCGGCCCACGGGCGAGGCCGGCAGAGAGGTCAGAGAACGCAAGGAGGAGGCTCGGGGCGCGCTGGTGGGACGGCGGGCCGAGGTGGCCCGGCTGGCCGCTGGCCTGGACGACGTGCGGGCCGGGCGCAGCCGCATCCTGCTCATCGAAGGGGAGGCCGGCATCGGCAAATCGCGACTGGTGGAGGAGTTGGCGCGCTTGATGCAGGAGCGCGGTGTAGCGGGGCTGCTGGGGATGGGGCGCAGCATCGAGCAACAGACCCCCTACCGGGCCTGGCGTGGCATCTTTACCTCCTACTTCAACTTGGAGGAGGTGGACGACCCGGCGGAACGGCAGCGCCGGGTCCAGGCGCACGTGCACGACGTGGCCCCCGACCTGGTGGAGCGCACCCCTCTGTTGAACGACGTGCTGAACCTGGGCCTGCCGGAAAACGAGCTGACCGGCTCGCTGGACCCTCACCTGCGGCACGAGAGCCTGATCTCGCTGCTGCTGGCGCTCTTGCGTGCCTGGGCCGCCGAGAGGCCGCTGGTGCTCGTCCTGGAAGACGCCCACTGGCTGGACACGCTGTCGTGGGACCTGACGGTCCAGGCGGCGCGCGCGCTGACGGTCGCGCGCGTGCCGCTGCTGCTGGTGGTCGTCACGCGGCCTATGGAAGGCGAAGCCCAGCGCATGGAACCGCAAATCCTGGCTGGCATGGCCGAGACGGAGCGCTTGCCGCTAGGTTCCCTCTCGCCGGACGAGACACTGGCCTTGGCCGCGGCCCGGCTGGGCGTGGCTGTTCAGGAGCTGCCGGAAGCGGTGGCCGGGTTGGTGCGCACGCGGGCCGGCGGCAACCCGTTTTTCGCCGAGGAACTGGTGTACGCGCTGCGCGACAACGGCCTCATCGCGGTGGAAGCGGAGGATGGCAAGAAACACTGCGTCGTGCGCGGCGACCTGGAGCGGGCGGCCCAGGCGCTGCCCGACACGATCCAGGGCCTCGTGCTTTCCCGCATAGACCGGCTGCCACCCGAAGAACAGTTGACGCTCAAGGTGGCGGCCGTCATCGGGCGCACCTTCGCCTACACTCCCCTGCACGATACACTCGGCGAGCACATGGAGATCACTCACCGGTTGCTGAGAGTCTACCTCGAAGACCTGGACCGCCTGGACCTGACGCCGCTGGAGGCCCCAGAACCGGAACTGACCTACATTTTCAAGCACATCATCACCCAGGAAGTGGCCTACGAAACGCTGCTGTTCGCCCAGCGCCGGCAACTGCACCGCGCGGTCGCCCTGTGGTACGAACGCACCTTCGGCAGCCCCGGCCAACCGGCAGCGGAAGGATTGGAGTCGCCGCTGGCTCCCCACTACCCGCTGCTCACCTATCACTGGCACCAGGCCGGGGACGAAAGCCGCGAACGGCATTACGCGGGCCTGGCCGGCAAATGGGCAGCGGCGCAGTTTGCCAACGTGGAGGCGGCAGGCTATCTCAGCCGCGCGCTCGTCCTCACCCCCGAGGCCGACCTGGCGACGCGCTACGATCTGCTGCTGGCGCGGGAAGCAGTGAACGACTTGCGCGGAGAGCGGGAAGCCCAGGCCCGGGACCTGGCAGCCCTGGCGGCCCTGGCCGGGCAGGCGCACGATCATGGCTGGGGTGCCACGGTCGCTTTGCGCCAGGCGGACTATTACGAGGCCACCAGCGAGTACGCGCGGGCACTGGAAGCCGTGCAGCGGGCCATCGCGCACGCGGCAGAGACGGAGGAACTGGCAGACGATGCCGAAGGCTACATCGCGTGGGGCAAGATACTGTGGCGGCAAGGGGATTACGATGCGGCACGCCGGCCACTGGAGCAGGCTCTGGATATAGCAAGCGCCACCGGCAATCGCCCCAGCGAAGCCAAGAGCCTGCAAGCGCTCGGCAACGTCTACCTCTACCAGGGCAACTATCCGGCGGCACAAGAGCACTACTGGCGTGCGTTGGAATTGTGCCGCACCATCGGCCACCGGCAGGGGGAAGCGGACAATCTGATCAGCCTGGGCATCACTCATTACGAGTTGGGCGACTATTCAGTCGCACGCGACTACTACGAACGGGTGCTGTCTATCTTTCGCACTATCGGCGACCGGCGGGGCGAGACGTTCGCCCTCAACAACCTCGGCACCGTCTATTGCGACCTGGGCGACTATGCGGCAGCGCGGGACTACCACCAGCAGGCGCTCGACATCCGCCTGATTATCGGCGACCGCTGGGGAGAGGCCAATAGCCTGGTCAACCTGGGCCTGGTCTACCACGGGCTGGGCGAGGACGAAGACGCTCGCAAACACTGCAAGCGGGCGCTAACCATCCAGCACGAGATCGGGGACCGGCGCGGCGAGGGCTACAGCCTGACCTACCTGGGGCACGCCCTGGCGGACCTGGGTGAACTGGAGGCCGCCGCTCAAGTCTACGACGAGGCACTCCACCTGCGCCGCGAGTTAGGCCAGCCCAGCCTTGCCATAGATGACCTGGCCGGCCTGGCCCGCGTGCGCCTGGCCCAGGAGGACAGACAGCGGGCACTCGAGCACGTAGAGGAAAGCCTGGCCTGGATCGAGGCCAACGGCACGCAGGGCATCGAGTACCCCCTCCAGGTGTACCTGACCTGCTATACCGTCCTCAGCGCGACCGCGCGGGGAGATGCATCCGCCATCGAACGCGCACGCGCGATCCTTTCAAACGCCCACGCCGCCCTGCTGGCCCAGGCCGCGGGCATCAGCGATCCCGCCCTCCGGCAGACGTTCCTCGAGGGCGTGAGAACCAACCGGGAGATCAGGGCGACCTGGGAGGCAGCACACGCCTCACCCTGAGCGGCCCGCGCCTACAATCCCCGCACCAACGCCACCAGCAGGCAGGCGAGGCCGGCAACCGCGCAGTAGACCGCGAAGGGGTAGAGGCGGCGGCGCTGCAGGTAGCGCAGCAGGAAGTAGATACAGCCGAAACCGACCAGGCTGGCGGCCAGGAAGCCGGCGACGAGCGCCGGTGCCTGCGCTGCCAGGCCACCCACCTGCGCCAGGTCCACCAATTTCAGCAACCCCGCGCCGAGGATGATGGGAGTGGCCAGGAGGAAACTGAAGCGGGCGGCTTGCTCCCGCTTCAATCCCCGCGCCAGCCCGGCCGCGATGGTCGCGCCGGAACGGGAGAGGCCGGGCAAGATGGCCAGCGCCTGGGCCAGCCCCACCAGCAGCGCATCGCGCCCGGTGAGCGTGTCCAGGCCGCGCTCGCGGCGGCCGAACCGCTCGCTGGCGGTCAGCAGCGCCGCCGTCACCAGCAAGAAAGCGGCGGCCGTCACAGGCCGGGCGAAAAGCCCCTCGAAAAAGCCCTCCAGCAACCAGCCGGCCAGCACCCCAGGCAGCGTGCCCAACAGGATCAGCCAGGCCAGGCGCGCCTCCGCCTGCTCGGTCGAAGGCGGAGTAGCAGCCTGGGGCTCGGAAACGCTTTCATCCGCCTGCGCCCGGCGCACCCTGGGCCGGACGAGCACAAGCAGGGAGCGCAGCGCCGCCCGGATGAGGGCCACCCAATCGCGCCAGAAGTAGACGACGATGGCCAGCGCGGTGCCCCAATGCACGAGGGCGTCGAAGGCCAGGTCCGGTGCGGGCCAGCCCAGAAGCCAGGGCACGAGCACCAGGTGGCCGGAACTGCTGACCGGCAGAAACTCGGTCGCGCCCTGAAGAATGCCGAGGAAGAATGCTTGGATGAGATTCACGGTTGTTGCTCCTGGTTATTGGAGATTAGAGATGGGAGATTGGAGAAACGCGGGATCGAGCTCCAGACGGGTGAGGATGGCGGCGGCGGCCTGGGGGCCGGCGGGCCTCACGCGACCTCGCTCCGCTACGGTGGGGAATGCTTCGACCGCCACGATGCGGTCGCGCTGCACGGTGATGCGTAGGACAGCCCCCCAGCGGCAGTCGGCCGGATAGGGCTGGTCAAACAGAAAGTTGCCCAGGCTGTACGCGACCAGCGCCTGGCCCACCCACTCCACCCGCTGCGGGACGTGCGGCCCGTGACCGACGATGAGATCGGCTCCCGCCTGTGCCAGTTCTCTGGCGATGGCCCGTTGGCGCAAGGTAGGTCCGGCCTGATATTCGGCTCCCCAGTGGACGGAGACGACGACCAGGCCGGCCCGCTCCGCCGCGCTCGCCACCGCCCTGGCTGCCGCGTCCACGTCGAGGGGCGCCACGCTATCGTCGAACGCCAGTAAACGGTAAGTGGGTAGATGGGTAAATGGGTAGATGCGTAGGTGGTTCAGCGGGGAAGCGGCGTCCCAATCTACGAGTTTACCAGTTTCCCAGTTATCAACTGCGACAATGCCGGACGTGCGCAAGGTGTCCACTGTCTCCTGTAGCCCGGCTCCACCGCCGTCCAGCGCGTGGTTGTTGGCCAGGGAGACCACGTCGAAGCCGGCTGCCCGCAGCGCAGCGACTGCCTCCCGTGGTGCCTGCAGGTCATACTTCCCCCCCTCTTGTCCCCCCCAGCGGGGGGGATGCCTATCCCGTCCCCCCCAGCGGGGGGGATTGAGGGGGGGAGGAACTGCCGCCAGTGGTGATTCCAGGTTGGCGAAGGCCAGGTCGGCTTCGGCCAGCCAGGGTCGGACGCCAGCAAAGGCTGCGCTCCAGTCTCCGTCCAGCGCCTGTACTACTCCCCGCCCCAACATCACGTCGCCGACGAAGACCAGGGTGGTCATAGGTGGTGTAGGCTCCCCGGGTAACGTCAGGAGGGAGTAGATGAGGAAGGAGTAAATGAGGAATGAGCGTACAGTGCTCGACTGCCTCACTCCCCTTCCTCATTCCTCATTCCTCATTCCTCATTTACTCATCTACTATCCTACTTACTGATGAAACTCCCGGTCCACGCCGGCTGCTCGGGCGCTTCACCCGCTGCCAGCATGGCCCGCCAGGCCTCGTCGGTCAACCGGTCGCTGACGGGCCAGGCGAACTCGTAGTAGGAGAAGACGCCGCCTTTGGCCAGGTGCAGGCCGCCGTCGCCATCCGGCACGACCGTATAGATCTCGAACACGCGGCCGATGGCTTCCTCCAGCACATCATTGGGGGGAGCCGTCGCCACGTCCGCCACCAGCGCCGCCTGCTCGTCCTCCTCAAAGTACGGGCTGCCCTCGCCCTCCTGGTCGGCCGCGGCGAAGGTGATCGCCTCCAGTTCGCCGCCGTAGAACTTGATGCGCTCATAGTCGTCGAGAGTCAGCGGTTGGCCGGCCAGTTCCCGCTGGGCCACGTCGAGCAGGAAGGTGAGCAGATCGTCCAGCCGCATCAGGTTGGCATCCGTGTTGGGAGACAGCAGGTTGCGGCTCTGCAGCCCATCGCGCGTCATGCGGGTGAGCGCCAGCAGGCGGGCGTAGGCCTCCGGGTTCGGCTCGACCCACCCGTGGGGCGGCTCCGGCGGCGGGCCACCACCCAGTTCCGCCATAGACTGCTTGGCGTACAGGATCGTATCGTGCTTCAATTCGGTCCAGGAGCCCAGCGCGGTGTGCAGGTCCTTGCGCGTCCAGGCCTGCGTCTGCATGAAGGCTGGATACTGGGAGCCCTTCGCTTCCAGGAGCGGCCCGAAGGAGTAGAGCCAGGTCCAATACAGGTTCTGCGTCCAGGAGTCCATCTGCAAGGCCGAGATTTCGGCGCGCACCTTGGCCATCTGCTCCGGGTAGTTGGCGTAGGCGGTCTCGCCCATCTCGTCGAGGATGGCGTAGGCTTCCTCGGAGCCCAGGGCAGCCATCACGTCGAGCCCCTTGGGCAGCCAGCGGGCCTGGCCAATCGTACCGACGTTGCGCCAGGTGAGTTGGCCAAAGATGTACCCATCCAGGACGAAGCGCTGGCCCATAAAGCGGAAGCCCTGCGTCACCTGTGCCTTGTCCTCCCAGATGTAGACCCACATAGAGTTGATCTGGGGCGGCGGAAGTTGGCGGGCGGCCTCGACGAAAACGGCGAGCCTGGCCTCGTCAGCGATGGCGGTGGCGGGAGCATCGGGGCCGAAGACGGCGTCCCACAGCGCGCCGTACTCGTGGAAGCCCAGGTCATCGGACTTGCCGACGATGAAGACGGTGGGGTCGTAGACGCGCGCCCACACGCCGGCGGCCGGCTGGCCATCCACCATCGTATTGCGCAGGACGTAGGTGACGAGGAGCGCCATGCGGGTCTCGGTGGGCTTTTGCAGCCGCATGTTGATGCGGCCATACCACATCATGGTGCGGAAGTAGCGCTCCAGTTGCTCGCTGCGCGTATAGTGGCCGCGGGGGACGTACTGGGAATAGTCCTCGCACATGCAGGGCTGGTCCAGGCACTCCGGCGGCGGATTGGTATCGCACGGATCGCAGTCGGCGGGGCAATCGGCGCTAAAGATGGCGCTGGGGCCAAAACCCACGTGCCCCTCGATGAAGCCCAGCTCCTCTTGCACCAGGTCGGCCACCTCCGGCGGGGTGACTGCCTGGGGGTTGATGAGCGCCTCGGCCACGGCGAAGTAGGCAACGACGCGGCGCGCCACCTCTTCCAGTTCCGTACCCTGCAGTTGAGCGTAGAGGTCCCGGGCCGACTGGAGGCAGGCAGCGGTGAGCGAGCGGACGTCCGGCTCGAAATACTCCCGTTCCAGGTCGCGCAGCATCTTGTCGAAGATCAGATGGTAGACGTGGTACACAGAGTCGGTGGTGACGAAGACGGGAAGTTCCTCGTAGCGGGCGCTCTCGTACAGTTGGAAGAACTCTAGCCACTCGGCCGGCCCGACGACGAAGCCGTTCTCGGTCAGGAGCGCGCCCTGTGCATCGCCGAAGGCGAACTGGCCATAGTTGCCGAGCGCCGCCAGGTCTACCGGCAGGGCATACCCTGAGTAGGCCGGAGGCAGTTGGACCGCGATCTGCGGGTAGGCGGCGAAGCCCGGCCCGCGCACGTCGGGTGGCGGTGCAGGCGTAGGGCCGGTCGGCTGGGTCGGAATGGCCGTGGCAGTGGCAGGAGATGGAACGGCCGTCGTCGGGGGGAGTGTCGGCGTAGGTACCGGTGCATTACAGGCCAACATCGCCACGACGAGGGCCAGAACGACAACGACAGGCTTGGGTTTCATAACGATCTCCTTTATGACACAGGGCGATTGATACGAAAGAGTTGACCAGAAAGCTGGGGTTGTGACTCAATCGCCGCGTGGATTCGGTGGGCCAGGCCCACAAAGTCTATGTCGAAGGTACACACAACTCGATCTCATCACGATGCGCGCGAGCATACGCCCAGGCATTCGCCAGGTCTTCGGCACGTAGCGTAGGATAGCACCGCAGCAAGTCGGCTTCGCTTGCTCCCAAGCGCCTGGCCTGCACCAGCACCCAGACCGGTATACGAGTACGAACAATGCACGGCTCTCCTCCACAGACACCCGAAACACTGTCAATTCCGGGAAAGGCATCGCCGAGATCACGCACTACCCACTGAAGCACCTGCGCCTTTTCTGCCCGCGTCATCACGGACAGAAGTCTCTTGGCTTCCTGAAGCACTTCCATCGGTACCTCCTGACCCTTACTCACCGCACTGCGATGTCCAGTATACCGCCATTGTACCGGCCGGTCAAGCAGAGTTGGCGGAAGAGGCCGGGGGGTGAACGCCATTCCATGGTGAACCCGAACCCATTCCACTGCCAGACGTCCACGCGGGTGGCAGGGCCGGCGCGCCCGCTGGCATAGTCCCCTTCCAGCGTCGCTACCTCGTTGTACCCATCCCTGTCCACGTCCCCCACCGCCAACGCCAGCAGCGGCACGGGCAAGGCAGACCCGGCCCAGATTTCGCGCCCGGTGGAGGGTTCGAGCAGGATGAGATGGCAACTATCGCCCGCCGCGTCGTGAAAATCCGCGATGGGACTGGGAACCGGGCTCCAACGCTGGGTGGGCCAGTCGCGCCAGGGCCGCCAGACCAGGAGCACCCATTCGGGCTCCCCATCGCCGGTGACGTCGGCCAGCACGGAGGTCGTGACGTACCATTCAGGAGGAGTGACAAGAGGACAAGGGGACAAGGAGACAGGGAGACAAGGAGAGGGGGAGAGGGAAGAAGGGAGTGGGACGAAGGGGCCGTTGCGATAGGCGTATAGTTGCCAGGGGGGGAAGGGGGCGGAGCAGGGCAACAGGGTCAGGACGGCAATGATGGCTGCGGCCGCAATGCGTAATGCGTCATGCGTAATCCGTAATCCGTAATCCGTAATCCGTGATCCGTAATCAGCCATGCGCTATCCGCTACGTGCCATTTGTCATTTGTCGTTTGCTCATTTGTTCATTGTTCATTGCTTCATTGTTCATTCCTCGCCAGAACGCTTCTCGATATGCCTGGAATTCCCCGGCCAGGATGGACTGCCGGATTTCGCGGGCGATGGTGAGCATCAGGTGCAGGTTGTGGAGGGTGAACAGGGTGTGGCCCAGGATCTCATCGGCGGTAGTCAGGTGGCGCAGGTAGGCCCGGCTGAAGTGGGTGCAGGTATAACAGGTGCAACCCGGCTCCAGCGGGGCAGGATCGTCGGCGAAGCGCGCGTTGCGCAGGTTGAGCCGGCCGGTGCGGGTCAGGGTGCCGCCGTTGCGGGCCATGCGCGTGGGGAGGACGCAATCGAACATGTCCACCCCGCGCGCCACGCACTCTACCAGGTCCTGCGGCGTGCCCACCCCCATCAGGTAGCGGGGCCGCTCGGCCGGCAAGAGCCCGTCGAGCAGTTCCAGCACCGCGTGCATCTGCTGCTTGGTCTCCCCCACGCTCAGGCCCCCGATGGCATAGCCGTCGAAGCCCAGGGCCGTGAGGTAGCGGGCCGATTGCTCGCGCAGGTCCAGGAAGGCGCCGCCCTGGACGATGCCGAACAGGGCCTGGTCCGCGCGACTCTTGGCGGCCCGGCAGCGTTCCGCCCAGGCGTGGGTACGGGCCATGGCCTGGACGTTGTAGTCATGGTCCAGGGGCTCGGCGCACTCGTCCAGGCAGGTGATGACGTCGGCCCCCAGGTTTTCCTGGATGGCGATGACCCGCTCGGGAGTAAAGCGGTGCTCGGAGCCATCTATGTGGGAGCGGAACGTGACCCCGTCGGTGTCCACCTTGCGGCGAGTGGCCAGGCTAAAGACCTGGTAGCCGCCGGAGTCGGTGAGGATAGGCCCATGCCAGCCCATGAACTGGTGCAGGCCCCCCAGGTGGGCGATACGCTCGTCGCCAGGGCGCAGGTAGAGGTGGTAGGTGTTGGCCAGGATCATCGTCGCGCCCAACTCGTCGAGGTCGCGTGGAGAAACCGCCTTGACGGTGGCCTGGGTGCCGACGGGCATGAAGACAGGGGTGGACACCTCCCCGTTGGGGGTGTGAAAGAGGCCAGCGCGGGCGCGGCCATCGGTGGTTTGGAGTGTGAATCGGAACATAGTTACCAATGCGCATCGTACTTCCGACGTACAGGTTGTCCGATTGTAGCCCAGGTGGGAAATGTGGTCAAGTCAACTTGCGCAGCGGTCGTCTGGTGCTACAATACCACCGCGCTCAGCGACGAGCGACCCTCGACCAGCACTCAAGCAAAGGAGTACTCGCTCATGCAATCTGCACACTCAGATCTGCCCTCGGACTTCCTCCTGCGCGCCGACCTGGAGCAAGTTGATCCTTTCGTCGCCGACCTGATCCACTGGGAGGCAGAGCGGCAGGCCCGCAAACTCATCCTCATCCCCTCCGAGTCCTACGCCCCCCAGGCCGTCCGGCAGGCCCTGGGCTCCGTGTTCCAGAACGTCTACGCAGAGGGGTATCCCCCACTGCGCATGACGCGCGACCCAGAGGAGCGGCTGCGGGACGTGGCCTGGCAGTTGGCCTATTACCGCCGCTATGCCGACCGGCGCTTCTACAAGGGGGTGGATTACGTCCACTTTGTCGAGTGCCTGGCCCAGCGGCGGTGTGCTGAACTCTTCGCCCACGGCCCTGTGCGGCCAGAGCACATCTACATCAACGTCCAGCCCCTCTCGGGTGCAGCGGCCAACCTGGCGGTCTACTGGGCGCTCATGGAACCGGGGGACACGCTGATGGGCATGCACCTGTTCCAGGGCGGACACCTGACCCACGGCTCGGAGTTCAACATCTCCGGCCAGCGCTACCGGGTGGCCTCTTACGGGGTAGACCCCAAGACCCAGCGGCTGGACTATGACGCCATGCGGGACCTGGCGCGCGAGCACCGCCCGAAAGTGATCGTCGCCGGGTACACCTCCTACCCCTGGGCGCCCGACTGGCAGGCCTTCCGCTCCATCGCCGACGAAGTGGGAGCCTACCTCATGGCCGACATCGCCCACACGGCCGGCATGGCGGCCGCAGGGGCTTATCCCAACCCGGTGGGCATCGCCGACGTGACGACCTTCACGACCCACAAGACGATCTGCGGCCCGCGGGGCGCAGTGATCGTGACCACCGACGAGGCATTGGCGCAGGCCATTGACATGGCCGTCTTCCCCGGCGAGCAAGGGGGCCCCCACGTCAACAAGTTCGCAGCGCTGGCGGTGGCCTTTGGCATCGCCCGGCGCGAGGAGTTTCGCCGGCTGCAGCATCAGATCGTCGCCAACGCCAGGGTACTGGCGGAGGGGCTGACCAGGCGCGGGCTGCGATTGGCCTACGGCGGGACGGACACTCACCTGTTGATGGTGGACCTGAAATCGGTCCACCAGGATGACCGCCAGGGTCACGGCCATCCATTGTGGGGGGAGCCCGCCGTGCGCATCCTCGACCTGGCCGGCATCGTGGCCAACAAGAACACCATTCCGGGCGACACTGAGACGGCGCTGGCCACCGGCGTGCGCATGGGCACCCCGTGGGTCACCCAACGCGGCCTGGACGAGGCCGACATGGACGTCCTGGCCGGCCTGGTCCACCGCATCCTGGCCAACGCCAGGCCCTTCGCCTACCGCGGCCTCATTGGCACGCTGCCCCGCGCCAAGATCGAACTGGAGGTACTGGAAGAAGTGCGGCGGGGAGTGGCGGAACTGGCCGCGAAAGCGGGCATTGACTTTGAGTTCGCACCCAGCGGTTACCCTCACTACCCCGCCATGAGCACAGGGGCCACGAACGACGAAGCCATCGTGCTGCGCGTCACCGGCTGGCGAGCGCGCCCCTTCGTCCAGCAGGTCGTCACCGCCAACGTGGCGGAACTCGCTCCGGGCGGGTCCACGATGACCTACGTGCTGGACCGGCACGGGCAGCTGATAGACCAGGTGGCCGTGACACGGGAGGAGCCGGACCAGTGGGGGCGAAGTCGCTACCTGATCGTGCCCACGCCCCGGAACGCCGCCCGCGTGGCCTCCTGGCTGCGCGCACTGGCCGACGGTTACGTCTTGTTCGACGCAGACGACCTCTTCCGCAAGGTGGAGGGGCCGGTGGTGGTAGAGGAGGTGGGGAGACAAGGAGACAAGGAGACAAGGAGACAGGAGGACAGGGGTGCAGGCACGCCTGGTGCTGAATTGTACGCTGATTGCCCCGAGGCGTTCGATTTGACGAAGCCGTATTTCGTCGGGCAGGTGCACTTGAAGGGGTTGGCGCCGCGAGCCGGCAAGGAAGAGTGGCACTGGGAGGAGCGAGAGGCTCCCCTGAAGCGCACGCCCCTTTACGAGACCCACAAGCGGACAGGGGCCAAGATGGTGCCCTTCGCCGGCTGGGAGATGCCGGTCTGGTACACCTCGGTGAGCAACGAACACCGGGCGGTGCGGGAGGGAGCGGGGCTGTTCGACGTTGCCCACATGGGAGCCTTCGAGATCGAGGGCCCCCACGCCACCGCCTTCCTGGACACCGTCTGCTCGAACTACGTGGCCTGGCTGGAGGACGGCCAATCCTGCTACGGTTACTTGCTCGACCCCGACGGCATCCCGATTGACGACGTGTGGGTCTACCGCCGCCGGGCCGACCTGTACCTGATGGTGGTCAACGCCGCCAACGAGGCCAAGGACTGGGACTGGCTGAACGCAGTAAACGGGCGGCGGGTCATCGTGGACCGGGAGCGCCCCTGGGTGCAGGTGGAGGCCCAGGCAACCCTGCGCGACCTGAAGGACCCGGCAGCGGGAGAACGGCAGAAGCGAGACCTGGCGTTGCAGGGGCCGGCCTCCCTGCCGACGCTGCAGGCACTGACGGATGACGCGGAAGTGAAAGAAGCACTGGCGCGGGTGCGTCGCACCGACCTGATCGAATGCGTGCTGGGTGGCTTTGACCTGATCGTGGCCCGCACCGGCTACACCGGCGAGGAGTGGGGCTTTGAGATCTTTGTCCATCCCGATGAAATCGCCAGGCTGTGGCAGGCGCTCCTGGAGGCAGGCGCTCCCGTCGGTGTGAAACCCACCGGGTTGGCCGCGCGCGACTCCACGCGCACCGAGGCGGGGCTCCCGCTCTACGGCCACGAACTGGTGGGGCCATTCGCCATCACGCCCATCGAGGCGGGATTCGCCGGCTACGTCAAATACCACAAGCCCTTCTTCGTCGGCCGGGACGCGCTGCTGGCGCGCGAGGAGGGCCGCACGCGGGAGGTGCTCCGCTTCCGGGCCAACGAAAAGGGGGTACGCCGGCCGCAACTGGGCGACCCGGTGGTCAACCGCAAGGGCCAGGCGATTGGCCACGTCACCAGTTGCTCGATTGACGTGCAAGGGTACCTGCTGGGGCTGGCGCTCGTGGACCGGCGCTACAACGTGCCCGAGACACCCATCGCCATCTTCCCGCTCGGCGGCAAGTCGCTCGAAGAGGGTTTGCTGAAGGAAGAGCGGGTGACGCTGCCGGTGGAGGCCACGGTGTTGACGCGGTTCCCGGAGCGTGGGGGGAGGCGGCCGGCAGGCGAGGATTAGCGAACCATAGACTCGACGAGGAGGAAACCCATGGAACTCAGGACACTGGTTTTCGAGAGCGGAGGCGAGCATAACACGGACGCTACGCTCCAGATTGCCAAAGAGCGGGCACTGGCGCTGGGCATCAAGCAGGCCGTGGTGGCCTCGACGCACGGGACCACGGCGCGCAAAGCCCACGCCCTGTTCGCCCCGGCGGGGATCAAGGTCATCGCCGTCTCGATCTGTCACGGCTGGGAGAGCGAAGGGTGGACCATGTCGGCGCAGGAGAGGGCCGACTTACAGAAACTGGGCGTGGTGGTCCACACCGGCATCCACGCCCTGGGCGACGGCGTCGGCTCGGCGTTCTCCGAGCAGAGCGGCGGGCGCACGCCCGAGGAGATCGTGCGCGATACGCTGTACCGTTTCTGCCAGGGCATGAAGGTCACGGTAGAGTGCGTGCTCATGGCGGCCGACGCGGGGTTGCTGGACTTGAGCCAGGAGGTGGTCTCGATCGCCGGCACGGGAGGCGGCGCCGACACGGCCATCGTCTGTAAGCCCGCCTGCCCGCGCCAGTTCCACCAACTGGAGATACGGGAGGTGCTGGCCAAGCCGCGCGTGCCGTGAAACGTGAAACGTGAGGCGTGGTGCGTGGTCCGTGAAACGTGAAACGTGAAACGTGAGGCGTAGGGTACTGCGAGCGTTGGAGTAGGAAATGGGATCTCATGCATAGGGAATATACCGTCTATATTACGCGGCGCATTCCTGAGGTGGGGCTGGAGATGGTCCGCGCGGCCTGCCAGGTGCGGCTGTGGGAGGGGGAGATGCCGCCGCCCAAGGAAGTGATCCTGCAGGAGATCGCGGACTGCGACGGGCTATTGTGCCTGTTGACCGACCCGCTTGACGCGGAGACCATCACCGCCGGGCAGCGGCTGCGGGTGATCAGCCAGATGGCCGTCGGGGTGGACAACGTGGACCTGCCAGCGGCCACCGCACGGGGTGTCCCGGTCGGCCACACGCCCGGCGTGCTGACCGAGGCGACGGCCGACATGGCCTTCGCACTGCTGATGGCCGCCGCCCGGCGCATCCCCGAGGGGGTCGAGAAGGTGCGGGCCGGGCGCTGGCGCACCTGGGAGCCGCTGGCCCTGCTGGGGGCCGACGTGTGGGGAGCGACGCTAGGGATCGTCGGCCTGGGCCGCATCGGGACGGCGGTGGCTCGCCGCGCCCAGGGCTTCGAGATGCGGGTGCTCTACCACGATCGCGTCCGCAACCTGGAACGCGAGGCGGAACTGGGGCTCACGTATGTCTCGATGGATGACTTGCTGGCGCAGGCCGACTTTGTCAGCCTCCACTGCCCACTCACGCCCGAAACCCACCACCTGATCGGCGGGCAGGCGCTCAGGCAGATGAAACCGAGGGGCATCCTCATCAACACTTCCCGCGGGCCGGTGGTGGACGCCGCGGCGCTGGTACGGGCGTTGCAGGAAGGGTGGATCGCGGCGGCGGCGCTGGACGTGACCGACCCGGAGCCGCTCCCGCCCGACCACCCGCTGGCGAACCTGCCCAATTGCGTCGTCGTCCCCCACATCGCCAGCGCCACGGTGACCGCGCGGGGGCGCATGGCCACCATGGCCGCCCAGAACCTGCTGGCGGGGCTGCGGGGCGAGCGGCTGCCGTACTGCGCCAATCCGGAGGTCTACGGAGAAAGATAGAGAAGACTCTCCTGAATAAAGGCTATTTTCACACCAAGACACAAAGCCACAAAGGATTCTCAAGGTTTTGCACAAGATAACTCGGATTCTACTTCACTTTGGCGGATAATCTGAAGCTTACCCGTCAAGTTTTCTTCGTGCCTTGGTGCCTTGGTGGTTTTTCAAGGGGGTCAGAGAAGTGTATCTCCTTGTTCATAGCAGGTCATAGGCCGCGTCCTTCTCGTTGCCCCACAGTCCTGCCAGTACAGGGTCATCCTGGGCTGTCAAAGCCAATAGACTCTCATGCTCGATCATTTCCTGCCAACCTTCCGCCAGCCGCTTCTCGACGCTCTCCAGGATATACTCAAGCACAGAGACGTTTTGGTGGGATGCCACCAGAAGAAGACGACGTTTCATCTCGACAGGGAGATCCAGAGTCAAACGGGCACGTCTGACACCTGTAGCCATGGCATCTTACCTCCATGGCAATTCTACTATGCCTATACCAGGGCAACAAGTTGCCTGGGTGTCTCTACACCTTGATCGGTCACACACTGCGTGTTGTGTGTTCCGTCAGTTTTGGTGACATGAGCGAACAAATCATTGACACGCCGCAATTTTTGTGATATGATAATTAGCGCCGAGAGGTAGAATGGATTTCTGGTTTTGACTGCACTGGGGAGGCACAGGATGACATAGTATGCCCCCGTGCATTCCTAATATTCATCCGATCACAGACGCGCCAATGAGCTCTCGACTCTATTAGGCGCGTCTTGCGTTAGTTACGACCTCAAGTCATTTAGCAGCGACGAGACCGCAGAGACCCTTTCACCAAGAACAAAGCACGTTTGTCCCCATAACACCTCAGCAGATTGGGGCGACTCATGTTTGAAGATCTTATCGGGCGGGTCTTAGACGAGAGATATGAGATTCAGGCCCTGCTGAATAGCAGCGACATCGCATTGGTCTTCGCTGCCTACGACCGCAGTCTTGATTGCCAGGCGATTGTCAAGATCTTCAAACCGGAATATGCCCAATCTGCGGAGGCTATAGCCAGGCTCACGCAGCTCAAGCACCGCTACATCCTGAGTATACGCTATCAGGGCACATGCGCTATTGGGAACCAAGAGCTCAGGTTTCTGGTAACGCGCCAGCCCAAGGGAGACACACTGGCTGATCTGCTCACCAAACGCACCTTATATCTCGAGGATATCGAACGCATCTTAAGGCAGGTATGCGAAGCACTCGATTGTGCCTACGACTATGGTCTGGTTCACCCTGATCTCAATCCTGACAACGTCATGCTGGACGAAGGCGGCAATGTACTGCTGACCGATTTCAGGCCAATTCAGCTGCCCACACAGACCAGCAAGACAGGAGTCCAGGTAGATGAACCACGCGAGCAGCAATCGCAAAACCCAACCGGTTTGTTCTCCGAGGTCTGCAACCTGGGCACCACTCTGTACAAAAATGTGCTGATCCGCCCTGGTCATGCCACGCCCACTCACAGTTGGCGCCGGCAGACCCTATGGGCCAGTGTAGGCGCGGCGTTAGCATTGGCTGCAGTCGGCCTGATGTTGTTGAGAGGATCTCAACCATCCCCCTATCCCTCTCCGGAGACCCCGCCCGCAGGCACGCCGCCAGCCACACCGGCTCCACCCACCGTCACATCCACTCCACTTTCCCCGTCCCCTGTCGCCACTGCAACACCTGCACCATCGCCTACGCCCTTTCTTGTGGTAAGCGTCGAGCGACTGCGTATCTATGCTGGGCCCGGAGAAACGTACGCTGTGCTGGGTGAGGTCCGCCGAGGCGACCAGTTACCCCTGCTAGGATGTTCGGCAGACTGGGTGTGGTGGCAGGTAGACTATTTCGGTAGAAAGGGCTGGATTCCCACGCAGTCTGGAAATAGCAGTGTGGAATGCAGCACCCTCCCCATGGTGGAGACCCCGCTCCTACCGACAATATCCCCCACACCCACAGCCACGCCCAGCCCGCTCCCGACGAACCTGTCATTGCCTCTGCAGAATCCCGACCTTGCAGATGCCACGGAGGGCTCGATCACCGGCTGGCATATCTCGTCAGAGGACAACTACGACTCTCCCAGCGAATATGATCCCGATAACAGTTTCGACACACCGCGCTTTGGCCAGACCAATGATCCGACCCGTATGCTCAACAACGGGCCAACGTTGCAGATAGAAGCGACAGCATTCGTGAAGTTCAGGGTTTATATCTCTCAGACAGTCAGTGCACTTCCTGCTGTCACAGTACGCTTCGAGGCATGGGCCCAAGCCTATTCCGATGCCGACTCTGGCGGTATCAGACTAGCCGCTGGCATTGATCCTGACGGCGGCACAGATTGCAGCCAGGCTCAATGGGGGAACAGGCTTCCAGTTGGCCAGGCCGACGGCCCGGTGCGGCTGGTCGCGCCCGACGTTGCAGCAGGCCCTGCCGGACAGGTGACCGTTTGCCTCTATGCCGAACCCATAGCCCCTGCCCGCAGCAACGCTGCTTTCTTCGCCGATGCTCAGTTGATTGCGAATCCAGAGTAGATATGAGGTGGTTCGTGTCAGACAGACGTGCGGTCTGAAGTGGCAAGCAGCCTCACACACCATCTAGCTGAGGAGGGCCGAAATGTCAGTGAACGTCATCTGCTGCGGGCAGCATCCACACATTGGTGAGACTTTGACGGTCAATTACTTACGCGAAAACCTACGCGGCGATGCAGCAATAATCGTCAATTACTACCTTCCTGATCCGCCTGAAACCCTGGAGATTGACCTAGTGGTGATCAATCGAAACGGAGTCTACTTGCTGGAGGTGAAACACTGGATGGGAGCTATCACAGCTTACCCGGCATACTGGGTCCGTCGCGACAGAGGCCGTTGGGGGAACCCCATCTCGAGTGTCGAGCATAAAGCGAGGGTAATGCATAGCTTTCTATACAAGAATTGGGGCGATGTCAGTGCCGTTGGTTTGGTAGTGCTCTCCAAAGGTAGAAGCGCATTCGATGACAGCAAAGATCCCAATGCCCATAAAGTCTTCGGCCTGGACGAAACCTTGATCGATGCCCTGACGGGGCGCCAGTACGTCTTCAAGCCCAAGCGTCTACGTTTACCCAGGCATGACCCGGATCGTCTGAGCAGAGTACTGGTTCAGAAATGCGAGACCGACATCGAACAGTGGATTGCTGGCTATCGGGCCCTGAGCCAGCAAAGCCGAGGGCACTACATTGATATACAGGCAGAGGACCCAGAGTTCCCAGGGCGCATAGTGCGCATCAAGCAATATGACGTGCCAGAGATTGGCTCCCAGAAGGAACTTGAAAAAGCAGTCTCTTGCTTCAAGCGTGACATGGCTGCATTACTGGCCGCTGGTCCACATCCCAATCTCCTAATCCCCTACGGATTCCACCGTGACGGGAGTTCCGATGAACGCTATTACCTCGTCATGGAGTGGACAGGAGGCAAGACATTGGCCGAGCGTATTGCCGCTGGCCCTATCCCCCCTGCAGAACAGGTTCGTATTTTGAGGAAAGTGGCGGGAGCATTGATGCACTGCCATGAGCAGCGGGTCATCCATCGGAACCTGACCCCGCACGCTATCTACTTGACAGATGACGGTGAAGTGAAAGTGGGCGACTTTGACTTCGCCAAGATGCCAGCCGTGACTCTTTCCCTGTCCTCGACGGGGATATTCCCAACCGGCGGGCGTCACTTAGCACCGGAAGTAGACTTGGACGTCCACGATGCAGACGAACGCGCGGATATATACTCCTTGGGCGCTGTGTGGTACGACATGGTATGTTGCCCGGATGCAGATGACGACCCCCTGGAGGTAGAGCGCATTGCCAAGACCCAGCTTCCAGGAGGTAGCCGAAGCCTTCTCGAGAGTATGCTTGTAAAAGGGCGGGAAGAACGGAGAAAACGGCTCGGATCTATGGCACAGGTGAAGAAACGACTCGACAAGTTGGCCAAGGGTCAGGCTTGAGCCAGGCTGGTCAAGATGAATCTGGATATAGATGCAGTCTTGAAAGGGCACTATCGCGTCCTTGGCAAGTTGGGGCAGGGTGGTTTCGGCGCCGCCTACTTAGTGCAAGACGAGATGGGGCGGCAGTGCGTGGCTAAAGCGGCGATACGTCACGATACCGTTGACCGCGCTCGGTTCGAATGGGAAGCACACATATTGGCAACACTAGACCACCCCAACCTACCCGAGGTGTATGGTTACTTCATCGAAAACGACCAACCTTACCTCGTCATGGAGTACATTGAGGGCAGTGACCTACAAACACTTGCGGGAGGCTACGACAAACCCTTTGAAGTGGACCAGGTACTACATTGGGCCGACGGTCTGCTTGCCGCACTCAATTACCTTCACAACCAAGATCCACCCATCATCCACTGCGACATCAAGCCGCTCAATGTCTGTATCACCCCGGAGGGGGAAGCGATCTTGCTGGATTTTGGCATTGCCTGCCGGCTCGGAGGCTCTCCTGTGTCACGCGAGGGCAGGTTCCTGACCCCGCACTATGCCCCTATTGAACAGTACCCCATAGAGAGAGTGGGGAAATACCCAGTAGCTCAGGATTACCTACGGAGCCTGGAAGAGGCAGGCATTCATGTCGGGCCCTATTCCGATATCTACAGCCTAGGTGCGACGCTCTACTTTGCGTTAACGCTGCAGCATCCTCCACAAGCCCTTTGGCGAGTGATGAACAAGGAGACTCTCTCCCTAAGTGAACTGAATCCTGCCGTGCCAGACTGCGTGGTCAGAGCCTTGGAGCAAGCGCTGGTCGTCGACCCTCGGGAGCGCTGCCAGACCGCCACTGAATTCGGCCAACTACTCCACCCCTCCAAGGCCACGAAGCCTGGAAAACATGCTCAACGCTGGCTCGTTGCAGGCATTGCCCTGCTACTGCTGATAACACTCACTGGCCTGTTCCTGTTTGGTGCAAGGCACGGCTGGGGACCTTTCTCATCCATACTCCCGACAATGATGCCATCACCTACATCAATGCTTGCCCTGGCTCCTACACCCCAGCCATCCTCTGCCCCCTCCCCCGCTCCTACTGCCACTCCGCCCCCAACTGCGACGCCCATCCCACACGCGACGGTGAAGGATGAGCGGCTAGATGTCTACATCGGACCAGGGGAAACGTACGATATACTCGGCCAGGTGCAGAGAGGGGCCAATCTGCTCATCCTCGGGCGTTCGGGGGACGGAAAATGGTTGCAGGTGTCCTATCTGGGCTGGCAAGGGTGGGCCGCGGCAGAGTCAGTCATTGCGAGTGTGGATATCCCGGCGCTTCCCATAGTCCCAACACCTCCTCCACCGACCAATCACCCTCCTCATATTGAAAACGTGACCGTAGCCTCTATGATGGTCGAAGCCCAGAGCATCATAACTGTGTCCTGTCAGGCTTCGGATCCAGACAAGGATCGGCTCACATACACATGGACAGCCAGTGGGGGATCTGTCATCGGCGAGGGAGGCTACGTTGTGTACTACGCCCCACAGACACTTGGCAGTCAGACGATCCATGTTGCTGTTCGAGATAGACGTGAGGAGAAGGACCAACAAAACATCCAGGTACAGATCATTCCCGTCGTCGCTCCTGAGAACACATTCGAGCCTGCCGGCATTTTCGGCCAACTCTGGTACGCGCGCCCGGAGATGCGGCACAAATTGGGCGGGGCTACAGGCGAAGATGGCACGACTGATGGAGCACAGCAGTTCTTTGAGCGGGGCCAGATGCTGTGGCGAAAAGACGCCCGGAAGATCTATGTGCTCGCCCAAAGTGGGACATGGCAAGAGTTCCCGGATACCTGGGAAGAGGGTAAGAATATCTGCTCCTGTCCCGAAGCCGCCCAGCAGACGCCAGCACCAGTCCGAGGTTTCGGCAAAGTGTGGTGCCTACAACTGGGCGGTTCCAACGCGAAAATCGGCTGGGCGACGACCGACGAGCAGCCCTACAACGTCCACTGGCAGGCCTTCGACCATGGGCTAATGGGGCAAGGCCTCGACGGAAGCCTCGCAGGGTATATCTATGTACTGTACGGGGACGACGACTCCTGGCAACTCTACCCACCGCC
>Ga0307377_10000058_pt1 | contig 162426 bp, 114 predicted proteins | sample TR3MG_FD_202535 | JGI IMG/M metagenome (GOLD analysis project Ga0307377, IMG submission 202535) | Soil microbial communities from Risofladan, Vaasa, Finland - TR-3 | ecosystem: Environmental > Terrestrial > Soil > Coastal area > Acid sulfate soil | place: Finland: Risofladan, Vaasa... | reverse complement strand
ATATAAGTAAGCACGGGATTGTCCACGCAAGCGACTCCAACTTGACGGCAGGTGGCGATACTTCGGCTGGAGAAAGCCAGAAGACCTTCGAGATCAAGCATCTTAATGCAGGTCTTACTGTTGCAGGGTCTTACTCAGTTGGAGGAGTTAGGATGAACCATTGGATGAATGACTTCATCCAGGAGCAAGCCAGGGCAGGGGTTTCCTCTCTCTCTGACTTGGCGCACAATCTGGGAAAAGAACTCGAAGCGCAAATGTCTCCTGACGAAAAAGCCGGTGGGAGCATGGTGCATATCGCGGGCTATGTTGAGGAGGAAGACAAGTCCCATCCGGAGTTCTGGTTCGTCAGGAATGTAACAGGCATAGATCCAAACACGGGAGAGTACACAGGTACATCACCCAACTTTCAGGTAACTGAGGATTTTTGGACGAGAGATTGCCCAAAGAACAAGCTGATGGGAGCTTTTCGAGCAGGAGCTTACCAAGTCTATGTTAACGGCTTTGCATCAGGACGCATTGGTTTTGTCGCTCTACAGCGGATTATGAATGATTTCTTCTGTGGAATCTGGAGTAACCCCAATTGGGCATTCAGGCCCCCTCGTTCCATTGATGAAACCAAGCTACTTGTGGAGCTAAACGTACAAGTCATCGGTACACTATTCAAACTAAGCGACTATCCTGCACCATTTATAGGTGGGAACATTCAGACCTATGTGATTCCCCAGCCGCCGAATACAGTAACTGAAAGCCCGCCATCTTCGGGGTGCTGTTAGTTGGCTGAAAGTGGCAGCTAAGTTGTGGTAGATAGGGCTGTCACTAACCCTGCCACCATTAATGATCGGCTGGAAGATCAAATGCCTGAACATACTTGCCCAGTTCCTCAAAACAGGTTCCACCCCCCGCTGCCCGCAGCCGCTTGGCCGTGCTGCGGTAGGCGTCGCACTGCTCCTCCTCCACCCAGCCCGTGTATCCGGCGCGCCGCAAGCGGACCAGCAGCGCCGCCCGTTCCGCCTTCGGCATCAGCCGCGGGTCGGTCATCACCGCCACGTGAAAGTCGGCCCCGGCAGCCAGCAACCGCTCGACCGCGACGAAGGAGCCTGCCCTGAGTCCGGCGAAGGGCAGTTCCCAGCACTCCCCCCGCGCATCGGTGCGCGCCTCGAACCCCTCCGCCGTGCCTGCCTTCAGCGAGACCCGCACGTGCACGCACATGTACCTGGCCAAGTCGGCGGCATATTCCTCGTCGGCGGCGATGGGGAGGCCGTTGGTCTCCAGGATGAACTCGTAGCCGGCCAGCTCGATGCGCTCGAGCACCCCCAGCAGGTGGCGTTTACCTAGTTTCTGTCGGGAAAGCCCCATTTGGGCTGCCCCTGAGGATGCATCGGGTGTGTTGACAAACCTAGCACCCAAAGCGACAGGCTGCGCCGCCCTTCCATATGGTGGCCTCAATGTCAAAATTGAGTTCAATTTTAGCCTTATGTCTACCATTGTGACAGTCCGCCGACAGGCTACCAGCGCTGACTGTCGCAGTACTCCCAGGTGGTGGAGTTAGTGGACCAGCCAAGAACAGGGTTTCCCGACAGAAACTAGTTAGTAGGTGGCTGATCATCACCTCGATTGAACATATTGGTTCACTACGATGGGTAAGTAAACATCTATCTGAGGCGGGAGCGGATTGTTGAAGGGATTCCAGTACACAAGTACTCGATTACGGTTCGCATCGGCAATGTACAAGTTGTCATATCTGTCAAACGTTGCTGCAAACGGCATAGAACCATAATCATTGAGATAGACAGTTGGGTTGGTAGCAGGGCCTAGGGGATCATCATACACACCTACGAATCTTGTGTTTGAGTAGCCATTGTAGCCAACAACCATGCGATTTGTGGAATCAAAGGCTGGCTCGAACGTCATCGCAGGTTGACTATTTCGGTAGGGGAAGATTTTTGTAGCCGACGGAGCAAAGATGGTTGATGTATTCGTTATTGGGAACATACTTGCCGCAAACAACAGAAGACGGAAGTTACCTTCCACTTCAAGAGTGTGATCAGAGACATAGAGATTCCCCAATTGGTCAAGCGAGAGCGCGCCTGGATAACAGAGCATGTCCGCTGCCGCCACTTGATCGGTGCCTGTGTTGGGTGGTGGTATGAGACCACGATTACATTCATTTCCATTAGCATTTGTCTGACCCAATATGATATCCACCATGGGGGCAGTTAGGGGGTTCCGAATACGCAAGACACGATGGTTGTTAGTATCGCTAATCCAAAGGAATTCTCCCTGCCCCACTGGTACAAGACCGTCAATACGATCTCCAATTGCGAGAGAACCCACCCCTAGGACTGAGATTGTCATATTAGGCTGTATGACCCTGGTAGGAATGGCCCCTGTCTTTAGGGGAAGCTGATAGATATCTATGCCACCATAAGCGTTTTGTACCCATAGCCTAGAAGCAGAATCAGGTTTTATCCTGATACAGCAGGTGGGTTGGTATGAGAATTCCAGGCTACCAACGACACCATCGGCCGGTTTACCGTTTGAAAGCTTGGAGATGTCGTTCCAGAAGAGAAGACGAATACCATCGGATACTATGAGTTGGTTCCTGAAAACTGCTACGCCCAGGCCCGAACGTATTCCTCTGTTACCAACATTGTTGTAGCCGATAGGCGGAGAGAAGAGACGCTTATCTGGTTGATAAACAACTCCAGGCTGCGGAGTGGGAATTGGGGCAGCAAAACGCAGCACGTCTTGGACATACACGTATACGGCGGGCAAGATATTGCCTTCAGCGTCGATACCGAATCCACCTCCGCCATCTGCAAGAGGGCTGCCCCAATCATGGCCTAATTCATATATATCTTTCCCCAAAACTTTTCTGACTGTAACTCCATCCCAGTCCCAGAGCTCTATCATCGAATTGCCTCGGTCATAAACCCAGACGCCTTCTCCGGAGAGATCTATCTCTAGACCTAATGGATCATGGAAGTGGGAGCCGAACGTTGATACAGCACTCATTCCGGTAAAAAAGGGGGGCTTGAACACCACTACTCTATCATTCCTTGTATCAGCAACATATAGCCAACCATTGGGACCAAAACTTAATGCCGATGGAGAATTTAGTTGACTCAATGCAGCGCCAGCGGAAGGAGACACAAAATCAGGTTGCCCCAGAACCAGATCAGCAGTCTTAGTAATGACTCCTGTATCTACGTCTTTCGGAAACCGGAGAATGCGATTGTTGGCAGTATCAACGACCCACAGATTCCCAATTAGATCTAACTCTACTCCGCTCCCTTCACCGTAGGAATCCCGCTGAAAGCATAGGCTTGACGCAGTGGGGGACAGTACACCTTGGTTACAAAGGTTCGCCGAAAAATCAACCTGCCCCCATACCTCGTCAGCATTCGTATCAGTTGTGAAGGGGCTAATATACTTCAAAACCCTGTGATTGAAGTGATCGGGAACGTAAAGATTGCCTTGTTGGTCAACTGCCATGCTTACGAAAGATTTGCTTTCCAGAATACTTAAGGTATCCTCTGGCATCGCGCACAGTGTAGCAGCACTGGCAGGGGAGCGATTTGGATACCTTTGAAAACCACTGTCTCCATTGCAGGCTGAGTAATCAGAAGCAGATGGTTGGCCTATTACAATGTCAGCACTGCAAGGGCTTGCATTGGCATAACAAGTAGCAAGGTCAATACCAAGGATACGGCTGTTACCTGAATCCCAGACATAAGCTCTGCCAGGACTAATCGTTCTATCAACAACTACCCCCCCTGGGTTAAACACTTTGTATGGCGCAACTTCAAAAGGTGTAAACTCCGAAAAATCCCGCTGGCCGATGATAACATCTGCCCAAAGATCACCCGTGACTCCCCTGACGGGTTCGGGCACTGGCGTGGGGGTTGGTGGGGCAATCCCACAAGCGTCTACATCATCAGCTAGAATGAACTCAGGCGACCAGGCTGAAATAGGCTCGAGGTCAGCATTTGTAACGCGAACGGAAAGAGTCACCTTACTATCAGCCCAGAGTAAATGCTTAATGCACTCCATATCTACTGTAATTCTTGTTGGACTTTCCCAATTCACTTCAAGTCCAAAATGTATTGAAAGATCACCGGTGGATACTTTTTGGAACTGCAAACGATGTTCCGTTGTAGAGAAGTTCTGCCCATTCAGTATAAGAAGCCTTTCGTAAAGATAGGAGGAATTTCGCAGTACACAATATGGTGGCGTTGGGCTTACCGAATGGATAGTTACAGGCCCCGGTTGCGTATATCCGGCACTAATGCCTGCATGTTTTATACCAAACTGCCGAATAGTAAAAACTGTCGCAGCGCTAACCAACACGACAAACCAAGAGCGCAACCTGTTGGACTTCACTACTACCCTCCCGCCAAGGACATCCATACGGAAGTACGCACCAGTGCCCCGGCAGCGCCGATCCAGATCGTGACGTATGGGGCTGACCTCCTCTGGGCTCACTAAACAGTATAGTCCAACTTGTATGGAAGTCAACGGTCGAATCGTATCCCAAATGAGCAATCAGATCAGCAGCATGTTCCACTGCTTCGTGCTCGATGGACACCATCCAGAGGTACCATCCAGCAGGGACAGCCAGGGTCACCTCATTTGGCAGGTGCCACTCGTACACCCTGGTCTGTTCGAGACAGCCTGCAGGCAGCAAGGCCGGCTGCGTAAAGAGCACATGGAGCGCAGTGACCGTGTGAATCGCCAGGCTGCGATGCGCCCCACCACCTGGGCGACCGCACGGCTATCCGAACTGGTGCGTGCGGCGCCTTGAGGGCTGATCGCTCGAAGTGCGTCGAGATAGCGGGTGACCACATCAGCGCGCAGGCTGGCGAGAAGCGCATGCCGCTCGTGTGGCGGTTGGGCGGCGATTTTGATGATTCGCCGATAGAAGTCCTCTGCTTTCACAGTTGCTCTCCCCCCACACACCTACCCGGCGTAGTAGTTCTGCAGCAGCACGAGCACCCGTGTCGTCCAGTCGAACTGGCGCGCCGGCCCCTTGCGCCAGGTTTCGGAGAAGTGAACGGACGTCCTGGGGCCAAAGTCCCACAATCCTGCGGGGGTTCGCCGGTCCCACAGCCACTGGATCGCGTCCCCGGCTTGCTCCTGCCAACTCGGGAAGCGGGAGAGCAGCCCCAACGACGCAAGCCAGCGGTCCATTCGCCTGGTGTCGAGATAGGGGTCCGGCGAGGACAATCCCACGCCCAAGTAACCGATGCCGCCCTCCTTGTGCCATACCCAGTCCAGCAGTGCTTGCTCCAGGTCGCGCGGCAGGGCGCCCGGGCGGGCACCGAGCAGCGCCAGTTGGTACCTGCCACTGAGCACCTGGTAACTACCCTGCACCGTCGCGCCGGTCAGTTCGCGATGGGCGAGCACCTCCGCGCCAGGATCGTACTGACCCGCGGCGAAGGTTCTCTGCGCGATAGACAGCCACAGGTTCCACACCTCGTCCAGGGCGGGATGGTTGGGCTGGACGAGCGCCAGGGTGGCGGCGGTGAACAGCCGCACGGCGGTGGCCCAGCGGTCGTTCTTTTCGGGCGGGTCAGGGAAATCGGCGAGCGGGCCCTCGAGGAGTCCGACCAGGTAGCGTGTGGCCTTACTGAGGATCGGATGGCTCACGTCCAGCCCCAGCGCCAGCGCTCGTTCCACGCCTACCTCGGTGGTGGGGATCTTGTGCCTGGCCTGGCTGTCCCTGGAGTGGAAGCGGCCCCAACTGCCGTCCTCCCGCTGCTCGCGCTTGAGTTCCCGAACCCAGTCGTACTCAACAGTAAACTCAACCCTATTCTCAAGTCAACAGTGCCGCGCCTTGCCTCGAATTCCAGCGTCGCACCGACTTGCACGGCCAGATGGAACAGGGTACAATGGCAGGCGCTCTTGATCTTGTGCCTTGTGTCACGCAGGCAGGACGACAGGAGGATCACCAGTAGATGGCTCACTCGGATGACAAGCACAATCTGCGTACTTATGGTTGGGAGTGCCTGAGCACCGACTTTCCTTATGTCTACCACATGTTCCGCGTCCGTCAGGACCACGTACGTTGGCCCGATGGGCACCTGGCTCCCTATGCCTACGTCCAGGGCCCCGACGCGGTATGGATTGTCCCGCTCACGGTTGACCGGCAAGTCGTGCTCATCCATCAACTGCGTTACACAATCGCGGATTGGTGTTGGGAGGTGCCTGCCGGCGGGTTCCACGATTTCACGGGTACCCCCCTCGAACTGGCGAAACGTGAACTGGCTGAGGAGATAGGGGGTACCAGCGACAACTGGCTCTACGTGGGCTCTTTTCGTCCCGGCGTGAGCATCATTGACCAGGTCTGTCACATCATCCTGGCCCGTGACGTCCGATTGGACTGTGAACCCCGACGCGAACCGGGCGAGATCATCGAGGTACACCTGGTATCGGTAGAGCGCGCACTGGAGATGGCCCGCAACGGCGAGATGGTGGACGGCCACAGCGCGTTGGCGCTCCTGCGCTGCGAGTCGTATCTCCAATCACAGGGAATCTCTCCCGCTTCCGCCGGACCACAGTCCGGCGGCCATGGCACGGACTGTGGTCCGCGCTGAGCAGGAAGGAGCGGGGACTGGTGGGGGGACAAAGATGACACGACATCCACATTTGGACCCATCCGCCTTCTTCCTGGAGGGCGGCCCCACCGGCATGCTCCTCATCCACGGCTTCACCGGCTCTCCGCCGGAGATGCGCCTGGTGGGCGACGCCCTCCACCAGCGCGGCCTCACCGTCTCTGGGCCGCTCCTCCCCGGCCATGGGACCACCGTCGAGGACATGAACCGCCACAAATGGACCGACTGGACCGATCACGTCGAGAAAGCGCTCGCCGATCTCCAGGCGCGCTGTGATAGGGTCTTCGCCGGCGGCCTCTCCATGGGCACGCTGCTCACCCTGTACCTGGCCGCCCACCATCCCGAACTGCCCGGCGCCATCCTCTATTCCCCCGCCACTGTGGTGGCCGACCGGCTCATCTACCTGGCACCTTTCTTCAAATACGTGGTGCGCCAGCGGCCCAAGTCCGCCGACCAGGACCTGACCGACCCCGAGGCAGAAAAGCGGTTGTGGAGTTACGAAGAGTACCCCACCTTCCCGGCCCACGAACTCTTGAAACTCCAGGTGCGGGTCCGGCGGCTGCTGCCCCGGGTGACCTGCCCCCTGCTCATCATCCACTCCACCCTCGACCAGGCCATCCACCCCAGCAGCGCCCGCCTGACCTACGAACAGGCCGGCTCCACCGACAAGGAGTTGGTCACGCTGCACAACTCCGGCCACTGCCTGACCGTGGACAGCGAGTGGGAAAACGTTGCGAAAAAGACCTATGACTTTATCCAGTTGCACGCAAACTAGGATAGCCCCGTCTACTTGCCACTCGTCCTCAGGTTGCCGCCGGTTCCTCCTTTGCGCGCTGGTTTCCCACGCCGATTGGGACGCCTTGCCATCTTGCCTGCAGGACGCTGTGGACAACATGCTGGCCGACGAAGCCTTGGCCGAAGGGGGAAAGCCACGCCCGTTTCGCGACCTCCTGGCCGAGGAGGAGGGCTAGGGGCTGATGGACCTCTTTCAGGCCCTACCCACCCTCCGCCGCCACGCCCTGTTGAGCGGCAAGGCGGTGGCCCTCATCGGCGTCTCCACCATCGTGTGTGACGAGGCCGCCTACTACTTTGAGATCAGCAAACCCAGGTACTGGCACCACCCCGGCGGCGACGAGGGCACCACCGTGATCGGCGTCGGCGGCATCGGCGGGAACATCGAGCGCGGCGAAACCATTCTGGCCTGCCTGCACCGGGAGGTCGAAGAGGAATTGGGGGTGCGCGTCCGGCTCGAAACACCCGCCCAGACCGTGCTGGTCCTTGACTGGCAGATCGCCGATACGCTGTCCCTCAACCCGAGCAAGAAGCGGCCCACCCCCCTGATGGTGGTGCTGGTCCCGCCCCGCCTGGGTGGCCCCGGCACTCCCGACCACCTGGCCATCCTCGCCTTCCGCACCCGCCTGCAAGGCCAGCCCGCCCCCCGCGACCTGTTCGGCCTGCTGCGCATCGAGAACTGCGCCCTGGCCGAGTTCTTCGCCCGCGACGAGTGGCCGCTGGAGGAGGCGCAGGCCCACCCGGGCCTGGCGGTCACCCTCAACGGCCCGCCCCCGCCCGGTTCCATCCTGCGCCCCGTGCTGACCGCCCGCGCCTTCCAACTCCTCGTCAGAAACCAGGAAACCACCCTCCCGCAGGTTTGACTGCTCCTACAGAGCAAATGCCATCGCGATCAACCTGCGGGAGGGTGAGTGCGTAGGGTTTCCGTCAGCCGGGCGGCGAATTCTCATCCCAGTTCCGTCGCGCAGTCAACGTCTCCCCGTCCAGCGCCACACCCCGTCCTGTGGTATCCTACGTGCGCCGATGTGAACTCCACAATAGTGGGGGCCGGCCTCCAGGCAGACTCCAGCGCCAGCCCGGACGCAGGGCGACCAGGTCAGGCGCCTGGGGAGGTTCACCAAGGGGAGCAATTGCGCCGTCGCCCTGAAACCAACCGTCCGGGCCTTTTATTTTACAGCCTTCGTGTTTCTCTGGAGGGTACTTGCAATGCGTGATCTCTTGGTCGTGGCGGGCATCATCGTCGTCTTGGTGTTGCTGCTGGCCGTCTTCGTCGAGCCAGCGCAGACGGGGCGGATGAGATTCCTCGCTCCGCTCGGAATGACGGGATGGGGAGGTACATCCGAGACTCGCCAGGTGGAACCTGGACGCAGTCTATCAGGGCCGGTTGGGCACGCCGGCCGGGAGGAGGAGATTTCCGCTTTCGTGTGCCTGGCGCTCGTCGGCGGCACGGCGCTCCTGGCCGGGGGAGTGTGGGTAGGGCGACTGCGACGGCTTGTTTCCTGACACACCAACGCCCCCAGAGGCATCGGTGCGTCGCCGGCAGCGCTGGACCGTGCTCGACGAACGGAAAAGACAGGCGTCAGGCCTGGCGGCGCACGATCGCCTCGTGCAGCACAAGCATCACGACAGAAGTCGCCAGCAAGAATGGGCCAACGATCTCCAGGCCCATCCGCTCTGCCAGGACGCCGGCCAGGCCCGAGATGATGGGGATGCCAAGGCTGGCGGACGCCACCTGGAAGCCGATGGCGTTGGCCGCGTGAGCAGCACCGGCCCGTCCAGGCGTCACCGAGATCAGCGATGGGAAGAGAGGGGCCACGCAGAAACCGACCAGCGCCAGTCCCACAAAACTGACGATGGCTACATTGCACCAGATGCACGCAGACCCCAGGGCGACTCCTACCATGCATAGGCGGATCGTCCGAACGACACCCAGGCGATCCGTGACGAGACCAAAGAGCATGCGCCCCACCGTCAGGCTGCCCCAGTAGATACTAACCCACAGCCCGGCCACACCGGGAGCCACGCCACGCGCCTCGGTGAACAGGCTATAGGGCCACTGGCCGGCGCTGCCTTCGACGCCCGTAAAGACAAAAAACAGCGCGATGCCAAACCACACCACGGGCAGCCGCAGGGTGTCTACCCCGCTCACCTTGCCGGCGCCCTGAGCGGGGTTGGCCTGAGACGATGGCTGCGTTCCGCCGAGTCGCCAGCGGCTTCGCGTGAGGGCCAGGCAGAGCGTGAACAACACTTGCAGGACTCCCACGGCCACGTAACCCCAGCGCCAGGACTGTCCCAGGTTGAACACCGCCGTCATCACGATGGGGCCGAGCATCGCTCCAAACCCAAAGAAGGCGTGGAGCCAGTTCATCAGGTTCGCGCCGTGATTGGTAGCGAAATAGGAATTCAGCCCGGCGTCTATAGCCCCGGCCCCTGCCCCCGCGAGCAGTCCGCATAGAATCATGAACCACCAGGTTGGAGCCACGCTGTACCCCAGGAAGCCCACGCTGGCGATCAGGCTGCTGACCGTCAAGAGGGTCCCGACGCCGATGCGGGAGATGAGCGGCCCGCTGCTAAAACTCGATAGCAGGTAACCGGTAGTCGTGGCGATGAAAAGCACTCCCACCGCGTCCAGCGAGATGCCAAACGAGCCCCGGATGGAAGGCCAGGCCACACCCAGCAGGCCATTCGGCAGCCCCAGGACGATGAACCCAGCGTACGCGATGCCAATGAGTAGAATCTTTTGTCCACGTGTCACTTTTTAACCTTTCTGTCGCCGGATGATCTCCGTCGCCGCCGTTGCCAGCCCGACCACCAGCCAGAACAGCGTCACGGAGTGATGAAAATCCGGGTTGAAAAAGTAATGGTCAAAGATGCCCCCCACCAGCGCTCCCATCAACCCGGTGTGCAGCCCCCACCACAAGGGCCCCAGGTCCGGGTCGGCCGCCGCCAGCGCCCGCGTGCGCCAGAAGCGGGCGAACAAGACCCCCATCACGAGCAGGAAACTCGCCAGCCCCACCAGCCCCATCTGTTCGGCGACCAGGAGATAGACCATGGAGACGCCGACGTAGGTGTCAATGTCGGGCGAGCCAGCGAAACCCACCCCCAGCCAGGGGTATCGCCCGATCAGGATCAGCGCGTCCTTGTACTCGCCGAAGCGCATCTGCGTCGCCAGGTCCTCACCCTGCAGCCCCTCGACGAAGTGCGAGACCAGGTCCTGCGTCTGCGGCAAGATCAGCAGAAGCGCCAGCGCCACGAGCAGGAGTAGCCACAGTTTACGGTAGCGCAGCGTGGCAACGATCGCCAGCGCAACCCCCACGCCCACGAGCGACCCCCGGCTCATGGTCAATCCCAGGCAGAGCGCCATCACGCCGATCATGGGCACCAGGTAGCGGCGGCGGACGAACGGACGTTGAGCGAACAGTTGCGGCACTGCGAGCCCCAGGGTCAGGTTCAGCAGGCTCCCCAGCACGTTGGGGTCCACCGACGTGGAGGTGGCCCGCATCGGCAGTTCGGGGTCTTCGCGGATGTAGCGCAGGACGCCCGGCCCCACCGGATAGCCCAGCCGCCCCAGCGCAGACAGCGCGCGCACGACCAGGTCGCTCGAGACGGTTGCCGCGACCGCGTACAGGACGACGCCGAGCGCCGCCGCCACGAACGCGCACAGGACCAGCACGCGCACGATGCGCCGCAACCGCTCCGCATCGCGCACCGTGTTGACGACGAGAAAGAACAGCAGCACGCTGAGCAGTATCTCGGCAAAGTGGCGCAGGATGTAGGCCGTCAGCGGAGCGTGGGCGAATCCAGCCACGAAGGAGCCTACCGCCAGCAGCGCAAACACCACCACCGGCGCTCCCAGCGTCGTGCCGACGAATTTCCGTTGCGCACCTGTAGCCACCTGAAGGGCCCAGATGATGAACAAGGCCCCCACCGCCGCATCGAGGAACGTGGGAGTGAAGCCGACGTTGAACGGGAACGAGGCAAACGGCAGCAGGCAGACGACGCCGATGACAACCCAGTACGCCACCTCAATGTCGCGCAACATCCACAGGGCCAGGAACAGGGCCACCAGCCCGGCCGTGGCGATCAGCAGGCCAAACTCCGCCAGCAAATAGCCCACGGCGAGCGCCAGCAGCGCACACAAAGCAAGCGTCGCCAGCACCGCCAGCCAGCGGTAGCGGGAAGCGAAAACCCGAACCAACCAATCCTGCGAGTCCATACTCCTCTCAACCTCACGCACTACCGGAATGCGGAATGCGGAATGCGGAATGCGGAATGATGACCACACGGAAACCGTGTTGCGTGTTGCGTGTTCCGTATTGTCACGCACCACGCTTACGCATTACGGATTACGCATTACGCATCACGCTTCACGGTAAACCCCAACTGCCCAGCGGAACCTCACTGCTGAACCGCCCATCCAGGGCCGGGAGCGGCGTCATGCGGAACCGTTCGTAGGCCACAAACGTAGCCCGCACCTCGCCACCCGCGAAATCCTGCGGGAGCGGCAGCAGGTGCCGGTCCACCACCCGGCTGCCCTGGATCCATTTGAGCGTCGGCACCGCCCCCAGCGCAGGCTGCGTATCGTGGGTGGCCAGCCAGCGGCCCTGGCCGTCCACAAGCCGCACGCTCGTCGCATCGTCGGTCATCAGCGGGCGCAACGCCACCAGCGTCACATCCACCACCACCGTCTCTCCAGCCACCGTCTTCGCCGTCGCCCCGATCACGGCCATTTCGTCCCCCAGCAAAACGAAGCGGGCATCCGGCGCTGGTGTGGGCAACTGGACCTCATCAACTGCCCAACCCCACACTCCCGCTGCCGTCTGCACCTGCCCCTCCGCGTTGGTCAGGGTCAGCCTTAGCGCCCCTTTTACGGCACCTGGAAGGTCTACCACCACGGTCTGATATGTCCCCTGTGGGATGGACGACAGCGGTGCAGCGGCTTCCAGGCCATCGGCCGTCCGCACCTGCACTTCCCACCCCGGCCCCACCGGTCCCCGCCAGTGGAGGTACACCCACAACACGTCCGGCACGCTCCGGTCATAGTCCACCCCCACTAGCACAGGCCCTCGCGGGCGGATTGCGGATTGCGGATTGCGGATTGCGGAATGAGGACCACCAGTTAGAAAGGGCACTGCCTGCCGGTGGAGCGTGAAGGGCCTGCGAGAAACCAGGTTTTTGGGAAAAACCTGGTTTCTTTCCTCGGTTGGCCTGCCGCCACGTGCCACCAGCTCCAGTTCGGTCAGCGTGACAGTGGCCTCTCCTCCGTCCGCCAGCAAGGTCTCGAACCCGGCTTCACTCACAACATAAGCCCCCAACACCACCCGGTACCGCCCTGGCGGGAGCGTCGGGTACAACGGCAGCACCAGCCGCTCGAAGCGCACCTCGCCCGCGGCCACGCCGGTGCCCAGCGCCCGGTCGGCCTGGGCCAGCGTCTGCCCCTCTCCGTCCACCAGCCGCAGCGTGAACGAGGGGGGCTGGCCCTCACCCCCGGCCCCTCTCCCAAGGCTGGGCGAGGGGGCCGGCTGCCAGGCCAGCACAAACTCCGCCACCTGTCCCGGCTCAAACTGGCCCGCCTGGCGCTCGCTCCCTCTCCCTCCCAGGGAGAGGGCCGGGGTGAGGGTGAGGAGCCGATACCCCACCAGCCTCACTTCTTCCCCAAACGTCGCCGGCACCGGCACGAGCGGCGCCGCCGGCTCCGCCACCGGTCGTGGCCGCACCAGGAACCCCGCCTCCCACGGCTCGGCGGTATAGCCGGGGAACTCGTAGAAATGGGTCAGCATGAGAGGGCGGCCCGGGTCCGATTCTCGCATGCGCCGCAACCAGGTCTCCCGATATTCCTCTCCGGCCACGGGCCATACGTAGCGCACCTCGACGTCGGGCCGCAGCCCTTCCACCTGCTGCAAGTACCACAGGGGCGTCGCCCAGTGCCAGTCGGCCAGCACCACCGCCTGGGCGGGAGCCGTCTTCAGCAGCGGCTCGACCGTCTGCCGGGTGCTCATATCCTGCGCCAATGCGACGAAACTGGAACCGTGGACGTAGCCGTTGAGTAGCGCGGACCAGAGGACGAGGGAGCAGAAGAGGGAGGGAAGAGAGGGAGAGGGGGAGAGGGGGGGAAGGGGAGCAGGGGAGAGAGGAGCAAGGGGAAGGAGAGAGGGGAGGAGGCCGACGGCGATGGCGATGGGCAGGTAGGCGGGCATCAGGTACTCGACCGTCTGCGGTGCGCGGTAGGTGACCGTGACGAACGTGTGGAGGACCAGGCTGCCCGCCAGCAGGACGAACAGCCGCCAGTCTCGCCGCAAGGTGACCACCAGGCCCACGAACGCGGCTGCCAGCAGGCCAGCGTTGAATTGGAAGGGAAAGAGCGTCCGCACGAGCGCCAACCGGTGTGGGAACATCGGCCCCCTGGCGAAGGCGAACATGTCGCCGGCAAACCCGCGCGCCAAGAAGTGGTGGAGAAACCCTTGCAGCGTGTCCAGGCCAGGAGGAGCCAGGGGTGCCCCACGCGCTCCCTGGATCGGCAGGTACACCAGGGGCACCAGGAAACTGGCCGCTCCCACCAGCAACGGTCGCCACCAACGGCGCGGTTGCAGGGCCAGGCGTGGGTCAATCAGCAGCAGGTAGGCCAGGAAGAACAGGACGACGAATGCCAGCGGCGGATAGTGGCCTCCCCCCAGCCCGAGGGCCAGCCCCAGCAGGATGAGAGCACGGTCCTTACGGAATGCGGATTGTCGGACCTTCCCGAAAGCTGGGAGCTTTCGGGAAGGTGGTACACGGGATTGCGGAATGCGGAATGCGTCCTCGGCTGTAGCGAAGCGGGCCAGCGCGTACAGCGCCAGCGCGGCGAAGAACAGGGCCGGCGTGCGGATGTTGGCGATCGTCGCCTGCGCCCAGAACGTGGTGCTGGTGCCCAGCGTCAGCGCCACCGCCAGGCCCGAACCCACGGCCACGAGCGGCGAGGCCCCCAGCCGCCCGGCCCACAGCCGGGTCGCCCGCGCCAGCAGCACCAACGTTCCCGCCGCCAGTACCCCGCTCAGCAGGTTCAACCGGTAGGCCGGTGTCCCCCATGGAAGCAAGCGCACGAACAGGTGACCCACCATCGTGTAGAGGGGAAACCCGAACGGATGGGCCACCCCCAGGCGCGCCACCACCAACTGGAACTCGCCCGCGTCGGCGGGAAGGACGTCGGGAGCGACGGTGGCCGCATAGACGGCCAGCGCGACCACGAACGTCGCACCGTCGGTCACCCGCTCCACCCAGCGGGGCCAGCGCCGCCGTTCCCCGCTCAAGAGCCACACCAGCAGGGCCAGCACGACGATGCTGGCCGCTACCCCCAGGTCGCGCCGGGGCCACAGGACGTAGACCAGCAGCAATAGCAGGGGCCAGAGACAGACCCGGCGCCGCGCCAACCGTCGGCCCAACGCCAGCCCCCCCAGTGCCGCCAACAGTCCCACCGCCGCGACGAATACCCCCGGCCAGGGCCGCCCGCTGGCCTCCAGTGCCACCCGCGCTACAAACAGCCCGGCCATCGCGGACGGGGCCCACACCCACAACCAGGCAGTCTTGGTGTCCTTGGGTGTGCCACCAGGCGCAAAAATTCCCGCCGGACTTCCGAACTCGTGCGGGCTTCTGTCCGGTGGGGTCACTTGAACAGATTCGTGTGTCATTCGGTACCGGCGATTATACCATCGGCCACAGGAGTGGCAAACTCGATCAGAAATTCGTCATCGAGCAGGCGCACCCCGTCGGCGGTCGTGGCTGCCAACCGGGCGCCGGTAAGCGGGTCATACCAGCCGACGCCCAACTGCCAAGGAGCCACTCCCTCCCCTGGTAACGACGTAACGTGCTCATCGCGCACCCGGTCGCCCGGCCGCCACAGCGAGGTCGGGAATCCGCCGGCCAGGGGTGGCCCGTCCGCCGTGGCGACAAGAAGGCCCTCGGCATCGTAGAGGTGAACGAATACCACCCTGTCGCCAGCCAGCGCAGCCACGCTGCGCCACCACAGGGTTACCTTGAGCATCCCCCCTTCCTCCACCGCCCGCACTCCCTCCAGCGCAATCACGCCGTCGAAGGCAATTGGAACGGCCAGCCGGTCAGCCTCGGGGGGAACCTGCGCCTCAGGGTCAGAGGCTCCCACCCGCAGGAGGGCCAGTTGAGCCGTCTTGCCGGCCGGACGTACTCGTCCGCGCTGTCCTCCCAGCGTGAAGGGCAGCCGGGTGCCATCGCTACTATCGAAGAGCACCGCCTGCAAATACCAGCCCTGAACCCGCGCTACGTCCCCCGGCAGCCGCAACCGGTAGTGGTCCACGACCACGTCGCCGGGACGCCAGTTCCCCGTCGGAAAGTTCCCGCCGCCGGTCCAGGTGTTTAAGTTGACCAGCGTGTCCGTCTCCCCCGGCACCGCCGAGGCCAACTGGATGGCGAGCGTGTAATGCTGCGCGGGCCGTGCCAGCGCCTGCCAGTACAACGTGAGGTCGAGCCATTCCCCTGCCTCTAGGGAGGTCGCCTCCAAGGAGGTCGCCTCGAAGGAGGGCCCCAGGTCATAGCCCAGGAGGGCGATCTCTGCGCCAAAGCGGCCGTCGAGAGGAAATGCGGAATGCGGTAATGCGGCGGATGGGATACATCCGATTGCGGATTGCGGAGCAGCGGTCGCATAGATCGGCGGCGGTGCGACCGGCGGGGCCATCACGGCCAGGGGCACAGCCCCCGCGCCCACTATCATCACCGCCAGCAAGCCCCCCACAGGGAATGCGGATTGCCGGACCTTCCCGAAAGCTGGGAGCTTTCGGGAAGGTGGTACACGAGATTGCGGAATGCGGATGTGCTCTGCCCACGACGCCCAGCCTCGCCCCAGCAGCCCTGCCACGCTGACCATCGCCGGGTACACCAGCCGGCCCTTGGGGGCGTGGATGACCCAGTTCCAGCGCACGTAGGCGGCCCCCACCAACGCGAGCCACGCCACCAGGACCGCCACCTGCGGCCAAGCGCGGCCCAGGCGGCGCCGGTCCGCGACCAACCCCGCCAACCCTCCCAGCGCCAATGCCAGGTACGCCAGGTAGAATCCTCCGGGCGGCGCCGTACAGCCGAAGGCCCCCCACCACGAGCGGAACAGCCCCGGCAGTTCACCGATCAGCAGCCCTGCCGACATCTCGTGGCGCAGGGGCAACAGTTCCAACATGGGCCGCGTGCCGGTCAGGTCGCCGTACAGCGTCCAGTTGCGGAAGAACCACCAGCCGGCGAGAGCGAGGAAGGAGAAAATGAGGAATGAGGAATGAGCAATGGCCAATCGCAAATCGCAGAGCGCAAATCGCAGACCGCAGACCACAGACCGCAGACCGCAGACCGCAGACCGCAGATCGCAGACCGCAGACCGCAGACGGCTGACCGCTGACCGCTGACCGCTGACCGCTGACCGCAGACCGCGAGGGGTGAATGGCGAATGGGGGAAGCGGGACGTGTGGGGTGGTCGGGAGCATTGGAACCAGAAAGCAAGGATGATGACGACAAGCGCGAATGGCAAGAGGAGAGCGCCGGAGAGTTTGCTGAGCGCGGCCAGGCCCGCCAGCACTCCCAGGCCCACGGTGGTGGGCCAGCGTAGCCCGTCGCGCAGGACGCGCAGCGCCAGGTAGACCCCCCACGTGGCCAAAGCGACCACCAGGTTGTCGTTGCTCACCGCCCCGGCGGTGAACAGGAACTCGGGCGTAAAGGCCGTGATCCCGGCCGCCAGCCACGCCGCCGCAGGGAGGTCGGGAAACGCCAGCCGCACCGCCGCAAACACACCGGCGACGGTCACTGCTCCCAACAGCGACGACCACAGCCGGACCACGTGCAGCACCCGCACCCGGCCCTCGTACGGGAATCGCTCCTGGTGGGGATCGTGGGCCAGGTAGGCCACGTTGTACCGCGCCCCAGGCTGGGCGCAGGTCGAATGCGGGTTGACGTCCAGCCGTGCGTCCGCCTGCCCCAGGTCGAGCCGCAACGGGCGCTCTAGCAGGCGCACCAGAGCCGCGGCGCTGGCATAGTACAGCGGGGGCTGCGCCCCCTCCTGCTCATAGTTCGGCGGAGGGTCGGCAGCCGGCACCACCGGTAGCCGGCCGGTCTGAAGCAGGTGCACGACGTAATAAAAGTGCCCGATCTCGTCGGGGGCCTCAAACGGGGTGGAGACTGCGTTGTAGATGGCGGCCAGGATGAGGAAGGTGGCCAACAGGCCGGCCAGAGCCAGGCGACGGCGCTGCAAAGCCAGGGCCATCATCCACGCTGCCTCCTGAAACCCACCACCGCGCTCAGCACGACCAGGCAAGCCAACCCTCGCGCGACCCACACGGCCGCAGGTGCGCGTGGCTCCCGTTCCACATTCACTGTGGCCAATAAGGCCCGCTCGTCGGGCAACCGGACCCCTTCCTGGTTGCGGACCTGCAGGCGCGTCAGGTCCGGCCAGCGATAGAGCCCGACCACCAGTGTATACGCGGATGAGTACATCCCACCCGGCACCGCATCGCCTGGAATGGACAGGTCATAAGGATCTACGATCACTGCGCCAGGCTCCCACGTCGAGGTCGGCCGCGTCCCCCGCACGGGCGGGTTGTCCCGCTGCGCCACGAGTTGGCCGGCCCCGTCGAGCACGTGTACGAAGACGGTATAGTCCTCCGCCGGCCGCTGCTGCGCCAGCCAGTATAGTTGCAGCCGCAAGGTCTGCCCTGGGTGATAAGGCGGGGGTGCGACGTCGTACCCCACCAACTGGATCCCATGCTCGAAGGTGAAGGCAACCGGGTGGTCGGGACCTGTGGCGGCACGGTACGTCCACACGTACGGGATCCCGTCGAAGGCCACGCTGTCCCAGGCTTGCCGGCGCCGATAGAAATCTACCGCCTGCTCTTCCCCCTCCTCTCCCCCCTTCAACACGTTGTTGATCCCGAGCACGTACCAGTCGGCAGGCACCTGCACGTCTACCGCCTGCCCCACAAAGTATTGGTGGAACAGGGCTGCCCTGTGGCTGCCCACGGTCTGCTGCCCTGCCTCCGGCAACGCGTTGAGCCGGCGGGCCGCCAGGTCCAGCCCCTCCCCCTGCCACTGCGTAGACAGCGCAGCGATCCCAGCCCGCGCCCCTCCCGCCAGTTCGCTGAAATAGGTGTCGTAATAAGGATGGCGTGGCAACACCAACAGTGCCTGGATGAGCAACCCTGCGGCGATCAGGGTTCGGGAGAATGAAGAATGGAGGTTTGCCGATTTGCGGTTTGTGATTTGCGATACGCGATCCGCAATGCACTCCGCCCACCACACCAGTCCCACACCCGCCAGCACGTCCACCATGGGAAAGGCGGGCAACAGGTAGCGGGGCATCTTTTTCGCCCCCAGCATCATCTGGATGGTGAAAAAGAAGGCGAACGCCAGGATCAGCCCCACCATCATCCGCTTGTGACGGGGGATCCCCTTTCCAAACGCCGCAACCAGGAGCGCCACGAGCGCGAACACCGCCACCACAGACGTGACCTTGTACCCCCACGTATAGAGATAGTACGTGGGACCAGGATCGCCGATGAACGCATGGCCCAGGAAGTAGATGGGGTTGGGATGGGCCCAACCCACGCGCAACAATGCCCGTGTATAGACGCTCTTGAGCGTATCTATCGGGCCCACCCACATGGCCGGGAAGAGGGTCCAATAGACCAGGACCAGGGACCCCAGCCAGGCCAGCCCGGCCAGCACATTGCGCCGCGCCAAACGCCACAAGCCCCCCACATGGAATGCGGAATGCGGAATGCGGAATGCGGATTGGGGAGTGCGGAATGCGGAATGCGGAATGCGGAATGCGGATTGGGGATTGCGGAGGTGTTCTGCCCACGCCACCAGTGTGCTGACCCCGAGGCAGAGCGCCGTATACGGCCACAGGAACAGGGCCGGGCTTTTCGTGAGCAATGCCAGCCCCGCCAACACCCCCGCCAGGACCACCCAGCGCCACCGCCTCTCGCTCACGAACACCAGCAAAGCCAGCGCCGAGGAGCACATAAACGCCGCCAGCAGCCCATCCACGTGCATCACCTTCGAGTTGGCCAGGAAAAACGGGTCCAGGGCCACGAGCAACGCCGCGCTGAACGCCACGGTGCGGTTGAACAGGCGCACGAGCAGGAGGTAGGCCAGTTCGATCAGCGCCGCGCTCACCAACGCCAGCGGCAACACGCCGATAGCCGATTCCCGCGCCGTGAGCGAGTCGGGATCCACGTACAGGCCCTCCGGCCGCTGCTCCGGGGCCACACCCGCCAGCCGCAGGGCGACGCCCGAAAGCCACATCGTCGTCACCCCCGGGTGCTCCGAATAGGCCGTCTCTCCCCAGGCGCCGTCCAGCACGCTCTGGATGAACATCACCGAGCGGGTGTACCACTGGACGGGGCGAGAGATCGGATAGATGGCACGCGGGAGAAAGGCGATCAGGAATACGACGAGTATTTCAACACATCTCTGCCAACGACACCGGGTCATCGGAAACTCCAGGTTGTGCGACCCAATCAATAGCCCTGTTCCACCGGGCAGGCCGGCTGCACCTTCAACGTGGCCACTACAGCGGGCTGACCAACTTGCTCGCCTGTCCACAGGCCCACTGCGCTCACCTGCACATTGTACTCCCCGGGCGGGAGGTGCGCATCTACTTGCACACGATAACGGCCAACCACGATGGTGTTGGGTAGCCATTGGGCACTCCGCCAGTCCGGGTAAAGCACCTTCTGTTCGACCTGGGCGACGGCCCCCCCATGATCTATGAATTCAACCCGCACCGCCAGGTCGCGCCCAGGTGGCTCCGCGGCTCCCCAGTATATGTCAGAGACGACAAACGCTCCCTGACATACCTCGTCTGCCGGACTCACACGCACTCGCACTAACCCCAAAGTGGGCGTGAGTGTGTATGCGAACGCATAATCGCGCCCCATCTTCAAATCGGTGTGATAAGCAACGAGATAGTCGTCCTCATACGCTGGAAGTAATGAGAGGAATTCCTTCCACTGGTCAATCAGGTCGGGCGATACCTGTTCCTTGTGTAGCACCAGGTAGCGGATACCTGCCTCCGATAGACCGGCAAACTGGCGGGAGATATCTGTGATCTCTGGACTGACAGGCTCCACCTGGCGGAGCAGCCGGAGCAGCGGGTGCTCTTTAACAAACTGGAGTGCGTCGTGCGGCGTGCGCGAGACGTGCCCACCTATGATCTTTTTCCCATGGATAGTCTGGTAATACATGTAATACTTGGCCGTCTGTCGCCCCGTCGGGAGTGGTGCAATGGCAAAATCGCCTGGCTCCAGCGCCAGTTGCTCATAGAACGGGGAGACTACAGGCACGGTGGTTGGAAACGGCCAATGGCTGTAGTCCAGGACGAGCAAGGCCAGCATCCCTATGGAGCATACCGATGCCCACGGCCTGAACCGCACCAGCCAGTTCTGCACGACCCTCCAGCCATATCCCGCTGCGCCTGCCAGGCCGAACATAACCAGCAACTGGAAACGTAGTGGATAGCGCAGGAGGGGGACGAACACCGACGACCAGGGCAGAGTGATCGTTTCGATTGTCTTCCCGTGAATGCTGGGGTGTGGGCCAATGGCGACCAGGAGAAAGAGCACAGCGCTCCCCAACCACAGCCGGGCCTGCTTCCCCCCCTTCCATGCGCCGATTCCGGCCAACAGCACTGCTACTGCACCCAAATAACCATCCGCCCACCCGATCGGCTCGATCCAGGGCGGCAGTACCAGATTTCTCAGGTCCATGGGGACTCCCTTGTCGGCGGGCACGGCCATGTACGGCTGCGATGCTGTCAGTTGTTCGCGGAGCAATGGCCACATGCAAGGCAACACCAACAACCCGGCCAGCAGAGCAAACGCCGCCAATCCACCCACCCGCCGCCAGAACGGTGGATGGCGCTCAAGAGCCAGATAGCATATTGACAGCACCGCCAGCCACAAGGAGAAGAAGATCATCAAGTGCCAACTGGTCATGGCGTTCAGGAAGAAAAACAGGGCGGCTACTATGACGTGCCAACGTTTGCGCCCACGCAGCCAGCGGATGAGAAAGAGCACTGACAAAGGCATCCATTGTGTGGAGCCCAGCACGGGGTGAGCACTTTCATATATGTGGTATGGGTTGAAGGCAAACACGGTGCCCGCTACAATACCAGCCATCGTCGAGGCGGTCAGATATTCCACGAGCAAGTACATACCAAAGGCCGAAAGCAGGTAGGCCAGCAGGATGGTCACGTTGTAGGCCGCGGGCTGGCCCATCCAGGGCTGCAAGGCCAGAGAAATCGCCGTGTTGACGTGGCTAAACGAGTGGAAGACGAGGCTGACGCCATTGGGATAGAACAGGTAATCGGTGTAGTATAGTGACTCACCCGGGGTGGTGAGCACGTGACGAGTCCACCAGTCTACCCAGGGATTGAGGTAAGCGTCAATATCTCCCCCAGCCAGAGCCTGGTTCATCTGCAATGACAACGGATAGGTGATCAGCAGGGTCAGACATATAAACAGCACCAAGACAGCTCCATACTTGCCCCACCCCTCCCAGGGTTTGCAGACCCCCTTCTCGTTCCGCACTTTGCGTCTCAATCTATCGCCTTCTATCACGGTGCAATCCTCACACTCCCCAGTTCCACTGTATTTGCCTCAGCGCCTGGCACGCCAGCCAGCACCGGTAGCCGCTCCAGGCTGGGCCAGAGATAGACGCCGACGAGGAGGGGATAATCGCCAGCCGGTAGCCCATCGGGGACCTCGATCGCTACAGGATAGCTGAAGACAGTCCCCGGTGGCCAGGCAGAGGCTGGCAGCAACCGTCCCACGGGCGGCGCATCGTGCTGCGCCACCAGTGTCCCATCTGGGGACAACATGTGCACGAAGACGACGTGCTGGTCACTCAGCGCGACTGTCGCCTCCCAGGCCAACGTCACGGTCAGCGCCTCACCTGGATGCAGTTCTGTCGCTTCCAGCTTCCAGCCCCGCAAGTGCATTTGGTCGGCCAGGTTCACGTCGAGCCCATCACCGGCGAACAGGTCCTCGCGCGGCACAAAAGCCATGTGGTCGAAAACCAGCGTACGACAAGTCGTGAGCAAGGCCTCGGGGCTACAGGGCCATGAAGCATCGCCAGTAGGCGGATCAATGAGTGCCCTGCTCCAACAGCGCGGGTCATCCAGGACCCGGGTACCGCCTCCCCGGGTATGGAAGTGAAAGACGTTCATCCCCTGCGTGAGCGTAACAGGACGCGTAGTATACGTCATACGCCCATTTATGACAAAGGAATCCAGCCGTTGATCCTCTTCAGCCGCTCCAGGCACGTACACCTCCAACACAGGGAACTCCAGGTAGGAATCCACGGTGAAACTCAGGCTGCCCACCTCCTCCTGGGTGGAATAGAGATATAGCCAACTATCGTCGCACATCCAACGTCGCCAGAAACCCCCGTCCTGCTCAGGTGTTTCCCAACCCCTATCACTGAGTGTATAGAGGTAGGGGCTCTCCGGGGAGAGAGCGTCAACAGGAACAGGGAAGGCAGCCAGGGCATGATCCTCATACTTTGAGGGTCCCAGCAGCATGCGGGCGTAATCATAGTTGGAAGCGTAGGCCCCTGCCTCATACTTGTGGAAGACCACGTAATCCACATCAAAGTAGCGCAACCAGGCTGCCCGTCCGCTCAAGTCCGGTCGAGGAACGACATCGCCGGCTGTCTGGTCCGGTTGAGCCAGCCCCGACAACGTCTCGGACCAGGGAGGCACCTCAGGCGGTATTCGATGGATATACCCCCGTACGATGGGCCGCGGAACGGCCGTCTGATAATATAGCGCTCGATTGTCAACCGCTTTGCGAGGCATCGGGATATGTAGGAGTGCACCATGGCCGGGTTCGCTGGCTATACGCTGGAGTACTGGCGGAATCTCGGCAGTGCTGGTTGGGAAAGGCCAGATCGAGATATACTCCAAGCCTGTCCCGATCAACAGAGCCGTCAACAGCGACGCCAGAAGGCGCGGTCGTCGCGCCAACAACGCAGACAACTCTGCCATCCCATAGGAAGCCAGAATGGCTATCGCGAACATCGTGGTCTCGTTGAGACGGCCTGGGGTACGCCCCACTTCCAGCACCGGCATCTGCTTGAGCAAACCATAAGGGAGTACAACGAGACTCTGGTACACTTCCACCTGGTAGCGCACCAACTCCCCGCCAACCTTCAACAGGGGCCCCAGCGACAGCACGGCAGCCATCAGCGCAAGTACGCCCCAAATCCACACCCGGCGTCGCTGGCGAACCAGTCCCCACACCGCCAGGCCCAGCGCCAGGATGCCAGGATAGGCTAACCCCTCACACAGGGCTACCCGATCTGCGAACACTTGCTCTGCAAAAGGGGGCAACAGACCCAGCCGGCCCAGCACCGGATGATACCTGGAGGGGGTGAAGAAAGCCAGCAGATCAGTGGAGGACTTGACGACACCCGCTTTGTAAAGGTAACTATCATCCCCAACGAACTCCAGAAGCGTGGGCAACAAGAAGGGAGCGACGATCAGAACAGCCAGGCCGAATATGAGGGCCAACGAGCCCAGACGCCGCCAGGTGAAAAAAGCCCCCCTCATCTCCACCAGTGCCGCGAGCAACGTCGCCGCAGTGACGGGCAGGACAAGATACACCAGGTGCATGACGTGAATGAGGCTAGCCAACGCCAGGACGAACGCCGTTGCCAGGGCTATGCTCCAACCCGGTTTCCGCACGGCACGCCACAAGAGCAGCACATAGAGCGGAAAACAGTAGACGGTCACCTGTGGCAGATGCCCACCCAGCACGTGCCCAGTCTTGTTCAGGAAGAAAGCGAAGATGAACCCGCCGACGAGCCCTGCCCGGCGATCCCCGGTCAGCTCGACGCCAAGCCAGTACATCGCCATCCCGCTCAGGATGAAGGCGAGCAAAATCTGACCATTGTAGGCGGCGGCAGGGGAAAATAGCACAGTGAATGGCAGCGCCAGGAGATCAACACCGATCATCGTGAGCATGAATGGATGATCAACGCCGGCCGGGTGGTTCATCAGCGTGATGTGCGCCAGTCCCTTGCCTGGATCAAGGAGCGCTTGCCTGGCCCACCACAACTGCCAGACGTACTGATAGGCATCCCCATACCCTTCCCCTGCGACGACCGAGTTCAGCCGAAATGGGACCGGGTACATCATCACCAGCGTGGTCACTGTGTAGATAGAGAGAGCGAGGAGCGACCACCGAAGATCTGGGCGATGGATGAGACCCTTGATTGTGCGAGACATTGTCTTCATGATCCCCCCTTCCGCTCGCTTGCCCAAGACAACAGAATGGAGTATACCATACAAGGCACCGACCCGCAAAAGAGACATACTTCCACAACTTGCCTGGACGGTCGCATAGAGTATAATTCCCACCGCCATGTTACGTTCACGCAATCCTCTCTCCCGGTACTCTCACGTCCTTGCACTGACAGGCTACGTTCTGTTGACGATCCTGATGACGTATCCGCTGGGCCTGCGGTTGTCCTCGCACCTGGCCGGTAGCGGTGACGACATGTGGCTGTTCCAGTGGAACAACTGGTGGCTCCGCAAGGTGCTGTCGGAGGGTCTCGATCCCTATTTCACTGCCTACCTGTTCCATCCTCATGGCGTAAGTCTGGTGTATCATAACTTCAGTTGGCTCAACACCGGCATTTGGCTGGCACTTGAGCCTTTCGTCGGGTCCGTGGCAGCATACAACGTGACGTTTCTGCTCACCTTTATCATTAGTGGATACGCCGTGTATGCACTGGTCTCCTACCTGACAAAGTCGCGCACGGCAGCATTCGTCGCTGGCCTCGTGTTTGCTTTTTCACCCTATCACCTTTCACAGTTCAACCATCTCAACCTCATCAGCGTGCAGTGGTTGCCTTTCTGTATGCTGTTCCTCATTCGCACAGTGCGGGAGGGACGGTGGCGTGACGTCTTGCTGTGCATCCTGTTCCTGGTGCTGACGGCTCTCAGCCGATGGCAATTGCTCACATTCGCGGCCATCCTGGTCGTCCTATACCTGGGGTACAGCCTTGTCTTCGAACATTCCTCGTGGAACCGGCGGACGGTGCTGCAGGTCGCCATCATCGGACTGGGAACTGCTGTGTGCCTCAGCCCTCTCGCCTACCCGCTGGTCGCTGGACTGACGAACGCTGGCACTGTGGATGAGATTTTCACACAACAGCAGGATTGGGCTCAGACCGATCTGCTGGCCTATATCGTTCCCAACCAGTTTCATCCCCTTTTCGGCCAGTGGGTGGCGCCAATCTACGACTACTTTCGCAAGAATCGCGGAAATATCGCGTTCCTGGGATACTCTGTCCTCGTGCTAAGCGGCTACGGAGCGTTACGTGCCCGCCGGGAAGGACGCTATTGGCTACTGGCGGCTGTGTGCCTGATCATGCTCGCGCTCGGCCCTGTTCTGCGGCTCAACGGACGGCTATACCCCGGCATCCCCATGCCCTATCGTCTGGTGGGGTGGATCCCACTGGTCAAAGCGCTGCGCAATTCCGACCGCTTCAACGTGGTATTGAGCCTTCCGTTGGCAGTGCTGGCAGGATACGGCGTCGCGCACCTCCTGGCAAGCCTCAAGCGTCGCTTCTCGGCCCGGCGGAGTGACCTGGCCATCGTTGCCACCGGTGTTGCGCTGGCTGGCCTGGTGCTATTCGAGTACCTGAGTATTCCCTTGCCCACCACCGTACCGCTTGACTCTCCCTTCTACCGCGCACTGGCCCATGAGGCAGGAGAGTTCGCCATTCTGGAGGTACCTATGGGACGCGGATATTCAAAGGCGTACATGTTCCTCCAGACGCTCCATGGCAAGCGATTGGTCGAGGGACACGTCTCGCGCACTCCGCCTGAGGCGTACGACACCATCAGAAACCACCCCTTTCTCGAATCCCTATCGGTACAAGGTGACCTCGACAGGAGCCGCTGTGACCTGTCTCGCCAATTGGGATCTCTCGCTGCCGACAACATACGCTACATCGTGATCCATAAAGCGGACGTGCCACAGGACCGGCTTGCCGCGTGGCGAGACTATCTCACGATCAATCCCCGCTACGAAGACGATGGCCTGCTCGTGTATCGCACGGCCCCCACCTTGGGGCGTGACTATAAGACGGTGAGCACGCTGGGCGGTGGCCTGGCCCTGGTCCGGGCAGCGGTTACTCCGACTTCCACAACCCAGGGGGGCTTGGTTCTGGTGGATCTGCGCTGGACAAGCATCTATACGCCGGCAGGCGACTACGCGGCGCGGTTGGCACTGGTGAACTCGGCCGGTGAGATTGTCCAGGAGGAGACCTTACCGTCGTGCCGTGGCTGGCCTACCTCCCAGTGGGGATACCCCGCCCTGGTAGTAGATCAGCGTTCCTTGCAGGCAGATCCACACTTACCACCCTCAACGTATCAACTGGCGCTCTCGGTGGTGGAAACACAAAGCGGTCAGGTTCTGACCCCAACCTGGGCCATCGCCACTGTGGACGTATCGGCCCTGGAGCGCCACTTCGAAGCACCCCCGATGCAACATCCCCTGGCCGCCACATTCGGGCATGATTTGACCTTGCTAGGCTACGACCTGCTCCAGTTGCCTACCACTCTCCGTCTTACCCTCTATTGGCAAGCCAAACATCGCCTGGACTATTACAAGATCTTCATCCATCTCTACGATGCCCAAGATGGGGCCCTGGTACTGCAAAATGACACCGTCCCCCGGCAGTGGACGTATCCGACCAACTGGTGGGAGGCTGGGGAAGTGGTCTCCGATGATATATCGCTTGACTTGAGTCAAATGCCGCCGGGTCACTATCACCTGACAATCGGGGCATATGAGCCAGACACGGGCGTGCGCTTGATGCTCTCTTCGGGCCAAGATCACCTGACGCTTGAGGAAGCAATAATCATCCCATGAACATCCTCCGCCGTTACCGCCCAGATTTTGTGATTCTTGGTCTCTACATCCTGCTTACGCTCCTGCTGACGTGGCCTATGCCATTTCAGATGTCCACCCACCTGGCGGGCAGTAGCAACGATACCTACATCAATCCCTGGGCTAACTGGTGGACCGAAAAGGTGATTCGTGAAGGAGGTGACCTCTACTTCACCAGGTACATGTTCTATCCTTACGGCGTCAGCCTCACCTTGCACAGCTTCAGCCACTTTAACACCTTGCTCTGGTTCCTGTTACGCCCATTGGTGGGAAATCTTGTTGCCTACAACGCGACCGTCCTGCTGGCCTACCCGTTGAGCGGGTTGGCCATGTTTGCTCTGGTGCGCTACCTGACCAACTCCACTCTTGGGGCCTTCATCGCCGGCCTGATCTTTGCCTTTTCTCCCTACCATATCGTCGAAAGTGCCCATCCTGTCCTGGTAACGACGCAGTGGTTACCATTTTTCCTACTCTTCCTTATCAAGACAGTGCGGAGCAGCGACAGGCGGATATGCCACGCCAGCCTGGCTCTCGTGTTCCTATGGCTAACCGGGCTTTCCAGTTGGCACTTGCTCGCTTTCGCATTTATCCTGGCCTCGACGTATCTGGTCTACAGCCTGATCGCCGAACGCCCGCTGTGGGACTGGAGACTCGTCATGCTTATGGCTGGTATAGGGATTGTCTGCATGTTGTTGCTCGCCCCCCTGGCCTATCCCATCGTCCGCGAGCAGTTGTCTACTGACTCCTCCGCTCTCCCTATCCCGATCCAACTGGCGGAAAGCAATGACCTGCTCTCATTTGTGTTACCCAGTCCGTATCACCCCATATTCGGCAAGTTCATCCCTTCTATCCACGAACAGTCCAGGGTGGCCGACCGGCGACCGGCCTACCTGGGGTTCACGGCCATTGGATTGGCGCTGGTAGCGCTCAAGACCCGCCGACGGTATGCGGTTTACTGGGGAGTGGCTGGTTTGTTATTCCTCGTGCTTTCCCTCGGTCCCTACGTCGAGGTTGGCGGCCACCGGCTGCACAATTTCGTGCTGCCATGGTCAGTCCCCATAGCGGGTTTCTTCCGCAATCCATTTCGCTTCAACACTCTCATCCAGTTCTGTCTGGCCGTACTGGCGGGCTGGGGAGCCGGCAGCCTGTTGGAACGCCTCAACCACCATGCACCGTGGAAGCCCACACTCATCGCAGCCGGTTTGGCCGTGCTGATCCTCCTGGAGTACCTGAGCGTTCCCTTTCCCAGAACTGAGCCGCACGTTTCCGCGTTCTACCAGCAACTGGCTGCCGAGGAGGCCGGCGTGGTCGTCGTCGAGTTTCCCACGGGACGGCGACGTGACAAGGAGTACCTGTACTACCAGACGATCCACGGCAAACCCACGGTCAACGGACTGGTGTCGCGTCCTCCGCTGTCCGCTGATCGCTTCTTCGATGAGGTTCCGATATTGAGCGCTCTGCGAGACAACCGGCCGTTCGACTGGCAAGAGCGTCACGTGTTTGCTCAACTGGCCCCGCTGGCGGAGAAAAACATCAGGTACATCATCATCCACCGGAACTGGTTTGGCCCAGAAGATGTGGAGAAGTGGCGCGACTACTTCGCCCTTCCTCCCGTTTTCGAGGATGAGCAACTGCTGGTCTTCAGCACCCGGTTCGACGCGGCCCCTATCGCCCGTCTGGGAGCGGACCTGGCTCTGGCGTGGATTGGCCTACCCGCCAGTCCATTACGCCAGGGGGATACGGTCTTCATCGAAGCCGTGTGGGCGACCGAAAAGATTCCGTCGAGCGACTGGGACCTGGAAGTGCGATTGCAGGACGAGCAAGGGACAACTGCGCAACACGTCGTTCTGCCTCTGCGGCCCGACTATCCCACTTCGACCTGGCCGGGAGAGGCGGCCATTCGAGGCCAGTACGTCATCCAGGTTGACCCACATCTGCCGCCAGGCCGTTATCGCGTGACATTCGCCCCGGTTGCATGTTCCGACACGGCGCTCATCGGAAAGGGCGTTACAGTCGGGACTGTAGAAGTCAGGCCACTGGAACGGAATTTCACCATACCGCCACTTGAACTTAGAACCAACGCTGTGTTCAGCGACACTCTTGCCCTCCTCGGGTACGGGTTACAGCGGGATGGTGACGCCTTGCACGTCACTCTACACTGGCAAGCACTTCGCCGTATGGATTATTACAAAGTCTTCATCCACCTCTACGACGTCGAAAGTGGAGCCCTGGTCGTGCAGCAGGACACCGTCCCTCGGCAGTGGACGTATCCGACTACCTGGTGGGAGGAGGGGGAGATTGTCAGCGACGAGATTGCGCTGCCTTTGGAGGGTATATCTGCGGGGCGCTATCGGATTTCCGTCGGCGTCTATGAGCCTGATACGCTGAAGCGCCTTCCGGTGCAGACGGAAGGCGACGTCTCGCTGGGCGACCACCTGGAACTGGAGGAGACGGTCCTTATCCCATCACCCTAAGGAATGAGGAATGAGGAATGAGGAATGAGGATGGTTAGTGATCATCGTCTTCACCTACCCACAGCGGGGCCAACAGCAGCCGGTCTGCGACCGGTTGCCCGGCCTCTGAAACGGACAGCCGATCACCGGTAGCCAGCGAGTATAGCCCCACCTGCACCCAGTATCGTCCTGGCGACATCTCTGCCGGCACAGGCAACCGGTTGCGCTGGATGAACACGTCGCCAGGAGACCACTGAATCGCCGGAAACCCCAACCCATCGCCTACGCTCATGGCTCCCGCCGGCCCAACCAGGTGGGCAAAGAGCGAAAGGGACAGGTCGTCCAGGTCGCCAGGCCGCGCTGTCACCTGCCAGGCGCTCGTCAGGACCACCTCGCCACCCGGTGCAATCGCGCCGGTCGAGAGATGGTACCCCGTAAACGCCACCTGCCCCCCCAGTTCCGCCGGTACGCGCAGCGCCGTCAGCGGGTCGGCGTCCGCAGGGGCCAGCACCGGGCTCGACCAGGCTTCTTGTGCCGGGGACAATTCCTCCAGCGCTGGCTCACCACGCCAGCGGTAGACGGTGTAGCCCGCCACGTCTCGCAACCCCCGCTCGCGGTAGACCACTGTGGTACCCTGCAATACTTGGGCGGCCAAGGTGCCCGGCCCGTCGCTGGCCTGCGGAACCAGGTACCACCCCGGCCCGCCGCCGGCCGGGTAGACCCACGCCTGTCCACAATCGAACCCCACCACCCGCAGAGTGTCAGGGCCGAAGCGGCGTCGAATCTCCCCATCGCGCATCACCGGCTCCGGCGCATAGCACAGCCCCAGCCAGGCCGGCGGGTCGGGGTCAGGTTCCACCCGATAGACGAAGATCGAGTAGCCGATCTTTGCCACCGGCTCGTGGCGGCGAAACCAGTCCAAGATGTCCGGCTCCGGCGAGAAAGGCCCCTGGAGCACGGTCGCGCTGATCGCATACCAACCTGGAGCCGGGTTGAGCGGAGAGAAATCTTCAACCACGTCGGAGGAGCCAGGGGCAAACAGGGAACGATAGCGAATCCCATAGTAAGCGGGATCGGCCGTGCCAAAGTAGCCCAACCAGACCTCGCCGATCCCCTGCTCGTCCAGGTACATCCCCAACTGCTTCAGGTCCTGCCCCCAGTCCAGGTTCGAGTCCACCAGGTAGCGATAGCCGCCGTCAGGGCCGCCCGCCAGCAGGTTGAAATAGGCCAGGTAGTGGGGGTGCAGCCACAACGCAGTGCCAGCATAGAGAGCCACCAGCGCAGGTAGGGCGTAGCGGCGGAACCAGGCCGGCCGCAGCCAGGCCAGGCTGGCCACCTTGGCCGCGTAGACGACGACGAAGGGGTCTATCGGCAAGAGGTAGCGATAGCCAATGTCCAGCGAACTGGTCAGCGCGAAGGCGAAATAGGCCACTGGGAACAGCATCAGTGGAGCCTCTTCCCGCCAGCGCCCCCGCCGTACCGTGTCCCACGTTGCCACACCCAGTAGCAGCAGCGTCAAGAGCGGCGTCTTGAGCACGAAGGTGATCGGAAAATAGTACCACCAGCCGTGCATCGAGACCTGGCCCATCAGGAATGCGCCGTGCCCTCGCTCAGCGTGACCGACGAGGGTGCGCACGTTGAGCAGATAGGTGGTCGCCGGCAATGGCAGACCGGTCCCCGGCCAGGGCCGAATCTCGAAGCGGTAGAAGGCCCACACGACCAGGCCGGCGAGAGAGAGGAACGAGAAGATGAGGAATGAGGAATGGGTAATGAGCAACAAACAATGGCGGAGCACGGACCGCCGACCGCGGACCGCGGAATTCGAAACACGTGACACGTAACACGCACCGCCGATCAGCAGGCCCACTACCGGAACCAGGAGCAGCCCCGAGAGTTTGGCCGACAGCGCCAGCCCGATTGCCAGGCCGGCCAGGAGCAATCGCCAGCCGGTAGGCCGGCGCAGGTAGCGCCAGAAGGCGTAGAGCGCGATGAAGCCAAAGGCTGTCACTGCCAGGTCGGTCGTCACCAGGCGGGTGTGAGCCAGCAGGTTGGGGGCGAACGCATAGAGGCCCGCCGCCAGGAGCCCGGCCCCAGAGCCGTAGGCCTCCCGCGCCCAGCGGTAGACGAAGGCTCCCAGCAGTACCCCCAGCAGAATGATGGGGAAACGAGCCAGGAACAGCATCTTGTCCACGTCGTGCCCCATGCGCCAGAACAGGTTGTCCGCAAAGGAGAACAGGAACGCATCGTCCCAATGAGGGATCTGTTCCGGCGGCGTCAGTTCGGGCATCAGGAGGAGCGGCAAGCCTGCCAGCACGCTGACCAGTGGCGGGTGGTTCTGCTGCATACGCAGATCGCCCGTGCGCACGTAGGCGTAGGCGCGGGCGATGTGAAACTCCTCGTCGAACGTAGGCGCCATGACGGATATGCTGGTGAGCGCCTGGGCGAAGAAGGCCAGCAAGAGCATCACCACCAGAATGCGGAATGCGGATTGCGGAATGCGGATTGCGGAATGCGGATTGGATGAGTACATCCAGGTGCCGTCAATCTTTCCGGCTGCCTCAATCAGCCGCTTGCACTTCCACGCGGCCCACCGGGAGCGGCTGGCCCGCGCGAGCACCCGTGACGGGATCCACCAACTGCACCGTCACGGTGTACGTCCCACCCTCATCGGGCAGGTTCAGGCGCAGCACACCAGATCCCCGCGCCACCCCATTGGCGCCCCACTGCGACGTCGGCCATCGCGGATGAGTACATCCGGTACAGGGCTCAAAATTCACCCATTGCACCTCCTCCCCTGCCGGCAACACCAATGCCAAGCGGGCCAGCCAATCCCGGCCCGGTGCACTGCGTGTCCCCCACACCAGCCTGGCCTCCAGCATCCCATCGTAGGCCAGGCTCAAGGACGAAAGCGTGGCACGCACGACGCCAATCCCATCTCCTAATTCCCCCACGAACTCGAAATCCTGCCCGTACTGCGGCTGCGTGCGGTAGACCACCGTCTGCTGGTCCGCAAAGGCCGGCGCGACGCCCAGCCAATCCTGCCAGCGGGCCATCTGCTCTGGTGGAACCAGATCAGGGTGCAGAACCACGTAGCGCACGTTCGCCTGGGCCAGCGCCGACAACTGCCGGGACACGTCGCCCAGTGCGGGGTCCATCTCGTTGTCCTGGTGCAGTCTGCGCAACCAGGGGATGCTGTCAATGAAGTCGTACGCCGAAACGGGAAGCCGGGAGACGTGCCCCTCGACTAGCGGCTTCCCGTGAACGGTCGCATAGTACATGTACGGCTTCGCCACGGTCCTGGCTCCCATCGGCAGGTCCAGGATGGCAAACTCGCCCGGCTCCTGGGCCAGTTGGTAGTAGAACGGCGGCACGGAGGGTTGCACGGTCGGGTACGGCCACGGCAGGTATTCGAACAGCACGAGCGCTCCCACACACACCGTCCACAGCCACGCTCGCCTGGCCCTTCGGCAATGGGACCTCCGGTCCGCCTCAGGGCAGGCCCTGCTGGCGGCTGCTGGGCCAGTCAACCAGGTCATGCCATAACCGGCCAGCACCGCCACCGGCAGGCTCAGATAGACGCTGAACCGGTTGGGGTGCCGAAGCACCTGCACCACCGGCCAATCCTGCACCCACGCGTAGGGCAAGGTGACGTCGAACTGGCGTCCCGCCACCTGCAGGTTGGGCCCCAGCGAGAGCACGAGCAGGCCGACGCCGACCACCAACCACAGGCCGCGGTCTCGCCGTCCTCTCCAGAGCCCGAGCCCCGCCAGTACCAGCGCGCCGTAGCCCAGGTAAGCACCCCGCCGCATCCGGCTCCACAGGTCAGCCAACCAGGGCTGGAACAGCGGATGGCTGCGATCGGGCACGAAGAAACTCAGCAGGTCGGTGCTGTATATCTCCGGGTCGGTGCTGAAAATGTCTTCCGCTTTCTCGCCGCCCTTGATTTGTGCCAGTACCAGCGGCGAAAGCAGCGGCAACATCACGAGCGTTGCCAGTCCGAACATCAGGACCAACGCCGCGACCGTCCGGCGGTTCCAGTACTGCCGCTCGCGCAGGACGCTGTATGCCAGGTAGACCAGCGCCAGCCCACCCGTGAACATGAGATGCAACCAGCGGGCCAGGCCGGTCAAGGCCAGAAATAGTCCCCCCAGCAGTGCAGACACCAACTTGGGTTTCTCACGGATGGTCCGCATGAGGAATAACAAGAATAGCGGTATCCAGCCGATGCTGATCATATTCGGATGGTTGTAGTGGGACATCCGGCAGGGCCAAAAGGCAAAGATCAGCCCTGCTACGAACGCTGCCCGTGGTTCCCCGGTCATATAGCGCACGAGCAGGTACATACCGATCCCGCCCAATGCCAGGTTGAACAGGAAGATCAAATTGGTTGCAGCGATGGACCCAACGAGCGGCGACAGGGGCAGCCACAGTGCCGTGTTGAGCCAGGCAAAGTTGTGATAGACCAGGCTGACCCCTCGCGGGTAAAACAGCCAGGTCGTGAAGAACAGATTGCGCCCTTCCAGCAGGCACTTGCGAGACCACCAGTCGTTCCACGGGAAGATCAGCAGGTCTCCACCGGTGCCCACGTAGTGGGAGCCGAGCCGGAATAGCAGCGGGTAGGTCATACCTAGCGTCAATAGCACGTAGGCCAGGACCATGCCCCATCGCCCCCACCACCCGCCTGCACCTTCCCGAAAGTTGTTGTGAACCCAGTTCATCACATTCGGACCAACTCTCGGGAAGATAGGCCGGGCCGCGATGAGGCCGGCGATGGCCAATGCTCCAGCCAGTATCCAGGCCGCTACCTCCCACCAGGGCACCCGTTCAGGCCGCACCTCGAACGTCGCCAGCGGGACCCGGTTTTCGGGCAGCGGAACGGCGCAGGTCAGTGCGGATGAGTACATCCGTGCCACCAGTCGCTCTCCCGTACGCCAGTCGTACATGCCGGCCACCAGCGTGTATGGACCCGCAGCCGCGTCCGGCGGCACCACCAACTCATACGGATCATCGAGACGCAGCCCTGCCTCCCACCCCCAGGTCGGCTGAGTCCCGCGCACCGGCGAGTTGTCCTGTTGGGTCACCAGGGTTCCATCCGGCCCCAACAGGTGGACAAAGACATTGTAGTCGCCGGCCGGCGTTCCACTGGCCGCCCAGTGCAACGTCAACCGCAGCGCCTCACCAGGGTGAACCACTTGCCGGTCCAGTGGTTCGCCGTCTACGACCAGCGTGTAGCCCAGCAAGCGGATCTGCTCGCCCAGGCATACCGGCTTCGAGACCGCCGGCTCCTGCGGCTCAGCGTCCACCCGGTAGACCCACGCATACGGCAGCCCGTGCAGGTAGGCCGTATATGCGGGACGCCGGTACTTGTACGTCTCCCACTGCTCCCCCCACTGATCCTCGGCCACGTGACGCCGCACGTAGACTTCGGCAAAGACCAGGTAGTCCAGGCCCGGCTCGCGCGTGTCGGCGATCTCTCCCACAAAGTACTGGCGGAAGGCTTCCCGCGCCGGCATCTGCACGCCCACCCGCAACCGATCCGCCTGTGGCAATCGGTTCAGGTAGCCGGCCACCAGGTCCAGCCCTTCTCCCTCCGGGGTGGCCACGAGCAGCCGTTGCGCACCAGCTGGCCCACCGACCAGTGGGCTGGCGTAGGTGATATAGTAAGGGTGATAGGGCCACACCAGCGCCGCCTGGATTGCCAGCACGGCGGCCACGAGGTAGTTTCTGAGACCTGACAGGTTTCCCAAACCTGTCAGGTCTTTGGCCAACGTGACCAGGCCGACGCCGGCGATGATGTCGAGGGCCGGAAAGGCCGGTAGCAGGTAGCGGGGGTCCTTTTTGGCCCCCAGGCTCATCTGGACGAAGAAGAACACGAAATAAGCGATCACCAACCCCAGCAATCGCCGCTCGCGCCGCCACCTGGCGAACGCGGATGGGTACATCCGAAGCAGTGCTGCCAGGCCGGCGACGAACAGGGGCAGGCTCAGCAGTGTGGTCTTGACCAGGAGCGTCAGGGCATAGAAGCCCGGCCCAGGGTCCTCCGTCGTCAACTCACCCAGGAAATACAGCGGTTGCGGGTGCGCCCGGCCCGTGTGCTTAAGGACGCCGGCAAACACGGTGGCCAGCGTCTGGCCCGGCTGCACCCACATCGCCGGCCAGAGTACCACGTATGTGGCTGCAGCCGCTCCCATCCAGAGCAGGACGGGCACCAGATAGCCCTGCACCAGGCGCGCGCGCCCACGCATCACCAACAGGCTCAGCCCCAGGAACGGGACGAGAAAGTACGCCGGGCTTTTGGTCAGGAAGGCCAGTCCCGCCAGCACGCCGGAGGCCAGGAGCCACCGGTAACGCCCCTGTCCATTGTCATTCCGAACGGAGTGAGGAATCTCACGCCGCAGATGCAGGAGCAGCGTCAGCGCCGAGAGGATCATCAGCACGCTGAGCAGCGCATCCACGTGTACCACCTTGGAGATGGCGATGTGGAACGGGTCCAGCGCCAGCAATCCCGCCCCGGCCCACGCCACCGCCTCACCGAACAACTCTCTCAGCAGCCACCAGACCACAAGCACTCCCAGGGCGATCGCCAACGCCAGGGGCAGGATACTGACGGCCACCTCGGCGCGAAAAGCGCGGCCCGCGATGTCCAACGGGTGCTGTGGCGAGGTCCCCAGCGCTTTGAGCAATGCGTAATACGCGTGCTGCGCCGACCCGATCAAAACCATCGGCGTCACGCCGGGGTGCTCGGAGACGACAGTGTCGGCCCATTGCCCGCGGAACACAGCGTCTATGAAACGGAAACTCCGCTCATACCACTGCAACGGGCGTGAGACGGGATAGACCGCCCGCGGGATAAACGCGGCCAGGAAGAGTACTAACAAGAGTACGATGGTCCAGAATCTGCGCCGTGTAGTCATAAGCAGGGAGCAGGGAGCAGGGACTAGGGATCAGGGATCCAGCAATATGCGATAGACGTCATCGGTCAGGCGATTCCCGGTTTCGAGGGCCGGCAGTCGAGCGCCGGTGATTGGGTCGTACCAGCCCAGGCCGATGGACTCGCCTTTTGCGTCGGATGTACTCATCCGCGATGTACTCATCCGCGATGATACCACAAATTCGTCGGCAATCAAGTCGCCCGGTTTCCACAGCGAGGTGGGGAAGCCGCCGCGCAATGGTGGGGCATCGCTGGCGGCCAGCAGCGCCCCCTCGGCATCGTACAGGTGCACCAGCACTGTATAGTCTTTTTCCAGCGGCGCCAATGCTCGCCACCAGGTGTGGATGCGTATGCGGCTCCCCTCCGATATCAACTGCACTCCCTCCAGCCGCATGGCGTCCCCGAACGACGGTCCATCCTCCAGGCGGGCCTCCTCCGGCACCTCCACCGGGTGCGACGCTCCTACCCGCACCAGCCCCAGTTCCAGCATCTCGCCAACTGGCTGGCCCGCCACGGTGACCGGAAGCCGCTTCCCATCCGACAGGCGGTAAAAGATCGCCACGACCCGCCAGGCCTGCGTTCGCTCTACTTGATCGGGAACCCGCAGGCGATAGCGATCTATGACTACTTCATCCGGTCGCCAGGCGTAGGTGGGATAGTTGCCGCCTCCGGAGACCGTGTTAAAGTTGACCAACGTTATATTATCGCCGGGGACCGGGGAGAGCAATTGCAACGCCAATGCATAGTCCTCGGAGATCGGACGTGTAGCCTGCAAAAACAGAGCCACTTCCAGCATTTGACCCGGCTCCAGAGAACGATCAGACAGTGCATAGCCCAATACCCCGATCTCACTGCCAAAGGCAGTCTGAGGCAGCGGTTGTGGTGGTGCGGGTGCGTCCGCCACCGGGTAGCGGGCCGGCAGCGCAAAAGCAGGGCGGACGACGAGCAGTGCACCGGCCAGCGCCAATGCCCACAACCCGGCCCCCACACCCCATAGCATCCAGCGGGGCCGCGGGGTGAGCCGGGCCAGCCCATAGCCGAGCAAGGCCCCGATCGCGGCGTTGGCCTGGAAGAAGAGCCGCCCCAACGGCGCGTAGGTGATCTGGTTCCAGCGCACCCAGGAGACGACGACCAGCCCCAGCCAGAGCAGGAACAGCCCCGCCATCCACCTCTCCCGCCGCGGAGTGGTCCTCCACGCTCTCACCCACCCGGCCAGCCCCAAGGCGACCAGCACACCGAACAGCCAGTAGACGGGCTGAGGAAAACCCAACCCACACGCGAACGCAGCCCAGTAAGAACGGAAGGTAGCAAAGATTTCGGGGAGCACCAGGCGCCAGGGCCAGCCCCTGCGCCCGCCATAGATCGAGAGCATCATGTTCGTACCGGTCGGGTCGCCGTAGAGCATCCAATTGCGGACAAACCACCAGCCGGCAACAGAGAGGAATGAGAAAATGAGGAATGAGGAACGAGCAATGAGCAGCGAACAATGGCGGAGCACGGACCGCCGACCGCGAAACACGGAGCACGAGACACGGGCTGCCGACCGCCGACCGCCGACCGCGGAACACGGAACACGAAACACGGAACACGAAACACGCTTCACGCAATCGGCCAGGAGGCCCATCCCCGCAAAGGCCAGCGCCATCACTCCGCCCAGTTTGGCCAGGGGGGCCAGCCCGCACAGCAGGCCCAAAATCAACGCGCGCCACCAGGTGAAGCCGCGCTGCATAAAGTACACCGTCAGCGCCACCGCCACCACCGTCAGGCAGTTCACCAGGTTGTCGTTGTTGACGACGCCCCCCATGAAGACGAACTGGGGGTTGAAGGCCACCAGCGCCGCTGCCAGCGGTGCAGCCTCTTTCGGCTGGGGAAAGGCCAGGCGGGCCGCCGCGTAGACGGCCACCACCGTCACGCCCCCCAACGCAGCCGAAAACAGCCGCATCACGTGGACCGCCCGCGCTGCTCCCTGGTACGGGAACTCCTCCCGACGAGGATCGTGCCGGTACCGGGCCACGTTGTAGCGGGCAGGCCGGCCACAGGTCGAGAAAGGGTTACTGGGCGGCAGCCCCTTCAGGTCGTCGAGGGGCAGGCCCAACACGCGCACCAGCGCCGCGTTGAGCGCATAGTACAGCGGGGCCTGGGAGCCCTCCTGCCCGAACCCGTAGCCGATGGCGTACTCGCGGCTCTGCACCGGAATGCCCCGCCCCTCTGCGATGTGCTTGGCGTAAAGCACGTGGCCGATCTCGTCCGGCCCCTCGTAGATCGGCGTCACCAGCCCATAGACCAGGGCCACAGGGATGTACAGCGCTAGAATCAGAAGGATAGGGCGCACGGCCGGCTGGCCAGCGAAACGGTTGAGGACTGACACCCTCACCGCCCTCTCACCCACCCCAGCGTCTCCAATCCGATCTCGACCGCTGAGCGCAACACTGCCAGGCTGTTGACGCTCTTGAGATAGGTCCACATCGGCCCCGGCCGAAACGCCCACTCGCGGAAGGCCCGCCGTTGCCAATACTCCAGCCGCTCGGCCGGGAGGTCGGGGTAATCCAGCACCGTCGAGCGGTCCATGTCTACCTCTTCCCAGCGCGTGCCGGGGCGGAACCAGCCGTTGGCGACCACCTGGTGGTAGAAGGGGGTCCCGGGATAGGGTGCGGCGATGTGAAAAAGCGCAATGTCGAGCGGCATCCCCTTGGCGAAGCGGATCGTCTGCCGGATCGTCTCCTCGGTCTCCCCCGGCAGGCCGATGATAAAGTAGCCCCAGTTGCGGATGCCGGCCGCGCGCGCCCAGCGCAGCGCCCGCTCCGCCTGGGCCAGGTCCGTCCCCTTGTGCACCCGCCGCAGGACCTCCTCGCTCCCCGATTCCAGGCCCCACGAAATCGTCCAGCAACCGGCCCGTGCCATCAGCCGCAACAACTCCTCGTCCACGAAATCCACGCGGCTGTTACAGGTCCAGCGCACCTCGAGCCCCGCCTCGATGATCAGTTCACACAACCCCACCACCTGCTCCCGGTCTGCCGTGAACAGGTCGGCATACATGTGCACGTTGTGGATGCCCAGGCGTGCGAGCAACTGGAGTTCCTCCAGGATATTCTCCGGGGAACGCAGCCGCACGCTTCTCCCATACGTCACGTGCTTGATGCAGAACGTGCACCCGCCCGGACATCCCCGGCTGGTGACGACGAAACTGTACGGCCCCTTGATCATCGGGATGCGGTACCGGTCGAGGGGCAGGAGATGATGCAGTGGCAATGGCAAATCGTCCAGGTTCTGAATGAACGGCCGCTCCGGATTCGCCACAATCTCCTCCCCCCGCCGCCAAACCAGTCCTTTGATTGGAGAGTAGAGGTTGTGGATGAGTACATCCATGAAAGAGATTGGAGATTGGAGATTGGAGGTTGGAGGTTGGAGGTTGGCCTTCTCCAGCGTGTCAATAAGTTCGACCAGCGTCAACTCTGGCTCGCCGCGCAGTATAAAGTCCAGCGCCGGGAAGCGCTCCATCGTCTCCTGGTACATCGGCGTGACGTGCGTGCCGAAGGCGATGGTGGTGGCCCCCAGTTCGTGCGCCAGGGCCACCCCCCGCATGTCGTTGTCCAGCGTGGGAGCCGTCACCTGCGTGACGTAATAGCGTGGACGACGCTCCTGCACCAGCCGCTCGAACTCCGGCCAGCCCATCCGCAGCGCCACTGCGTCCACGACCTCGACCGTGTGCTGGCGCACCAGCAGCGCCGCCAACTGGGCCAGGTCCACCTGCGGCCACACCAGACCCTCCCGCGAGCGGCGCCCCACCCGGTGCTGCGAGCGGATCCAGATCATCCCATCAGGCGCTGGTGGGTTCACTAACAGCACGTCGCGGATGAGTACATCCGAAGAAAATGAGGAATGAGGAATGAGGAATGAGGGAATCCCGCCCATCCGTGTCTACCCCCCCCACTACTGTGGGGCCCCCACCATATCCCGGTTCGCCTGTGGTTCCCGCTGGCTGATCTCCTCCAGCACCCGCATGACGATCCACGAGACCACCAACTGCATCCCCATCAGGATGAACAGGGCGCTGCCCAACAGGTACAACCACAGCCGGGCGATCTCCCACCCACCGGCCCCCAACACCAGGCTCGTCACGCCCACCGCGGTGCCCACCAGGACCGCCAGCAGTCCCATCCAGCCGAACTGCCGGTCGAGCCACGGCGACAGGATCGGCCGGCCGAACAATCCCTGGCGGATGGGGCGCTGATAGAACAGCGAAATGAGGTAGTTGAAGGTCGAGCCGAGCGTAAACAGGCTGACGCCGCACACGCCCAGCACCAGCGCGCCGTACAGCGCTGCCACCCGCCACGGGTTGAACGTCGTCACCCCGGCAATGCGCAGGGCCACGAACCAGCCACTCAGCCCCAGCGCGGCCGCCAGCGCCAGCAGCCCCAGCCCGCCAAAGATGCGCACCGGGTTATAGGACAAGGCCGTCCAGATAATGGCCCACAAGAAGCGCACCCCGTCGCGCCAGACGCTCAATTTCGAACGGCCCGCACGCTCGTGATAGGGGATAGGCAACTCGACGATGCGCAGGTGCTCGTGGATGGCCCGCAGGCTCTGTGTCGGCGTAAAGTGCAGGCCATCGGGGAGAGGATAGAGGCGAACCAGCACCTCCCGCCGCAGAACCCGCATGCCGGTGGCACTATCCCGTACCCGCAACCCCCCCACCAGCGTGACCAGCCCGGCGAGAAGCGTATTGCCCACCCGCCGCACGAGCGGCATGCGGCTCTCCGTGCCGGACATGCGGGAGCCGATCACCAACTCCGCCCCCTCCAGCGCCGCCCGGCACAACTGGGGGAAATACTCCGGCGGATAGGTGCCATCCGCATCCAGGAAGCCCAACAGGTTCCCGCTCGCGTGGCGGAAACCGGTCTTGAGCGCTGCCCCGTACCCCCGGTTGTGCTCGTGGCACACCAGCCGCACGTTGTGGGGGGAGCCCCCGGGACGGGGGCTTGGAGCGGGAGTGCCAGCCGCCATCCTGGCCACGATCTCCGCCGTGCGGTCCTGGCTGCCATCGTCCACCACAATGACCTCAGGCCCTTCGATCCCCAACGCCGCCAGGTCAGGCGCAATCGCCAACACCCGCTCCACGGTGTCGGCGATGCTCGACTCTTCGTTGTAGGCCGGGATAACGATGGACAAGAAACCAGGTTTTTCCAAAAATGGTTTCTCTACTTCCTGATCAGGAAGCCCAGCATCATGGTCGCCATGTGCGTCCCCGACTTCAGGCACACCATATCTTCGGCCGCGATCCACTCCTCGATTTCCTCCAGGCAGTAAAAAAGCACGTAGGGGTTCAGGAACTTGTCGTGGAAGTCCGCCTGCGCCTGGCGGTACGGTACACGCACGATCCTTTTGACCGCCAGCCAGACGATCGGCGCATAAAAAAGCGCATACAGTGGGACAAAGACCCACCGCACCAACGGCTCCAATCCCCACCGCACGAGCGCTCGAAACACCCCTCCCAGGTAGCGGTAGACGGGGTAATAGATGCTGCGCCGGTTGTAGACCGAGACGAACATCCCTCCCCCGGCCCGGACGACGCGCTTCAACTCCCGCAGTGCCAGGCGCGGGTCCGGGGTATGGTGGATCACCCCGGTGGACATGGCGAAATCGAAACTCCCATCACGAAACGGCAGCGCCAGCACGTTGCCGTTGACGAATGGGGTGTTGATGCGCTGCTGGGCCTGCTGCAACGTGCGCCACGAAAGGTCCACCGCCACCGCCTCCCGACCCCAGTACCGCTGTATGAAGATCGGGTTGCGGGCCGACGCCCCGCACCCCACGTCCAACACGCGCTGCCACTGGCTGAAGTCGCGGATGGGTACATCCGAAAAGTGCTGCTCCACCTCTCCCAACAGGGTATGGTTGCGCACCTCGTCGAGCACAATCTCGCTCATGCAATCGAAACTGCGGGCGTCATAGTGCTGCTGCACGGTGCGGATGATGTCCGCCGTGGGCTGGCCCTCACCCCCGGCCCCTCTCCCAAGGTCGGGAGAGGGGGGCTGGCCCTCACTGGGTGGGGGGCTTGGACGGTTCTCTCGATCGGATGTACTCATCCGCCTTGCCACTCGACTCCTCTCTGCTCATTTTCTCCACCAGGTAGTCACCGATGATCAGGTGGTCAATCCCGGTGGTCAGGAAACACTCGATCGCTTCTTCGGGCTTGCACACGATCGGCTCCCCCATCACGTTGAACGACGTATTGAGCACGAGCCCTACGCCGGTCAGGTCCTCGAACTCTTTGATCAACGCCCAGTAGCGCGGGTTCGCCTGGCGGCTGACCGTCTGCACGCGGCCGGTCCCGTCCACGTGCGTGATGGCAGGGACGAGGGAACGCTTGTCGGGCCGTACGTCGAACACCAGGATCATGAACGGCGAGGGATAGTCAACCGTAAAGTACTCGCCCGTCCGCTCCTCCAGCACCGAAGGGGCGAAGGGACGGAAAGGCTCGCGGTGCTTGACGCGCGCATTCAGAATGTCCTTCATATCGGGTCGCCGGGGGTCCGCCAGGATCGAACGGTTGCCCAAAGCCCGCGGGCCGATCTCCATCCGGCCCTGGAACCACCCCAGGATCTCCCCTCGGGCCACCAGTTCAGCCCCTGCGCGGGCTGGATCTTCCAGCCGGCGATACGTCAGGCGGCCATTGTAGCGGGCCAGCGTCCCTTCGATTTCCTCGTTCGTGAAGTCCGGCCCCCAATAGGCGTGCTGCATCACAGAGGGGCGCGGGAGCCCCAACAGACTACACTGCACCCACAGCGCTGCCCCCAGTGCCGTACCCGCGTCGTTGGCCGCCGGCTGGATGAACAGCCCCTCGTAAGACCCCTCCTGCAAGATTTTGCCGTTCATCACGCTGTTCAGCCCCACCCCTCCGGCGATGCACAGATTCCGCTTCCCTGTGACCTTGTGCAGGTACTCAGCCATGTGCAAGCCGGCCTCTTCGGTGATCCGCTGCAAGGCGGCGGCAATGTCCTCGTATCGCTTGTCGAGCGGCTGCCCCTTCTGCCGGGGCGGGCCAAAGATGCGCACGAACTTGTCGGACACCCAGTGCCCACGGCCATACAGGTGGTAGTCAAAACAACTCAAATCCAACGAGAAACGCCCCTCCGGCTTCAGCCGCACGATCTTGCGAAACTCCGCTAGGTACACTTGCGGGTCACCGTAGGGAGCCAGGCCCATCACCTTGCCCTCGTCGGAGGCATAGTGGAAGCCCAGGTACTCAGTCACGGAACCGTAGAGCATGCCGATGGAATGGGGAAAGCCAATCTCCCCAAGTTTCCTGAACGTATTCCCCTCACCAACGCCAAACCAGGTGGACGTCCATTCGCCAACGGCGTCTATGGAGAGGATCGCCGCCTCCTCGAAGGGGGACAGCAGAAAGGCGCTCGCCGCGTGCGCCGCGTGATGCTCCACGCGGTGGATCCGGCGCACCTTGGAGTGCTCACTGAGCCCCAGTTCTTTCCGCAGTGTGGCTTCCAGCCGCATCATCGGCAGGAAATTTCTGTCAAACCGGCTACGCACCAGGGCCAGCGAACGCGGCAGATAGCGGACGATGTGCCACAACTGGTCGGCCACGTGCAGGCTCGGGTCCCAGTAGTACGCGACGTGGTCTACGTCATCTATGCTGATGCCGGCCTCGTCCAGGCAATAGCGGATGGCGTTGTCAGGGAACTCCATGGTGTGCTTTTTGCGCACGAAGCGCTCTTCCTCGACCATGGCGACGAGTTCCCCGTCCCGCAGCAGTGCCGCAGTCGAATCGTGTCCATAACAATCAAAACCTAAGATGTACAACTCATCTACCTCCATTCGTCGTTGCAGAAACCGGGTTTCTCCCAGAAACCCGGTTTCTCGCTACTGTGTACACATTGCCATGTTCTCGGGTAGCAGCCGTCCCTCGACGTCCCAGGCCGGCAGCCGCGAATCAGCATCGTAAAAACCTACCCCGACGCGAAAGCCCTCACCCCCAGCCCCTCTCCCAAGGCTGGGAGAGGGGAGCAGGCCCTCGGGCAACGGGATGGTATGTTCATCCAGGATCAAGTCCCCGGCCCGCCACTGGTCCGTCGGCATGGCACCTCCCCGAGGCAGCCCGTCTCCCACCCCGATCAGGTGGCCCTCGTCGTCCAACAAGTGCACGAACACCGTGTATCCCTTCCCCAGCGGCTTGCGCACCCGCCACCACAGAGCCACGCGCAAGTTCGTCCCCTCTGGCCTGACCTCTGCCGCTTCCAATACCACCTCCCGACCAGGCCCAAAGGCGGGCGGCCGGCGCAGCACGGCCCCGGCCGGGGGAGGCAGGACTTGGCGGGGCTCCACGCGCAGGCGCGTCAATACCACGTAGGGTTCCCCCGGCACCCCCCCCACACGCACCGGCAGCCGCGCGTACGAGTCCCCATACGGCTCCGGTGAGCGCATGAATACGAGCCGCAACTCCCACAACTGCAACTCGCGCACATCGTCCGGCATCCGCAGCCGATACCGGTCGGCCAACACCTCGTCTGGCCGCCAGGCGGTCGTGGGATAATTCCCCCCACCCGGCCAACTAGTCAAGTTCACCAGCACGTCGTCGTCACCTGGTGCCGCCACCACCATCTGCAGCCCCAACATCAGGCTCTCGGTGATGGGCCGCTCTGCTTTCAGGTACAACGTCACGTCCACCGCGTCCCCTGCTCGCACCGACTCGTCGCTCACGTCGTAGCCCAACAGCGCCACCTGCCCTCCAAACGAAGCATCTAGCGGGTGAGGGACGTGCACCTGGGCGACCGGAACCCGCGGCGGCGGGTTGAACAACGGCGCCAGAAACCATACCGGTGTGACGAACGCCAGCGCTCCCAGCCCAATCACCAACCCGCGCCAGGCCACCGCGTGCACAATGCGGAATGCGGAATGCGGGATCCGTAATCCGATCACATTCATCAGCCCCGCCGCCAGGAGCGGGGCAATGGCCGCGTGGGCCTGGAACAGATACCGCCCGTCGGGCGCCCAGACCATCGCATTGAACCGAAACCAGGCTGCAAAGGTCACCACCGCCCAGATCGCCAGCAGCGCCGCCCCGCGCCGGGTGGCGGGCGCCGCAGGTACGGCGGATGAGATTCCGTGGATGAGTACATCCATTTCCGCTCCGGGTGTACTCACCCGCAATGACAGCCCCAGCCCCAGCCCCATCAGCCCCACCAGGCTCAGCAGGCCATATACGGGGAGAAAGCCCAGGGGTATCTCGCAATACGGCTCGGCGGCCCAATAGGTGCTCAGGAACTTGAGCGTCTCGGGAATGACCAGGTGGGACGGCCATTGCGCTCGCTGGCCCGTCTCTTGAGTGAACAGCGGCATCAGGCCGGGATTGCCATAGCGGATCAGGTTGCCCACGTACCACCAGCCGGCGATGGCCACGCCCAGGAAACCGATCAGCGCCAGGTGCCCCAGGCTGCGCGTCCACCTTCGCTCGCGCCACGCCACGTCGGCCAGTGCCAGGACCGCCAGGGGCAGCAAGAACATCCCGCTCACCTTGGTCAGCATCGCCAGCCCAATCACAGTGCCCAGCGCCAGCGAGCGGGCCAGGGAAGGCCCCCGGCGCAAGGTGTCCGCCGTCAGATATACTCCCCAGGCCGCCAGCGCAGTCACCAGGTTGTCGTTGGTAATGGCCGCAGAGTGGGTCAGGAAGCGCGGGCTAAACCCCACCAGCGCAGCCGCTACCAGGCCCACGCCGCGGTTTTCGGGGAAGACTGTCCTGGCGGTAAGGTATACACCGCCGATCGTCACCAGGCCCAGGACCGCACTAAAGAGGCGGAGCACGTGCACTCCCAGCGCTGCTCCACGGTAGGGCCACGCCTCCCGCTCCGGGGAGCGCATCCACAACCCCTTGCTGTAGGGCTGCGACGTGTCCCCACAGGTGGAGAGTGGGTTGGGCCGGGTCAGCGCAGCGACGTCGCCCACGTCTTCACCCAGCCCGCGCAGGATGAGCGCGCTCAACACGTAGTATAGGGGGGGCTGGCCACCCTCCTGGGCGAAACCATACTCCTCCGCCAGCACAAAGTCGCGCTGGTCTGGCAATCCGTTCCCTGCCGCCAGGTAGCGCACAAAGTTAAAGTGCACAGGCTCGTCTATCGCTTCGAACGAAGGAAGAATCAGCCCATTGGCTACAGCCAGTGCAAAGAATACGACGAACAGCCACGACAACGGCTGTTGCCAGACTGCTTTTCCACCCATAACAGGCGGATTTTAACACACGTTAAGGTCTTTGTCCAGACCCTCCCGAAAGCGCCGATCTGGCGGTCAAGTCCTGCTTCCCCAGATCGAAATAGTCGCCGCTGCCCACGGGCAACCGCGCGCCGGTGACAGGGTCGTACCAGCCCACGTGAAGAGAGGTGTCGCCTGTCGCCAGGTTGGGTGGCACTGGCACCACGTGCTCGTCTGCAACACCCAGGCCTGGGCGCGCTCCACCTCGCGTGGCACCCTCAAGCGGTACCGATCCACGACGACCTCCCCCGGGTTCCAGGCGGTGGTGGGATAGTTGCCGTGGCCGGGCCACGTGTCCAGGCCGACCAGGCGGCTCGTCTCCCCAGGCACAGCCGACACGAACCATAGCCCTATCGAGTAAGTTTCAGTCACAGGCCGGGGAGCAGAGAGATAGAGCGTCACCTTCACTGTCTGACCCGGCTCCAGGCTGGCAGGCTGCACGTCGAATCCCAACAGCGCAATACGCTCCCCAAAGACGCCGTCAACCCGGTTGGGGATATCCAGCGCTGCTGCATCGGCATAGCGGCGAGGCGGTGCAAACGCGGGAACGAGAGGCCCAAGAGCACCCACATTCGTCAGGCGACTCCAGGGGCGGAGCGACCACTCCGTAGGCAACTGCCAGCACCAGGTAAACGCCGATCGCCAGGGACAGGCCAGGGAATGCATAGTTCCCACGTCTATGGTTCAACGTTGATTGGCCTCTGCGATGATGCTACGATGAAATTGTTCGACTAGCCCTTCATTGATGCATGGTAGGCTTGATGCGCACGGGGGCCGATTGTAACACACCTTCCCGAAAGTTTGGAACTTTCGGGAAGGTCACTTCACACGATAGATTTTGAGCACCGGCCCTGGTCGCTCCCGGTGCCAGACACTGATCCACGGGCTGTAGATCTCGTCGAAAACGAACGGTGGTTCCACGTTACCTTCGCCTGGGCTGAATCGCTGTACCAACTCCAGTTCCTCGTCCAGCGCAGCATAGAAGGCCCGCCGCCTGGCATCCTGCACCTTGTCCAGCAATGAGATGCGATAGATGAAGCTGCTGGCGACCAGGTAATCAAAGCCCTGTTCTCGATACCAGGCGAGGGGACGGCCAGACAGCCCTTCCCCTCCCCTCGTATTCACCTGGTACATATCCCTGCGCAGCGGTGGCTCATACACCGGCCAATCCGTAGCGATCTTGGCCCCCGGTGGGATATGCGCTTCGATCCACTCCTTGGCCAGCGTGCGGGTGTCCTGGCGGGTCAACACCACGTCGTGCCGGACGTCACAGGCCAGCGGCTGCGCGATCGCCGCGATCGCCAATGCCATTGCCAGGCGCCGTCCCCACCTCACCCTCCTTCTCCTCACCCACGCCGAGACCATCACCAAAGCCTCTGCTCCAAAGACGGCACCAAAGGGGAGCAGCGGCAACGCGTAGCGCGCGAAATAGTGACGAGTAGAGCCCATGGACGCATAATAGAACAAGGGGAAAGACAGGAGCAAGATGCTCATTCTGTCCCCACGGGTGATGGCCTTCACCAGCCGCCGCAGAAAGCCCACTGAGGCCAGGCCCAGGAGAACGCCCCCCAGGCCATAGTACAACACCTTCACGTAGAACAGCCAGCCGGGAACGGTGTCAATCTGCCAGATCCAAAAACCTCCCCCCTTGCCGGCCTCCCACTCCAGCAGAGCATATTGGAAATAGGTTACGGGCTTCAGCACCAGTTGAAAACCCCCGGCCAGGAAACCGCCTCCAAAGGAACCGATGGCCAACCCCAGGTAAGCGACCCTGGATCGAGCCTCCCGGTGGCCCTGCAACCACAACCCGTGGCCTGCCGCCACGGCCAGCGGGATGATCACCGGCCAGACGCTCCACTTGGTAGTGATGGCGTACCCTGCGGCAGCAGCCGCCAGAACCAGATACCTGCGGCCGGATCTTCCTGATCCGCTTCGCCGCTCGGATGTAGCGGATGAGTACATCCGGATCCGCATCGCCAGAACGCTGCACAATACCCCCAGGCTGGTCAGAAACGCTGCGGTAATGCCGGGCATGACATAATGGGAGTCCCGCACGTGCAAGAAAGCCACGGCCAGGAACAGCGCCGCCAACTGCCCGGTTCCCCGGCCGCCTGCCTCCTTCCCCAGCCAGTAAGCCACCAGCACACTCAGCGTCCCCAGCAGTGCGCTCGTCAGGCGTCCCAACAGGATGTGGAAGGCGGTGGGGTCTGCACGCCAAAATCGCCCGGCTTCCGCTGCCGACGCCAGGCGTCCTCCGATCCGGCTGGCCATAAAGTAGACCCCATACTCGGCAAACAGCACGTTGGAAAAACCGGTCGGATTCGGCTGGCGGCCGACGATGCCTTCCCCCAGGTTCAGCGCAATGCGGACGTAGGTAGGCTCGTCGAAATGATAGGCGTACGGGAACCCAAACCGGATGCCCCACAGCCGCAACACCAGGGCCAGGGTCACGATCCCGGCCAACCTCACGGATGTACTCATCCGCGTAGACGTCAGACCCACACGCCTGTTCACGCCACCCACCGCAATCTAGCCCGCCTGCAATCCAGGGGCTCTCGCCGGGTAAGCGCTCACCCCATCGCCTGGTTTACGTTCCTCCAGCAAACAGGAGTTGAAGCCTGCTTCGGCGATGCAGCGGAGAAGGCGGATGGGGCGGATGGGTACATCCGGCATCCGACAACATCCAGAAGTTGGGTCCGACGTCGGCCAGAACGCCACCAAACCAGCGTTTTCACGTTCGGAGGCGAACGTCTATCCTTTCAGCATGTCCCGCGGGACTTACCAGACACGCTGTGGCCCAGACATACCCTATCTTGCCATCAAACCGTCGAAAAGTCAAACCGTCCGCTGCTGGATGCTAGCGTGTAGCGGCAGATATGGTATAATCGTTGGATGATGAAGCGGACGACGAACATCCGAACGATGCGTGGCTCTGTCCTGGCAATGGCCCTAATGGCCCTAATGGCACTGACGGCCTGTGGCAAGGTGGTCACCCCACAACCGACCGCGAGCATCTCAGCCGGGAGCACGGTACCCGCCGCGCCCACGGTCCGCCCGACCGCCACAGCCCCCATCACTCCACCCCCGGCCACGGCCACGCCGGCCGCCACCGCCACACCGGTCATCCACGTCGTCCAGGGAGGGGAGACGCTGCTGAGCATCGCCTTCGACTACGGGGTGAGCCTGCAGGTGCTCCAGGACATCAACCGCATCGAGAACCCTCAACTCCTGCAAGTGGGACAATCGTTGATCATTCCCACCGGCGGGGAAGAGACGGGCGTGACCCCCGGCCTCTTGTTGCCCACTCCCACCCCGCTGCCGTTTGGCGTGCGGGGAGTTGCCTTCTACGAGACCCCCGTCGGCAGCCTGTGGTGCCTGGGGGAGATCGTCAACACCACCGCCTCCTCCCTCACCAACGTCCAGGTGCGCGTGGCGCTCTTCGACGCCGCCGGCCAGCCGCTGACCCAGGCGGATGCCTTCGCCGCCGCCAGCGTCATCCCACCTGGCGAGCGCTCCCCCTTCGGTATCCTCTTCACCAGCCCGCCGGCCGCCCCGGCCAACCCACAGGTGACGATCCTGCGCGGTGAAGACGCCGGAGCACTCACCGCCTCCTACGTGCCGATGGCGGTGACCCAGGTGCAGGCACAACCTTCCGGCTCGCAGATGCAGGTGACCGGCACTGTGCAGAACACCAGCGCCGACCAGGCCACTGCCAGCGTGTACGTCATCGTGACGACCTACGACGCCCAGGGATTGGTGACCGGCTACCGGCAGGAGGCGGTCAAGGTCGAAGGAGAGTTTGCACCTGGTGCTACCATCCCGTTCTCCATGCTGTTCACCTTCTACGGCGACACCCCGGCCGACTTTAACGCGATTGCACTGGGCCGCGTCCCATCTGAGTAGTTCGTTCGTGGTAGTGGGCGGATGAGCCGGATGCAAGGGATGTCCGATGTCCCGATGTACTCATCGGCCCCCATCGGCCCCATCACCCCCCATCCGCTACATCCGTCTGGAGGGTAATCTTGTATCACGTCATACGTGCCATCGCCAACGTTCTGATCAACCTGATCATCCGCCGGGAGTACGTCGGGATCGAGAACATTCCCGCTCGACCGCCGTACATCCTGGTCATCAACCACCTGTCCATCTTCGATACACCCGTGCTCCTGACCCTGTGCCCGCACACGGTCCGCGCCTTCGCGGCGTCCAAGCACAAGCGCAATCCCGTCTACGCCCCCCTCCTGGCCATCATGGGCTCCATCTGGGTGCGACGGGGGGAGGTGGATCGTGAGGCGCTACGGCAGGCGTTGGGCGTGCTCAAGCGTGGGGAGGTGCTGGGAATGGCCCCCGAGGGCACCCGCGCCCGCGGCGTCTACGCCCTGCAAGAGGGGAAGACCGGCGCGGCCTACCTGGCCACCCGCGCCGACGTGCCGATCGTCCCGGTCGGGCTCACCGGCACCGAGCAGATCAAGCACAACCTGCCCCGGCTGCGCCGCACGCGCGTGCGGGCCGTCGTCGGCACCCCTTTCCGCCTGCCTGAAAGCGGCCGGGTACGCGGCGAAAAGTTGCACGAATACACCGACCTGGTCATGGCCCACATCGCGGAACTCTTGCCGGAGGAATACCGGGGCGTGTATGCCTCGAGCCCACTCATCAGGGAAAGCGCGCCGGATGTAGCGGATGAGTACATCCGGCGCTACATCCGTAAAGTCGCGGAAAGAGAACCATAGTCGCATTTTGCACCAGAAACTGGCATAGATAGGAGGCATCCATGCGGTACCGAACGCTCGGCAGAACCGGCATCCAGGTGAGCGAGATCGGCTTCGGGGCCTGGGGCATCGGCGGTGGCTGGGGCTACCAGGACGACGCAGAGGCTATCGCTGCATTGAAGCGGGCGCTCGACCTGGGCGTCACGTTCTTCGACACCGCGCTGGGATACGGGGACGGCCACAGCGAACACCTGATTGGCCAGGCGGTGGCGGGGGTGCGGGATCGCGTGGTCATCGCCACCAAAATCCCGCCCAAGACCCAACGCTGGCCGGTCCTGCCCCATGAACCAATCTCCGAGACCTTCCCGGCCGAGTGGATCGTCGAGTGCACGGAGAAGAGCCTGAGAAACCTTAACGTAGACTCCATTGACGTGCAACAGTTGCACGCCTGGACGCCCCCCTACACCCAACAGTTGGAATGGTACGAGGCGCTGACCCGCCTGAAGGAGCAGGGCAAGATTCGCGCCTTCGGCGTCTCCGCCAACGACTGGGATCCCTACGGCCCGGTGGGCCTGGTCCAATCCGGGCTGATAGACTCCGTGCAGGTCATCTACAACATCTTCGAGCAGCGCCCGGCCGAACGATTGCTCCCGGCTGCGTTGGAACACCACGTCGGCATCATCGTGCGCGTCCCCTTCGAGGAAGGACTGCTCACCGGCAAGATGGGGCCTGGGTACGCCTTTGACGAGGGGGACTGGCGGGCAGAATGGCTGACGCCGGAGCGGTTGGAGGAAGCCGCCCGGCGCGTGGAGGGGCTCAAACCGTTCTTAGCCGAGGATCGCCCGACGCTGGCCGCGCTGGCGCTCAAGTTTGTCCTGAGCCATCCGGCCGTCTCCACCGTCATACCCGGCATGCGCCGCGTCGCCCACGTGGAAGCCAACTGCGCCGTCTCCGACGGCCTGTTGCTCGCCGCCGAAGATGTGCAGGCACTGCGTGCCCACGCCTTCGCCCACGGCTGGTCCTACCCCTGGAGCCAGATCTAGAACAGCAGAAACCAAGTTTTTCCAAAAGCCCGGCTTCTACCCCTATTGACTTCCAGGCCGCCTCGTGATATACTGAAACTAAACCTGGCTGGCGCGACGCCAAGCACCTCAGCGTGCCACGACAGGCTCTACCTATGACTCATAGCCCATTGCTCGGATACACTATCGATGCACACTCTGGAGCGGTGTCCAGACAGCAACATATTTGCTATTCCCATCCTAAGCAAGTTTCTGCTCTATGCCCCCATGCACCACCTGGCGGCCCTGGTGGATCTTGCCGCTGCACGCCGCCTGCGGGATAGCCTCCTGACTGGAACACCCATCGCCCACGAACCGCTCAACGACATCGCTCGCCTGCTCGCCTCCGACGCCGAGGCCGAGCCAGTCCCTGCACCCAAACAGGGGGACTTGGTCCCGCCGTTTCTGGGGCTGCTGCCCACGCGGGGGTGCAACCTGGCCTGCCAGTACTGTGGCTTCCTGACCCCCCAGGAGTCCTGGCAAGTGATGGACCTGGAACTGGCGCGGGATGCGGTGAACTGGTACGTGGATATCGCCAACCGGGCCGGCCTGCAGCACGTCGAGATCCACTACTTTGGCGGAGAACCCTTCTGCGCGGAGGAGGTGGTGGACCTCACGGTTCACCTGGCCCGCACTCGGGCCGCCGAGGCCGGCGGCACCGTCCGTTTCGAGGTCACCACCAATGGCACCTTCAGCGAGAAGCGTTGCCGCTGGGCGGCCGACCACCTCGATACCATCGTCCTCTCGCTGGATGGCCCGGCCGACGTCCACGACCACCACCGGCCATACCCGGATGGGCGGGGGAGTTTCGAGACGGCGGCACGCTCGGCCAGGATCCTGTCCGAAGGTTCGGCCGACCTGTTCTTGCGGGCCTGCGTGACCAGCGAAACCGTGGATCGGATGCCCCAGATCGCGGCCTGGTTCTACGAGCACTTCCGCCCCCGGGGCGTGTGCTTCGAACCGCTCCAACCTTCGGCCCCCTCCCGGACCGTCCAACTCGAGCCACCGGACCCGTGGGCTTTCGCACATAACTTCATCCAGGCCGCCCAGGTCCTAGAGTCCCACGGCGTCGAGCCGGTCTACGCCGCCGCAGACATCCAGACAAGACGGGTAACCTTCTGCCCGGCCGGCCAGGACGTGGCCATCGTGTCCCCAGATGGCACAGTCAGCGCCTGCTATCTGCTCCAGCGTGACTGGGAGGCCCGTGGCCTGGACCTGCGGCTGGGCCGCATAGCAGATGGCATTGTTCAACTGAACGCCGACGCCGTGGCCTCCGCCAGGGACCTCAACGTCCACAACAAGCCGCTGTGCGCCCGCTGCTTCTGTAAGTGGCATTGCGCCGGGGGCTGTCACGTCAACCACGCGCCGGCCGGCCCGCCGGACACCTACGACCGGCTGTGCGTCCAGACCCGCATCATCACCCTGTGGAACGTTCTCAAGGCCATGGACCAGCAGCACCTGGTCTGGGAGTGGCTCCAGGACCGTGAGGCAGCCGCCCAATCGGTCTATCAGCCCTCAGACTACCTGCTCGACCTGGAAGAAGCGCCGTGAACGGACGAGGCGGATGGGTACATCCGATCTATCGCTGCACACCGTCTATCGTCTGGGTCAGAGACGCCGGCCAGACCCTGGCAGTGGACGAAGAGACCGGCCAGTCCTGGACCCTCCGTGGGGTCGAGGCAGTGGTATGGGATCTGCTCACGGTGGGCTATGCGTATCGCAGAATCGTCACGTTGCTCGCGCTGATCTTCTCCCTCTCTGCGGCCGAGGCAGAACAGACCCTCGCCAGCCTGTTGCGAAGGTGGCAAGAGACGGACCTGGTCCGAGTTTCCGAAGAGGCTGACGATGGCAAACCTGACCATCAGTGCAGTGTGTAACCAGCGCTGCCCGTACTGTTTCACTGCTGACCACCTGAACGGTGCCGGCCCCAGCCAGCACTTCCTGGACAGCGGCGATTTCGAGGCCAGGTTGGACTTCCTGGACCGCTCCGGCATAGACCAGGCCCGCCTGCTGGGGGGCGAGCCGACGCTGCACCCCCAGTTCCCGGCCCTGATCGAGCGGGCCAGGGCGAGGAATAAGACCATCGTCGTCTTCACCAACGGTCTCATACCCGCCGCGTCGTTGGCCTGCCTGGAGAGCCTGCCGGCCACGGCGTGCAGCGTGCTGGTGAACGTCAATGAGCCAGCGCGGATGAGCCGGATGTACCCATCCGCTACATCCGGGTCGCAACACGGATTGGGAGGATTGGCGGATGGGGGGCATAACGCGGATGAGTCGGATGTACCCATCCGCTACGTCTGTAAAGACGGGAAAGCCATCTTCGAGCGCCAGTGCGCCACGATCCGCCGCCTGGGGGAGCGGGCGATGGTGGGCTTTAACATCTACCAGCCCGACTTCCAGCCAGAGTTTCTGTTGCCTCTCATCGCCGAGACCGGCTGCCGGCCGGCCGTCCGGTTGGGCCTGGCCCACCCGTGCCTCTCCGGCGAGAATCGCTACGTCTACCCCCATCAATACGTCGCCATCGGGCGAAAAATCGTCCGCTTCGCCCGCCGGGCCGCCGATGCTGGCGTGAGGGTGGAGTTTGACTGTGGTTTCGTGCGCTGCATGTTTGCGGAGCAGGACCTGGAAACGCTCACGGGTCTGGGGGCCGACGTAGGGTGGAGGTGCAATCCCATCCTAGACGTAGGCCTCGACGGGCAGGTCATCCATTGTTATCCCTTGTCCCGGCTGGGCGGCCTGCCGCTGACTCCGCAAACGGACGCACCTGCCCTGCGCCGCGCCTTTGAATCCCGCACACGCCCCTATCGCCAGACGGGCATCTTTCGAGAATGCTCCACCTGTCCCTTCAAAGCGTCGGGCGTGTGCCCTGGGGGCTGCCTGGCTGCCACCATGCGTCGCTTCCGCCACACGCCGTTCGCGCTGGTGTATGATGCGCGACGTGGCGGACGCCCCGCTTCAGTGGGGAGCCCCCGGCTAAAGCCGGGCGTCCGACCGGAAACCGGCCCAGTTGCCCCTGCCGGACGACCCGCTTCAGCGGGGAGCCCCCGGCTAAAGCCGGGCGTCCGACCGGAAACCGGCCCAGTTGCCCCTGCCGGACGACCCGCTTCAGCGGGGAGCCCCCGGCTAAAGCCGGGCGTCCGACCGGAAACCGGCCCGGTTGCCCCTGCTGGACGACCCGCTTCAGCGGGGAGCCCCCGGCTAAAGCCGGGCGTCCGACCGGAAACCGGCCCGGTTGCCCCTGCCGGACAACCCGCTTCAGCGGGGAGCCCCCGGCTGAAGCCGGGCGTCCGACCGGAAACCGGCCCGGTTGCCCCTGCCGGACAACCCGCTTCAGCGGGGAGCCCCCGGCTAAAGCCGGGCGTCCGACCGGAAACCGGCCCGGTTGCCCCTGCCGGACAACCCGCTTCAGCGGGGAGCCCCCGGCTGAAGCCGGGCGTCCGACCGGAAACCAGCCAGGAGGCTGCACCATGAGCACCTGGGTCATCCCCTACGTAGACCAGGACCTCTCCTTCTGGGAAGAGGTCGCCGATAGGTTCGGGGCACACATCGAAGAGGTGTATTTCCCCATCCCTGGCGGGATCGTGGCCTCCGGCCGCGGCAAACAGCCTGATGCCTTCCTGGAAACCTTCCTCCGGCGTGTCCCTCTGCCCAAGGCAGTGCTGATCAACCCCATCATCCTGTCCCGTCCCGTGGAAGAGATGGCGCCAGCGGTGCTTTCCGCCCTGCAACGGCTGCACCAGGACTGGGGCGTCAGTCGCATCACGGTCACCCATCCGGCCCTGGCCAGGTTGATCCGGCAGGCCTACCCGGAGTTCAAGATCGCGGCCTCGGTCCTCATGGGCATCAGCCGGCCGTCACAGGTGCTCATGATCCAGGACTACGTGGACGCCATCACGCCGGACAACTCGCTCGTGCGAGATTTGCACGGCCTCAGGCGGTTGCGAAACGTCTTCTCCGGCGAAATCCGCCTGATCGTCAACGAGGCCTGCATCCCTGGCTGTCCATTTCGGACGCAACACTTTTACGAGATGGGGTATGGGGATTTCCTGCCCCACTCCCTCTGCCAGCAGACCCTGGCCGAGCACCCCTGGCTCCGGTTGACTGGGGCCTGGGTCCTGCCTCATCACCTGGGCTACTACGAAGGGCTCTACGACACCCTGAAACTGGCCGGCCGGGTCACGTTGCGCGACCGCACCCGCTACCTGGCGGTTCTGGACGCCTACGTCCACCGCCAACCACTCCTCCCCAGGGACATCGGCGGCGGGCCGGCCTCGGTGCTCGAGGCGATTGACGTGCCAGACGAGCTGTTCGAGACGTTGCTGCACTGCGACAAGAACTGCCACACCTGCTCGCGCTGCCGGGACTATTACGAGCAAGCCCTGGCAGGGCAGAAGGAGGTCAGATGACGAAATAGCACGACATGGTTCACTATTGGTATTCCTGTTGAGCTGTCCTGACGGGTTGCCGGCCAGCCTGAACTGGGTATAATAGCGACGAAAGGAGCCTGCCCATGACGGAAGAGATCAAAGACAACAAGAGTGCAGAAGAACCGAGACCAGAAGCAGGAACAGAAGAGGAGCCCCAGGTATACAGCGTGAACAAGGGACTCACGGGATGGAAATTCGGCCGGCGCGAGTTCCTGGCCGCCACGGCCACGGCTGCCGCCGCAGTGACCGCCGCCGCTATGGTCGCCACAGACAAATCTGGAGAAGCGGCCCCAGGCACGGCGGCGGCGGTGGGCGATTCGATCATGCTGGACATGGCGATACCGGTGATGATGGCGGTACAACCGGCCCAGTCCTTCGCCCAGACCTGGCGGTTCACCAACAAGAGCCAGGCTGCCTGGTGCAAGGGGGCCACGTTGCACCTGGCCAACGCGGATGGGTACATCCGAGGCGACCAACTGCAAGCACCGGCCTCGATCGCCGTGCCCGACATCGCTCCCGGCGAGACCGTCAACGTCAAAGTGGACATGGTGGCCCCGGCTGAGCTCGACACCTACCGGAGCAGTTGGCGCTTACAAGTGGCCGATCACCCTGCCCCGGTCGCTTCCGGCCCATTTGTTGTGCTCAATGGGTGCATCATCGAGTCAGGCCATCCTTACCCGGACATGTCTCAGGCCTGGCCTTCGGTGATCAATCCGGACTCGACTGCGCTGAGCACGCGCGTGCATTTCTCACGACTGGAATTGGCATCAGGCGACTATATCGTCCTCAAGGACAGCGGAGGGCAAGAACGCCAGCGCATCACAGGTAGTTATTCCTCTGGCCTTTGGTCGAATCCGGTGCCCGGCATAGAGGTCCGGGTAGAGCTCGAAAGAGCTTCCAGTGAGTCGCCAGAGTGGGGCTTCTGCCTAGATCAAGTGGAGAGCAATCGCGTGTATTTGCCAAGCGTGTTCAAGCAGCCCACCCCCACACCGACGAACACTCCCACACCCACCGCCACCCCGTGCAGTTGCTACGGAGTGTGCACATGCAACCCGCACTGCACCTGCAACCGCATCCACTACTGGTATCCGAACTGAGCTAGCACGGGCAGACCGCGGTGACACAAGGGAATATATGGAAGCATTCGCGATCCCAGTAGAGGACAAGTTCATCCTCTACCGGCCACGGTTGCAACTGGCCTGCGTGGGCAATCAGGCCATGGCCGATCTGGTGTTGAACCTGGCGAGTCTGGAGTCTCCCTCCGAGGCCAGCGCACCCGAGGAGGTAATGGCGTTCCTCCGTACCCTCGGCTTCCTGGAGCCGGACCCACCGCCCCTGCCGCTGCCGGACCACACCTTTCGCCCTACCTCAGCCGTGCTGCTGCTGACCAACCGCTGCAACCTGCGCTGCACGTACTGCTACGCTGCCGGTGGGGAGGGACCGGTGCAGGACCTCTCACTCGAACTGGCCCGGGCGGCGATTGACCACGTTTGCGACAGCGCTGCGGAACTCAAGCAGCCGCACTTTGAACTCACCTTCCACGGCGGTGGCGAGCCTGTGCAAGTTTGGGAAACTGTGCAGGCCGCCACCGCCTACGCCCGCACGAAGGACCTGCCCTGCCGCACCTCGATGGTCACTAACGGCGTGTGGACCGCCCGCCAGCGTGAGTGGATCCTCCACAACATAGATAGCCTCAGCATCTCGTTCGACGGAAGACAGGAGACCCAGGACCGCCAGCGACCGTCCGCCTCTGGCCGGGGCTCGTTCAAGGCCGTTATGCGCACCATCCGCGCCCTGGACAAGGCCGGTTTCTCCTACGGCATCCGCATGACGGCCATCGCCCCCTGGCAGGAACGGCTGCCAGAAGACGTGCGCTTCATCTGCGAGGAGACCGGCTGCCAGGGGATGCAGGCCGAGCCGGCCTTCAACACCCGCCGGGGCGAACATCAAGGGCCCACCCAGGAAGAAAGCGCGGCTTTCATAGAAGCCTTCATGGAAGCCTTCGAGGTCGCGCAACGGGCTGGCCGGCGACTGACCTATTCCGGTGCCCGTCCCTGGTTGGTGGCTTCGACTTTCTGCACGGCCCCTTACGGCGCGCTCGTCGTCAACGCCGCCGGCAACCTGGTGGTCTGCTACGAGGTCGCCGGAGACAATCACCCCCTGGCGGCCATGTCCACCATCGGCCGCATCGTGGACTCCCAGGTCGTGGTAGACCACCAGGCTCGCGAGGCCATGTTGGCCTACCTGGAAGAAAAGCGAGCCGCATGCCGGGACTGCTTCTGCTACTGGCACTGTGCTGGCGATTGCTACACCCGCTCTTTCTACGCTCAGGCAGGCGGACGCCCGGGCGCCAATCCCCGTTGCGAGATGAACCGCCAGATCACCGCCCAGACCCTCCTGTGGTACATCATGGCCGGGGATGGCCTCTGGCGGGGGCAGGGGATGAACCCACAGGAAGCGCAACTGATGCGCACGTTCTGACACCGATAGGATGCTGAGGGATCATGGTACCCATCTCGATGGACTCGTTGCCCGCCCGCCTGAGGGCTATCTACGAAGAAGTCACCCGGTTCCGGCAGGAAGAACCGTCCAACCTCGAAACGCTGCAGCAGGACTGGACAGACCACGTATCCCACGCCAGACAGGAGGTCTGCGACGTTACGGTTGAAGCCGGCGGCGAAATCCTCTATCTCCACGACCTCTCCCCCGGCTGCCGGGCTTGCAAGGAGGGGACCTGGGACTGCATCTTTACCACGATGGCGTGCAACCTGAACTGTGAGTTCTGCTACAGCCCACACGCCATCCCCAGGGAGTATGCCGGTTCGGTCTTTGGCGGAACGCCCGAGCAGATCGCCGAGCAGTATGCCCGCACCCACATCACCGGCGTCAGTTTCTCCGGCGGCGAGCCTTTCACGGACGTGCCGGGCCTGCTCGGTTGGATCACCTGGTTCAGAGGCCACTACCCAGACCGGTACTACTGGGTCTATACCAATGGGCTGCTGGCTGACGAGGAGCCGTTGCGGCAACTGGGGGAACTGGGGGTTGACGAGATTCGCTTCAATGCGGCCGCTACCGGCTACGACCATCCCACCGTCATGAGAAACATGGCGGCCGCCGCTCGCTTCATTCCCCACGTGACGGTCGAGGTCCCGGCCATTCCCGAACACGCCTCCAGGCTTCTTTCGTCCCTGGCGGCCTGGAGCGCGGCGGGCGTGCGGTTCCTCAATCTGCACGAACTGATGTACGAACCGGGCACCAACTCGGCTTCTTTGCCCGGCGCACGGCGGGCAGTCGTCACAGCCGATGGCCACCACACCGAGATTCACCCCGCGAGCCGCATGCTGACGCTGGCCGTGATGAAGCGCGTCCAGGCTGAGGGCCTGCCCCTGGCGGTAAACGACTGCTCCTTGCAGAGCAAACTCAGGCAACTCCGCGGCCGGCGGCGCAGCCTGGCCCCCCTGGTGCTGGCCCCCTACGAGCGGCTGGTGGCGGACCAGGTGTGCGAGTGTGGTTGTGCCTGGCGAGGTGACGAGGTACACTTTTTCCATCTGGACTCGCTTGGCCAGATGCGCCAGCAGGTTCCCAGTTACGACTTCGCCCGCCTCGCCAGGACTGCCCCCCTCTCCCTCCACGACCGTGGGAGATGGGTCGCTTTCGAGAGACTATGAGAAGCGATTTGGTCGTCATCTCGTGGTGGTCCAACTGCCTGGGCCTGGCCAGCCTGCACAGCCTGGCCAGGCACACGCGGGACCGGACCATCTACGTCGTGCAGGCCGGCAAGCCAGAGGTGCAGAAAGCGCGTTTCCGGGCGCACCTGCCGCCCGGCGTCCAGGAGCTGCCCTATCCGCCGGACCGTGGCGCGGAGGACTGGCGCGTGCGGGAAACCGTCGCCCGCGAACTGTTGGGCGACCACGAGGGGCTGTGGTTCGTTGACCACGACCTCTTCGTCCAGGAAGACTGCGAGCCCTGGTTGGAGGACATGGATCGCCGCTTCGGTGGATCGAACGTCTGCCTGTGCTATCCTGCCCCCAGGCGTGGCCCGACTATCACCAACCCGGCCTTCTGGCTATCTCCGGTGCGCTTTCCGCCCGGCATGCCGAGTTTTGCGCGCCTGCCCTACCAGGAGGAAGCGGTGGCCAGCCATCCCTACGCCCTGCACCAGGCGACCACCCTAATCATGCCAGAAAAGGACACCCTGGTTGCGGCAATGGAATTCCTGCAGGAGCGGGGGCTGGCTTGTGGGTTCCCCCTGGTCAAAGAGGATCGAATGCCCGGCGGAGCTGCCCCCTTCCCGCGCTACGAGCACATCGGCGGGCTGTATACCTTCACCAGTGACACGCCGCCGGCGTCCCTGGACGATTGGACGGCCCGCTGCGTCGAGCGGTTCACCGCCTTCTACGCCACCTGCCCGCCGACGTGGGTCCGCATCGAAGACCCGGTCTTGATGGAACGGATGGAGAAATTTCGGCAAGTCGTATCGGGAGGAGATTGACCCTGCATGACACACCCTCGCCGTGACCTGTCTTTCACGTGCAGCCGGCGCGCGTTCTTCCGCGCCCTCTTCCAGGAGAGCATCGTCTTTCGCGGCTCCCTCCAGGGGGGGCAGGGCTTCCGGTTGTCTGATCTGGGCAACCTGCCCGACCCCCAACTGGCCCCCATCAAGCCCATGCTGAACCCGGATTGCGAGATATCCGTGGACCAGGGCCACGCCTGGAGCCGGAGCAAGAAGGCCGGGTCCATACTGAGGCTCTTTCCAACGACGAAAGAGAACACACTCACCTTCGACATGTTCACCGGCCAGCACACTCTGGAGGAAATCGGCCAACACCTGGCGCGAGAAACGGGGTGGGACGAGACCCGCGCGTTTGCTCACGCCCGAGACCTGTTCCTTTCCCTGGTCGAGCGCCAGGTCTGTTTCCCGAAAGACCCCCCTGTGCCTGAGAGGTAGGACGATCCTCCGTGTCTGCTGATTTCCCCCTGCTCGCAGAAGCCGCAGCCTTCAGGCCAGTAGGCGCCGCCGGGTGGCCCATCTTCCGCTGGGATCGTCCCGAGTATGCCATGTTCTACGCGCCAGGCTGCCTGTGCGTGGCCGGCCTGCCGGACGCGGTGCAGTTCGAGGCCGCCATACTTGCTCAGGGTGGGGAGATTCCTCGCTGCGCTCGGAATGACAGAACCGGCCCTCGGAATGACAGAAACTGCCCCCGACAAGTCGGGGACTCCGGGGGCGCCAACCTGCCTGGGCTGTTTTCAGAGGGACAGCCAGACCGGGAAGCGGTCTGGGAAGCAGAGTTATGGCGTCGGGCCGATCTGGCCGTCGCGGAGGCGCGGCGCTGGCAGGAAGAGCCGTTCAGCCCGGAATGCCTGACCCTGTACATGAACAACGAGTGCAACCTGGGCTGCGTCTACTGCCACACCGATCCATTGCCAGCGCCGGCCCCCCGGCTGGGACTGCCAGCCATCGCTGCCGCTGCGGATGTCGTCGCCGGGAACTGCCAACGGAAGGGACGCCCGCTCTACGGGGTCTTTCACGGGGGCGGCGAACCTACCCTCGACCGCCGGCAGGTAGAGCAGGCGCTGGTCCTACTCGAGAAGGCAGCCGCTGCGCACGGCGTCGGCCTTTTCCGCTACGTCGCCACCAACGGCGTGATGTCCGAGGAGAAAGCGGCCTGGCTGGCCCATCACTTTGACCTGGTCGGCCTCTCCTGCGACGGTCCACCGGAGATTCAGAATCGCCAGCGGCCGCGCATCAACGGCAGGGCGACCGCGCGCGTCGTGGAACGCACCGCCCGTATCCTGCAGGCCGAAGGCTGCCCGTACCACGTGCGCACCACCATCACCGTTGCGACGCTTCACCGCCAGGCCGAAATCGCCGACTATGTCTGCCACCAGTTCGCGCCCGAGGAGATCCATTTCGAGCCGGTTTACCTGGGCGGGAGAACCACCCCCGCCAGCGGGCTGGCTGCTCACCAGGCCGGCGAGTTCGTCGCCCATTTCCTGCAAGCCCGCGCGATTGCCGGCCAGCACGGCATCCTCCTGATGACCTCGGGCAGCCGCCCGGACGCGATCCACGGCCCTTATTGCCACGTCTTCCGGCACACGCTCAACCTGGTCCCCGGCGACGTGGCCACCGCCTGCTTCAAGGTCACCGGCGCTCCCCAGGTCGAGGCCAGGGGTGTTACCATCGGCGCCCTGAACCAGGAGAGCGGGCGCTTCGAGATAGACCACCCTCGCGTGCAGGCGCTGTGCCAGCAGTTGGACGTCGCCCCGGCCTGCTGCGCGGGTTGCTTCAACCGCTACCACTGCATCCGGGAATGTCCCGACCGCTGCCCGCTGGACACCGCCCCTCACCCCAACCCTCTCCCCGTAGGGGCGAGGGAGCACACTCCCCTCTCCCTCCCAGGGAGAGGGGCCAGGGGTGAGGGTACTCCCCTCTCCCTGGGAGGGAGAGGGGCCGGGGGTGAGGGTGAGGCCCCCCCATCCTTTCGCTGCCTCATGCAAAAAGCGCTCGCCTACGCCATCCTGCGCGAAACCGCCGACCGCCTGTGGGCCGCGGGCAAAAGCGCAGGGGCAGCCAGGGGAACCGTCTATGGAACTACCATCCTTCGATGATTTCTTCCGGATGCAGGGGATGAGTATATCCCTTGCATCCGCTTCGGCCTCGGCAGAGGTTGACGTCGAGGGGATCCGGCGCCAGTGGCTGGCCCTGCGGCCCCCCTACTGCATCGAAGACCGCCGCCTGCCCCTCCCGGTGTGGGCCAGGCGCGGCTTCACCGACACCGGCGAGCAGGCCTGGGCGGCGCTGCGCCAGGACGCGAGCCGTATCGAACTCGCCCGCCCATTCTGCATCTACGTCCACGTCCCCTTCTGCGCCAGCCGGTGCAGTTTCTGCGACTGCTACTCCTTCCCCCTCCTGCAATACCAGGCCCGGCACGTCGAGGGCTACCTGGCGCTACTGGCACAGGAAATGCGCCTGTGGAGCGGGCCGGGAACCCTGTCCCAGCGGCCCGTCTCCACGGTCCACTTTGGTGGGGGCACCCCCACCTTCCTGGGAGAGGAGCCGTTCGCCCGCCTGGTCCAGGACATCCGCGAGAACTTTCACACCAGCCCACAGACCGAATGGGCGCTCGAATCCACCTCGTCGGAACTCACCCCCGGCATGGTCTCCACCCTCCACCGCCTGGGCTTCACCCGTCTCCACATCGGCGTGCAGAGCCTCCAGGACGACGTGCGGCGGACCATCAACCGGCGTGAAGACGCGGCCACCGTGCTGGACAAGATCGCCGCAGCCGTGAGCCTGGGCTGGATCGTCAGCGTGGACCTCATCCTCGGCCTGCCCGGCCAGACCCTGGCAGGGGCGCTGGCCGACGTCCACGCGTTGGAGACGGTGGGCGTGGACGGCTTCTCCCTGTACGAACTGCAACTCTCTTCGCGCAACCGCCGGTTCGCCGAGCAGTACGGCCTGGCCGGTCGCCCGCGCCTGGTCAACTACTTCCTGATGCAGGCTACCTCGCGCCTGCTCATCTCCCTGGGCTACCGGAAAACGCTGTTCAACCACCTGGCGCGCCAGCGCGACACCAACCTCTACTTTACCTTCCCGGAGCGGGGAGAGGATTGCCTGGCGCTGGGCACCATCGCCGACGGCGTCTTCGGCGACTATCACTACCGCCATCCGGAGTACAAGGTGTACTGTCAGAGCGTCACCCCGGCCTTCCCCGGGCTGCAGGCCGGGCTGCGGCGGAACGCGCTCGAAAACCGGTTACACCCGCTGGAAGTTGCCCTCCTGTCGGCGCGCATCCCTCCAGGCCTGTTCGCCGGCGTGCTGAGCCAGGAGCGCGCCGAAGTGCTCTTCCGCCGCTGGCAGGAATCAGCCCTGGTCGAATCCGTTAATCCTGCTGATCCGTGTTCTAACCTGCGCCTGACGGGGAACGGCTCCTGGTTTATCTCTCACATGATGGCGGAACTGGCGGCCCCGTGATCTCTTCACCTTCCCGCTCTTCCAGGCAGTCCAGCAGCGCCGTCAGCCCCAGGAGATAACTGCGCCAGCCGAACCCGCTGACCTGTCCCACGCACACCGGCGCGATGAGCGACTCGTGGCGGAAGTGCTCGCGGGCGTAGACGTTCGACAGGTGCACCTCGACCGCGGGCAGCCCTACCCCGACGAGCGCGTCCCGCAGCGCCACGCTCGTATGCGTGTACCCACCGGCGTTGATGAGGACGCCGTCGGCCCACCCCATCGTCTCGTGCAGCGCGTCAATCAACGCCCCCTCGTGGTTGGATTGCACGATACGCACCTCCGCCCCGCGCACCGCCGCCGCCTCCCGCAGCGCCGCGTTGATCTCGTCCAACGTCACGCGGCCATAAACCTCCGGCTCCCGCCGCCCCAGCAGATTGAGGTTGGGGCCGTGCAGAACGAGCACCCTGAGATTGCGGATTGCGCCCGTGAGTACACGGGGTTGCGGATTGCGGATTAGAGATTGGAGATTGGAGATTGCGGATTGCGCCCGTGAGTACACGGGGTCGCGGATTGCGGATTTGTCATTTGTCATTTGCTCATTTGTCATTCGCCATTGGCTCCCATCCTGTACAAAACCGTCTCTACCACCTCTCGCGGGACGTCCTCGACGATCTCGACTTCGCCGATCGCGCGCGGAAGGGCCCAGCGCAGGGTCGCTCCTCGCCGTTTCTTGTCGTAGGACATGGCTTCCCATATTTCACCCGCCGCGAAGGGAGGGCACGCCACCGGCAGTCCCCACACCCCAAGTGCTGTCTCGATCCGGTCCACGAGCGCAGGAGCCGCCCGGCCCAGTGCGGCCGCTATGCGTACGGCCGCTGCGATCCCGATCCCCACCGCCTCGCCGTGGCGCAGGCGAAAACCGCTCAACTGCTCCAGCGCGTGGCCCACCGTGTGGCCCAGGTTGAGCACGGCCCGCCTGCCCTGCTCAAGGGGGTCCTCCTCGACGATGGCGATCTTGACGCGCAGCGCACGCACAATGTGGGAGTGGAGAATGGAGAATGGAGAATGGAGATTGCGGAATGCGGATTGCGGATTGCGGATTTGCGATTCGCCCGCTGCCGCTTCCAGCTCCGCGAAGAGATCCGCATCGCCGATGATGGCGTGTTTGATTAGTTCGGCCACGCCAGAACGCAGCTCCTCGACCGGCAGAGTCGCCAGTACCGTGGGGTCAATCGCCACCAGCGCCGGCTGCTTGAACGCGCCAACCAGGTTCTTGCCCTGGGGCAGGTTCACACCGGTCTTACCGCCCACGCTGCTATCTACCATCGCCAGGAGCGTGGTGGGCACCTGCACCAGGCGCACGCCCCGCATAAAGGTCGCCGCGGCGAACCCCGCCGCGTCGCCGGTCACGCCGCCTCCCAGGGCCAACACCGTCCCCTCCCGGTCCAGCCCCCCGGCCAGAAACTGCTCGTACAATCGCGCCACCGTGGCGGGCGTCTTGTGCTCCTCTCCATCCGGGACCGTACAGGCAAACGGCTGCCACCCCGCCGACCTCAAGGCCGCTTCGACCTGGCTGCCGTAGAGCGGGGCGACGACCGGGTTGGAGACGACCGCCACCCGCCCTCCCGCAGGCACGCCTGCCGCGTCCAACAGGTCCCCGACGTGGGCCAGCAGCCCGTCGCCAATGACGATGGAGTACTCGCCAGCGGGATGCCGGACGGCCAAAAACCTGGGTTCTCCGTTCGCGGTCTCCACTACCCGCGCGGCGACCTGCTCGACCGAGAGGTGGGTCGTATCAATCCGCCACGGGATGGCGGCGTAGACCGGGCGGCGCACCTCCAGCAACCGCTCGACCTCCGCCCGCGGGTCGGCCACATCCAGGAGCGGCCGGCCGGAGCCGGCCCCTTCACCCAACCGCCGCAGGATCTCGTCCACGTCGCAGGCCAGGCACACCACCGTCCCGCTCTCCATCACCAACGCCCGGTTGGCCGGGTCCGCCAGCGTTCCGCCGCCGGTGGCGATCACCAGCCCCTCCTGCGCGCTCAATTCCTGGCACAGGGCGGCCTCCATCCGCCGAAAGGTCTCCTCCCCATCCTCGGCGAATATGCGCGGGATGGACTTGCCCGCCCGCGCCTCGATCTCCGCATCCATGTCCACGAACCGCCGTCCCAACCGCCGGGCCACCTCCCTCCCGACGGCTGTCTTGCCCGTCCCCATGAACCCCGTCAACACCAGGTTACCCATCTCCCCATCCCCAACACGCCCTCACAACTTACCGAAATTCCAACTCCACTCCGTTCCCCTCCCTTCCTTCCAGTTCTCCCAAACTATCCCCCCCATACTTTTCCACCACCGCCTCCGCCAGCACCCACGCCACCATCGCCTCACCGACGACCGCTGCCGCCGGCACCGCACACACGTCGGCGCGCTCGTACTGCGTCGTGGCCTCTTCCCCCGTGGCCAGGTCCACCGAACGCAGCGGCGTCCGCACCGTGGGAATGGGCTTCATCGCCGCCCGCAGCACGATCGGCTGGCCGTTGCTGATCCCCCCCTCGATACCGCCGGCGCGGTTGGTAGGCCGGGAAGTAATGCGTAATGCGTAATCCGTAATCCGTAATTCGAACTCATCTTGCACCTGTGTTCCGCGCCGCCGCGCGTTATCGAATGCCGGGCCGATCTCCACCCCCTTGACCGCCGGGATGGACATAACCGCCGCCGCCAGCCGGGCGTCGAGCCGCCGGTCCCAGTGCACGTGGCTCCCCAGTCCCACCGGCACCCCCGTGGCGGTGACGACGAAGACGCCACCCAGCGAATCGCCCGCCTCGCGCGCCTCGTCAATTGCCGCCCTCATCCGCCCGGCCGCCTGCTCGTCGGGGCAGCGCACGTCGCTCGCCTCCGCCAGCGCCCACAGTGCCTCCGGCGGCAGGTTCGGCACGGTTGACACGATGCCCCCGATCTCGGTGACGATGCTGCCGACGGCGACGTCGAAGGTGGCCAGCAACTGCTTCGCCAGCGCCCCTACCGCCACCCGCGCCGCCGTCTCTCGCGCGCTGGCCCGCTCCGCCACCGGGCGCGCGTCGCCCAGCCCGTACTTGACCATCCCGGCGTAGTCAGCGTGGCCCGGGCGCGGCACGCTCATCCGTGGCAGGTCCCCCGCCGCCCACCGGTCGCGCCAGTGAACCCAATCGCGGTTCTCGATGGAGAGCGCCACCGGCGCTCCGGTCGTGCGGCCCGCGATCACCCCGCCCAGAATCTCCACCCGGTCCTGCTCGATCTCCATACGCTCACCGCGGCCGTAACCCCTCTGCCGGCGGGCCAGGTCCCGGTTGATCCCCTCCACGTCTACCGCCAGCCCGGCCGGCAGTCCCTCCACGATGGCCGTGAGGCGGGGGCCGTGGGATTCCCCTGCGGTCAGAAATCGCAACACGTCACCTCCTCAGCACTCGCTCACACGCCTCCCGCATCAGCGCAGCGACCTCGCTGACGTCAAAGCCCTGGTTCGTCCACAAATCGAACGCCAGCGCCCCCTGCCGCACCAGCATCCCCAGCCCGCCAATGGTGCGCGCGCCCGACCGGTGGGCCTGCTGCAACAGGCGCGTCTCCAGTGGGTTGTAGACCAGGTCACACACAGTCAGGCCGGCCGGGATGGGCACCCCCTCGGGCCAGACGGAACCTGCTGCGCGCGGCCACATTCCCACGGTCGTCGCGTTCACCAGCAGGCCCGCCGCCCGGGCCGACTCGATCAACGCCTCCTCCGTGAGCGCTAGCGCCTGCAGGCGGGCCGCATGTCGGGGCTGGCGGCCCAGGTCCGCCACCAGCGCCTGTGCCCGTTGCAGGGTGTGGTTCAGCACCACGACTCCCCCGATCCCGGCCCACAACAGGCCGTAGACCACCGCCCGCGCTGCACCGCCCGCCCCCACCACGACCGCCTGCCCTCCGTCTTCCGGCTCGAACCCGCCCTGCCGCAGTGCGCCGATAAAGCCCTGGTCGTCGGTGTTGCAGCCCATGATGACCGGCGCTCTGTCCGTGTGTTGCCCAATGACGAGCGTGTTGACCGCGCCGAGTTCGCGAGCGTTGACCTCGATCGAACTGAGCGCGGGCATCACTGCTTGCTTGTGGGGGACCGTCACGTTGGCACCTCGGAACCCCAGCGTGGCCAGCCCCCTGACAGCCACCTCGACCTGTCCGGGCCTCACCGGCAACGGGACGTAGCGCCAGTTCAAGCCCAGCGCCCCAAAGGCCGCGTTGTGCATCACCGGCGACAGGCTATGCTCCACCGGCCACCCGATCAATCCGACCAATTTGGTGTGTCCATCAACCATAATGCACCGAGAGAAGAACCACGGAGACACGGAGAACACGGAGATTGTATTCTGTCTGTGTTTCCTTTGCTCGGTAATCTTGCCTACAGTACCATCCGTTTGATGCCATCTTTGAGCACCGGCACGTTAAAGCTGATGAGCAGTCCCACCCGACAGCCAGTGAGCTTCAGATAAGTCAACAACTGAGCCTCATGCACTTTCTGCACAACATTCACAGCCTTCAACTCCACCACCACTTTCTCAGCGACGACGAAGTCAAGGCGGTAGCCACAATCTACTCGCGCCCCTTTGTACTCAACAGGCAGGGGCTTCTCCTGTTCGAAGGGCAAGTTTCGCAGTGAGAATTCACGTGCCAGGCACGCCTGATAGGCCGACTCCAGCAGGCCTGGGCCAAGCCCGCGGTGAACCTCTATCGCCGCCCCAATAATCTGGCTGGTCAGATCTTTCTCGTACAGCATCGTCTCCTCCCGTGGGTTTGACTATGACGAACTCCGTGTTCTCCGTGTCTCCGTGGTGAAGATCCGTGCTCCCAGGCTTCGCATCAACTCGACAAAGCCGGGGAAGGAATCGGCGATACAGTCCGCGTTCTCGATCACGACCTCCCCCTCCGCAATCAGGCCGGCCACCGCCAGCGCCATCGCCAGCCGGTGGTCGCCATGGCTCTCGACCACCCCGCCGTGCAGCGGGGTCGGCCCTTCCACGACGAACCCGTCGGGCAACGGCTCAATGCGCGCGCCCAGCGCCCGCAGTTCGGCCACGGCTGTCGCGATCCGGTCGCTCTCCTTGACCCGCAGTTCCCCTGCGTCGCGCACGACCGTCGTGCCGTGCGCCTGCGTGGCGGCCACCGCCAGCACCGGGAACTCGTCAATCGTGCGTACGACCCACTCGCCGCCGACCTCCATGCCCTCCAGGTGCGACGCCCGCACCGTCACGTCGGCCACCGGCTCGTGCCCCTCCTCGCGCTCGCCGTCCACGGCCACCCCGGCTCCCATCGCCCGCAGCACCTCCAGCAGCCCCGTGCGTGTCGGATTGACGCCCACCCCCTCGACCGTGACCTGTGAGCCGGGCACCAGGGCCGCCGCGAGCAGCGGAAAGGCCGCCGACGACAGGTCCCCAGGTATACGAAGCGAAATGGGGGAAAGGGACGAGGCTGGCCTCAGCGTGACCGCCAGCCCGGCTATCTCGACACCGGCCCCCATAGCGGCCAGCATGCGCTCAGTGTGATCGCGGGCGGACCCCGGCTGGCGGACGGTGGTGGGGCCAGCGGCCCACAGCCCGGCCAGCAGCAGCGCGCTCTTGACCTGGGCACTGGCGACCGGCAACACGTGGTCGCAGCCGCGCAACGGCCGCCCGCGCACGAGGAGCGGGGCGTGCCCATCCACCATCTCGATCTCCGCTCCCATGCGGCGGAGCGGTTCGACGACGCGCCCCATCGGGCGGCGCAACAACTGCGGGTCGCCGGTGAGAATGCTCTCGAACGGCTGGCCCGCCAGCACCCCTGCCAGCAGCCGCATCGTCGTCCCCGAGCGCACACAATCCAGCGGCCCAACCGGCGCCCGCAGCCCGCGCAGTCCCCGCCCACGCACAACCAACACCACTCCTCCCCCCTCTCCCTCCCAGGGAGAGAAGCCAGGAGTGAGGCTCTGCCCCTCTCCCTCGCAGAGAGAGGGGCCGGGGGTGAGGGTGGGCTCTCCCCTCTCCCTCCCAGGGAGAGGGGCGGGGGTGAGGGTGAGGACCCCCAACTCGACCCCCAACCCCCGTACGCAAGCCACCGTCGCCAGGCAATCACCCGACGGCGGAAAACCAGTGATCCGGCTCTCCCCTTCGGCCAACGCACCCAGCAGCACCGCCCGCTGTGCGATGGACTTGTCGCCCGGCACGGGCACCCGCCCGCGCAGCGGCCCCCCGGAACGCGCCACCAGCCGGCTCACACCGTCCGCCCCACCGCCCCGGCCACTGCCCGCAGGCTCCGCATGAGCGCGGCAAAATGGGCCGGCGTGAGCGACTGCACCCCGTCCGAGAGCGCCTGCTCGGGGTGGGGGTGCACCTCGATGAGCAGCCCATCGGCCCCGGCGGCTACCGCCGCCCGCGCGACCGGCTCCACCAGGTCCCACCTCCCCGTGCCGTGGCTGGGGTCCACCACCACCGGCAGATGGCTCAGTTGCTCGAGCAGCGGCACGGCGTTGATGTCGAGCGTGTGGCGGGTGTACGGCTCGAACGTACGGATGCCCCGCTCGCACAAGATGACCTGGTCGTTGCCGTGGGAGAGGATGTACTCGGCGGCCATCAGCCACTCCTCAATCGTGGCCATCATCCCACGCTTCAGGAGCACCGGCCGCCGCGCCTCCCCAACCGCGTGCAACAGTGCCGTGTGCTGCATGTGGCGCGCGCCGACCTGCAGCACGTCGGCGTACTGGGCCACTAACGGCACCGTCTGGGGGTCCACCACTTCGGTGACGACCGGCAGCCCGGTCTCCTCCCGCGCCTCGGCCAACAGCCGTAGCCCCTCCTCGCCCAGGCCCTGGAAACTGTAGGGAGACGTGCGCGGTTTGAACGCCCCGCCCCGCAGCAGGCGTGCCCCCGCCTCCTTGACCGCCCGCGCGGTTTCCAGCAACTGCGCGCGGCTTTCGACCGCGCACGGGCCGGCCATCACCACCACCTGTTCGCCGCCGATGGCCACCCCACCGGCCGTGACGACGGTGTCCTGTGGATGGAAATCCCGGCTCGCCAGCCTGAACGGCCGCAGGATGGGCAGCGTGCGCTCCACGCCGTCCATCCGTTCGAGGGCCTCACCATCCAGCAGCCGCCCGTCGCCGATCACGCCGGCGACGCCGATGACGCCGATTACGGTGCGCTCCTGGCCTGCCGAGACGTCCGCCCGGCAGCCCCCCCGCTCGATACGGGTCACGACGTCGGCGACCTGGGTCTGCGTCGCGCCCAGCCTCATCACCACGATCATTCTCTATTCCTCCGCCAGGTCGGGCCGCAGCGCCCGCGCCCGTCCCAGGTACACGTGCCGCACCTGGTCGGGAGAGAGGTCGGTGTTCCACAGCACCAGCACCCGCACGCAGCGCGGCAGGCTACCCGTGACCGCCATCTCCTGCGCACACAATAGCGGCACGTTCGTCCACCCCATGTCGCGCGCCGCGCGCGCCGGGTAGGCCGCATCCAGGTCGGGGGTCGCAGTGAAGAGCACCACGGCCACGTCTTCCACCGACACGGTGTTGGCGGCGACGATACGCTCCAACAACTCGCGCGTCGCCGCCACGATCGCCCCGGCCTCGTTAGTCTCGATGCCGATAGCCCCTCGAATCCCTCGACACGCCATTCTTCCCAGCCCTCCTCACAGATCGGACGCGAAGATGATAACACACTCTGAGAGGCTGGTCAAAGCCAAAGAAACCAGGTTTTTGGGAAAAACCTGGTTTCTGTCTTGCAGGTAGCCAGTTTCGTATTTGAGCCAGAGCATGCTATACTGGACCACAGTCCGTCGTCGAATTTCACCATAGGCCAAGGCTAATCGCGGTCAGAAGGATTCGTCATGGACATCTGGACGATCATCGCCGGTATAGGAGTCGTCGTCGGCATCGCCGCTGGCGTCGTGCAGGTGCTGGACTATCTCCAGAAGCGACGCAGGAAGAAAGACCAGGCCAGCAAGGAACTCCAGCCCGCACCACCCCCACCTGCTCCAACCATTCCCCACAACTTGCCGTCCCGCACGGACTTTATCGGCAGAGCAGCAGAGAAGGCCCGGGTCTACGAGGCGCTGCGGTCGCGCCCCTACCTGGTCAGCATTGACGGCATCGGCGGCATCGGCAAGACCGTGCTGGCGCTGGAAGTAGCCCACGAGTGCCTGCGCGTCAGCAAGGGCGAAGGCCCTACCGACGGCATCCCTACCTTCAGCGGCTTCATCTGGACCACGGCCAAGGACCGCGATCTGACCCTGAACGCGCTGCTCGACGCCGTCGCCCGCACCCTGGAATACCCTGGCATCGCCCAGCAGCCCATAGAGGAAAAGCGCGTCGCCGTACGCAAGTTGCTCCAGGAAAAGCCCTACCTGCTGATCGTAGACAACCTGGAGACGATCACCGACGAGGGGGTACGCGACTTCCTGCTCGACCTGCCGGAGCCGTCCAAGGCGCTGATCACCACGCGCGAACAAAAGTTGCGCCACGTGTGGGCCATCTCGCTCAAGGGCCTGACCGAACCGGAGGCATTGGCCGTCATCCGCAACGAAGGCAGACGGCTGGGGTTGGCGTCCCTGGAGCACGCCGAAGACCCGCTGCTATCGCACCTATATCAGGCCACGGGCGGTGCTCCGCTGGCGATCAAGTGGGCGGTGGGGCAGATCAAGCAGAAAGGGCAATCGCTGGACACCGTCCTGGAAGCCCTGCACAAGGCCCGGGGCAGCATCTTTGACACGATCTTTGCCCGTTCATGGGGGCTGCTATCCACCGGCGCCTGGCAGGTGCTCATGGTGATGCCCATTTTCGCCACTTCCGCCTCCCGCGCGGGGATCGAGGCGGCCAGCGACGTGCGCCACTACGATCTCGACGAAGCCATGGGCCAACTGGTCGAGATGTCGCTGGTGGATGCGACGGATGAACTGGACCTGGCCCGGCGGCGGTACAGCATCCACCCGCTGACGCGGGCGTTCGCAGAGGCGAAGCTGAAGGGAGAGCCAGAGGCAATGCTCGCCGCCCATCAACGTCTGGCGGAGTATTTCCAGGCATTCAGCAGGAAGTACGGCGGCTTCTGGAGCGAAGAGGGGTATACTCAGTTGGAGCATGAGTTGCCAAACCTTCTAGCGGTCATTCGGCGGTGCTGGGAGAATGAGTTTGCCAATCTGGCTATGAGTACCTTCCGCGACATCAACGACTTTATGGGGGTCCGCGGCTATTGGAACGATGCAATGGCGCTAGGCCAGCAGGCCATTGCGATAGCCACTCGGCTGGGCGACGAGCTTTATGCTGCAATGTTTCGGGTATGGCCTGTTGGATGGATTTATCGTCACCGGGGGGATCTCCATTCAGCGGAGGAGCAAGTAGTACAAGCGTTGGCTGTGTTCGAGCGGCTTGAAAACGAGCCATTCGTTGCTCATGCCAAACGGCAACTGGGGCGTATTTTGCAGGAGCGCGGTGAGCTTGAGCACGCAAAACGGTTGTTTGAAGAAGCGCTCGCATTCTACCGGTCAAGTGGAGACAGGCAGTTTGCTTACTTTGTCACCGCTAATATCGCAGACGTGGCGTTGGAGCAAGGAGATCTAGATACTGCCTGGAGGTTGAGTAACGATGTACTTGCGTCTGCCCGCCAGTTCAATGATCTGGAACGTGTTGCGCGCTCATTGAACATCCTGGGGGGTGTGGCGAGCCAACGAGGTAACCTCCAACAAGCCAAGGAGTTCTGGGAAGAGGCCTTATCCATTGTGAAGCGGGTAAACCGCCTTGATGAGATTGCTGATGCACTGCGGAGACTGGCCCAGATTGAGATTGACGCTGGGAAAAAACAAATCGCCAGGCAAATGCTGATGGAAGCCCTTGAAATCTACCGCAGGTTGGATATGCAGTCCAGGACCCAAGAGGTCGAAGCACTACTTACCGAACTACCTGGGCCTACCGACCGTGAGAGGTGAAAGGGTGAAGCCCCGCTGACGAGGATTGACCCCAACCAAGTAGTAGCATAACCGAGGCAAACTGAACATATGCCCATCACGCACACTAACCGTAAAGGGCTCACTTATTACCTGTGCAAGGGTGCCACCAGGACCGGCAAACCCCATTACTACTTCGCTCTGGAGCCGAAAGGTGAACCCGTGGAACAGATCCCAGAAGGGTTCAAGATCGGCGAAAGTGCGACTGGACTCGTTTTCCTGAATGCTGTCCGCCAGCACACTCTACTGAACCTTGGTTACAGAATGTTGGCCTGATGCCTGTTTCTGTAACTTCGTTGACAGAAAGTGAGCCAAGAAACCAGGTTTCTGGGAGAAACCTGGTTTCTGAACTGGTTTCCGAACCGTGCACAATTCGCCCATCTGTTGTATAATAACGCGCCATAACGCTGACTCAGGAGGCACTCAACCGGATGGAGAAATCGAAGACCCGACGCGTCATCTTTCAGCCCGCCGCCTATAAAGGCTTCCAGCGAGGCATCAACCAGATGGTGGACGTGGTGCGCCCGACCCTCGGCCCCTTGCCGCGCATCGTCGCCATCGCCAAGGTCGTCTCCACAGGCATGCCCGAACTCCTCGACGATGGCGGCACCATCGCCCGCCGCATCATCCAGATTCCCCACCACGACGAGGACATGGGAGCCATGTTCGTGCGCCACGTGCTGTGGCGCCTGCACGAGAAGGTCGGCGATGGGACCGCCACCGCGGCCGTCATATTCCAATCGCTCTACAACCAGGGTCTACGCTACCTCATGTCCGGTGGCAACGCGATGCGGCTCCGCCATTACCTGGAAGCCGGGCTGCCCGTGATCCTCGACCAACTGGCCGGGATGGCCACCCCCGTGGAAGGCAGGGAGAAACTGGCCCAGATCGCCGAATCCATCTGCTACGACGCCCCCCTGGCCAAAATGCTCGGCGAAATCTTCGACATCCTCGGCGAGCACGGCCGGCTGGAGGTCCGCTCTGGTCGCAGCCGGGAATTGGAGCGGGAATACGTGGAAGGCATGTACTGGCAGGCGGGCATCTACTCCCCCGCCATGATCACCGACCGCTCCAGGTTGCGGACGGACCTGGAAAACGCCGCTATCTTGATCAGCGACCTCGAGATCGAAGACCCCCGCCACCTGGTGCCGGTGCTGGACAAGGTGGTCAAGGCCAAAATTCGCACACTCATGATCGTGACCACCAAACTCTCCGACAGTGCGGTCAACCTGGTAGTGGCGCTCAGCCGTGACCCCGCCCAGTTCCGGGCCGTCGCCGTCAAGGCTCCGGGGCTGGCGCTGGGTGACCGCGTGGCTGCGCTGGATGACCTGGCCGTGTTGACCGGTGGACGCCCGTTTGTCAAGGCCGCGGGCTACACGTTGCGCCAGGTGACCCTCGAGGACCTGGGGCACGCGCGCCGGGTGTGGGCCGATCGCAACAACTTCGGGATCGTGGGAGGCCAGGGGGACCCCCGCGCCCTGCGCCAGCACATCGCCAACCTGCGGGCGGCCTTTGCCCGCTCCGACGATCCCGAAACGCGCAAGAAACTCCGCGAACGCATCGGCAAACTGATGGGCGGGTCGGCGACGCTGTGGATCGGGGGCACCAGTGAACTGGACATCCAGGCCCGCAAGGAACTGGCGGAGCGCACGTCCGATGCGGTGCGCGGCGCCATCATGGACGGCATTCTGCCCGGCGGCGGCGTGGCGCTGCTGGCCTGCCGCCCCGCCCTGCGCCAGATGCTCGACCAGAGCACCGATCCCGATCAGCGCGCTGCATGCCGCATCCTGATCGAGGCGCTGGAACAACCAACCCGTACCATCATCGCCAACGCCGGATACGACGCCAGCGAGGTCATGGGCGAGATCAAGCACGCCGGACCCGGCTGCGGGTTCGACGTGCGGTCCGCCCAGGTGGTGGACGTGGCCCAGGCGGGCATCTTTGACGCGGCCAGCGTGGTGCGCGAGGCGGTGTACAGCGCCGTCGCTAGTGCCGCCCTCGCCCTGACGGTGGACGTCCTGGTCCACCACAAGAAGCCTAAAGAGGCCGTAGAAACCGCGTAGCCAGACAGGAGATGACGACGATGGACGACGTAACCACAGCACAGACCTCGATTGAGGACCTCGTGTACGCCCTGGCGGCATCGCCTTGCTTTGCCCAGGATGGCGTCTGCTTCGCCGCCCGCTCCTCGGGGCTGTACCGCTCCGACGATAGCGGCCTGACCTGGCGCTCGATCTACGGCTCGCTCGACCTGCAAGCCCCCCTGGCGACGACGGCCGTGGCCCTCTCACCCGCCTTCGACTCTGACCACAGCCTGTTCGCCGGCAGCCAGGGCGGCGTCTTGCGCTCGGCGGACGGCGGCGAGAATTGGAACGTGGCCATGTTCCCCCCTCCGCCGCCACTCGTCTCCGCGCTCGCCGTGTCGCCGAATTTCGTCTACGACGGCACGGTTTTCGCCGGGACGGTAGAGGACGGCGTCTTTCGCTCGGCCGACCGGGGGAACCGCTGGTCCGCCTGGAACTTTGGCCTGCTGGACCTGCACGTCCTGTGCATGGCGCTCTCTCCCCACTTTGCCGACGACGACACGCTCTTCGTCGGCACGGAGAGCGGCATCTTCCGCAGCACCAACGGCGGGCGCGCCTGGCGAGAAGTGGACTTTCCCCTGGACTGGGCACCGGTGCTCAGCCTGGCCCTCTCTCCCCACTACACCCACGACGGCATCCTGTTCGCCGGTACGGAATCCTGTGGGCTCTTCCGGTCCGACGATCGAGGGCGCACGTGGACGCGCCTGGGCCAGGACGTGGTGATGGACGCGGTGAATGGGATCGTACTCTCGCCCGAGTTCCCGGCCCAGCCGGACGTCCTGGCAGTCGTGGGCGCGGCGTTGCTCATCTCTCGCGACGGGGGCCAGTCCTGGTCGGATTGGAAAGCCGGTGCTCCCATCGCCGAGGGGGTGGCTTCTGTGGCCGCCCCGCAAGGGCTCACCCCGGGCGCTCCCTTGCTGGCCGGCCTGGTCACAGGTGGCATCCTGCGCCTATAGCACTCGCAGATTTGCCGACTCGCTACCATGTGCGCACTATCTCTCCCAGACGCCGCACCGGGCCCCACCGACGCCTCCCACAGCCCATACGCCCACTGGCGCACCCTGCCCGTGGGCAGCGTCGTACTGACCGGCGGCTTTTGGCATACCAGGCAGACCGTCAACCGCCAGGCCAGCCTGCCGCACGGCCACCAGATGCTCGAGCAAGCAGGAAATTTTCACGACCTGCGCCTGGCGGCAGGTCTGACCGAAGGCTCATACCGCGGGCCGCTGTTCATGGACTCGGACCTGTACAAGTGGCTGGAAGCGCTCGGGTGGGAGTTGGCCAACCACCCCGACGACGAACTGCGACGGAGCGCCGCTGAGACCATCGAGTTGATCGCCGCCGCCCAGGATGAAGATGGCTACCTGGACTCCTACTACCAGGTGGCCGAACCAGGCCAGCGTTGGAAAAACCTGAGGGACGGCCACGAACTGTACTGCGCCGGCCACCTGATCCAGGCGGCCGTAGCCCACCGCCGCGCCACCGGCGACACAAACCTGCTGGGCGTGGCGTGCCAGTTCGCCGACCATATCTACTCGGTGTTCGGCCCAGGCCAGCGCGCGGGGACGTCCGGGCACCCCGAAATCGAGATGGCGCTCGTGGAATTGTACCGCGAGACCGGCCAGCCGCGCTACCTGGAACTGGCCAGTTTCTTCCTCGACCAGCGCGGCCGCGGGCTTCTGGCCGGGGGGGCTGGCCCGGCCTACTACCAGAACCACGTGCCGGTCCGCCAGGCCACGGCGGTCGCCGGCCACGCGGTGCGGCAGTTGTATCTCCTGGCGGGCGTCACCGACGCCTACCTGGAGACCGGCGAGCGCGCCCTGTTCGAGGCCGCCACCCGCCAGTGGCAGGACGTGACGAGCGGCAAACTGTACGTCACCGGCGGGCTCGGCTCGCGGTACGAGGGGGAAGCATTTGGCGAGCCTTACGAACTGCCCAACGACCGTGGCTACTGCGAGACCTGCGCCGCCATCGCCAGCATCCTGTGGAACTGGCGCATGCTGCTGGCCACGGGCGAGGCCCGCTTTGCCGACCTGATCGAGCGCGCGCTTCTCAACGGCTTTTTGAGCGGCGTGTCGCTGGACGGCCGCCGGTTCTTCTACGTCAACCCCCTGTTCAGCCGGGGCGGGGCCGAGCGGGCGGAATGGTACTCGTGCGCGTGCTGCCCGCCCAACGTCATGCGGTTGATCGCATCGCTCGGCCACTACTTTGCCACCCATGACCCGGCCGGGCTGCAGATTCACCAGTACGGATCCGCCACCGTGCACGCCACACTGGAGCCTGGCCGCAGCGTGGCCGTGCGCATGGAGACCGACTACCCGTGGCAGGGAGACGTGCGCCTGACCGTCGAACGGGCCGACGGCCTACCCTGGCGGCTCACGGTACGTTTGCCGGGGTGGTGCGAAGCCCCCTCCGTCCGCGTCAACGGCCAAGCGTGGACAGTCGCCGCCGGGGAGGGATACGCCACCATCGAGCGCCCGTGGCGGGAAGGGGACACGGTCGAGTTGGATTTGCCGATGGTGCCCCGGCTGATCGAAGCGCACCCCCGCAGCGACGCCGCACGCGGAAGTGTGGCGATCGAGCGCGGCCCGCTCGTCTACTGCCTGGAAGACTGCGACCAACCGCCATCCGTCAACATCATGGACGTGCAGATTGACGAAACGGCGCCGCTCCAGGCCGCCTGGCACGGGGACCTCCTGGGCGGGGTCATGGTGGTGGAAGCCAACGGGTACGCAGTGGACGTGGCCCTGTGGCAGGAGCGGCTGTACAGGCCGGCCGGTGAGGGCGCGCCGTCGCGCCAGCCCGTGCGGCTGACTGCCGTGCCGTACTATGCGTGGGCCAATCGCGGGCCTGGTGCAATGCGCGTGTGGATTCCTGGCCTATGACTTCGGTCCTATGGACATGTCCTCCCGTCTGTGGTATCATTACCGCTAGTTTCGGTGCGCAAGGTTCCGTGGAGCAGGCTTTCCAGGCCGTCCAATCGCAGGCTGAAAGACCTGTCCTCCCCGCACCATAGATGAGGCTACAGGATGGGTGCGTTACCTTCTTTTATCTACCTCGCCCTGGCATTGGCCGCCCTGGCCGGCGCCGGACTCTTGCTCGTGTGGGTCATTCGCTACACCGGCCGCAGAGACGGTGGAAACCCCAAAGGCCAACCCGTGGCTCCGGCCACTGTGGAAACCCCGCCAGCGTTTGCGGAGCCGACGCTGACAGAAGAGCGAGAACTGCTGCGCGTCGCCCGCACGGACGTGGGGGTAGTAGCCGTTTTCGTGCAGGGCCAGCGCTACCACCGGTTGCAGGAGATCAAAGACCCCCAGGTCGGGTGCGAGACCATCGAAGCCCTGAAGGCCGTGCTGACCTTTGCCGAAGGCTGGCTGCCGCTGAGACAGGCCACTGCCCAGGCTGTGGCCCGCAAGTCCACCGTGGACGAGGAAGCCTTCCTGGAACAGCTGCGCTCCAGCAACCTGTTCTCCGCAGGCAGTTCCTCCAGGTTGTCTCCGTCCGAGCCGTTGATCCCCGTCGAGGTGATCAACAACATGGTCCAGGAGCGGTTGCGCAAACGGCCAGACCTGGCCGCGCAGCGCATCTACATGGCTACCGAATCGCACGGAAACTTGCGTATCTACGTCGGTATGCAGTCCTTCGAGGCGGTGGATGAAATCCCCAGCGCCGAAGTGCGGGCGCTCATCCAGGACGCTATTCACGAGTGGGAATCTACCTGACCCCCCTCCCGTCATTCTGAGGCGCGTCAGCGCCGAAGAATCTCCCCAGAGAACGCAAAAGGCCGCTGCCGTGCTGGCAGCGGCCTCTACTTCGTGCACGTCCGATCCTAGTGCGCCCCCCTGTGGCCACAGGTCGCACACGAGGACGAAGGGGAGCAGGACCCGCACGAGGCCCCCGCCCCGGCAATCACTCCCTCACTCCCCACCGCCGAGAATAACGAGATCATGCGGCCTGTATGCAGACTCTCGCACTTGGGGCAGGCGATAGGCGCGTCGGCAGCCGACATCGCCCGCAGCGCGTCGAAGCGCGCCTGGCAATCGGAACACCTATACTCGTATAGCGGCATGCCCACCACCTCTTTCTCGGTCTTACGGGCTCATTCTACCGCCGTTTGGCCCCACCGTCAAGCCTTTCTTCACCGATCAGCCCCAACGCCCGGCCCACCTGCGTAAAGGCCGCCAGCACGCGGTCGAGGTGTTCGTCAGTGTGCGTCGCCATGTAACTGGTGCGCAGGAGCGCCCCTCCTGGCGGCACCGCCGGGGAGACGACCGGGCTGGTGTACACCCCCGCCTCGTAGAGGGTTTTCCAGGCCTGGAATGTGGGCATGTCGTCGCCGATGATGACCGGGACGATCGGGGTCTGGCTGGCCCCCAGGTTGAAGCCCAAACGGCGCAGTTCAGTACGCATGCGCTCGCCGATCTGGTTGACGCGCGCGATCCGCTCCGGCTCCTCCTGCATGACCTCCAACGCCGCCAGGGCGGCCGCCGCATTGGCCGGGGGGATGCTGGCACTGAAAATCATGGAGCGGGCGTGATGCTGGATGTAGTGGATCACGCCCTCCGAACCCGCGATGAACCCACCCAGGCTGGCGAAGGACTTGCTGAACGTGCCCATCGTCAGGTCCACCTGGCCGGTCAGGCCAAAGTGGGCCGCGGTGCCCCGCCCGCCGCCCAGCACGCCGATTGAGTGCGCGTCGTCCACCATCAGCCGCGCCCCGTACTTTTGGCACACGCTCACGATCTGCGGGAGCGGGGCGATGTCCCCTCCCATGCTGAAAACGCCGTCCACGACCACCAGTTTGCCCGCCTGCTCCGGCAGGCCAGCCAGCACCCGCTCCAGGTGAGCCATATCGCTGTGGCCGAAGCGACGCATCTTCCCAAACGCCAGCCGGCAGCCATCCACGATGCTGGCGTGGTCCTCCTTGTCGGTGATCACGAAATCCCCCCGCCCCACCAGTGCCGAAAGTGTGCCCAGGTTCGTCTGATAGCCGGTGGAGAAGACCAGGGCTGCCTCGCTGCCCACGAATTGCGCCAGTCGCCGCTCCAGTTCCAGGTGTAACTCGAGCGTGCCGTTGAGGAACCGGGAGCCGGTACAACTGGTGCCGTAACGCCGGGTCGCTTCGATGGCGGCCTGGCGCACCTTGGGATGCGTGGTCAAGCCCAGATAGTTGTTGGAGCCGATCATGATCAGCCGGTGGTTGCCGACGACGACGTCGGTGCCCTCGCTATCGGTGAGGGGGATAAAGTAGGGGTAGAGGCCGGCCGCCTGAACTTCTCGGGCCGCCGTGAACTGCTGGCACTTGTCAAATAGGTCCATCTCGAATACTCTCCTTGATTGAAAGTCGCCCGTTTGCGCTAATGGTTGTAACACGCTATTATACCAGGAGTTTCTATTCGGAGGAATTTTCCTATGCCCGTGACGATCGAATGCGGTACCAACCCTTACCGGGACAACGCGCAGGGCAAATCCAACGAGCCGATCACCGTCGCCGGCCTGCTGGACCAGGCCACGCGGGTGCTGGGCGTGGAGGGGCTAAACTATAGCCTGGAAGCGATCTACGACCGGCTGGAGGGAAACAGCCCGCGCGTCGCCATCATCGGCGGCTCGCCCGACCAACCGGCGCACATCCTGGACCGTGGGATCGCGCTGCAGGCCGCCGTGCGCATCTGGCAGCGCGGGGGCCTGCCCTTCCATTTCAGCGTCCCCGTGCTGTGCGATGGCACCGCCGAGGGCAACCTCGGTATGAGTTACAGCCTGCAGAGCCGCAACGCCATCGCCCAGATCGTCGTGAACCAGATGGAGGCCCACAGTTACCACGGCGCGTTCGTGATTTCCGGCTGCGACAAGACTCCCCTGGGTATCGCGGCCGGGCTGGCTCACCTGGACCGGACCCGGCAGCGCCGGGGGGAGGCGCCGGTCTTTGCCACCTTCAACCCGGCCCACGTGCTGCGCGGAGGCACCATCCCGCCCGACCTGGCGGCCGACCTGGAGGCCGTGGCCCGGCGGGCCGAGGCACAAGGCTACCCGGAGACCGCCCTGGACCTGCGGGACGCGATGAGGACTATTCTGCAGGGCATCGCCAACACTGCCTTTCAGGGTGTGCTGGCCCGTGCCCGCCAGCAAGGGGTCATCGGCCTGGCGGAGCGCAAGGACCTCGAACGGCGATTGGCCGTCCACACCTGCGACCGCCAGGGCGGCGTGTGTGCCTTCAACGGCACCGGCAATTCCAGCCGTCACGCCCTCTCGGCCCTCGGCCTGGCCCACCCGGCCGTCGAGTTCCTGACCGGGCCTCCAGATGCCGCACGGGTCAAGCGGGTCGTGGACGACCTGTTCACCTACGTCAACGACCCGGCCTACAGCGTCGCCAACGTCCTGGCTGCCAACTTTGCCAACGGCGTGCGCGTCCACAGTGCCACCGGCGGCTCCACCAACCTGATGATGCACCTGGCGGCGGCCATGATGTATGCGGGCTACGACATGGACGTGTGGACGATTGACCGCATCCGGCGCCATCCGCCGGTGCCGGACATTTTCGACTACAGCCTGACCGAGGGGCGCGACGTCTTTGTCCTGGCCCAGCAATGCTGCGCCGGCCTGATGCGGGGCATGGAGACCATCTTTTACGAGTTGATGCGGCAGGGCGTGCCCATGGACGTGGACGCCCCCACGGTCACCGGCCACACCTGGCGCGAACGGCTGGCCGACACGACGAACCTGAGCGCATCCGGCGTAACGGAGAATCCCATCATCCTGTCCACGCCGCGCAGGCCGTTCAGTGGGGTAGACGTATTGCAGGGCAACTGGTTCGACTCGGCGGTGGTCAAGGTCAGCGGCATGACGAGCGAGCAACTGGCCCAGTTCGACGGCCAGGTGGGGGTCGTGCTGTTCTTCGAGAACGAGCCGGAGGCCAACGCCGGGCTGCTGGACGTGCACGTGCTGGAGCGGCTGAAGGAGCACCCGGGGCTGACGCGGGAGATGTTGCTGGCGATGGCCACGTACAACGGGGGCGAGACGCGAACAAGTTCACGCTTCCAAGCATGGCAGGCGCTGGACCGGGAAACGCTCTTCGACCGCATGGTGCAAGAGGCACTCCTGAAGGTGGCTGTCGTCATCAGCGGCCAGGGGCCGGAGGCGTTCGGCATGCCGGAGATGTTTACCCCCATGCAGCACATCAACGCCAACCGCCAGTTGCGCCGGCTGGCCGTGTTGATCAGCGATGGGCGCTACTCCGGCACCTCCTATGGGGCCGCCATCGGCCACGTGACGCCCGAGGCGTGGCACGGCGGCCTGATCGGGCTGCTGGAGACCGGGGACCTCTTGCACGTTCAACTGACGGAGCGCCGGATTGACTTGCTGGATCCCGAAGCGTTCGTCGTTGGCCGGCTGGAGCGCTGGAAGGCGGATTTGCGCACGCTGCGCGCAGGACTGGGGGCAGAACGGCGCCAGCGTATGCTGGAGCGGCGGCAGCAGATCGCGGCCAATAACCGGCTGCACGACGTGACCGACGCCAGCCGGGGGGTGGTGCCGCGGATCGTGGCGGAAGAGGCGACCCAAGCCTATGGGACACGGGACAACTTTCCACCTCGAAAGCATTGACTTGGGGGCAATTTGGTTGTACACTAAAGGGCAGTGACGTGATACTACTGGAATGGGTTTGGCGGCGATAGCCAGCGGAGAGAGGAATAGCGCTATGTCCACACAGATTGAACCAATGACAATTGAACTGTCTCCCAAGATACACCCAATTCTGAACAGCGTAGCCGGAGAGACACCGGATCAGAAGATCGCTCACCTTCTGTTAGCCGAAGTTCGCCACCACCTGGAAGTATGCGAAAAGGAACTACTGGAACTGGAAATCAAGTATGGCCTGGAATACACGGACTTCCAACGGAGACTAGAGGCGGGCATACTGGGAGACGAGTTCGGCTATGCTCTGGAAATGGATGCAATGAGATGGGGTGATCTGATCGCCGAGAAGAAGCACTGGCTCCAACAACTAGGCTCACCAAGGGAGCTACTCGGATGACGTTTTGTCCCTGAGAATGAACACTGAGAGCCCTAATTCCCCTATGCATCGAATTTCTGGCGTTGTACTCCTCCGGGAAGTGGCGCTGCACCTCCATCCCCACGACAACGTCGCCATCGCCAGGGTCCCTCTGCCGGAGGGCCTCGCGCTGGTGCTGGAGTCCGAAGGCCGTCCTCAGTCCCCCATCTCCGTGCGCGAACCCATCCCCAGCGGCCACAAGGTGGCCCTGCAGGAGATCGCGGCCGGGCAGCCCGTGCGCCGCTACGGCCAGGTGATCGGCTTTGCCACCCAGGCCATCCTGCCCGGCGAACACGTGCACACCCATAACCTGGGCGTGCAGGACTTTGCGCGGGACTATGCCTTCGGCGCGGACGTGCGGCCGGTGGCGGTCGTGCCGGAGGGGGAGCGCCGCACCTTCCAGGGCTACCGGCGCGCCGACGGGCGGGTGGGCACCCGCAACTATGTCGCCGTCATCTCCACCGCCAACTGTTCCGCCCACGTCTGCCGCCAGATCGCCCACCACTTTACGCCAGAGGCGCTCCGGGCCTACCCCAACGTAGACGGCGTGATCGCGCTGGTCCACCACGGTGGCTGTTCGATCCAGGGCGGCGGCCCGGATTACGTGCTGCTCCAACGCACGCTGGCCGGCATGGCGCGCCATCCCAACGTGGGCGCTGCCATCGTGGTCGGCCTGGGCTGCGAGACCAACCAGCCCGCCGAGTTGATCGAGAACTATGAATTGTGCAGCAGCGACTGCCTGCACTCGCTGTGTCCCCCGGCGCTGGTGATCCAGGACCTCGGCGGCATCCGCCAGGCGGTGGAGGCCGGCATCGCGGCGGTGGAACGGCTGCTGCCGGTGGCCAACGCCGCGCAGCGCACACCCCAGCCTATCTCTGAATTGACGCTGGCGTTGCAGTGCGGCGGCAGCGACGGCTGGTCGGGGGTGACTGCCAACCCGGTGGTCGGGTTGGTGGCCGACGAGGTGGTGCGCCAGGGGGGCACGGTGGTGCTGGCCGAGACGCCGGAGATCTATGGAGCCGAGCACCTGTTGACCCGCCGGGCGGTCAACCCCGAGGTGGGCCAGAAACTGGTGGATATGGTGCACTGGTGGGAGGAGCATACGCGACGGCTGGGGATGGAGATTGACAACAACCCGACGCCGGGCAACAAGGCCGGCGGCCTCACCACCATCTACGAGAAGGCGCTGGGCGCGGTGATCAAGGCGGGCAGCACGCCGTTGACCGGCGTGTACGAGTACGCGGAGCCGGTGACCGCGCGGGGCTTTACCTTCATGGACTCGCCGGGTTCCGACCCGGTCTCGGTGACCGGGCAGGTGGCGGGGGGCTGCAACCTGGTGCTCTTTACCACCGGGCGCGGCTCGGTATTCGGCTTCAAGCCCGCGCCGAGCATCAAGATCAGCAGCAATTCGACCACTTTCGAGCGCATGCAGGGCGACATGGACCTGGACGCGGGCCAGGTGTTGGCGGGGGTGCCGCTGAAGGAAGTAGCCGGGGAGTTACTAGACCTGGTCGTGGCCGTCGCTTCCGGCCAGCCGAGCAAGAGCGAGGCGCAGGACGTGGGCGAAACGGAGTTCAGCCCGTGGCACCTGGGGGGTATACTGTGATGGGTTCGCAGCCACGGATGAATCCGTGGCCTGGTACCGGAAACACGTTAAAACGTGTTCGACAATCGTCTGAACCCGTTTGAACGGGTTTCTCGTGTTAGCCGTCGAATTCATTCGACGGCGACGGTCTGGATCAACTCCTCAAGCGAGAGCAAGCGCCCGCCCGCAGCTACGTAGGCCACCGTCTGGCGTAACTCTTCCTCGAATCCGGGCCTCAGTTCCAGGCCCGCATCGGGATCCTCGAGCATTTCTTCCAGTGCCTCCTTGAGTGCGCTTTGAATGAGCATTTTCAGCTCCCGGACGGTCATCTCAGCCGCAGGTATGCCCTCATCTGCCGTCGCCGCAGGCGCTGCAGAGGCAGCCTGAACCTCTTTCACCTGCTTCTTGCTCATCGTTGCTACTCCTTTATCGCAGCACTCGAATTGGCATCCAGAACCGTCGTTCAGTATACCGGATAGCCTGGCAATGTCAAGAACTCGTAACCCGCACCTTTGTTCGCAATTCCTCCACCTGCTCCCGCCGGCAGATCCCTGTCCCTTCAGTCGTCACCACCGAAGCAGCGGCGGCGGTGCCGAGCGCCAACGCCGTGGGCCAGTCGGCACCCCGGCTACGGGCCAACATCACGCCGCCGTTCAGCGCGTCGCCCGCGCCGGCCGTATTGACCACCGGCACCTCCGGCGGATGCGCCAAGTAGGTCCCCTCGGACGTCACGGCCAGGCAACCTTGTCCTCCCAGTGTGACGATCAACGCCTCGCTGGCCCATTCGCCCAGGTGCCTGGACAACCTCTTGGCCAGCGCGGCAGTGCCACCAGCACTTTCGCCCCCATCCGTCGCCCGTGGATCCAGCGACCCCAGTTCGTGCCGGTTGATCTTGAGCACATGCGGCAGGCCCGCCACCCCCTGGCGCAGCGCTTCGCCGGAAGAGTCCAGCAACGTCACAAGCCCCCGCTGGCGGGCGTGGCGCACCAGGTGGGCGTAACTATCCAGGGGCAGGCCCGGAGGCAGGGTACCGCCGAATATGACGCCCCAGGCCGTCCCCCGAAGGGCCGGGCCACCATCCGGGGCGTAGCGCTCCACCAAGGCCAGCAGTTGGGGGAGGTGCTCGCTCGTCGCGCGCATCGTCGGCGCGGTGATGGTGCATTGCTGGCTCACGGCCAGGTCCACCAGCACGATCGCGGTGCGGGTCTCGCCGAGCGCGGGCACGAAATCGTGGGGGACGCCCACCTCGTCCAGGAGCTCCTCGAGCAGCCGGCCGGTGCGGCCCGCGTTCAGCCCGGCCGCCACGGTCGCCCCGCCCAGTTCGTGAATCACCAACGAACTATCCACGCCCTTGCCGCTGGGGGTGACCACCTCCCGCTCCGCCCGCACCATGCCGCCCAGGCGAAAATGGCGCACAAAGATGGCCCGGTCGAGCGTCGGGTTGGGAGTAACCGTGAGGATCATCCGTCGCTCAAGCCCGCTCCGCCAGGAGGCGGCCCATCAGCAACGTGTGGGCGCTCCACTCCAGCCGCTCCAGCGTGTCGTAGGCGTCGGCCAGGTCGCGACCCACCGTGACGACGCCGTGCCAGGCCAGAATCAGCCCTAACCCGTGTTCAGTCATCTCCGCCCGGCGCGGCGCCAACCTCTCGACCACAGCCTCCGCCAGCGCCTGGCTGTGGCTGGGCAGCGGCGGCACCACCTCGACCGTACCGAATTTCTCCGTGTACTCGTTGGTCGGTACGACCGGCTTGCCGGCCGCGGCGAACACGCTCAGGTAGCGGGGATGGGCGTGGATGACGCCGTTGACCTCAGGCAAGTGGCGGTAGCAGGCAAAATGCATGCGGCTTTCCCGGCTGACCATCCTGGGGTCCCCGGCGATGGGGGTGAGGTCGCGATCGAACACCAGCACCATCTCCTCCCGCAGGTGCCAGCGGTGCTGGCTGCCCAGGCCCCGCGGGGTGACGTAGATGTGTTCCCCGACCCGGCAACTCAGGTTGCCACCCGCGCTGTTGGTCAGGTAGCGGCCGTACAGCAGGCGGGCGATCTCTACCATCAAGGGACGCGGGTCAGTGTCCATGTTCTCCTTCCTCGTGCGGGACGATGGCGGCCAGGATGCGTTCCAGGAACCCCTGTTCGTCCCAGGTCTCCGGCGGGTCTGCACCCGGGCGGGGCGGGCCGGAAGCGACGCGCGCTACGACCAGGTCCAGTGAGGGATTGTCATATGAACGTTTTCAGATTGAGCCTCTTGGCGGCCGCCTGGACGATTTCGTCGAGCAGGGCAGGACCGTCTTTGCCTTCGGCGCGGGCCATGAAGCCAACGTAACTGTGCGGCCTCTCGGGGGGCGTGCACATCAGCCCGGCGAAGGTATTGCCCTCCAGCAGCAGCGGCCCTTCGCTGGTCAGGATCGTATCGAAACGGCCAAAATCCTTGAACCCCAACACGCGGTAGGCCTGCAGCGCCAACCGCTGCATGGCGTGGGTCTCCTCAGCGGTCAGCGGAGCCGGGCAGAGGAATTGATCGTCGTCTCGCTCCTTCTTATCGAAGGTCAGGGTGGCGTCGCCTTCCCGATAAACGACCTCCAACGGAGGGAGCACCCTGGCGTCTTCGCCGTTGCCCAGCACGCCCAACGTCACTTCCCTCCCGCGCAAGAACCGTTCGATGAGCACGGGCTGGCCGATGGCCTCGCAGCGCTCCCGCACGCCGCTGACCAGTTGATCGTAGTTTTCGACGACGGACGAAGGGGTGATCCCGGCGCTGCCGCGGCCCGCCACCGGCTTGATGAACAGCGGGTACTCGAACGGCGGGTTCTCGCGGAACACCTGGCAGTCCTGTTCTGTCCTGGCCACATAGAAGGGGGAGGTGGGCAGGCCGGCGTGCTGCCAGAGCCGCTTGGCCAGCGACTTGTCGGCAGCGACGGCGATAGTGAAAGGGTCCGATCCGACGTAGGGTATGTCCAGTTCTTCCAGGATGGCGGCTTCGACCAGGCTGGAGACGTTGAAGACGAGGTCCACGGGCAGGTGCTGCAAGTCGTGGATAAAGTCAGATCCCCACCGGACGTGGGTGACGCGATAGCCGGCTGCCGTCAGGGCCTGGGCGTGATGCGCGACTTCGGCGTCTGTCGTATCCACGACCCGGCCTGCGCCGACGAACTTTTCCTGGAGCGCCAGGTTGCCCCGCTTCTTGTTCAACAGGCCGATGTGTAGTTTGGCCATCATCATTCCTCCTCTCACGGATTCGCGCGTAGTAGCAAGAGTTGAAGCAGTTCATTACGAATGGTGCATCCACCCGAACACAACTATGTCCCGCGTTTCGTCAACCATATCACGACTCTAACAGGTCACAGCGGCGATGCAACTCCTGGACGACTTGCGCCGGGATCGGTAGTTGGTGCTCGGCCATCTCGACGTTGGCCTGCATGTGCTGTGGGTCCCGCGTGCCTACGATGGCCGTGTCCACCTCTGCATGGGCGAGGACGAAGCCCAACGCCAACAGGAGCGGGTCTTGGGGTGCGCCGGGAATAGGTCCCATGTCCATCATGGCTTGTGCCCGCTGGCGGTACCATTCGCGGGTTGCATCGGTGCCAGCAGGTGCCCCCCACGCGGCGTTCGCAATGGGGCGCTTGGCGATGATGCCCATTCCTCTGGCTCTGGCCCTGGGAAACACCTCCTTGCGCGCCCCCTGGTGTAGCAGGTTAAAGGTGGTCTGCAAGGTGTCAAACTGGCCGCTTGCGATCGCCCACAGCGCAGCCTGGTGGTCCCCACTGTAGCCGAGGTAGCGCGTCTTGCCCGCCTGTTTAGCCTCCAGCAAGGCCTGGATGACATCCCCTCGTTCGAGAACGTCCACGCCACAAGAGTGTAACTGCACCAGGTCCAGGTGGTCGGTCCTCATGCGCTTCAGGCTGCGTTCGATGCTGTCCAGGATTGTCTTGGCTGTCCACTCTTCTTCCTCGTACCCCTCGACCACGTGGCCGGCCTTGGTGGCCAGGACGTATTCGTGGCGGCGATGGGAGATCGTGCGGCCGATCCACTCCTCGCTGTGGCCATAACAGGCGGCGGTGTCCAGGAAGTTGATGCCGCCGTCGAGCGCCGCGTTCAGAACCCGGCCCGCCACTGACACGTCTGTCAAGGATCCGATCTCGAACAAGCCAGCCCCCAGGCGGCTGACCTGCAAGCCGGTCTTGCCCAAGGTTGCCATGTCCATTTTTCCCTGTCCTCCCCATATCATCTGCTCCGGCAAATTCTACTCTGATGCCGGGGGAATGGCAAGTGGGGATCCGACGAGGAAGTAACGTTGAGGTTTTGCGCGGGAGCTTGCGGAAAACTGCGGTGACACACCCCGCCGACATACATGATTGACAGGCTTCGATCTGTGTGCTAGACTGGGGGGGAGGTGACGGCCATGAGAACGCTGGTCTTGAAAGAGGCACAAGCCCCCTATGCCCTTACTATAGACGATGCCACGTTGGCGGAGGGACCGGTACGCGTGGTGCGGGGTGAGCAGACTATCGGGGTGCTGGTGCCGCCCGACGAGTACGAGGAGTTTCGCATCTGGCAGGAGGCACAGCAGTGCCGACCGGAGATGCCGCGCGTGGCCGAGCAGTTCAAGCGCGAAGTAGCGGCCTTTGAGCGTATGCTGCCCGAACTGTTGCAGGAATATCGTGACAGGGTCGTAGCGATCCACAACGGTCAGGTTGTGGCAGTGGGCGACTCCAAGACGGAAGTCTCCGAGCAGGCCCATCGGCAGTTGGGCGATGTGATCGTCTACGTCCAGCGGGTGTCGGAGCATCCCCGCGTCCTCAAGTTTCCCTACTTCCAAGTGGCGTCATAATGTAGCCTTACAGCCGTGACATCGAACCCCCCGCTCCATTCCTTGAAGTCCTCGTTCATCCTCCGGATCATTCCGATAGGACGCAGCGTATCCGAGCCAAACTGGACACCGGGGCAGATATATCAGCTATCCCTGTCTCTCTGCTGGAAGAGCTGAACCTGCTCCCTGAAAGCCAATTGCTGATAGAGGGTTACGATCTTCGCCGGGTCACGTTGCCGACCTATTACATCGCGCTGGTGGTTGCCCAGGTACGCTTTCGACGACTGGAGGTTATCGCGTTTCCCGAAGATTACATTCTCCTCGGCCGCGATGTACTCAACCATTTCTATGCGCGACTGAACGGTCCCAAGTTGACGTTCGATCTCAGCCTCACTTCGTCGGAGTAGGCGGGCTCTCCGCCGCCTGCTGGACGCGGGCAACTATGAGCTCAACTTCACCCCGCCCTGTGGCAGCGGCTACGCCTCGCTGAGCCACAAAGGGATCGTCGGGCCGCCGGACCAGGTCCACGACGCCGTCCTGCAAGCGGGACACGCCGTCTCCGGTACGGTGTTTGCCCTGGATGGCAGCACCCCGGTGGGCAACGTGGCCATCTATGCCTTCAGCCGCGAGACGGCCGATGGGTTCGGGCTGCCGCCCACCGACGACCACGGCCACTTTTGCATCGGCCTGGTGCCGGGCAGTTACGAACTGAGTTTCACCCCGCCTGCGTGCCTGGGGTTCGGCCCCAAGACAGTGGTCATCACGATCACCCAGGACACGACCCTGAGCGTCACCCTGCCAGCGGGGTTCACCGTGGGCGGGCGCGTCACCGACCCGTCGGGCGGTTCTGTGTCGGGTGTTCAGGTCTACGCCAGGGACCCGAACATCGGCGGCTTGGGGTTCGCGCCGACGAACGAAGCGGGGCGCTATACGGGCACCTTGCCCCTGACCGTTGTCCCGCCGACAGGGATCTACGACGTCCAGTTTATCCCACCCCCAGGGTTGGGCCTTGGCGCCGTCACGATCCTCGACGTGACCAGCGCCGACGCCGGCTGCGCCGATACCCCGCTCTCGATCACGCTGCCAGCCGGCTTCACCCTGTCAGGCAGGGTCACGTGCAATAGTAGGGGCATCAAGAACGTCTTCGTCTACGCGGAGCCCGCAGGGTCTCACGACCCGCGTAACAGCCTGCCTGGCTACGGTGTCTATACGGTGGACGACGGTTCCTATGGGCTACCGCTGGTATCGGGCACCTACACTGTGACGTTCACACCGCCCGCGGCGGCCGGGCTCAGCGCCAAAGCGTTCACCACTACCAAGATCGTGACCGACACGGGGCTGGACGTCAACTTCTGCGTATGCAGCGGCTTCTGGGTTACGGAGACTGTGGACAGCGCTGGAAAAGTGGGGTCTTCGACTTCACTGGCGCTGGCGCCGACCTATCCTCATACTCCGTACATAAGCTACGGAGGCTTCAGCACTGACACGGGGCATTACCTCAAATTTGCTTGGTTGAGCGGAACCACCTGGCTCAGCCAAACGGTAGACTCTGGTGGGGATGGGACCTCACTAGCGCTGGCACCGGCCTCTCCTTACTCTCCGTGCATTGGTCACGGCAACCCTGACGTTCTCAGCAGGTTCGCGTGCTGGAACGGAGCAGGCTGGAACACGGGGGAAGTATACGGTAACGGTGGTCCTTCGCTGGCGCTGGAACCGACTTACCCCTACACGCCCCACATTAGTGTTTACCGATCAGCAAACCTTTACTATGAAAATCTACGTCACGCCTACCTTAGCGGAACAGAATGGTGTAGTGGTACGTGGGTAACCGAAGACGTAGAACCGCGCCAATCGTATAAAGGAGCATACAGCTCGCTGGCACTGGAACAGACCTATCCCTACACACCCCACGTCAGTTACTACGACGCTCCGAACGATACGCTAAAGCACGCCTGGCAGAGTGGCACCACCTGGTTCAGCGAGACGGTGGATAGCGAGGGGGATGCAGGCCTTTACACTTCGCTGGAGCTGGACGGTGGCGACAATCCCCACATCAGCTATTATGAACACACGAATGGTACTCTGAGGTATGCCTGGTTGAGTGGCACCACCTGGTTCAGTGAGACTGTGGACAGTACGGGGCGGCAGGAAGTTTGGACGCGGAGGGGAGCCACCTCGCTGGAACTGGATCAGGCCGGTATGCCCTACATTACCTACTACGACGTCACCCATGGAGACTTGAAATTCGCTCGCTTCGATGGCAAGATCTGGATCATCCAGGCGGTGGATAGCGGGGGAGACGTAGGCTCGTATAGTTCGCTGGCGCTAGATCCAATGGGCTGCCCTCATATCAGCTACCACGATTTAACGAATATTGATCTCAAGTATGCATACATCCCGCCATATTACGTGTACCTGCCGCTCGTAATGCACAACTATCCCTGATCAAGAATGATCGTTAGGGTTGTCGGTCAGCAGCCCTTCTGCCTGGGCAATGCCGATCAGGCGATCGTCGGCGCAGACGAATGTCGGCGGCGGGAGTTCAGTTCGGAGACGTTCCTGGTGCGCCAGCCAGGCCGTTGCCAGAAGACGCTCACCACTCCCCCCGGTCTTCGATGACGGCTTCCGAAAGTGGCTTAGCCGACGCTCGACCCAGTCGCTCGGCCAACGCTCGTCTCACCAGACTACAGGGGCATGAGTATCCGTGACGTACCGGCTCACAATTCGTGTCCTCCAAAATTACCCCACATCTCGCGCCGCACCTCCGCAATGTCCTCATTTGGCCCACTTCCGCACGAAATCATCCGGTACTGTCGGCCCAGTGCGCGGTACTTGCCTTTGGACGGCCTTTGAGGTAGGATGGTAAGGAAAGCAGGATTATCATAAGCCGGGTTTCTTACTGAGTGAACGGAAATCGGGAGGGTACTATGCGCATTCTCAGCGTACGTCATAGTTTCGAGGCCGACCACAGTTCCTCGACCTACGAGTTCTTCGCGCTCGACAAACTGACACCCGAGCAGCGCGCGGCTGTGCAAGAACTGACGGGTGAAGCCCCACGCCGCCACCTGAGCTTCCATTACATGGGCGATTGGAGCAATATCCCATCCGACTGGACCGAGCGGCTGCTCACGCTGGGCTACGACGTCATGGTCAGCGAGAGTTACGACTGGTGGGCCGTCCATCTCTCGCTGCCCCACGATCCTGGCCTGGCGGAGCGGTTACAGCAATACGAGTGCGAGTCCGACGGCAACGGGTTTGACGTGCGAGTGGCCGGCGAGCGGATGATCCTCTACTTTGGCATGCAACTGGACTACAGCGCGGTGTACAATGCGTTTGGAGAAGATGTATTCGAGGGGTTGGCCGACCTGTTTGAGGCAGTGCGTAACGAACTGCTCGCGGGTGACCTGAGCGCGGTGCGGGCAATGTACCAGACCTATGGCGGCTACGGGGAGGGCGAGCCGGAACCGGTCGAGCCACTGTCCAAAGGTGCCCGGCGGTTGCTGAACATCATGGAGAACTATTAGCCGATGGAGGCCTGGCAACTGGCGGAAGCGGTGACCCTGCGGCCAGAAGCCTTCGGTGGGATGGCCTTCCACCGTGAGCGCGGCATCACGCTAGAAGTGGACGCGGAGGCGTACCGTTTCCTGTGCACCTGCCGGGAGCCCCGCCCCCTGCCGCCCCCCGGCCATCCCGCCGCGCGTCTGGTGCCGCAACTGGCGCGCCTGGGCTTCCTCGCTCCGGCGGAGGACGGCCGCAAGGCGGAGGACGGCCGCAAGGCGGAGGACGGCCGCAAGGCGGAGGACGGCCGCGAGCAGGTGCAGCCGGTTCCCCACGCTCCCTGGCTGGGCGATGGCGTCACGCTCTCCGCGCCGGAAACGGTCCACCTGGCAATCACGGCCCGCTGTAATCTGTCCTGCCCCGGCTGCTACGTCCCGCGCTTCGACGCCGGGCCGGAACTGACCACCGCCGAACTGCACGGGCTGGTGGATCAGTGGGCTCAGATGCACGTCTTTCAATTGGCCGTGGGAGGCGGTGAGCCACTCTTGCGCGAGGACCTGTTCGACGTGCTGGCTTACGCCCGGGAGCGGGGCATCGTGCCCAACCTGACCACCAACGGGATGCTGCTCACGCCTGACGTGCTCCGTCGCCTGGAGTGGGCTGGCGTGGCTCGCGTCAACCTCAGTTGGAACGGACCGGGCGGCGGAGGGCAGAGGCGGGCCGTCGCGCAGGCATTGCGGATGCTGCTCGATTCGGCGTTGCAGGTGGGCGTGAACCTGCTGGTTACGCCAGCGCTGCTCCCCGGCCTGCCCCGCCTGCTGGCTAGACTGCACGCGCTGGGCGTGCGGCGGGTGACGATCCTGCGGCCCAAACCGCCCGCCATTCCCTCCGAGGCCGGGGCCGTATGGTACGCTGCCAACCGGCTGCGCCGCGCCGACCTGCTGCGCCTGCGCGCCATCATGGACAGTTGGCAGGGCGTGCTGGCGCTGGAGGTGGACAGCGCACTGGTTGGCCTGATGGGAGACGCCGACCCTGCCACCTTGCGCTGGCGGGGAATCCACGGCTGCGCGGCCGGCCGGCGTATGTGTACCGTGTGGCCCGCTGGGCGCGTGACCCCCTGCTCGTTCCTGGCCGGCCCTTCGGGATCGGATCCCTCAGGGCAAACCCTCAATCCGCATTCCGCATTCCGCATTCCGCAATCCCAAATCCGCAATCCCAAGAGCGCCGGGGACGTGCGCCAGGTGGATTTCGCCGAGCTATGGGCACGCGGGGAGAACTGGAACGCATTACGCGACCCCACTCGCCAGCCGCAGGGCGGTTGTGCCGGCTGCAAGATCGCTTCCCAGTGTGGGGGCGCGCGCTGCGTGGCCCGCTACGAGTGCGGCGATCTCTTCGCCGGAGACGCCGAATGTCCACATTTCGGGAAGGGAGCGACATGCGCATCTTGAGCATCCACCAGGGCTTTGCCACGGACCACAGCACGGTAGCCTACCGTTACACGGCCCCCGACAAGGCCACCGCCTGGCGCGCCTTCTGGGAGGGGCTGCCGGCCGTCTGTGCTGCCGGGCAGGTGCAGGACCTGGCGCTCTTTTCGCCCGAGCCGCTGCCAGAACTGGACCTGCGGCCCCGGCCGATTCACTATTGCACGGCTGTCGAAGAGGCCGGCGAAGCGCCAGGTGACGGACAACCTTACTTTAGCGAATATGTGACCTCTGACGAGTGGCAGGACCTGGTCGCCAGGCATTGCCGGCGGTTGCTGTACGCGTTCCTGGCGCCGGGGTACGGAACGGATGGCGTCATCTCCCTCTCGCCACGCCACCTGCTGGTCAACGATCACTTTGAGCACGGCACCGACGGATACGCCGCGCTGGAGCGTCTCGACCCACGAAGGCTGGCGTTCTTCCGCGAGTATGCGCGCTACAATAGCAGTATGTGGGAATTGGTCGTGCAGGAGCCCGCACCCGGCACGCATACCGTCGAGCCGGGCGTGGAGAGGCGGCAGAGCCGGCGCTGGCACATCGTCGAGTTCAAGGGGTTGGTTGATGCGGGCGCCGCCTGGCGCGAACTGGCGCCGTGGATGGCTCACATCGTGCGCGTAGAGTGTCGCGGGCTGTTCATCTGGGGGCCGCCGCAGAACGGCGGGCTGGCGTTCAACGCGACGACTGGCCGCTCGCACATCTTTTTCAATTTCGAGAGTGGCACCGACGAGCACGTCATAGACGGCACGTTGCGAGCGATGAGTGAGCAGGGCGGATGCCAGTTCGGCTACCAGCCCAGCAACTTTTGAGCCAGCCCAAGCCTCACTAAACCACTTCGGCCATGCGCTTCTGGATACGCAGCACCAGGAAGGTCAGCCAGGGGGAAGGGCGCTTCTTGTCGGCGAAAGACCAGCCCTTCCAGGCCACGTACATCGAGCCGGCGGTATAACGCCCCTGATCGCCGGCCTGGGCGGCAATCGTGTCCACCATCTCGCGCAAGCGAGGATCGGCACGGGCGAACGGGAAGCGGCTGAGCACGTCCGCCACGTGCAGAACGTCGTACCACACGCAGGGGTACTTGAGTTTGCGAAAGTCCGTGCCGATGCCGAACAGGTAGAACTTGCGCTCCCCGCGCTGCTCCCAATGGTCCAGCAGCATGGCGACGCCGGTCCGCGTCGTAGGGCTATCGAGTCGGACGTACCCGTCCGCGTCTGGCACCAGCGAAAGGGCTTTGAGGGCAAGCACGTTGGCTATGGGACAGGGGTCTGAGCGGCGGCCTGGCCCCCTGAACTTGCCCAGTTCCGGCGCGGCAGTGCAGCGCCAGCCGTTGTCCTGCACCAGCCCGTCCAGGTGCTCCACCGCCCGCTGGACGCGCGCGTCATTTCCCAACCCGAACGCCAGCAGGGCGTACAAGAGGGTCGGCGCGTCGCACAGGACCCAGGCCCACGTATCCTCATCGGTCCCGCCGAAGGCCCTGGGGATGCACAGTAAGGTCTGGAACGCTCCCTCCGGCGACTGGTGGGCCAGGACGGCCTGGACAGCAGCAGACATGCCGGGATCGTCCGCCCGCAACCCGAAATCGGCCAGGGTGCTGAGCCGGTACAGCGGGTGTTTGGCGTCGTTGTGCCGCGTGAGCGCTACACCGGGCCAGGCGGCGGCCTCGGCGACCAGTGCTTGCACCTGGGGGTGGGCCAGCATCTCGGCACGCGCTGCCTGTACCTCGGGGTCGCCCGCAGGCCGGTCGAGCAGGTCTACCAGGGTACGGTAGCGGGTCCAGGGTTCCTCTGACTGTAGAAGCCATTGAAGCAAGGTGTCACTCCTGAAGACCTGACAGGTTGCCCACGGGCGTACGCCGATGGGTGCCGAGATTCCTCGCTTCGCTCGGAATGACAGAGGACCATCGGAGCACCCGTAACCTGTCAGGTCTACGGCCTATGCAGTGATCGGGTGGCGCAGGACGGTCTTCATCTTCTCCGGGCTGGCCCGCCGCGGGTCGCCCAGGTAGATCTCGTGGTGCTTGCCGCACAGCCGGTAGCCGTTCTCCTGGGCGAAGGCGTGCATCCTGGCAATGGTGGCTGACTCCTCCGCGTAGGGGCCGACGTGCATGATCTGCACGCACAGCCCCTCCTGGAAACTCTCGAAGCGCAGCCGGGAGAAGCCTGGTCGCTCCCCCTTCTTTTGCCGAAGTTGCCGCAGCGCGTCTTCGTACATTCCGGGGGTGATGTGGTCCGGCTGCATGATCATGAGCGTCCAGCGCCAACCTTCCGGGTGGGTGATGTCGAACTCACCCTCCTCCACCCACCACAGTCCCTCCAGCGCCATCACGGTATAGTCCAGCGGGTCTTCCTTGCGCAGTTTCGAGGCGAACTTGAGCGTGTAGGAGATGCCGTACAGCGCCTCCAGCGCCTCCTGAAAGGCGGGCGAATCTTCCGGGCCCCGGCCTGGCTCGATCTCCCCGTCCACCATCGCGAACTCGAAGCGGGGGACGTCCACCACCTCCACCTTCTTCGCCGAGGGAGCGTACAGGTGCTTCAGTTGCTTGCGCAGATCCAGTTTGCTCATTCTCACCCTCCAATCCGTGTCTCTACCAGTTCGACCACTCTCCGACCCTGGGCACTATTATACTACACTGCCCGTCTACGGAAACCCACGGCCCACCCCGCTGAAGACCTGACGGGTTTCGGAAAACCCGTCAGGTCTTACGAGCCTCCCAAATGCTTGACTTGCCGATACTCCGATGTATACTGGTGGCATAGTTAGGCGTATCAGATGCACCGACTTGTCCGAGCGTTTATTCTACTGTCCGCCGTCATGGCGGTGGGCTGGCAGCCGGCGCTCACGCACTTGCAGGCGGCTGAGCCGCCAGGCAGCGAGTCCCTGGCGCAGAGCCGCCTGGTGGCCTTGGAGACATTCATGCGCCCTGGCTGAGGGCTGAGCGAGGCCACTGGTCCAGTGGTAGATCAACTCGCCAATGAGTACGCGGCGGCAGGCCAGCCCGTCGTGTTCCTGGAGCAGGATGTGGACGCCCCCCTCGGAAATCGTATAGGCCGTTGGTGGGCCGCGCATGGCCCGGGATCGGTCAGCCTGCCCCTGGTCATGGTGGATAGCGGGCACCAGATCAGCAACGGCTACCTGGGCTCCAGCGCTCACGATACGTACCAGGCCATGGTTGAAGCTGAATTGGCGCGACCACCCCAGGCAGAGATCGAAGCCGAAGGCTGGCGCCTGGGGAATCGCATGCATTTCGACGTCGAACTCACCAATCTCAGCGGAGTGGCCCTCTCGACCAGCAACTCGGCGACGGTCCACGCGCTCGTGTACGAAGAACATACGCCGGTGGACCCCAACGTGGATCACATCACGGGGCGCATCGTCCGCGCCGCAGTCTCGATCGGGGTTTCTCCGGCCCTGGCACATGGGGCGACCAGGACGTTCACGCTGGAGACTGCCGAGTTGAGTAACGTGGTGGATTGGGGCAAGGTTCACACCATCGTGTTGGTGGACTATCGCCCCGCCGGTTCGTCGGGCGCCTACGACATGCTCCAGGCGGTTTCTGCGGATGCCACGCCTGCCTTGACGGTACACAAGCAGGCCCTCCCCGATCCCGTGCAGCCCGGAAAACCCTTGACCTACACCATCCGCGTCGCCAACGTCGGCGGGATGGACCTGCACGCCACCGTCAGGGATACGTTGCCCGCTCACGTCACTCCCACAGGCGTGCTCGCCTGGACGCCGACCATCACCGCGCCGGGCGGTACTTGGGAGCACACGTTCGTCGTCACCGTCGAGATAGGTTATACTGGGGCTTTGGTCAACCAGGTGGAGGTCACCACCGAGGAAGGGGCGACGGGAGTGGGGGTCGCGATCAGCAATGGAAGTAAGGTCTACCTGCCTATGACACTGAGGAACTGAGAAGATCTGACGGGTTCTCTAGAAACCCGTCAGATCGTCGTTTTAGTCAGGCAAGTCGTCAAGCACTTGTTTCATGCTCTTCTTATATTCTCGGAAAGCGGCCCGGCCCTGCTCGGTCAGGTGTATCACGGTATGTGGTTTCTTGCCCTTGAATTCCTTCTCGATCGTCACGTAGCCTGCCTCTTCCAGCCTGGTCAAATGCGTGGACAGGTTTCCCCACGTCAGCCCTGTCAGGCGCATCAGGAAGATGAAATCGGCGCTCTCGACTACGTAGAGGTAGGTCAGCACCATCAACCGGGCGGGAGCGTGGATGACCTGATCAATGTCCGCCAGGGGGTGCAGCGTTACCTGGCCAGGTTGCTGGTCGGTCATCCGATTTCCTTCTCTGAGGTCGGTTCGTACGTGGGGATGGGGTAGTCTCGCAGGAGGCGAAAAAGTAGGGCCAGCCCGGTGAGTATCATGATGCCTGCCGTGGCGCCAAAGGTGATCGGGAAACCGTGATGAGGGGCTTTCATAACCACGTACAACCACTCACCGACGAGCGGTGAAAGACCGGTCAGCGCACCGTAGATGTACAAGCGAGTGAAATTCAGAAAGTACGCTGCGACACTGAACCCAACCAGGATGATGAGGCCGAAACCTATTGGGTACGTCCAGCCCGGCACAGCACCAAAGGTCAACGCTGCGAGGATGCCCAGGATGAACGCAACGAGGTTCAGTACGAGCATCACCACGTTGAATCGGATCAATCTGGTCTTGCGCGACGCGCCGAATTTCACCACGCCGACGCGGGGCCTGACCACATACTTCCTGACCAACCAGGTGGCAAGAAAGGCTAGCGCCCAGAAGGGAAGGAACACCGCCGAGCTCCAAAAGTCTCCCAGACGACGGCTGAGCAAAGGAGCGATGGCGAATTGCAGGATGACGCAACCGATAAAGATGTCCCACAAGCCATCCTGGAAAGCGGTCCTGAAGGCCTTTCGTTCTGCCTCTTTCAAACTGACATGCGTTGACATAGCAAACCTCCGTACTGTTAATTGAAGTGTATCTGGAAAGTACTTTGTTTTTCAAAGTACTTTGATTATATCACAAGGTTGGGAGAATGTCAAGAGCGTTACCGGTATTGGTATCGGGTGAAGGCGTGAGGCCCTTCAAACAGCCACAGAGAGTGGTGGAGGCGCAAGATGAAGCCCAGGATTGATGGAACAAAGTTTGGCTCGATCACCGTCGAGGGGGAGACCCACCACGAGGACATCCTCATCCGGCTCGACGGCCAGGTGAAGAAGCGCAAGAAAAAACTGTCCAAGGCGGTGTATGGCACTTCGCACGTCGTCTCGTTGGCGGAAGCCGAGCACATCTACGAAGAAGGGGCACAACCGGACGTACCCGTCCGCTCGGACGTACCCGTCCGCATCATCTTCGGCACGGGACAGAGCGGGTTGCTGGGGCTATCGGACGAGGCGGCTGCGTATTTCCAGCAGAAAGGATGCCAGGTGGAACTGCTGCCCACCGGGGAGGCGGTCCGGGCGTGGAACGAAGCCGAGGGCGCGGTAGTTGGCGTGTTTCACGTCACGTGCTGACCGCGAAAGCCTGACGGAACCTGCCCTGAGCCTGTCGAACGGGTTGTCTGGATGGTCTCATCCACGATGGCCCCTCGGACGTAAGGGACGTACTCACTCCGCATTCCGCATTCCGCATTCCTTCGCGTCCGCGCCAGCAGGATCGGCAGGCGCTCTAGCCGGACATGACCAGGCCGCCGTCCACTGGCAACACCACGCCGGTGATGAAAGCGGCCTCGTCGGAGGCCAGGAAGGCCACGGCGTAGGCAATCTCCTCGGCGCGGCCGGCTCGCTTGAGCGGCGTCAGATCAATGGCCTTCTGGAGCATTTCCTCCGACAGGTCTGCCGTCAGGTCGGTGTGGACCAAGCCCGGGGCGATCGCGTTGACGGTGATCCCCCGTGACCCCAGTTCTTTCGCCAGGCTCTTGGTGAAGCCGATGACACCGGCCTTGGCAGCGGCATAGTTGGTCTGACCGCCCTGGCCGGCGAGGCCGACCACGGAGGAGACGTTGACGATGCGGCCATACCGCTGGCGGACCATTGTCCGCGCGGCAGCCTTGCAAGTGTTGAACAGGCTCTTCAGGTCTACCCGGACGACCGTATCCCAGTCTTCTTCTTTCATCAGCAGGATGACCTGGTCGCGGGTGACCCCCGCGTTGTTGACCAGGATGTCCAGCCGGGTGTAAGCCTCCACCGCGGTCTGGATGAGAGCCTTGGCCTGGGTGAAGTCGGAGACGTCGGCCTGGGCCGCCATGGCCTGACCCCCTTCCGCCTCGATAGCAGCGACGACCCCGGCCGCGGCCTCCGCGCTGCGGTTGTAGTTGATCACCACCCGCGCTCCCCGGCGGGCCAGTTCCAGGGCAATGGCCCGGCCGATGCCACGGGATGCGCCCGTCACGACGGCGACCTTGTCTTCTAGTGGCTTGTCCATCGCTCCCCCTTCGGGTTGTACGTCTCACGTCATGGTACGGGCCAGGGCCTGGGTAGCGGTGAGTCCCTCCACCGCTCTGTCTATGCAGCGCAGCAGGCCGGTGAGCACCTCCCCAGGACCGGCCTCGACGAAGCGGGTGCCCCCCTGGCGGATGATCCATTGAACCGAACTGGTCCAGTGGACGGGGGAGGTGAGTTGCCGGCCCAAGACCTCCCGGACTTGGTCGGGCTCCGTCAACGCCTCGGCCGTTGCGTTAGGCACGAAGGGGACTTTCGGCGGCCGGATGGCGACTTTTTCCAGGACCCGCCGGAAACTGGCGGCGATCTCGGCCATCAAGGGAGAGTGACCAGCGATGCTGACCGCCAGGCGAACCACTCGCCGGGCCCCTGCCGCCTTCGCAGCCTCCATTCCCATCTGCAGCGCCTGCTCGTCGCCAGAGATGACCACCTGCCCCGGGCAGTTATCGTTGGCTACCCCCACGTAGCCACCGGTGGCCTCGCGGATGGGGCTGCAAATCTCCTCGACCTCGCTCGCCTCCAGCCCGATCACAGCTGCCATGCCACCCGGGTGGTGTTCCCCGGCCCTCTTCATCAATAGCCCGCGCTCCCGCACCAGAAGCAGTGCGTCCTCAAAGGTTAGCGCGCCGGCGGCGACCAGGGCGCTGAACTCCCCCAGGCTGTGCCCGGCCGCGAAGGCGGGCTGCCAGGAGCGCTCCTCCAGTGCCCGCAGCGCTGCAATGCTCGTGGTCAGGATCGCCGGTTGGGTGTAGGCGGTATCGTCCAGTACTTCCGCCGGTCCTTCAAAGCACAGACGGGAGAGGGAAAATCCCAGCGTTTGGTCCGCCCGGGCGAAGACCTCTGCTGCGGCCGGCGAAAGCGCGCACAGCTCCTTTCCCATCCCCACGTGCTGAGACCCTTGCCCCGGAAACTGAAGTGCTACGAATTGCTGACCCATGCTCTCCTCCGGTAAACTGTTAGCCAGCGACAAATTCCCCACCATCAACACCGATCACGGTGCCACTAATCCAGGTGATAGACGGGTCGGCCAGGCCCACCAGCACCGCTGCCACGTCCTGGGGGGTGGTGAGTCGCCCCCCGGGGCTGCACTGAAGCGCCTCCTGGACCCAGCGTTCGTGGCCAGGGATAGCCCGCAGGGCCGGCGTGTCGGTGACGCCGGGCCGCAGGCAGTTGACCACAATGCCCAACGGCCCCAATTCCAGCGCCAACTGCCGCACGTGGCTCTCCAGCGCTGCCTTGGCCGCCGATACCGCCCCATAGTGCACCATCACGCGCTCTGCCCCGCCGCTGGAGAGGGCATAGACCCGGCTGCCGCGCACCAGCAACCGCCGCCGCACCAGGTCCTGCACCCAGTAGACCAGGCTGTGGGCCATCACCCGCAGTGTCATGTCCATCTGGGCCTCGCCAATGGCACCCTCCGGCTCGTCAGCGATGAAGGGGAGGAGCGATCCAAAGGCCAGGGAATGGAGCATAAAGTGAATCGCCCCACCCCCCTCCTCCGCCAGCACTTCCTGGACGCGGTCCAGCGTCCGGGCACGCCTATGCGCGTCGGCGGCGTTGGCGTTGAACAAGACCGCCCGTCGTCCGGCCGCTTCCACGTCTGCCTGCACCTGCCGGGCCCGCTCCAGGGTCGCCCGCGTGTCCAGGTGCACGCCGACGATATGCATCCCGGCCTGGGCCAGGGCCCGCGCCGTCGCCGCGCCAAAGCCGCTGGAGGCTCCCAGGATCAGCGCCCAGCGGTCCCTCAGATTCTCTTTGCCCACGGTCCTATCTCCTTTTCAGTCTGGAAGATTGGCTGCCTATAATAACACCGTTCCTCCCTGTCAGTGACGCAAGATATTGATTGGCCAGTCTCCAGAAGAGAGGCCGAGCAAGCGGCTGCAGACCCGCAACTTTCAGGGGGTGGCGGTGTTTACTTATCTATAAGAGCGGATACGGATGTACTCATCCGCTACATCCGTTCCGAGGGGGAGGATAGTGATGAAAAGACACGTGGTTGTCACCGGTCTGGGCGCTGTCACACCATTGGGGAACGACGTGGCCACGCTGTGGGAGGGTCTGCTGGCGGGCCGCAGTGGCGTTGGTCCCATCACCCTGTTCGATCCGTCCGCTCTGGAGGTGCGGATTGCCGCCGAAGTCAAGGCTTTTGACCCGGTGGCCCTCTTCGGACCCCGGGTGGCTCGCCGAAACGACCGCTTTACTCTCTTCGCCCTGGAGGCTGCCCGGCAGGCCTTGGCGGACGCCGGGCTGCAGGTCGAGGGAGAAGATAGACGCGAGGTCGGCGTGCTCATCGGCACCGCCATCGGCGGTATCAACACTCTGCTGGAGAACTATGACGTCCTTCGCACGTCCGGCCCCCGCCGCGTGAGTCCTTTTATGGCGCCGATGATGATGCCCAATGCTGCCTCCGCTGCTGTGGCCATCACCTACGGCCTGCGAGGCCTCAATCTCTGTGTAGCCTCCGCATGTGCCACGGGCTCTCACGCCATCGGGGAAGCGGCGGAGGTGATCCAGCGAGGGCGCGCGGAGGTGATGATCTGCGGCGGAAGCGATGCGGTCATCCACCCTCTCTCGCTCGCTGGCTTCACGAACATGGGGGCGGTCTCCACCCGTAACGACGAGCCCGAGCGGGCCAGCCGCCCGTTTGACGCCGAGCGGGACGGCTTTGTGATGGGGGAGGGAGCCGGGGTGCTGGTGCTGGAGAGCCTGGAGCACGCCCGGCAGCGCGGGGCCCGTATCTACTGTGAACTGGTCGGCTATGGGGCCACTGCCGATGCCTTTCACATTACCGCGCCGGAGGAGGCGGGGCAGGGAGCGGCGGAGGCGATGGAACAGGCGCTCCACGATGCGGGCCTGGCCCCCCAGGACGTGGACTACATCAACGCCCACGGCACCGGCACCCCCCTCAACGATCGCATTGAGACCCAGGCCATCCGCGCTGTCTTCGGCCTCCACGCCGACCGGTTGGTGGTCAGCTCCACCAAGTCCATGCTGGGTCACTTGATGGGGGCAGCGGGGGCGGTCGAGGCCATTGCGTGCATCAAGAGCCTGGAGACCGGCTGGGTCCATCCAACCCTCAACTACGAGCATCCCGACCCGCAGTGCGACCTGGACTACGTGCCCAACCAGGCACGACGGCTGGAGCCCCGGGTGGCCCTGTCCAATTCCTTCGGCTTCGGCGGTCACAACGGGTGCCTGATCTTCCGCCGCTGGGGCGAGACCACGTGAAGACCCACGCCCACGTCGTCGGCTGGGGCAAGTACGTCCCGGGGCGGGTGCTGACGAATGACGATCTCTCGCGCATGGTGGACACCTCTGACGAGTGGATCCGCACTCGGACCGGCATTCGCGAGCGTCACGTCGCCGAGGATGGCGAGACGACGGCAAGCACGGCGATCCAGGCCGCTCGCCAGGCCCTGGAGGTGGCAGGGCTCCGCCCGGCCCAACTTGACCTGATCGTCGTCGCCACCGTCACACCCGATTACCTCTTCCCCGCGGCCGCCTGCCTGGTTCAGGACGCGCTGGGAGCCACCCGCGCTGCCGCCTTCGACCTCTCGGCGGGCTGCTCCGGCTTCATCTACGGCCTCAGTATCGCCGCGCACCTGGTGTGCGCCGGAGTCTACCGGACGGTGCTGGTGATCGGCGCGGAGACCCTGTCCCGCATCACCGACTGGACCGACCGGGATACCTGTGTCTTGTTCGGCGACGGGGCCGGGGCGGTGGTCCTGCAGGCGGGCGAGGACGAGGGCGGGGTGCTCGCCACGGTCCTGGGCGCCGATGGCTCTGGAGGGGATCTCTTACGGCTGCCTGCCGGGGGGAGCCGGAACCCAGCCTCGCATCAAACCGTGGCGGAGGGGTTGCACTTTATCCAGATGAAGGGACGAGAGGTCTTCCGCTTCGCTGTGCGGACCATGCCCGCTGCCACGCAGCAGGTTCTGGAGATGGCCGGGCTCTCGTTGGCCGATTTGAACTTGTTGATCCCCCACCAGGCCAATCAGCGTATCATCGAGGCGGCGGCTCGGGCGCTGGACCTGTCCCCGGAGGTGGTCTACAGCAACGTGGAGCGGTACGGCAACACCTCCGCCGCCTCCATCCCCATCGCCCTGAGCGAGGCAGCGGAGGAGGGCCGCATCCAGCCGGGCGACCTGGTGGTCTGCGTAGGATTCGGCGCAGGGCTGACGTGGGGTGCAGCGGCCATCCGCTGGACTCGCCCACAGCCGGCGCCAGCACCGCGCTGGCGGCGGTTCTTGCGCGGTCTGCGCTACAACCTGGCGGCGTTCCGTTCCTGGCTGCTGCGGCTATGGCGACGGCTGACCGTCCTCTGGACGCGGGATGACGGGTCGGGCGTACCCGTCCGCGATGATGGCCGGAGGGGAGAAGGACGACCGTGACGGCGCTGAACCGTCTGGAGGAGATGGAAGCCCAGGCCCGCCAGGGGGGTGGTCCTGAACGGGTCGAGCGGCAACACGCCCAGGGCAAGATGTCCGCGCGGGAGCGACTCGATGTGCTACTCGACCCTGGCTCCTTCTTTGAACTGGACACCTTCGTCACCCATCGGACGACCGAGTTTGGCCTGGACCGACAGAGACCCCTGGGAGATGGGGTGGTCACCGGCTGGGGGCAGATAGACGGGCGGCTCGTCTACGTCTTCGCCCAGGACTTTACCGTGCTGGGTGGATCGGTGGGAGAGGCCCACGGGCGCAAGATCTGCAAGGTGCTCGACCTGGCGCTAGAGAACGGAGCGCCGGTGATTGGGCTCAACGACTCTGGGGGGGCACGCATCCAGGAGGGGGTGGACGCGCTGGCGGCGTATGGTGAGATCTTTTACCGCAACACCCTGGCCTCCGGCGTGATCCCCCAGATCTCGGTCATCATGGGGCCCTGCGCTGGCGGGGCGGTCTACTCGCCAGCTCTCACCGATTTTACGGTGATGGTTGAGGGGACTGCGCGAATGTTCATCACCGGCCCAGACGTAGTCCGCGTCGTGACCCACGAGGAGGTAACCCCCGAGGAACTGGGCGGGGCAGAGGTCCACCATCGCCGTAGCGGTGTGGCCCACTTTATTGCCAGGGACGACACCGAGGCGCTGACCCTGGTGCGGCGATTGCTCTCCTACCTGCCTGCCAACAACGCCGAGGATCCACCCTACCTGCCGCCCACCGACCCGCCGGACCGGGCTGACGAGGCGTTGGATCGCCTGATACCGGACGACCCGACCCAGGGGTATGATATGCGGGAGGTGATTCGCTCCATAGTGGACGATGGGGAGTTCCTGGAGGTGCAGACAGGTTTCGCGCCCAACCTGATGGTGGGCTTTGCGCGGCTAGGGGGATACGCGATGGGCCTGGTGACCCAGCAGCCGGCCGTGCTGGCGGGCGTGCTGGACATAGACGCGGCGGACAAAGGGGCCAGATTCATCCGCTTCTGCGACTGCTTCAACGTTCCCCTGGTCACCTTCGCCGACACGCCCGGCTTCCTGCCCGGGGTGGCGCAGGAGCACAACGGCGTCATCCGCCACGGGGCGAAGATGATCTACGCCTATGCCGAGGCCACGGTACCCAAGCTCTCCATCATCACGCGTAAGGCTTACGGCGGGGCCTACATCGTGATGAGTTCCAAGCACCTGCGGGGAGACGTGTGCCTGACGTGGCCCGCCGCCGAGATCGCTGTGATGGGACCGGAGGGAGCAGCGAACGTCATCTTCCGCCATGAGCTGGCTCAGGCGGAGGATCCGGAGGCAACACAGGAGCGCTTGGTGCAGGAGTACCGGGAGCGGTTCGCCAACCCCTACATCGCCGCCGCGCGAGGGTACCTGGATGGTGTGATCCGTCCCTCTCAGACCCGCCCCTGTCTGATCCGTGCCCTCCAGATGCTGCGGCATAAGCGGGTGAGGCGGCCACCACGCAAACACGGCAACATGCCGCTGTGAACGACCGATGATCAGGAAAGTCTTGGTAGCTAACCGGGGGGAGATCGCGGTTCGGGTGCTGCGCACCTGCCGGGAACTGGGACTGAAGACGGTGGCGGTATTCTCTGAGGCGGACCGGGAGGCTCCTCACGTCCGCTACGCCGACGAAGCCTATTGCGTCGGTCCGCCACCGGCCCAGGAGAGTTACCTGCGGGGGGAGCGCATCATTCAAGTGGCGCTGGAGGCTGGGGCGCAGGCTGTCCACCCAGGCTATGGCTTTTTGGCCGAATCGCCGGGCTTCGCCCGGGCCTGTGCCGAGGCAGGGTTGATCTTTGTCGGACCACGTCCGGAGACGCTGGAACTGGTGGGAAACAAACCTGCTGCCCGCCGTCTGGCGCGGCGGATCCACCTTCCCCTGCTCCCAGGTACCGACCGCGCTCTGGACGACGAGGGGCTCCTGGCTGCCGCTGGGCGGATCGGCTACCCGCTGTTGCTCAAAGCCGCGGAGGGTGGCGGGGGGATGGGCATCCGCGCGGCCCGTTCCCGGGCAGAACTGGAGGCCGCCATCCCCCTGGCCCGGCGAGAGGCCCGGGCCGCCTTCGGCGACGAGACACTCTACCTGGAGCAGTTGGTTGAGAGAGCCCGCCACATCGAAGTCCAACTACTGGCCGATAGCCACGGCCACATCATCCATCTGGGGGAGCGAGAGTGCTCCATCCAGCGGCGGCACCAGAAATTGATCGAGGAGGCCCCCTCGCCGGCCCTGGACTCCGTGCGGCGGCGGCACATCTGCCGGGCGGCTGTGCGGGTCGCCCAACGCGTGGGGTATGTGGGGGCCGGGACGGTCGAGTTCCTGCTCGACCAGGAGGGGAGCTTTTACTTCCTGGAGGTCAACCCGCGCCTGCAGGTGGAGCACACCGTTACCGAGGCGGTCACCGGGCTGGACATCGTCAAGGAGCAACTGCGTATCGCAGCGGGGCGGGAACTGCGGTACGCTCAGAAGGACGTCCGGCCGCGGGGGTGGGCACTGGAGTGCCGCATCCTGGCGGAGGATCCCTTCCAGGGTTTCACCCCCTGCGTGGGCCGCATCTCCCGCCTGCGCGAGCCGGGCGGCCCAGGTATCCGAGTGGATAGTGGAATCTGCGAGGGGATGGCGATCACGCCCTATTACGACTCTCTACTGGCGAAATTAGTGGCCTGGGGGGAGACACGGGGAGTGGCGATCGTACGTATGCGGCGGGCGCTGGAGGAATATCAGATCCTTGGCGTTACCACCAATCTGGGCCTGCACCGGGCGCTCCTGGATAGCCACCGTTTCTTCGGCGGGCAGTTCCACACCCGGTTTCTGGAAGAGCAGTTCGTGCCGCCAGAGCCGGATGAGGAGGACTACCTGGCAGCGGCGCTGACGGCGGCCCTGCTCGACTGGCGTGGGCGAGCAGGGAGCCGCGCTGGGGCAGAGGGAACCACCAGCCGGTGGAAGATGTTGGGCCGGTGGGAACTGCAGGGGGGGGGCGAGCGGTGAGATACCGGGTCGCCATCGAGGGACGCACCTTCGAGATTGAGGTCGCACCGGGCGGGCGGGTATGGGTGAACAGACGGCCACTCAGTGTAGACCTGGGGCGTATAGGTGGGTTGCCTCTCTATTCACTACTAGTGAACCACCGCTCCTACGAGACACACGTGGAGGTGGAGGGCGGGGAATATCGGTTGCTGATGGCGGGGCGGCTTTATCGGGTATGTTTCTGGGAAGAGCAGCGTCCCTCCACCGGGATGGTTCACTGCCACCAGAGGCATGGGCCAGTGGGAGTTTCTGCCCCCCTGCCGGGACTGCTGGTGGAGGTACGAGTGGCAGAGGGGCAGCGAGTGGGGGAGGGGGAAGTGGTAGCGGTGCTGGAGTCTATGAAGATGTATCTGGAACTCCGTGCGCCCCGTTCTGGGGTGGTGTGCGCCCTCCGCGCTGCCGCCGGCCAAGAGGTGGCACAGGGAGACGTGCTGGCGGTCATCGAAGGCTCTCACGACGAGAGAGGGCGAGTAGTGGGCAGGTACGGGCTTCCTGACCTGTTCAACCCGGAGGACACATCGCCGGCACCCGAGAAAAGCCGAGCTGTAGAGCTCTCCTGAGCCCGATTTCAGCATCTGGAGGAGGGACAAGCATGACAGAGGCGAAGCAAGCACGCGGACAGTACTTTGAGGAACTGGTTGTCGGCGACGTGGTCGAAAGCCCCGGCCGGACCATCACCGAGGCGGACGTCGTGTTTTTTGCCGGTCTCTCCGGCGACTACAACCCCCTCCATACCGACGCCGAGTATGCCCGGACGACGATCTTCGGTGAGCGGGTTGCCCACGGCCTGCTGGGATTGTCAGTCGCCAGCGGACTGGCCTGGCGAACTGGTTTCCTGGAAGGGACGGCGGAGGCCCTCATCGGCGTAGACTGGAAGTTTCGCGGCCCCATCCTCATCGGCGACACGATCCGGCTGCGGGCGCAGGTGAGCCAGAAGAAGGAGATGCAGCGCCTGGGCGGCGGCATTGTCACCTTGTCCACGACTCTCCTCAACCAGCGGGATGAGGTGGTGCAGAAGGGGACCTGGACCGTGCTGATCCGCTCTCAACCCGCGGAGAAGGAAGCGTAAGCGACCATCTTCACCCGACAACAGGTACTATAATACGAAGGGAGGGAGGAGCAAGATGATGACCCAGGGCATGTTCCAACTTCCCGAGATGCTGTGGCCCGTCGAGTGGGCCAAGGAGCAGGGGCTGTACTTTTATCTGGAGCCTGTCCAAGAGCTGCGCAATGGGCGGGTGGTGGTCGAGGGGCGGGGAGAGATGATCATGCTCAGCTCCTACTCCTACCTTGGCCTGCTGGGCCATCCACAAATCGAGGCGGCGGCTAAGGAAGCGATCGACCGCTTCAGCACGGGTACCCATGGGGTGCGCCTGCTCGCTGGCACGCTGACCCTGCACAATGAACTGGAACAGCGGATCGCCCGCTTCAAGGACGCTGAGGCGGCTATCGTCTATTCGAGTGGCTACGTCACCAACCTCTCGACGATCTCCACCTTGGTCCGTCGTGGTGACCTGGTGATCTGCGACAAACTCAACCATGCCAGCATCGTGGATGGGTGTCTGCTGTCTGGCGCCAAGTTCCTGCGCTTCCGTCACAACGACATGGAGCACCTGGAGCGCCGCCTGGCTCAGGCCGATCCGCGGGCCAACAAGCTGGTGGTAGTTGATGCCGTGTTCAGCATGGACGGTGACATCATCAACCTGCCCGAGGTGAGCCGGCTATGTCGGCAATATGGGGCGTTGCTAATGGTGGACGAGGCCCATTCCCTCGGCGTGCTTGGCCAGGCCGGGCATGGGATCGAGGAACACTTCGGCCTGCCATCTGAAGCGGTGGACGTGAAAATGGGCACGCTGAGCAAGACGATTCCCAGCGTGGGGGGCTATGTAGCCAGCAGCGCCAGGCTGATCGAGCTACTCAAGCATCAGGCGCGGGGTTTCATTTTCTCGGCGGCCCTGCCACCTGCGCAGACCGGGGCGGCGTTGGCTGCCTTCGACGTGATTGAAAGGGAGCCAGAGCGGATTGCGTCGTTACAGCACAACATGGCCCATTTCAGAAACCGCCTGCGTGAACTCGGCTTCGACACGTTGAACACCGAGTCAGCAATTGTGCCGATCATCTGCGGTGAGGACAAGAAGGCCTGGACCATGGCCAGGCTGTGCCAGGATGAAGGACTGTTTGTTCACGGGATCCCGTGGCCCGTTGTCCCCCAAGGCACAGCGCGGCTGCGGTGCATCGTCACGGCTGCCCATACACTTGAGGACGTCGAATTCTCCCTCGAAGTGATCGAGCGAGCCGGTCGGTCAACGGGCGTGATCTAGTGCACTGGAGAACAGTGGGTGACAAGGAGAAGGATGAGCAGATACAAGGTCATCGCCAATCCGTCTGCCGGCGGGGGAGCCGGAGAGCGTGCCATTCCCCAGATCGAGCGGCTGCTGACCAGACACGGCCTCGACTTTGACGTCGTGCGCACCCAACGACCCTGGCACGCTGCGGAACTGGCCAGGGAGGCCGTCATTGCAGGGTGTGACGTCGTCGTCGCAGCGGGCGGCGACGGCACCGCCAACGAGGTGATCAACGGCCTGATGGAGGCCAGGCAGGCAGGTCACCACTCATCTGTGTTGGGTGTGTTGGGTGTTGGTCGCGGTAATGACTTCGCCCACGGCGTAGGCATCCCCCACGACCTGGAACTTGCCTGCCGGGTGCTGGTTGAGGGCCACCGGCGGATGATTGACGTCGGGCGGGTCGCTGGTGGCCTCTTTCCCCAGGGACGCTATTTCGGCAACTGCGTCGGTGTGGGGTTCGATGCCATCAGCACCATCGAAGTTGCCAAATTACCCCGGCTGGGTGGGTTTCTGAGTTTCTTTATCGCTGTGCTCAAAACCATCTTTCTGTATTACAAGGCCCCGCTCACCACCGTCGAGTACGACGGCCGGACGCTCACCCAGCCTTCGTTGATGATCTCGATCATGAATGGGCGACGGTTGGGCGGTGCTTTTTGGATGGCACCGGATGCCGAACCCGACGACGGCCTGTTCAATCTGTGTATCGCTCACGAGGTAAGCCGCGCTCGCATATTCAGCCTCATTCCACATTTCCTCAAGGGCACACAGGCCACCCAGGAGCCGATCACGACCGGACAGGCAGCGCACGTATCCATTACAGCCGTTAAAGGCGTGCTGCCCGCCCAAACGGACGGAGAGATCCTGTGCATTGATGGGCAGCACCTGGAGATAGAGTTGCTACCGCGCCAGATTGAGGTGCTCCACCAACCTCCCAGGGACGTTCAATGACGATCACCCAGCGGTTCATAGTTGCAACTCTCAAAGGTCTGACGAGCCTTCTTTGCCGCATAGACGACGCGCAATTGGCCCAGGTACCAGGTCAAGGGCCATTGATCATCGTCACCAATCACGTCAATATCCTAGAAATCCCCATTATCTATACCCGCCTGCAGCCGCGTCCGGTGACCGGTTTCGTGTCAGCCCATCGTTGGGATAGCCGTTGGTCGCGCTGGTTGTTAGACGCGTGTGAGATCATCCCACTGCGCAGAGGTGAAGCCGATGTGGCCGCTGTACGCAGGGGGTTGGAGATGCTGAAAGCGGGTCACATTGTGATCATTTCCCCCGAGGGAACCCGCAGCGAGCATGGCCGCTTACAGAAGGCCCACCCAGGTGTGGTGCTCCTGGCATTGCACAGCGGCGCGCCCCTGTTGCCCGTCGTCTACTACGGTAGCGAGCAGTACAAGGACAATCTGCGCCAGTTGCGGCGCACTGATTTCCACATCGCCGTCGGCAAGCCGTTCTACCTGAATGCTGGCGGGGTCAAAGTGACCCGCCAGGTGCGTCGCCACATGATTGATGAGATCATGTACCAGATGTCCGCGCTGCTCCCCCCGGCTTACAGGGGTATTTACTCCGATCTGAATGCAGCCACCGAGATGTACCTGACTTTCCAGCAGCGGCGGTGACCTGCCGATCCTGCTGGCATGGGACTTGACACCATGCGGGTTTGAGCCTATCATTGCGGATGGGTACATCCGTGCGGATGAGTACATCCGTGCGGACGGGTATACCGATTCCGCATTCCACATTCCGCATTCCGCATTTCTGCCGTGGGAGGTCCCACATGCCAGCCAGACGGAGGAAACCGCCCAACATTGTGCTTTTCGGGATCGAATCGTTGCGCGCCGACCACCTCAGTTGCTACGGCTACGGCCGCCTGACGACGCCCCACATAGACCGCTTTGCCCAGGGCGGGACGCTCTTCGAGCGCTACTATAGCCCCCACATCCCCACCACCAGCGGCTACGCCAACATGCTCACCGGCATGGACGTCTTTAGCACCCAGGTCGTGGCCCTGCGCCACCAGGGGCCGCTACGCCCGGAGGTCAGGACGCTCCCCGAGATGCTCAGGGATGCCGGGTACACCAGCACCTGCATCGGCTTTAGCGGCAACCCATCGTCGCGGGGCTTTGACATGTACCTGGACTATGCGGGCTGGGGGAGTTGGAACGAAGGGCGCAGCCCCAAGGCCCAGAACCTCAACCGGGTCGCCATCCCCGAACTGGAGCGACTCGTCAAGCAGGGTCAGCCCTTCCTGCTCTTCATGCGCCACATGGACCCGCACTCGCCGTACCTGGCGCCGGAACCGTACGAGCGCATGTTCTACCACGGCCACGAGTGCAACCCCCGGAACAAGTCCATGGAGCAGGTATTCGCGTTCAAGCCCTTCCGCGACTATTTCGCCACCTGGATGCCGCCCGGCATCACCGACAAGGAGTACGTGATCGCCCAGTACGACGGCGAGTTAGCCTACTTGGACGCCTGCATGCAGACCATCTTCACCGCCCTGGAAGCGCACGGCCTCCTCGACCGGACCATCGTCGTCGTCACGGCGGACCACGGGGAGACGCTCTACGATCACGACTGTTACTTCGACCACCACGGCCTCTACGAGCCGACGCTGCACGTGCCGCTGATCATCCGCTATCCGGCCCGGGTGCCCGCCGGACGGCGCGTGGGCGGCTACTGCCAGCAATACGACCTGACCCCCACCATCCTGGAGTTGGCCGGGATCGAGCCGCAGTTGCTCGCAGCCCCGTCCCGGGGCGTCCAGTCGCTCGCAGCCCCGTCCCGGGGCGTGCAGGGCATTCCCTTCGACGGCCAGAGTCTCATGCCCATGGTGCGAGGGGAGGTGGGGTCGCACCGCAGCGAGTTCTACGTCACCGAGTGCACCTGGATGCGCAAGCACGGCTGGCGCACGCCCCAATGGAAACTGATCGAGGCGCTGGAACCGGACTTTCACTTCAAGCCGCCGGTGGAACTCTATAACCTGGTGGAGGACCCCGCCGAGTACCGCAACCTGGCCGAAAGCGAGCCCGAGGTGGTGGCCCTCCTGAAGGGGCGTATGGAGCAGTGGATTGCCAGGCGCGAACGGGAGACGGGCTTGCCCGACCCCATCCACACGCAGGGAGCCTGGTACGAAGGCCAGGGGCCCTTCACGACCTCGCAGGAGGCCTACGATACGCTGCACATCGGCGACCCCACGCAGGCAGCCAGGCTACAGGCGGGGGAGGAAAAGTAAGTTGCCCTCCCGCAGGTTCGGACGGCTATGAGGTGTCAATCGTAACCTGCGGGAGGGTAGGCTGCGTAAGGAGTAACCCAAGATGACTCTCAAATCGGACAGGGATGTACTCATCCCCGATGTACTCATCCCCGATGTACTCATCCCCGATGTACTCATCCCCGATGTACTCATCCCCCCCGTCCGCGTTGGCATCGTCGGCATGCGCGGCATCGGCAACACGCATGCCCAGGCCTATACCCAGGACCCCCTGGCCAGGCTGGTCGCCGTGTGCGACGTGGTCAAAGAGAGGGCCGACAGCGCTGCGCACAAGGTTCGCGTCAAGGCCTACTATAGCCTGAAGGACCTGTTGCGCGAGGAGCCGGACCTCGACGTCGTGGACGTGACCACCGGCGGGTTCGAAAACGGCAGTTGGCACTACGAGCCGGCGATGGAAGCGCTGGAGGCCGGCAAGCACGTCCTCGTCGAAAAGCCCCTCTCCAACGACGTCACCGAAGCCCGCCAGATGGTGGCCCGGGCGGCCGAGAAGGACCTCTACCTGGGCTGCAACCTCAACCACTACTTTACACCTCCCGCCGAGCGGGCCAAAAAGTACCTGGACGATGGCGAGATCGGCGAACTGGTCTACTGCCTACACAAGATGGGCTTTAGCGGCGGGGAGCCGCCAAACTATGAGCCCCCCGGTTCGTCCAGGGTGAAGGGCTGGCCCTACTTTCATCTCAAGGCCTTCCTGTCTCACCCCTTCTCCGTGATGCGCTACTTTTGCGGCGACGTCACCCACGTGCAGGCCTTTGTAGACCGGCCGGGCTACCGCAGGCGGGTGAGCGACGTGATGCTCTCGATCGCCAGCATCCACCTGCGCTTTGCCAACGGCTGCGTGGGCTACCTGCTCAGCCAGCGCGGGGATGCCCCCTACGGCCTGGGCGGCTGGTGGAGCCTCGAGGTGGCCGGGACGCGCGGCACCTTCTGCATCGAGAACTGCATCGAGAAATTGACCTACTGGCCGGCGGCCAAGCCGGACGAGCCGGTAGTCACCAGCACCGGCATCACCGACTTTGGGCAGACCTTCCCGCTGCGCATCCACGCCTTCCTGGAGGACGTCAGCAACGGAGTGCCGAAGGAACAGTTGCGGGCCTCGGGCCGGGATGCCCTGGCGGCGCTGGAGTACACGTGGGCGGTGATGGAGTCGTACGAGCAGGGCGGCGCGCTCGTGCGGCCGCACCCGCTGCCTCCCCTCCACGGGGACCCCCGGACACTGCTGGACTGATCCACGATGTCGCAGTTGCTCGCAGCCCCGTCTCGGGGCGCGCAGTCGCTCGCAGCCCCGTCTCGGGGCGCGCAGTCGCTCGCAGCCCCGTCCCGGGGCGCGCAGTCGCTCGCAGCCCCGTCCCGGGGCGTCTGGACCACCATCATCGGGCGCGGCCATTCGGGCACGCGCGCCATGTCGCACACGCTATCGGCCAGCGGAGTCTTCATGGGTGCTCCGCTCAACGACTCCGGCGACCTCCTGCCGCCCGAGGCCATGTACCAGGCGTGCCGGGTCTTTGCCCGCTTCGTCCAGTGGCGTGGGGGGCTGGAATGGGATTGGGACGAGGTACAGCGGATGGAGGTCCCGGCCGAGTTCAAGGACCTGCTCCATACTTACCTCAAGTCGGTGCTCGAGAGCACAGCCGAGCACAAGGGCTGGAAGATCCCCGAAACCACCCTGGTCTTCCCCTGGATCGCCCGCCTGTTCCCGGAGATCAAGTACATCTTTTGGATCCGCAACCCGCGCGACTGCATCCTGGGGGCCCACCTGACCGACGATCTGAACGACTTTGGGATCCTCTACCCACCCACCGAGGACGCAGCGGATGAGGCGGATGAGTACATCCGTCGCATCCGGTTGCGCCGGGCCATCTCCTGGAAGTACCAGTACGACCTGATCCAGGCGATCCCCAAGCCGGAGCATTGGATCGAGGTGCGCTTCGAGGACTTCGTCCTGCGCCAGGAGGAAACGCTGGCGCGGCTGGAGGACTTTGTGGGCATCCCGCTGGCCAGGATCCCAGTCCAACCCGAAACCGTGGACCGCTGGAGGCTCGACCAGGAGGTCAACTATTACGATTTCTTCGCGCCGGCCATGGTGCAATATGGTTACGAGATCCCCGCAGGATAAGCATGGATTTGGGGCAAGCTGCCAGCATTCTCCCCTCTCTCTCAGGGAGGGGTTGGGGGAGGGTGGATGCTCGCGCGTAGCAAGACCCCACCCTCACCCCGGCCCTCTCCCTGGCAGGGAGAGGGAGCATTCGCCCCTCCCTGCCAGGGAGGGGTTGGGGGAGGGTGAACGCGGATGAGTACATCCGGGTTGAGAGTCTGTGTAATCGGCATGGGGCCGATAGGCAACCTGCACGCCAGCATCTACCGGGAAGACCCCCTGGCTGAACTAGTCGGGGTGTGCGACGTCATCCGGGAACGGGCAGACGCGGCCGCCGCCCGCCTGGGCGTGCAATCGCTCGCAGCCCCGTCCCGGGGCGTGCAATCGCTCGTAGCCCCGTCCCGGGGCGTGCAATCGCTCGTAGCCCCGTCCCGGGGCGTGCCGGCCTTCTACGAGGCCCGCCAGATGCTGGAGGCCCTGCACCCCGACCTGTGCAGCGTCACCACGGGCGGCTACGAATACAGCAGCGACCACTACGAACCGACGATGCAGGCGCTGGAGGCCGGCTGCCACGTCCTGGGCGAGAAGCCGATCTGCAACGAGATCCCCAAGGCCGCCGAGATGGTCGCCAGGGCGCGCGAGGTGGGGGTCTGCTACGGCATCAACCTCAACCATCGCTTCACCCCGGCGGCCTACCTGGCCAAAAAGTGGCAGGACGAGGGGCGCATCGGCCACCTGCTGTTCATCACCATGAGCATGTGGATCAAGAACCCGGCCGAGAGTTCCCCCTACTATATGATCAAGGCGCTCAATCCGCACACTGTGGACGTCATGCGCCACTTTGGCGGCGACGTCGAGGCGGTGCAGTGCTTCGCCACGCGGGCCCCCGGGCGCACGATCTGGTCCACCGCCCACTTTAGCATGCGCTTCAAGAACGGCGCGGTCGGCGGGCTGACCGCCTCCTACGACGTCGAGCGGGGGCATCCCCTCGAGCGCTGCGAAGTGGGCGGGGTCAACGGGCGCTTCGTGATTGACGACATGTGGCGGGAAGTGACACTCTACCCGGCCGGCAACCTGGAAAAGACCGTCTACACCAACCCGGTCTTTGGCGGCATGCGCGACTTTTCCGACACCTTCCGCAACCGCATTCACAAATTTCTGGAGCAGGTCTCCGAGGGAGTGTCTCCAGACCAGATTGACGGCTCCGGCGCCGATGGCCTGGCCGCGCAGCAAGTGCTGCAGGCGGCCATCGAATCGCTGGAGACGGAGTCAGTAGTGACCGTGAGGGGCGAGTGCTCCCTCTCCCTCCCAGGGAGAGGGCCGGGGTGAGGGTAAGGAGCGGATGAGTACATCCGACGCACACGTGAGGTAACCGTGATGAGCGCACGCATCGGCATCGGCATCATCGGCTTCGCCCACGGCCACGCAACCATCTACTGCCAGCGCATGCTGGCCGACGACGACGTCAGGCTGGTCGCTTGCTGGGACGACGACGAGTCCCGCGGGCGCGAGGCCGCCGAGAGGTACGGGTTGCGCTACTCACCACACCTGGAAGACGTCCTCTACGATCCCGGCATTCAGGGCGTGATCATCACCTGCGAGACGAACCGGCACGCCGAGATGGCCGTCGCCGCGGCGGCGGCGGGGAAACACATCCTATGCCAGAAACCCATGGCGCTGGCCCTGGCAGACTGCGACCGCATGGCAGAAGCGGTGCAGCGGGCCGGCGTCAAGTTCATGATGGCGTACCAGATGCGGCACGATCCGTCCAACGCCAAGATCAAGCAACTGGTGGAGGGCGGCGTGCTGGGCAGGATCGGCCTGTTGCGACGGCGGCATGGCATCTCCATGCTGTTCAGCGCGGACTTTGTCAATGGCCCCACGCGCTGGCACATTGACCCTGACAAGAACATGGGCATGTTCATGGACGACGCCTCCCACGCCACCGATTTCATCCACTGGATCATGGGGCGACCCATGCTCACACCTTCCCGAAAGTTCGGAACCTTTCGGGAAGGTGGCACCACTGGTCGCGCCGGACGATACCGGCGTCGCCATCTTCAAGTTTGCCAGTGGTGCGCTGGCCGTGCTGGTCAACTCGTCGGTTGCGCTGGCCGGGGAGAACACCACCGAAGTCTACGGCGATCAGGGGGTGCTCATCCAGAACTATGACGACGCCGTTTCCACCCACCTAGCGCCGCCGGGCGCTGTGGCTCTCAAACTGTACACCCGTGACCTGGGTGTACTCACCCCTCCCACCTGGCGGGACGTGGGCGTGGCCATCCCGGCCAGCCACGGCGAGCGCATCGCCGCCGTCCCTCGCCCGTTCATTGACTGCCTCAAGCACGACAGCGAGCCGCCGGTGACCGCCGAGGATGGGCGGGTCTCGGTCGAGATGGTGCTCGGCGCATACCGCTCGGCCAAGGAGGGCCGGCGGGTGGCATTTCCCCTCTGAGGAGACGACGATGAAGATCGGCGCGAACTCTGTCCTTTTCGGTGGCTTTAACCTGGAGACCGCCTTCCGCTACATCGCCATGGCCGGCTACGACGGCATCGAACTCTCGGCCATTGACGGCATGAGCGAACACCTGGTGCTGGAGCGCTGGCGGGAACTTGCTCCGCAGATTGTGCGGCTGTCTAGGGAAACCGGGCTGGAATTACTGGCAATGGAGCAGCCCTCCCAGGACCCACTCAGGATGGAAATGGCCTTCCAGGCCGCGGTCGAGCTCGGCATCCCGCTCGTCAACTGCGGCCCCGGCGGCAAGGCGAGCGACGAAGCCAGTTTTCAGCAGGCGGTGGACTCGCTGGGCGTGCTCACGCAGATGGCGGAGAAACACGGTGTGACGCTGTGCGTCAAGGCCCACGTGGGCGCAGCCGTTCACGATACGCCCACCACGCTGCGGCTGATGGAGGCCATCCCCTCGCCCGCTTTCGGCCTTGACATGGACCCCTCGCACATCTACCGGGCCGGCGAGAACCCGGTCGAGGCGATTGCGGCCGTGCTCTCCCGCGTCAGGCACGTGCACATCCGCGACTGCCGGGGCCGGGGGCCCGGGCCGGGCCAGCCGGAGGAGCAGGCCAACGGGCGGGGGGACATTGACCTGGTGGGTTACGTGCGGGTCCTGCACGAGCACGGCTACGCTGGGCCGCTGGACCTGGAGATCATCGGGGCCAGGGAGTACAGTTTGGAGCAGTGCTGCATCATCGCGGCCGAGTCGCGCGGGCACATGCAGGCCTGCCTGCAGGCCTGCGGGGCGCGGTAGGCCCCTGGCAAGAGTGTGCCCTGGCGCACCACGTTGGCCCTGCCATCAGCAATGGTGCAACCATCACACCCAGCAGTCACAGTAAGGCTCGTGCCTGGTTGGGACGTTGACGTTGTGATCGCTGGCTGGCCATCACCTTCGGCACTGCCGTGAGGCAGGGGGGAGGATAGCCTGCGTTGAGTTATGCCCCTACTGGCACTGGCGCAACACCACCGGCAGGTAGACGCGACGTTGGAACCAGAACCAATGTACAGCCCACCACCCAGGATGGTACCTGGATTGCCCGTATTTCGAGCCGTATTGTTGCTGATCAGGTTGCCAACCAGGGTCGTGTTCTTGCCGTTGCTCAAGTATACCCCGGCACCATAGCCATCCCACCCAGGTCCTCTCGTGTTGCTAACAACGGCATTACCACTCAGCACTGCATTGTGACTGACACTGAAACATATCCCCCCGCAGTTGTTGGCAGCACGGTTACCACTAATGACATAGATCACCCGTCCCTGCTTCCCGGCGTCCAACGTAGTCGGGTTGGCGTCGGGGTCAGGTGGTTCAGTGAAGGCGGTGCTGTAGCCGCCCTGGACCGTGACGGTCTTGCTGATGGTAACCAGCAGAAGAAAAATCCTACCGGCAGCGACGCAAAGCACGCTTGCCCTGCCCTGGTTCCGATGCTATACTCTGCGGATGAGTACATCCGACACCATCTTCCCACAGGAGGGCCCACAATGAACTTGAGGTTGGACTATAAGAAAACCTTCTTGATCGGTTTCGGTTTCTTCGGCATCAGCGTGATGTGGACGCTCTACAACGCCTACGTCCCCATCTACCTGCAGGCCGGCAACCCCACCTTCAACGCCCCCGGCGAGGTGGGCTTCGGCCTGGGTGCCGGACTGACCGGCGTGGTCATGACGCTCGACAACGTCGCCGCCCTCTTCCTCCTGCCGCTGATCGGCCTGTGGTCCGACCGCATCTGGACCCGCCTGGGCCGCCGCTTACCGTTCATCCTCGTGCTCGCCCCCATCGCCATCGCCGCCTTCATCCTGATCCCCATAGCGGTGCGCATGGTCCCGCCCGAACTCAGCGGGCAGGTGGACCGCCTGGGGACGCCGCTGGCGCTCTTTATGGTCGCCGTCGGCGTCTTCCTGCTGGCCATGGCCGGCTTTCGCACGCCCGTGATCGCCCTCATGCCCGACCTGACCCCCAGCCCCTTGCGCTCCCAGGCCAACGGCGTCATCAACCTGATGGGCGGGGTCGGGACACTGATCGCCACGCTGGGTAGCGGTCTGCTGTATGGGATGGGACGAATGGTGCCGTTCGCCTTCGGCGGCGTGCTGATGGCGGCAGCGGTGTTGATGCTGCTGTTCTTCGTCAGGGAGCCGCGCGAGTTCGAGGCCGCCGCCTCCCCCCCCTCAGCCCCCCCGCAAGCGGGGGGGAGAGGGGGGGCGGGCGTATTGCGCGGCATCAAGCGCGTCTCGCCGGAGGCCCGCCGCAGCCTGGGATTGCTCATGGCCGCCATCTTTTGCTGGTTCGTTGGCTACAACGCCGTCGAGACCTTCCTCTCCTCCTACGGGGTGAGTGAACTGGGGATGTCGGTCGGCCGGGCGCCGCTGCTGATGGGGGTGGCGTCGCTGGCGTTCCTGATCTTTGCCATCCCTTCCGGCTACATCGCGGCCCGCTTCGGCCGGCGGCGGACGATCATCACCGGCCTGGCCATCTTTGGCGTGTTGCTGATGGCGAACTTTTTTCTGCGCAACGCGACGCTGGTCTGGCCCATCATCGCCATCGGCGGGATGGGCTGGGCGCTGGTCAACATCAACTCGCTGCCCATGGTGGTGGACATCTCGGCCTCCGACGCCGACCTGGGGACCTACACGGGGCTGTACTACATCGCCTCGCAGTTGGCCGCCATCGCCGGCCCGGCGATCAACGGCTACATCGTCGAGTGGGGCGGCGGCAACTACAACCTGATCTTCCTGGTGACACCCGCCTTTTTCCTGCTGGCGATCCTGTGCATGCTGGGGGTGACGAAGGGGGAGGCCAAGCCACAGGTGGCCGGCAGCTAACCGGCAGGTCGCTACCGAATTATCCTGCCACGTTTGCGGCAATCGCGAATATCGCGGATCGGATGTACGTGGATGGGTACATCCATGAGTACGTCCGTGGGACGCGGATTCGCGCACGCGACATGCGCGCCGCGTATTTCGTGCACGCGAATGTCGCGCATCATCCCATCAGGATACGCACCTCGTGCCGCTGACCATCACCCAGCAGCGGTATCTCCTCGTTGGGCAGGCTGTCCCCGTCCATCGTCGCCTGTTTCACCCCCCGGTTGACGCCGCCTGGATTCTCCACGCGAATGTGGTAAACGGTTCCCTCGTGGCGGTAGGTCAATTCGTAGCCCGGCCAACCCCTGGGAATACACGGGTTGATTTGCAGTGAGTTCCCTCTCCGGCGCAGCCCCAGGATGGCTTCCAGGCCCAGGCGAACCATCCACCCGGCTGATCCCGTGTACCAGGTCCAGCCGCCACGTCCCACGTGCGGTTCCTCACTGTAGACGTCTGCTGCCACGGCGTAAGGCTCCACCCTGTAGCGCGCCGCCTTGTCGGGTGTGTCACTGTGGTAGATGGGGTTGAGCAGCCGGAACAACGCTTCTGCGCGATCTCCCTGTCCCAGTTCGGCAAAGGCCCACGTGGCCCACAGCGCGGCGTGTGTGTATTGCCCCCCGTTCTCCCGGATGCCCGGTGGATAGCCCTTGATGTAACCGGGATCGTGCGCCGCCTTGTCGAAAGGCGGGGCAAAGAGCAGCACCAGTCGGATGTACTCATCCACGTCGTCGGAGCATACCAGCCGCTCGGCGACGGACTCCATCGCCGACACCGCACGCGCTGGATCGGCCGCCCCGGATATGGCGGCCCACGATTGGGCGATGGAATCAATCTGACATTCGAGGTTTTCTGCTGATCCCAGCGGTGTGCCGTCGTCGTAGTACGCACGGCGGTACCAGTTGCCATCCCAGGCATGCTGTTCCAGGGCCTGGCGCAGGTCTTGCGCCCGCTGCCGGTACGCCGTGGCCCGTTCTTCGTCGCCCATGCGCTCGCAGAGGGGAGCAAAACGGGTCAAGGTGGCGTACAGGAACCAGCCCAGCCACACGCTTTCGCCCCGCCCCTGGCTGCCTACCCGGTTCATCCCATCGTTCCAGTCTCCGCTGCCCATCAAGGGCAGGGCATGCGCTCCGGCGGTTGACCCCTTGTCCAACGCCCGGCGGCAGTGCTCGTAAAGCGTGCCGGGTTCGGCCGCGCTCTCATAGCGCCCGTAGCGCTCCTCTTCTCCTGCTTCCAGGGGCTCGCCTGTGAGAAACGGCACTTGCTCGCTCAGGATCGCTTCGTCGCCGGTAGCGTCCACGTACTGTGCGGTGACGAAGGGGAGCCACAACAGGTCGTCGGAGCAGCGCGTGCGCACCCCGCGCCCTGAAGGTGGATGCCACCAGTGGAGCACGTCACCTGCTTCAAACTGGTGGCCCGCTGCTCGCAAGATATGCTCCCGTGCGATCTCAGGTGCGGCGTGCACCAGGGCCATGACGTCCTGCAATTGATCGCGGTACCCGAAGGCGCCGCCGGATTGGTACAGCGCGGAGCGCCCCCATACGCGGCACGCGAGCGCCTGGTACAGCAACCAACGGTTGAGCAGCAAATTCATCGCCGCGTCGGGCGTCTCCACCGTCACGGCGCCCAACACGTCATCCCACAACTTGTTCACAGCCTCCCAACTGGCATGTACCTGCGCCGCGTCCTGGTACTGCTCGATCAGCCGCAGTGCATCCTTCCGATCCACCCCCTGGCCGAGCAGGAAAAAGACCTCTTGCACTTCGCCGGGGGCCAGGTTAAGGTGCACCTGCAAGGCCGCGCAGGGATCGAGGCCAGGTTTGACCGCCCCGGCCAGCCCGATGCGTTCGAGAGCCGCCGGACGCGTGCGGGTGCCCTCGCGTCCCAGGAATTCTGTACGGTCGGCGGTCAGACCGTGGAGCTCTTGGCTGGCCGCCACAAAAGCGACGCGCTCGCCGAATTCTTCGTTGTAAGGGTTGGTAGCCAGCAAGGCGTTCCTATCGGCTACGAACTCGGGCACGACGTACTGTTGTGTGCTGTCCCGCTCCGTGCCCAACACCCATTCGGCGTAAAAGGTGGCGGTGATGCGCCGGGTGTGATGCCACGTGTTCTCCAACTGCAACTGGATCACCTTCACCGGTGCATCCGGGGCGGCGAAGAGGCGTAACCGCTGCTTGAGGCCATGGCTGTGATGCTCGAAGGTGCTGTAGCCAGCGCCGTGGCGGATCAGGTAGGGAGCCGGTGCACGGGCGGGTAGGGGCGTGGGCGACCACACTGCCGCCGTTTCCTCGTCGCGCAGGTAGAGTGCCTCGCCTGGCATGTCGGCCACCGGATCGTTGCGCCAGGGAGTCAGGCGGTTCTCACTGCTGTTCCCGGCCCAGGTATACCCCCCACCTGCTTCAGAGGCCAGGAAGCCAAAGCCAGGATTGGCGACGACGTTGATCCATGGAGCCGGCGTCCATTGTCCTGGCTCGAGGTAGATGACGTACTCGCGCCCATCGGCGCTAAAGCCCCCCAGGCCGTTTTCGAACAAGAGGCCGGCCGGGCGCGCCAGCAGTGGCGTGGGTTCTGCGTCATCGGGGCTGGGCAGGGTAGGGACGAAGTGCGGCAAATAGAGTGGCCGTTCGCGTAGAATCCCCAGTTGTTCGGCCAGCCGGCCTTTTCCCCCGTCCAGGACGACTCGGGCGGCAGTTTTCAGCAACACCCGCTCGGCTTCGCTCATCTGGCCGGCGCGCAGTACAAAGATACCTCCTCTCCGATTCAGCCAGGCCTCGTTGTCCGTTTGGGCGATCATCCGGTTCAGTTGGTCGTGCAATTCCTGGGCGTAGCCGGTGTCCTGCTCGTTGAGGATGACCAGGTCAACCTGGATCTGCCGGTTGCGCGAGTAGGCGTGAGCCTGCAGCAGTTCGCGCACCAGCGCTATTTCCTCTTTGTTGCTGACGCCCACCAGCAGGATCGGATAGTCGCCGGAAATGGCGTAGGGCCACAATCCGGATTGCCCCTTGCTGTTCGCTGCCAACGTCTCAGGAGTGGCGCGCAGGGCCGCGTAAGGGTACAGCAGCGCGGAGAGCAGTTGCTGGATCTGCTCTACCGCGTGGGTGTCCAGGCCAAGATTGCTCAGTTCGGTTTCGCTTTGAGAGCGAGCCTGGTCGAAAGCCCGGTCAATGGCTGTCGTAGTCTGGTAGCGACGGGCCAGTTCCAACGCCTCTTCCCTTGATGGAGCTGCCAGCGTGACGTAGACGATGTGCGCCTCCGCATGGGGCTCCAGTTCGAGCTCCTGGCCGAGAGCCACGATCGGATCCAGTGTAGCGCCCGAACCCTTCCCGAAAGGTTCCGACGCACGGATGTACTCATCCGCACTTTCGGGAAGGTGGGAGAGGGCTGCGGGTGATCGGGCTGTCTGGCCACGTCCCAGGAAGCGGGCGCGATCGCTCTCGTGAACACCGTTGCTCTCTTCTTTTTCCACGACCACCAGGTGAGCCAGGTAAATCGGCTTCTCCTCTGCTGAGCGGAGGCGGCGATGCAGAAGCAGCGCGTTCAATTCGGGCAGGTACTCGCTCTCGATGAAGAGTTTGTTAAACGCCGGATGACGCCGGTCAACGGTTTGAGGCGCGAGCGTGACTTCGCTGTAACTCGTGAGCGCCAGGCGGCGGGGGTGGTCGCTGTGGTTGGTCATGGTCATGCGCCGCATTTCGACGTCGTCGTTTGGAGCGACCGCGATCTCCATCCGCAACGAGATGTCGTGATCCCGGCGCCGGAACTCGGCTTTGTGGGCGTAAAAGAGCACCTCTCGTTCCTCCGGTGGAGCACCGCTCGGCTGGTAGGCGGCCGACCAGAGGGCGCCGCTTGCTCTATCTTGAACGTAGATCCAGGTCCCCCAATCGTCGAGCGTGGTGTCGGCGTGCCAACGGGTGAGGTCCACCTGCTGCCAACGGCTGTAGCCGCCGCCGCTGCTGGTGATGAGTACGCCATAATGCCCATTGGAAAGCACGTGGGCCTGGGGTAAGGCTGCATTCGCCAACGGTCGCCAGGGTTCCAGTTCTATGCGAGCCTGAACCTGGCGCCTCAAGCCAATAGATTCCTCTGGGATTTCCTCGACGGGCGCTTGCTGTGGCACCTGTTCCTGCAACAGCAGTTCTACGCTTCGCACCCGGGGATCGGCGTGGAACAGACGTACGATGGCCTCGCCCTGCAAGTAGTTGGCCAGAGCCACCAGAATCATGCCCTGGTGGTGCGCCATGTACGATTGCACCACGGCGCTCTCGTGCCCCAGGGGCAGCCGGGACGGAGTGTAGTCAATCGCCTCGTAGAAACCGTAATGGCCCAGCATCTGCCGTTCGATGAGGCCGGTGACGTTCTGCGCCACAGCCTGGGGCTGTACCGGTAGAGCGATCAGCGAAGCGTACGGCGCGATGACCAGGTCCTCACCCAGGCCGCGCTTGCACCCCAGTCCCGGCACACCAAAGCCCCGGTACTGGTAGTTCTCGTTGGCATCGAAGTGATAATAGCCCGACTCCGAGATGCCCCACGCCACGCCCTTCTGGTGGGCGTAGGCGATTTGGCGGTCCACTACGGCCCGCTGGGTTTGATGTAGCAGTGTCCCTGCGTAACTGCGCATCAAGAGACCGGGCATGAGGTACTCGAACATGGATCCGTTCCACGAAAGGAGTGCCCGCATGCCGTCAACCCAGCACAGGGGCCGGTTCAGGTGCAGCCAGTGACTCTGGGGAACGTCCCCTTTGGCGATAGCCACTATGCTGGCGGTCCGCGCTTCGGAGGCCAGCAGGTCGTAATAGTTGCTATCCAATTTCCCAGCCGCCATGTCGTAGCCGAGGTGGAATACCTGCTGGCGCGGCTCGAACAGGAAAGCAAAGTCCATGGCCTGGAAATACGCCTCTGCCCGCGTGCTCAAGTCTTGAAGGTCGGTCAGAAGGCCCTCTGCGGTGGCTCGGGCAGCATCCAGTTTCTCGGCCAGTCGCTCGCACCAGGCGCGTCCCTCATCGAATGCGGATTGCGGAATGCGGATGGCGGATGGCGGATTGCTCTCCCGCGCAGCCACCAGCAGGTCTTGCATTCGATCCAGGCACGCTCGTCCTGCCCTACAGGCTCCGGGGACCTCGGTGAGTAGGGGCATAGCGGGCAGGGCATCCTGCAACGTCTGCCAGGCCTCTCTTAGCGCCGGAGCGGCCTCTGCCTGCCCCACGAGTGCTGGCGGCTGGCTCAAGGCTGCGAGCCAGGGTAGGAGCAGGTCCAGTTCGTCCCACATACTATAAAAGTGGCGATACGTCCGCTCCGACCAGAGGCGTAGGTCGTGCAGGGTTACAGCGTCCAGGATGTGGGCGCCGGATTCGGCCAGCGCCACCAATAGCCGGTTCAATTCCTGCCAGCCCTTGTCCCGTAACGGGGTCAGCAGAGACATCCAACGTGCGGGAGTGTCTTGCACGTCCGCCACTTGCTGGCGGACGTGGGCCAGGTGGGCTCGTAGTGACGCGGCCGCTTGCTCACACCTTCCCGAAAGTGCGGAACCTTTCGGGAAGGTGCCACCCCCGGCTCCCTCCAGGCCCTCCACGATCTTCACCAGGACATCCATGGTGTCGAGCCAGCCCTGCCAGCGCTGCCAGCCCAGGATCGGTTTCTGAGGCAGGGATTGCAGGCCCTGTCTTAGAGCCAGGAGACATGCTGCCAGGTTGCCACTATCCACGGTGGACACGTAACGCGGGGAGAGCGACTGTAGGGTGCGTGTATCGTACCAGTTCAGAAAGTGACCCCGGTATCGTTCCAGCGTGTCCATGCTCTCGAAGGTGGCGCCCAACCGCACAGATAGATCTAGCGAGCCGATGTAGCCCAGTTCGTAGGCGGCCAAAGTTGAGAGCAGCAGCAAGCCCACGTTGGTGGGTGAGGTACGGTGCGCGACCTGGCCCAATGGGTTTTCCTGGAAATGGTCGGGGGGCAGCCAGTGATCATCTGGACCGGCGAACTGTTCAAAGTAGAGCCACGTGCGGCGAGCCAGGTGGCGCAGTTGCTGGCGCTGCTCGGCTGAAAGCGGCGCCTGGTCGTGAGCCGTGGGTTTGCTGATCCAATGAGCGACCAGCGGGGATACCAGCCACGCGGCAAGCAGTGGCACGGCGACGGGCCAGGCCCGCAAATTGACCACACCCACCAGTACGGCCGCTCCCAGGGCCAGCAGCGGTGCGCTGCCCATCTGTTTCCAGGCCAGGGCCACTTTCCTCTCTTTGCCAAAGAGACGGATGGTATGTGCAGCAGTGGTCCACTGCAAGAGACGTCTGTGTCTGATCGTCAGGCGCACCAGGGTGGTCCCAATAGCACCCACCACGAGCACCGCCTCGTAGGGGAGAAAAACGAGCGCCAGCAGCCAGCGGGCAGTCTCTGCCCTCAGAGGGGGCGTGATACCGTTCAAAGACGTATTCCGCAATTTCTGAGCCAGCCCGGTCACGACACCTGTGGCGAGGGGCAAGCATGAAATCATCAGCACTGCCAGCGTCCAGGCCAGTGCGGAGCCCGGCAGCCACACCCAACCGGCGATCAGCAACGCCAGCAGTGCTGGTGCATGTAGGCTGCGGCGCAAGTTGTCCAGGATCTTCCAACGGTCGAGCGCCGACAGTGCGTGGGGTAGCGTGCCCGCGCCTGCGTGGGGCACCCTGGGGAACAGCCAGGGCAGCAACTGCCAGTCACCGCGTACCCAACGATGCAACCGGCGTGCGTACGTGAGATAGCCTGGGGGGTAATCCTCGTACAAGATCACGTCTGTCACCAGCCCGGCGCGCCCACAGATGCCCTCAAACAGATCGTGGCTGAGCAGTGCGTTGTCAGGCACCCGTCCGGCCAGACTGCGCGTGAAAGCCACTATGTCATAGATGCCCTTGCCGACGTAAATCCCTTCGCCAAATAAATCCTGGTATACGTCGGAGACTGCCCGCGTGTACAGGTCCAGCCCGGTGTCCCCCGTAAAGATCCGCGTGAACAGTGAACGGTTCGCACTGGTTAGCCTGACCTCTGTCCGAGGCTGCAACACGGTATATCCGGCCACTACGGCACCACTGGCCGGATCGAATTCGGCCCGGTTCAACGGATGCGCCAACGTGGCGACGAGGCGATGCGCGCTGTCTCGGGGCAGGGTGGTATCTGCGTCCAACGTGATGACGTACTGGATCCCGGGCAGCACGTCGAGGTCGCCGCACTGTGTGGTAAACGAAGTCTCTGTGCTTCCTCCAACCAGGCGGTTGAATTCCACCAGTTTGCCCCGCTTGCGTTCCCAGCCCATCCAGGTGTTCTCACTCGCGTTCCACTGGCGATCACGGTGGAAAAGATAGAAAGGGCCTGCCCTGAGCCCGTCGAAGGAGCCTGGTCCTGTCTGCCTGTATTTCCTGTTGAGAGCCTGAATGCCGCGCTTGGCCTGTTCGAGCAGTACGTTGTCTTCTGGCCTATGCTTTTCTGGTGCATCGGCGAAATCAGTGAGCAGGGCGAAAACCACGTGCGGATCCACGTTACTCAGAAAGTGCTGTTCCAGTTGCCGCAACAGGAATTCGATCTCACCAACGGTGGTCAGAAACGTAGGGACAGCCACCATCGTGCTACACTCGGCCGGAATGCCGGCGCGGAAATCCATCTTGGGTAACACGCGTGGCGGTACGGTGCGCATGACGAGCCAGTTGACCAGGCTGACAGCCACGGTCGTCGCCGGTAACAGGGACAGCAATACCGCTCCAATCAATTGGGCGGGCCTCCCGCCAGCGACAGCGGCGTACCCGGCCACGCCAAGCAGCGCGACCAGCGTCAGCATGGCGATACCACCCAGATATACCGGCGTGGGGTGCTCGAACAGCCAGCGGCGCAGGCGCACGCTCCAGGTAGGGTGGTAGCCCAGGCGGGTCTCGAGTTGGTGGCGGCCTGCGTCCAGGAGGTAGAAACCAACGTGGGCAGTGCGTGGTAGACTGTACAGAGAGAGGGCCGTCGTTTCCGGCAAGTGCTCCTGCGCCAGCCCAACCGCCGCCGACGCAACCGCTATCTCCTCCTGCTCCGTCGCCAGGGCCAATTCCTCGACGACTTTGCGGTACCGATCGCGGGTATCGAAATCCATGTGCGCATAGATGCCCACCGGGTCCGAGCGCAGTGTCTTTTCCACCAGGCTGACGTCTTCGAAGAACGCTTTCCAATCCTGTGCTGCCAGCGTATGCAAGTTGAGCATACAACTTGCGACGATCGTCTCGCCCGCCAGGCCCTCAGGTAAAGACACACCCATGGGGGCATTCTTCTCCCTGTGGTTCTGCGTGTCCATGTCACGGCCGACCGTCTGGGCCAGGAGTTCCAGAACCCCCAGGCGCAACATCGTCGGTAACGCCCATAGTTCGCCCATCGTCAACGGCGTGACGCGTTGATAGGCGCGCACGAAGCGCACCACCCGCTCCATATCCAGACGACCCTGGTCACACTCGATGATCGCCAGCGCCAGTGCCAAGACCCTTGGGTAGCCTGCCAAATGCGAAGATTCGAGCTTAGGCAAGCGGCGATAGTACCCCTTCGGCATGCTCTCACGAATCTGGCGCACGGTCTGCTGCACCACGTAAAAGTTGTCCAGCAACCACTCGGCCTCGTAGGATAGCAACCCTTGCGCCTCGGACACTCGCGCAAAGTGCTCGTAAGCGTCGTGTAAGAGGGACTCTTGTGTCTGAAGGCGAGCGAGGGGTGAGGGAGCAGGACTGGGGAGGCGAGAGACAACGGCACTTGCGGCCAGACGGGTGGCGAGGGCTTCTAATGGGTCCGTGCTTGATACAGGGTCGTGAGTGGATGTGCTGCGATCGGTTTCATTGTCTGGCACTGATCAATGTCCCTTCGACCCTCTCGCCTCTATCTCAGCCTGCGTTCTCTCTACTTCGTTCCGGGAAAGGTCCTGCATAATCAGCAAGGGGGCGGTGCAGTAGGCGATGAAATTAAGGGCTACGCTGCCGTATGGCCATTGGGCCTCGCCGGAATAACCGTGCGCGCTCAACATGACCATGTCTATCTCTTCTTGCGCGACCAACTCGTGCAGCGTAGCGGCTATGTTTTCGCTGCTCAGTAAGCGTGTTTCAACGTCCACAGAGAGCCGAGAGCGCAGTTGCTCCAGGTACCCGGCTCCGTGTGCCCGATTCAGCTCTGTCAACCGGTTCACTAACTCGTTCTCTTCGGCCGAGCGGGGTGTGCGCCGGGGCAATTCGGGTTTAGACACCACGTGCGCCAGCAAGGGCAGGCACCCGTGAGATCTGGCCAGAGTAATCGCCAGCGGCAGGATAACCTCGGCCCGCTGAGAGCCATCCAGGGGCAGCAGCAGCCGTTTGTAGCGCAAGCCTGTCAGATCGCTAGTGGCGGGGCGGTAGGCCCGCACGATCAATACCGGCATGTAGGCCTGGATGATGACCTTCTGGACCACGCTGTTGATGTTCCATTTGCTCGGACCACTCCAGCCGTGACTGTTGAGAATGATCAGGCCGACATCGTTGGTTTGCGCGTACTCGACGATGCGCTCCGCGGCACTCCCTTCCAGGAGCACCTTGTCTGCCTGTAAGCCCGCTTCTTGTAAGCGGGCCCCTATTTCATCCAGGTATGCTCCGGCCTCGGATTTGCGGATTTGCCAGCGCAGTGGGTCAATGGCCCGGGTCAGGCCACCGCCACGAGTGCGCTCGACCGCCTGTAGCAATGTGACGCGGGCCCCAAAGGTGCGTGCCAGTGCTACTGCGTGAGGCAGCACACATTCCGCCAGTTGCGATCCGTCCAAAGGAACGAGTATATGATCGAGCATAGTTCCTGACTCCTCTTTCCGAGCCATCTACCCTCCCACAGGATATGATTTGCGATGCTTGACAAACCTCAGCGTGTCCTGGTGTACGTCTCAATGCCCAAAGGCTGGCCCAACCTGCGGGAGGGTGAGCGTTACATTCAGGTCTTCATCACGCGGATCAAAGAGGGGCTGGGCTGCTCCCAGTTCGAAGCGGCTGCCCTGACCGATCTGGTCGAAGAGGACTACTTCCCCTGACTCTATGGCGAGTATACAGCAAAATACCTGTGAGTCAAGCATTGGTAATGTCCCTTCGCTGTGGCCAGTCTCCTAACCGAGCCGCCTTGACTACAATTACCTTCCCGAAAGTTCGGAACCTTTCGGGAAGGTGGCAATTGACTTGCGCGCAGAATTGCGGTACACTACAATTACCTTCCCGAAAGTTCGGAACCTTTCGGGAAGGTGGCAACGGCTGGCGTGCGGCAGGTGAAGCTTACCTTGCTTGCCGAGATACGTTAAGTGGGATGGGAAATAGGTACATCCACATGGCTAAACTGATGCGGCTGGCCCGCCCGCATTTCTTGATCGCCGGGCTGCTCCTGTTCGTGTTTGGCGCTTCGTGGGCCATCCTTCTAGGTGCCCCTTTTTCCCTGCCACGGCTGCTCCTGGGCTACCTGGTCGTTCTACCGGCCCATCTCTCCGTCTCCTATAGCAACGACTACTTTGACGTGGAGGTAGACAGGTTCAGCGTCCCCACCCTGTTCAGTGGAGGCAGCGGTGTGCTGGTGGACCATCCAGAGTTGAGAAAGCCTGCCAGGTGGATCGCAGTAGCGCTGATGCTATGCTCACTGGTACTGGGCATCCTGTTCCTGGCTACGTATTCATACCCGTTCTGGTTCCTGGGGTACGTCCTGGCGGGCAACCTGCTAGGTTGGTTCTATTCTGCGCCGCCCTTGAGGCTTGCTTATCGCGGCCTGGGGGAATTGTCAACCGCTGTTACCGCCGGTCTACTCGTGCCGGGCATGGGATATCTGGTCATGAGAGGCTACCTGAACAGAGAGGGGCTGCTTTTTGCGATCCCCCTGATGCTGTACGGCCTGGCGTTCATCCTGACCGTCGAGATACCGGATGAGGAGGGAGACCGTTTGGGTAACAAGAGAACGGTGGTGGCGCGCAAGGGGCGGGGCTTTGGTTTCACCATGATAGGGGTGCTGTTCTTCCTGGCGACGGCGTATTTCTTCTGCTTGCCGTGGCTATGTTCACGACCGTATCCACTCGATTTCCGTCTCTTGGGTTTTCTATCGCTGCTGCCCCTGGGGGCAGGCGTCGTGGGTATGCTGAAAAGGCCTGGGCAGAGACAGCCGGCCACCAGAATGGTAAATGGGATGCTGGTCACGTTGGCGGGATTCCTGACCCTGGCAGATGGGTACCTGGTTTATCTGGCGGCCCGCTTGTAAGTAGACCTGATGAAACCATCACCCGCTGACGGGAGTATACCGCAGCGGGCACCCATCGCCCACTCCTACCTTATGCCGCCAAAACCAGGTCACCTTTCCATCACTCCCCCGCCGCTTGCGCTTCTCCACCTCCTCGCCACAGGATGGACACGATGCCATCTCCGGCGAGTTCGGCCCTGCCATCACCAACCGACCGTTCACTCTCGCTTCTCGCATATCTCTAACACCTTCCACAGGGGAATGTCCGGATTATATGCTTATTATACTACCACTCTTCCGTTCACCCACCGTCCACACCGGGTGACAAATCTGCTAGAACCCTCTGTCTCCCTCGCATCCTACCGGGGCCGGGCCCGGTAGGGGGGCCGGGGATGGAGCAGGGGCTTGAATCCCTCGCCCAGCACTTCGTGGCTGGGATTGATCACCATAAACGCCTGAGGGTCGGCCTGGCTGACGACCACAGACCTGCCAGGTCTGGGAGACCTGGCAGGTCTGCCGTGTGGTATCAAGTGCGCAGACGTCCGATGGCGCGGGGGATCAGGAAGACGGCGATGATGATCGAGCTAAGCGCCAGGACCACCCAAACCAGCCACCCGGCCCCTTGAGGTTTCTGTTCTTCGGGCAGAAGAGGCGTCTCCTTGCCGACGACCAACGTCGTCGTCACCGGCTCGCTCCACTTGGGCGAGTCGGGGCCATATTCCGCTCCCCGGTCCTTGACCCTCAGCACGACGGGGAAGGTGCCCGTGACAGTCCCGGTGTAGGCAAGTGTGGGTTCGCCCGTCGTACGCTTGCTGCCGGCGACGTCCCACTCGTACAGCGTCACTGCGTCACCCAGCTCTTTGTCCGGGTCGTAGGAACCGGAGCCGTTCAGGACGACCCCCTGACCCGGAAGGCTGCTGTACGGCCCGCCCGCATTGGCCACGGGGGGCGAGTCTGGGGCGGTGACGTTGACCTGGGTGGGCTTGGTGGTACTGCGGCCAGCGTCGTCCCACGCGGTCAGCGTAGCCACGTAGATACCCCGCGTCAGGTAGGTGTGAGTGGCGATTGGGTTGGTGGCGGTCACTATCGGGCTGCCATCGCCAAAGTCCCACTCGAAGAGCACGATTGCGTGGGTGGGATCGGTGTGGTGCGATTCCGACGCATCGAACTCGACCGCTCCGTTGCCCCACCCGGCGCCGACGCCCCCGTAGACCATAGGCGCGACGATGGGTACCGGCAGCGCCTGGTAGAGGCCCGGCGAGAGAATCATCACCGCCCACGAGGTGTTCATCGGCTGCCAGGCGGCCATGCTCCCGGCGTCGTCGAAGCGGCCGTCGGGCTGTTGCACGCCGATCAGGTAGGAACCGTATTCATAGTCCCAGTAGTGGGAACCGTAGCGGTAGATGTCCGCCAGTTGGCTGCCCTTTTTCACCGCGTACATGGCGTAGAACTCGCCCAGGTTGCCGTTCCAGTTCCCGTCCGGCACGTCATCCCAGTGTTGCTCGATGAAGCGAGAGGCGCGGATGATGCGCGTGCCGGTCACCGGCACGCCGGTCCAGGCCAGGTCCATGATCCCGGCCCCGGTCTTGCCCACGTTGTTCCAGTCGTCGGGACTGCCGTAGCCAAAGCCGCCGCTACTGCCCTGCGTGTAGGCCAGCCAGCGGTCGCGCAGTTCGTCCTTCACCCACGTGGGTACTGTGATGCCCCAGTTCTCCTCCGCTGCGGCCAACCCCAGGACGGGAAACTGGGTGTTCGAGTTGTCGGAATCGCCCGAGTTGGGCCGGTAGCGCCAGCCACCGCGCGCTGTTCCGCTCGCCTCGTCGTTCTGCCCCCAGGCGAACCAGTCGGCCACGTCCTGGGTAATGCTGTAGTAGGTCTGGCCACGCACGTAGAAAGGTGGGCCGGTGCGGACCCCCCAATCGGGAACACCGGTGGTCGCCAGGGCCATCATGGCCAACCCGGACTCGTAGATGGCAGCGCCATAGTTGTCGTACATGCCGATGCCTATCCCATCACCATCGCTGTCTGGGTCGCCGGCTGGCTGTATGGCCACCGTGTCCGGTTTAGCGTAGGTAAAGATAGCGTTCCAGCCGCGTTGCACATCTTCTACGTAGGGGTCCTCCCACGGATCGCCCCCCGGGCGATGGCCCTGCACCTGGAAAGCCTGTACGGCGCTGGTGTTCTCGGCCACACGGTTGCCACCGCCCCACTCGGCAAAGGGGAGGCCGTTGCGTTCGTAGCGCTGGGCCGCCTTGTGGATGTACCACAGCCCTTCGTCAATGGCTTCGTCCACCTGGGCACCGTGGGTCGAGGTGAAGACTTGCACGAGGTAGGTGTCGGTACCCGACCAGCCGAAGGCACCCCACACGGTGAGCGTCGCCGTATAGAGGGTGCCGGGGGGTGCGTTGTATGTGTAGCGCGCCTCGATGGCGTAGGGATCGCCCACCGTGCCGGCGATGGCCGGGCTGCCGTCGCCGGGGTCCCACTCGAACGTCGTCAGGCCATCCCCCTTGGCCGTTCCCTTGAGAGTCGTGCTCAACCCGGACCAGACGCGGTGAGGTTGGTCCCCAACCCAGGGCACGCAGATCACGCGGGGTGGCCCCAGCGTGCTCACTGCCAGGTTGTTGTCGTAGTCGAGCTCCGGGGTACGGGTCGAGGCCGTGACGGTGCTGGTAAAGGGCGTCCCGGCCGGGACCATCCCGCTCACGCGGGCGACTACGAAGAGTTGCCCGCCACTGCCAGGCGGCACTGTGCCCAACCGCCAGACGATCGTGCCGTCCGCCAGCGTAGCAACTGACTCGGCGCTGTGCCACAGGTGGGTCAGCGAGGCTGGCAACGTATCCGTCAGAACCACGCCTTGAGCGGCCAAAGCGCCGTCGTTACGGTAAGTGATGCGGTAGATGATCTCGTTGTCAACCGAGGAAAGATCGCCCTCTACCGCTGTATCCACCCACAGGTCAGGTACCAGCGGTGGCACGACCGTCGTATGCCAGAACCGGTTGTCCCGCAGTTCACCGCCGTCGTCGTCAGCGCGGATGGTGACCTCGTCGGCCAGCAGCGTGCCTGGAGCAGCCGCGTCGTCTATCCGCAGTGCCAGTTTGAACTGGCGCGACTGTCCGGGGGGCAGCGCCTCGATCTGCCAGGTCACGACGCCGGTGCTTACGTACTCGGCCAGGCCATCCACCCCCGCCCTGAAGGTAGAGGTCACAAAGGTTGTGCCGGCTGGCAGTGTGTCGCTCAGGACCACGTTGTGGGCCGCGCGGCTGCCGTTGTTGCCGTAGTTGAGCTGATAGGTGATCACCTCGCCGGGGATGGGCAGGCCAGCGTCGAAGGCCTTGTCGGCCCACAGGTCCGCGTAGGGATCGCTGGGCCACACGTCTGTCTCAGACCAGTTGTTGCCAGGGTTGGGATCGCCAGGGGCGCTGATCTCCACGCGGTTGCGCAAACCGGTCCCCGAGGGCGCGTTCGTACCCAACTTGGCCCGCAACTCAAAGGTCTTCCACCGATTCCCCAGCGTGCCCAGGTGCCAGACGAGGGTGTTGCGGTCTGGATCCACGGTGGGCGTGACGCCGCTGGTGTCCCACAGGTAGGTGACGAAGCGGGGGAGCGTATCGGTGATGACCACGCCGGTTGCCGGGCCGCCGCGGTCGTTCACATACTCGATACGGTAACTGTACTCATCCCCCTGCACCACGTTCCAGACCGGCGTCCCTTGGTTCACCCGCACGTCCGGGAGGCCAAAGCTATAACGGACCTGGTGGCCTGTGGGATAGTCATACTGGACCTCGACACTGTCATTGGGGGTGATGTCCCGGTCGTACTGGAACTCGAAATTGCCCGACCCATCTGTGGGGATCTCCCAACGCCAGTCGCCGTTGATGGCGACGCCCAGTTTGCTGTTGGGTGGCCCCTGACCCCACACCTTGTCGCCGGCATCGTCTATCTCGGCGGTCACCGGTACCACGACTAGGCGGGTATGCTGCGTCCCGGCCCAGGCTTCGACAGCGTCTGAGGCGGCGATGTCACTGGCAAAGTCGAGGCCAAAGTTGCCATTTGCGTCGCTGGTCGTCGTCAGCGTCTCGCCATTGCTGAGCATTACCTTGACCGGGGTGCCGGGGGCCGTGTTGCCATCCACCCGGTCGCGCCCGGCGTCCACGGTCAGGCGCAGCGCGAGGCGCACGATGCCCACCTGGTGCCCGTCAGGCCGCACGTACCACAGGGCTACCATGTGGTCGGGGAAGACGTCGAAGGGGCTAAAGTCAAGCCTGTAGTTGCCGGTGCTGTCGGTCCGGCCCTCCGCAGAAGAGCCATACGGCGCCCATATTTCGCCGCGCACTTTGGCCGGGAAGGGGACGCCCGAGAGTTGGCCGGAGATGGTGTTGGCACCGGCGTCTACCACGCCGTCCATGGGGATGATCTCAATGCTGGCTAACGGGCCTTCTGACGTCTGGACCTCGACCACGTCACCCGTCCGGAGTTGATTCTCGCCGTCGCAACAGAAATCAATGTGCCACCCACTGCCGCCGCCGTTGGTAGTCGCGTGGGCCAGCACCGGCAGCCCTCCACGCCAGACAGTAGCGACGATGGTGCTGCCGGGGCGTGCATCGCCCTCGACCCAGTTATGGCTCTGGTTGACGCGCGCCCACGGCTCCCGGAAGACGTTCATTACCCAGTCGCCGTCAGGCTCCTGGTATTGCACGCCCACATTCTGGCCCAGCACCACATCCCACTCGGAGGAAAAGTCGCACAGGTAAGCGCCGCCGTCCGGGTCAACGGTGAAACCCCGGCCGGGGCCGTTCGTCTCCCACACGCCACAGTTGGCGTTGAGCGTTTGTGTGAACCAGTCCGCGTGGACGGTGCCCGAGATGCTATCCGTAGCCACGTCCACGTTGCCGGCGATGGTCCCCACACGCACAGTAGCGGCATCGCCGTTGTCCATCAGGCCGTACACCCAATCGCCGGGCGCAATGTCGGGCCGGCTGGGTGACCAGCCCTGCCAGTTGGTCGAAAAGCCCGTTTGCCCACCCCACCAGGGAACGGCACCCGTCGTGAGCTCTGCCACGGCCTTGACGGTGACGCCGTCGCTTTCGGTGAGCGTGATCCAGACGGTGTGCCCGGCCTCATAGTTGCCCTCCACCCAATCGTGGCCGTAGTTGACGTTCAGGTTCAGGCTCTGGGCCTGCAAGTCCGGGCTGACCCGGGCAGAGGCGGGCGGAGCGCTGGCACGCACAGGGGCCAGGGAAGCGTTGATGGCTTGGACCGCGACGGCCGGACGGAGCACGAGTGCCAGAAGCAGCCCGGCGGCCAGGCCCAGTCCTAAAACCAGGCACATGGCAAAGAGTTTCTTGAGCCAGGACCGGCGCCGGCCGGCCCAAGCAGTGCAAAGCGTGTTCTGTGACACGCCAGGCGACCAGGCGGACCTGGTTGCCCTAACAGGTATAGCTTTTTCCTCCATGGCTCTCCTTTCCTGGCCAGAAATGAGTGAATAGGCAGATAGAAAACTCGCCGGGACAAGCGTACACTTTAGCCGGGGAATGACCGATCCAGCTCAATGTCAATCGTTTCATGGCGATGAGCGCATTGGGGGTTGGGGGCGCCTTGTACGGTCTACAACACCTCCTCGAGCCCCTCGATCAGCCGCGCGTTCTGGGCCGGGCTGCCCACAGTGATGCGCAGCCAGTCGGGCAGATCGTAGCCCGTGCAGGGCCGCACGATGACCCCTTTCTCCAATAGCCGCCGCTGAACCGCCACGGCCTGCGGGCCAATCTCGACCAGGATAAAGTTGGTGTGGCTCTCGACGTAGCGCAGCCCCAGCCGCTCGAACTCGCGGTACAGGAATAGGCGCCCGGCGTGATTGGCCTCCACCGACTTGCTCACGAATTCCACGTCCTCCAGCGCGGCGACGCCCGCCGCCTGCGCCAGCAGGTTGACGGCAAACGGCTCCTTGACCCGCTGAAGCGGCTCCAGGATCTCCGGCGCCGCGACCGCGTACCCCAGGCGCAGCCCGGCGACCCCGTAGATTTTCGAGAAAGTCCGCATTACCATCACGTTCCCCCGCCCCTCCCGCACGATTTGCAGCGTGTCCGGATACTCCTCCGACGCCACGAACTCGAAATACGCCTCGTCGAACACCACCAGCACGTCCTCCGGCACCCGCTCCAAAAAAGCCCCCACCTCCGCCGCCGTCACGATCGTCCCCGTCGGATTGTTGGGATTGCACACCATCACCAGCCTGGTCCTCTCCGTGATCGCCCGCCCCATCCCCTCCAGGTCGAGCCCGTACCCCTTCAGGGGGACCTTGACCAACCCGGCCCGCATCACGTGGGTGAAAATATCGTACACCGGGAAGGAAGAGCGGCTGACCACGACCTCACTGTCCTCGTCCAGGTACGCCATGCACGTCTGCATGATGATCCCGTCCGCCCCGTTCCCCACCGCCACCTGCTCCATTCTAACCCCCAGGTGCCCGGCCAGCGCCCGCCGCAAGGCATAACTTTCCCCATCCGGGTACATATTCATCCCGGGCAGCGCCTGCGCGATAGCGGCCATCGCCCTGGGCGACGGGCCCAGCGGGTTCTCGTTGGACGCCAACTTGATCACGTCCTGTAGCCCATACTCCCGCTGCACCTCCTCAATCGGCGTCCCGGGCACGTACGGCCGCAGCACCGCTACCCCGCGCTGTGGTTTGACACACGTCATCATTGCCGTTGACCCCCTGTTAAGTGTTTCGTGTCTCGTGTTTCGTGTTTCGTGTTCCGTATTCCGTCTCACGCTCCACGCACCACACACCACGCATTACGGATTACGCATTACGAATTACGCATTACGTATTACTCTTGCATCCCCCACCACCAACCCCCGCCCCTTCTCGAACAGAAACACCGGATTCAGGTCCACCTCCCCGACCTCAGGATAGCGGAAGGGCAACCAGGAGAGCCTGACCAGCGCCTCCGCCAGCGCCTGCAGGTCGCGCGGCGGCTGGCCCCGCACTCCGGCCAGCAGCGGGAAGGACTTGATCTGGCGGACCATGCTCTCTGCTTCCGCCCGGTCTATGGGGGCCACGCGCAACGACACGTCGCGCCACACCTCCGTATAAATGCCGCCCAGCCCAAACGCCACCACCGGGCCGAACTGCGGATCGCGCGACAGCCCCAGCAACACCTCCATGCTCCCTTCGATCATCGGGTAGATGACCACGCCCCGAAAATCCTTGCCTGCCACCGCCTGCCGGATGGCCTGGAACGCCGCCAGCGCCCCCTCGTCGTCCCGGATGCCCAGCACCACCCCGCCGCAATCCGACTTGTGCAGAATGTCGGGCGACACGACCTTCATCACCGCCGGGTAGCCGATCTCGCGGCAGCCCCGCACCGCCTCTTCCGGCGTCGGCGCGCAGCGGAAATCCGGCACCGGCAGCCCATTCTCCCCCAGCCAGGCCATCGCCTCCGGCTCCAGCAGCGCCCCACTGCCCGGCAATTCCTTGTCCCCCTGTCTCCTCGTCCCCTTGTCCCCTTGTCCCCTTGTCCCCTTGTCCCCTTGTCTCCTCGTCTCCTCGTCTCCTTGTCTCCTCGCCTCCTCGTCTCCTTGTCTCCTTGTCCCCTTGTCCCCTTGTCTCCTTGTCTCCTCGTCCCCTTGTCTCCCTCCCGCCCATCCGCGTTCACAACGCGCCCCATACTCCGCCATCCTCGCCAGCGCCGCCACCGCCCGCTCACCGGTGGCAAAGTTGGGCACCCCGTGCTCCTGCAGATAAGGGATCGCCTCGGCCACGATCCGCCCGGGCAGGAACGCGGCGACCACCGGTTTCCCGCTCTCCCTGGCCGCGTCGCAAATCCCCCGCGCCAGCGGCACCGAGTCGAGATAGGGCGTGGCAATGTTCAGCGCCAGCGCCGCGTCGTACTCCTCCAGCACCGCGAGCAACGTCCTGCGATACCCTTCCTCCGTCCCCTCCACCGTCAGATCAATCGGGTTCTTGAGCGCGCAGTGGGCGGGCAGGAACTCGGCCAGCCTGGCCTTCACCGCCGGGCTGGGCTCCGCCACCTCCAGCCCCACCTCCTCCGCCCGGTCGGCCGCCAGCACCCCCGGCCCGCCCGAATTGGTCACGATGGCCACCCGCAAGCCCCCCACGTCGTGCAAGCCCCCCACATCGTGGGGGGTCTGTGACGGCTTGCCCACGTAATGGGGGTCAACCGGCGTACCCGCCGCCGACAGCCTACCCACGCACAGGAACCCCTGGCACAGATCGAACATCTCCTCGATCGTGTGCACCCGGATCGCCCCGCACTGTCGCAGCGCAGCGTCGTACACCGCATCCGACCCGGCCAGCGAGCCGGTGTGCGATAGCGTCGCCCGCTGCCCCGACTGCGTGCGGCCGGCCTTGATCACCACCACCGGCTTGTGCGCGGCGCACTCCTCGACCGCCTGCATAAACTTCCGCCCATCGGCCACCGTCTCGATATACAGCCCGACCACCCGCGTCTCCTCGTCGCCGGCCAGGTAACGCAAAAAATCAATCTCGTTCAGGTCGGCCCCGTTGCCGTAACTGACGAACTTGGAGATGCCCAGCCCGTACTCCTTGGCCCACGCCAGCACCACGCCCCCCACCGCCCCGCTCTGCGCCACGATCGCTGCCCCACCCCCCCCACCCCCCCCGCATGCGGGGGGGACAGTCCCCCCTCCATCCCCCCCGCTTGCGGGGGGGACAGTCCCCCCTCCATCCCCCCCGCTTGCGGGGGGGGTGGGGGGGGTGGGAGGGGCAGGCGGACGGGTCTCCAGCGTGGGAAACAACCGGTGGCTCGTGTTCACGATCCCAGCGCAGTTGGGGCCCACGAAGCGGATGCCCTGCTCCCTGGCCACCCGCGCGACCTCCTCCTCGCCGGCCCGGTTGCCGACCTCCGAGAACCCGGCCGTGATGATCACCGCCGCCTGCACCCCGGCCCGGCCACAATCCTCCAGCACCCCTGGCACCGTCGCGGGCGGCGACACGATCACCGCCAGATCCACCGGCTGCTCGATCTGCGCCACCGCCTGGTAGCCCGGCAGCGAGAACACCCCCTGCCCCTTCGGGTTCACCAGGAACACGTCCCGGTACCCCCCCTCCACCATCTGCCGGGCCAACTCGTACCCCAACTTGCCCTCCGCCACAGACCCCACGAGGGCCACGCCGCGCGGGTAAAACAGCGAAGTGATGGGGCAATCGTGAGACGTGAGACGTGAAGCGTGAAACGTGAAACGTGAAACGTGCTTCGTGTTTCGTGTTTCGTGTTTCGTGTAGGGTGATTCCTGATCCCTGCTCACTAATCCCTGCTCCCTGATCCGTCAATCCTGCGCATCCGTGTTCTCTCCGCTCCCTGCTCCCTGCTCCGTCAATCCTCCCAATCCGCAATCCGCAATCCGCAATCCGCAATCCCCAATCCCCCCACCCCAGCCCAGAACGCGAACACGTTACGCTCCCCCCCCCGCTTCCACCGCCCGCGCACCACCTCCGCCACGCCCGCCGGATCGAGCACCCGCCCCAGCCCCGTCCGGCCCACAGCCGCACCCAATACAAACATATTCGCCGGCACCGGCACCCCCTCGTACAGCGGTAGCCTCTCCGGATCCAAATAATGCACCCTCCCCCCCTCCCCCTGTCCCCCCATCTCCTTGTCTCCCTGTCCCCCCGTCTCCCTGTCTCCTTGTCTCCTTGTCCCCTTGTCCCCTTGTCCCCTTGTCTCCCTCTCCACCTGCTCCAGCACCTGCTCCAACGCCGGATAGGGGGCCTTGCCCAACATCACCGCCGCCGGCGGCCACACGTAGCCAAACAGCACCACCTCCCCGCCCGGCTTGACGAAGCGCACCCCCTTCAGCGTCTCCGACACCTCCATCGAGACCAACAGGTCCGCCCCCCGCTCCGGGATGGCCGGCCCGGCGGCCTGGCGGCCCAGGCGCAGTTGCGCCTTCACGAATCCCCCCCGCTGCGCCATGCCCTTCGTCGGGTAGAAACTGACCGGCACCCCCTGCCGCAGCGCCGCCTCGGCGATCAAGTCCCCGATCGTCAGCACCCCCTGGCCGCCGACGCCGACGAGAAAAACGTCGTAAGGCGTAATTCGTAATCCGTAATCCGTAATTCGTAATTCGTAATCCGTGGTGCGTGGTGCGTGGTGCGGCGTCTGCGATTTGCGATTTGCGATTTGCCGATTTGCTGATTTGCCGATTTGCTGATTTGCCGATTTGCCGCTCATGCTACGCCTTCCCTCATGATCGCTTCGCGCTTGCAGACCTGGGCGCACAGGCCGCAGCCGTAGCACAGACTGGAGTCAATCACGATCGCCTCCTCCCCCAGGCTGATGGCGGGGCAGCCCGTGCGCGTGATGCACAACTTGCACAGGTTGCAATTTTCCGGCAGCACCCGCACCTGCCCGGCCCGCGCACCGCCCCGCTGCGCCTGGATGGCGCACTCCTGGCGCGCCAGCACTACCTTGACCCCCGGCAGCGTCAGCGCGTTCTGAATCGTCGCCGACGTCTCCTCCAGGTCGAAGGGGTCCACCACCCAAAAGTGCTCCACCCCCAAGGCCGGCACCAGCCGGGCAATGTCCACCCGCCGCCCGCCCGGTTGCTGGAACCCCTCGTCCGTGCCCGGGTTCACCTGCATGCCCGTCATGGCAGTCCACCCGTTGTCCATGATGATCAACGTCAGCGGGACCTGGTGCTGCACCGCGTTCACCAGCGCAGGGATGCCGGCGTGGAAGAAGGTCGAATCCCCGATCGTCGCAATGACCGGCGTCTCGACCCCGGCGTACACGTACCCCTGCGCCAGGCCGATGCTGGCCCCCATGGCCACCTCGTTCCACACCGTGTCGAATGGCGGGTTCATCCCCAGGATCGTGCAGCCAATGTCGCCCGTCACCATCACCTCGTCCTTGTTGAGCCTGAGCCGCCGGATGGCCTGGTTGATGGCCAGGAACGTCCCCCGGTGCGGGCACCCCGCGCACACCGTGATCGGCCGCTGCGCCGCCAGTTGCTCTGCGCCGTGCCCCCGGAACAACTCTTCCGGGATAGGCAGACCCAGCGCTTTCCCAATGCCCCGCACCACCTGGCTCACCCCATACTCCCCAATCCGCTCGAACGTCCCATCCAACTTCCCCACAATGCGGCCCCTCCAAATCCGCGAGTCCTGCCCCTCCTCAGTCCGCATTCCGCATTCCGCATTCCGCAATCCGGAATCCGCATTCCGCATTCCGCATTCCGCATTCCGCATTGCCTCCACGTACACCCCTCGCTCGATGTACGGCTCCAGTTCCTCCAGCACCACGATCGTGCGGCAGTGGCCCAAGAGCGCCCGCACCTCGGCCACCGGGAACGGATGGGGCGCGGCGATGCGCAATACCGAGACCGCCTCCCGCTCCAACCCGAACCGCGCGGCCACCTCGAACCCCTCCTCCAGATAGGCCGCCGTCACCCCCGACGCCACAATGCCCAGCCCTCCCTCGCCTGCGGGGGGGGTAGGGGGGGGTGACAGTTGAAGCTCATTCAACCCCATCTCCCCGATCACCTGCCCCGCCCGCTCCAGGCGGGCGATCAGGTCACGGTGCTGCGCCATGCAGATCGCCGCGCCCGCCTTCGTGTACCGCCCAATGTCCCGCCCCAGCACCACCTCGCGCTCTGCAATCCGCAATCCGCATTCCGCATTCCGCAATCCGCATTCCTCAACTTCCACCGGCGCGTACGAATTGGCGATGGCCGTCACCAGCCGCACGAAGACCGGCGTCCCCACCCGCTCCGACAACTCAAAGGCTGCCTGCACCAGCCGGTACGCCTCGGCCACCGACGCCGGCTCCAGCATCGGCAGGTCCGACATGATGGCAAAGCCGCGCGAATCCTGCTCCGCCATCCCCGCGCTCACCCCCGGATCGTCGGCCACGTACACCACCAGCCCCCCCGTGCAGCCCGAATACGCGATCGAGATCAGCGAGTCGTAGGCCACGTTCAACCCCGACATCTTCATCGTGCACAGCGCGCGCTGCCCGGCCCACGCCGCGCCCGCCGCGATCTCGAACGCCACCTTCTCGTTCGTGCTCCACTCCACGTGCCGGTCCGCCAAGTCCAGATTCAGCAGATTCTCGATGGCGCCCGACGACGGCGTGCCGGGGTACCCCGTGACCACCTTGACCCCCGCCCGCAGCGCCCCCAGCGCCAGCGCCTCATTTCCACTCACGATCCTCGTCTCCATCGCTTCTACCTTGTCTCCTTGGTTGGTACACGGATGAACACGGATGGGACGGATCAACACGGATCAGAACAAACAGGAAAAAGAACCCGTGAAGACCAATCCGATCCGTGTTTATCCGTGTTTATCCGTGTTCATCCGCGTTCCTCCGTGTCCTATCCCCCCCGCCCTAGCGTGGGCAGGAAACGCGCCCGGCCCCCCTCCGCTACCACCTCTCCTCGCCACAGTACCCGCCGCCCGCGCTGGAACGACGCCTCCGGCCAGCCCAGCACCGTCTGCCCCTCGTATAGCGTATAGCCCGCCTTCGAATGCTGGTTCTCCGCCCGCATCGTAAACTCCCGGTTCGGATCGAACACCACCAGGTCGGCATCGGAGCCAACGGCGATCGTCCCCTTCTGCGGGTACAGCCCAAAGATGCGCGCCGGGTTCTCGCACAACACCTGCACCACCCGCACGGCGCTGATGCGCCCCCGGTTCACCCCCCCGTCGTACGTCAGCGGCAGCACCGTCTCGATCTGCGGCGCGCCGAACGGCTGGACCAGGAAATCCCCGTGCACGTCCTTCACCTTGGGCGCGTGGTCCGAGGCCACCACCTGCAACGTCCCATCCCGCAGCCCCTCCCACAGCGCAGTACGGTCCTCCGCGCTGCGGATGGGCGGCCCGATCTTGGCCAGCGCCCCCCGCTCCTCGATCACGTCCTGCGTCAGCGTCAGGTACTGCGGGCAGGTCTCGGCGAACACCCGCTGCCCCTCCGCCTGTGCGCGCCGGATGGGGCGCAGCGAGCGGGCGGCCGTCACGTGCGGAATGTACAGCGGGCAACCGGCCACCTCCGCCAGGCAGATGGCCCGAAACACCGCCTCCTCCTCCAGCGCGCTCGGGCGCGTGGCGTTGAAATAGCGCGCCGAAGCGTGGGGCCCCTTGAGATACTTGTCCTCCAGGTAATCAATCCCTCCCCCGTTCTCCGCGTGCACCAGCGCCATGCCCCCGCGCTGCGCCAGCATATCCATCGCCTTGATCAGGTGATAATCGTCCGTCGTCCAGCCCTGCTTGATGTAGGGCATGAAGAACTTGAACGTGCGCACCCCCAACTCCATCACCTGCGGGATCTCGTCCACCTGCCGGGCCGCCTCGAACAGCCCGCCGTGCAGCCCAAAGTCCAGCAGCGAGTGCGCCAGCCCGTCCTGCAGCATCTCCTCCACCTCGTGCAGCAGGCTCTCCCCGGTGCGCGCGTAGGCAAAGTGCAACAGCGTCGTCGTCCCGCCGTAGGCCGCGACGCGTGAGCAATCCTCCACGCTGTCCTCGTACACCGGGTGCACGTGCACGTCCATGATGCCGGGGAAGACGTAGCGGCCGCTGACGTCCACCACCTCCCGCGCCCCCTCACGCGGCAGGTCCGGCCCCACCGCCGCCACCGTCTCCCCCCGCACCCCCACGTCGGCCCGCCGCATTCCTTCGCCGGTAACGATCGTACCACCGACTAGCAACAGGTCAAATGGTTTCTCCATAGCCTGCCCCCTACCTTTTCTCAACGTATTGCACACCTTCAATGTCCTTGAAGTGAGCATCCTGCGTCCACAAGGTTGCATTATATGCTCGCGCCGTGGCCAACATGATGCCGCCCGCCATCGGTAGGCCCAACTTTGCAGGCATCTGCTATACGGTACCTCCATCGTTCAAGCCTCTATAATGCTCGTGGTCATTCTAGCACGTTCCAGGGGTGTGAACAAACGACAGTACCGCTGCCAGGGGAAGAGAGCGCCTGGATGCAAGGCATGGTATGAACTGTAAGAAATCAGCCCCCTAACCAGGAGTGTTTTATCTGGCGGGGGCCACCGGGCGATGAATTCGCCCGGCTTCGGAGCAGCGCCCGGTAAACCGGGCTTTCAAGGGCACCTTGAGCGCCCGCCGTTCCATAGGCCGGGCACTAGCCCCTAACCAGGAGCGCTTCGTCTGGCGGGGACCGCCGGGCGATGAACTCGCCCGGCTTCGGAGCAGCGCCCGGTAAACCGGGCTTCAAGAGCGCCTTGAGCGCCCGCCGTTCCATAGGCCGGGCACTAGCCCCTAACCAGGAGCGCTTCGTCTGGCGGGGACCGCCGGGCGATGAACTCGCCCGGCTTCGGAGCAGCGCCCGGTAAACCGGGCTTTCAAGGGCACCTTTGGCTAACGCTCGCAGCCCCCGTCCCGGGGGCGTCCCATGCAAGACCATGCTCGCCAGGTCGCCCCCCTGACCCATCCATCCGCGTTCATCCGTCCCATCCGTGTTCGTCCGTGTTCCACCCTCCCTAACGCTCGCAGCCCCCGTCCCGGGGGCGTCCCATGCAAGACCACGCTCGCCAGGCTGCCCCCAGGACCGTCCGATCCGTGTCAATCCGTCACATCCGTGTTTATCCGTGTACCAGTCCCTCCCACGCAGGCCGCGCCCCCGTCGGCTCCAGCACCCCCTTCTCCGCCTCATACCGGAACAGCGGCTGCAGCACGTAGCGCTCGTTCTCCAGCCCGCGCACCTCCACGATCTGCATCACCTTGCGCCGCCCGTCCGGCATCCGCTGCTGGAAAGTCACCACCTGGATGGCCGAGGCGATCAGCGCCCGAATCTCGCCCAGCCCCAGCCCCAGGTTCGCCATCAGGCACATCGCCTCCAGCCGGCCCAGCGCGTCCTCAGCACTGTTGGCGTACGTCGTCGTGATGACCGAGTGGCCCCGGCTGGCGACGTCGAAGGCGCGCATGGCCTCCGGGCCGTACAATTCGCCGATGACCATCCAGTCCGGGCGCATCCTGGCCGCCGCGCTCAGCAAGTCGGTCATGGTCGGCTTGTCGGGGCCGGCCGCCTCCAGAAAGACCGCCCGTGGGTGCTGAATCTGCAACTCGTGCACCTCCTCGACCACCAGCACCCGCTCCTGGGGCGGGATGTCTTGGGCCAGCAAGTTGGCCACTGTCGTCTTGCCGCTGCCCGCCGCCCCCGCGATCAGGATACTCGCGTGTGCGCGCAGCGCACCCCGCAGCAACTCGAGCGCCTCGCGCGTGATAGCGCCGCGTTCGATCACCTCCTCCCACGTGAGCGTGGCCGGGTGCAGCTTGCGGAGCACCAGGCAGGGGCCTTGCGGGGCGGTCGGCGGGAGCACCGCCAGCATGCGCGCCGCCCCCGGCAGGCGCGCCTCGCCCACCGTCTGGCCGGGGGCGAGCCGCACGTCCCCCAGCGCCAGCGTCGCCTCGATCACCCCCCGCAGCGCCTCGGGCGACTCGAACCGCACGCCCGCCTCCTCCAGTTGGCCCGACCGTTCCACCAGCACGCGCTCCGGTGCATCCACCATGATCTCGAGCACCTCCGGATCGCTGTACAGCGGCGCGAGCGGGCCCAGGGCCTTGAGCAAATCCTTTTCCACCATCGCTAACCTCCTGTTCTTGACAAGTGATTGATCCAACCAACTACCACTTATCATAGCGCAAGACGTCCCACGCCGCTTCCGCCATTCCCACAGGGCCGACCCTGTGGTTTCCCACAGGCTCAGGCCGCCGGCGCGATCCACCCGCTGCGCAACGCGAGCGCCACCGCCTCCGTGCGCGACCCCGTGCCCGTCTTGTTGAAGACCGAGTTCATGTGGAACTGCACCGTGCGCTCGCTGACCCCCAGCCGGTACGCGATCTCCTTGTTCGTCAGCCCCTCGGCCGCCAGGCTGAGCACCTGCAGTTCGCGCGGGGAAAATGGGTGGGGGGCCGCCGGCGCTTGCTCGAGCGACCCGGCCAGATCCTGGGCTTCATTCAGCGCCTGCCGCGCCAGTTCCCCCAGCGTGGCCACCGCCGCGCGGGCCGGGTAATTGTCCGGCGGCAGCGCGCGCTCGTACGCCCGCGCCTGGGCCACCAGCAGCCCCAGCGTCTCCAGCAACCCCTCCAGCACTCCCCCCATTCCGTGCTCCGTGCTCCGTAATCCGTAATCCGTAATCCGTAAATCCTGCAAATCCGTGTTCTTCCTGCTCCGTGTTCCGTGTTCCGTGTTCCGTACTCCGTCCCCCACGAAACACGCACCACGCACCACGCTTCACGTTTCACGTTTCACGTTTCACTCCTCACTCCGCCCGCGCCACAAACATCCCCCCCACCTCCTTCTCCGCCTCCGCCGCGTCGCGCAGCCAGCCCGCTACCTGCTCCGCCTCTGCCTCGTCGGCGATGCCATCCCCGCTGGCCTCCAACACCGCCGCATAATCGCCGGCCGCCTGCTCCAACAGCGCCGCCGCCCGCTCCACCTCCGCCTCTCCCCCAAACGCCTCCCGCAGGTACGTAGCGTCCTCGCCGCGCACGTACACCGCCGTCTCCAGCCCCGAGCGTATCTCGGCGACGTCGAATCCGGCCCCCTCCTTCACGATCCTGTCCGCCAGCCCCTCGATCACGTCGGCCCCGGAGCGTGGCCCGTACTGCGCGCCGCCGATCAGCGCCTGCCCGTTGCGCTCCCACAGCGGCCCCAGGTCCTCCTCGCGCGGCCCCGGCTCGAAGATGGTGAACGAATAACGCCAGGAGTACGAGAACATCTTGGCCTGGCTCAACACCGCCTCCAGCAGCCCCTGGTCGCTAACGTACAGCCCTTCCTCGCCCGGCGGCCGCTGTCCCGGCTGGCAGGGCGCGGGCGGCACGCACACCGTCTCGTAGTAAAAGAAGCCGCCCGCGTCGTAGCCCACGAGGACGTCGCTGTGGGGCAGTTGCTCGTCCATCCCGTACAACCGGCCATAATCCAGCCCCACCCGCAGCGGGTAGCCTTGCCCCAGGAAATAGCGCAACGCCCTCAGGTACAACCCCGCGTCGTCGGTCGTATAATAGCGGCGCACCAGGCCCAGGTATGGCGCGGCGATGGCAAAGCCGGCCTCCGGGTCCGTGCCGGGAAAGAAGGCCGACCCGCCTGGCTGCGCGCTGACCCCATACGTGAAACTCATCAGGAAATCGAAATACCGCCTGGGCTGCTCGATCCCCCGCTGCGCGGCGATCATCTGCAGGCTGGTGGACTGGCACAGCGACTCCTCCACCGCGATCCACGGCACGTCGTTCAGATGATGTTCAGCGGGATAGTCGCCGACCAGGCCGGCCTCCAGCGCCACCGGCTGGTAGGTCTGCCGGTAATACTGCTGCACGAAATAGCTCATCAGCGCCCGCCAGCCCACCACGCCCCCAATCACCAGCACAACCACAACCCCGCCCGCAATACCCAGCCCTCTGGCCCACCTTTTCCTTCTCATCGTTCCTCCCTTTGTCCCCTCCTCCCTCTCACAACCCTCTCTGCGCCTCTGCGCCTCCGCGTTAAAACAGATTGGCTTGCGTCAAGCATCCTCCCTTTGCCCTCTCATCCCTCTCACAACCCTCTCTGCGTCTCTGCGCCTCTGCGCCTCTGCGTTAAAGCATTTTGGCTTGCGTCAAGAGGCTGTACCATGATATACTAACGTAAATGGTGTGCAAGCCGTCCTCTACCGCACCCAGGTGCGGGCCCTCCTGGACACTTGCGGGGACGACCTGGTGGGCCGGCGCGACCGGCTCGTGCTGGGCCTGCTCGTGGGCGCCGGCCTGCGTCGCCGGGAACTGGCGGACCTCTGCTTCGACGACGTCAAACGGCAGCCCCTGGCCGCCTCCGCCGCTGGTGGCGACCCCCACCGTGTGCGCACCGTCCTGGCCGTGCGCGGCAAGGGCGCCAAAGATCGAGTCGTGCCCATCTCCGCCCCCCTCGCCGAGGCCATAGAGCGCTGGGGCGGGCAATTCGGCCACCGCGGCCACGTGGTGCGCAGCCTGGGCCGGCGCGGCCAGGCGGGCCAATGCATGTCGCCCGTCGCCATCTTCAACGTCGTGCGCAAGCACGGCGCCCTCATCGGCCAACCCACCCTGGCCCCCCACGACCTCAGGCGCACCTACGCCCAACTCGGCTACCAGGCCGGCGTGCCGCTGACCCAAATCGCCCGCCTCCTGGGCCACGCCTCCCTCACCACCACCCAGCGCTACCTCAACCTCGACCTGGACCTGGAGATGACAGTCTCAGACTTCATCCCCTTCTGAAGCGTAGCAGCAGGCACGGCCCCCTGCCCTCTTGTAGTAACAACCGATGAACTCTAGGAAATTGGTCCCGTAACCAGGAGCGCTTCGTCTGCCGGGGGCCGCCGGGCGATGAATTCGCCCGGCTTCGGAGCAGCGCCCGGTCAACCGGGCTTTCAAGGGCGCCTTTAGCGCCCACCGCTCCGTAGGCCGGACACTTTGTGTCCGGCTGGGCCAGCACCCGCGTTACGGCGGTGTTTTCTTAATCTTCATAAGTCGCTACCCCTTGTCCAACAAGCCCTGCACGCGTTGCGCGTCCGCCTCTGCATCGGGGTGGCCGATCTCGCGCTCGTACTCTACGCAGACCTGCATCAGTTCCGCCGCGCGGGCCGAATCGCTGTCCTTGTACAATAACCCCAGATTCCAGCAGTGGTTAGCCTCCCTGCGCCGGTCCCCGATCTGGCGGGCAATCTCCAGCGCCTGCTCGTAGTACTCGATTGCCCGCCGCACCTCCCCCAGCCTGTAGTAGGCACTCCCCAGGTTGCCCAGGTCATTTCCCTCCCCGCGCCGGTCCCCGATCTCGCGGGAGATGGCCAGCGCCTGCTCGAAAGTTCCGATCGCCTGCCGCACCTCCCCCAGGTCCGCGTAGGCACTCCCCAGGTTGCCCAGCCGATTCCCCTCCCCGCGCCGGTCCCCGATCGCGCGGTCAATGGCCAGCGCCTGCTCGAAAGTTCCGATCGCCCGCCGCACCTCCCCCAGGGCCGCGTAGGCATTCCCCAGGTTGCCCAGGGCATTCCCCTCCCCGCGCCGGTCCCCGATCGCGCGGGCAATCTCCAGCGCCCGCTCGTAGTACTCGATCGCCCGCCGCACCTCCCCCAGGTCGGCGTAGGCCAGCCCCAGGTTGCCCAGGTGCACAGCCTCATTGCGCCGGTCCCCGACCTCGCGGGCCAGGGTGAGCGCCTGCTCGTAGTACTCGATCGCCCGCCGCACCTCCCCCAGCCTGTAGTAGGCACTCCCCAGGTTGCCCAGCCGATTCCCTTCCCCGCGCCGGTCGCCGATCTCGCGGGATATGGCCAGCGCCTGCTCGAAAGTTCCGATCGCCTGCCGCACCTCCCCCAGGTCCGCGTAGGCATTCCCCAGGTTACCCAGGTGCGCCCCCTCCCCGCCCCGGTCCCCGATCTCGCGGGCGGCAGCCGCCGCCGCTTCCAGGATTGGAATCCTATCCCTTGGGGCCACCCGCAGGCCCAACACGTACGCCACCCGCTCAGGAAAGGCACTCGTCCACTGAGCCGCTACCTGCTCCTCCCGCATCCGCCCATACGCCGCCCGCAGGTGCGGCCACACCCCGTCGAACAGCCGCAGACCCTCCACCACGTGCTCCCCGCCCTGCTCGTACAGATCGTCCGCCCGCGCCCCCACCTCCAGATAGTACGCCGCGTGGCGCATCGCCGCCTCCCCCAGCCGCTCCCGCTCCTTCTCCTCGTCCCGCTCGCCGCCCCCGTACCCGAACGCATCCTCCGCCACCAGCCGCATCAGGTCGTGCAGCCGGTATAGCCCTCCCTCCTGCTCGTACAGCACCAGGCTGCGTGCCGCCAACTCGCTCAGCCCATCCCGCGCCTCCCCTTCCTCCACGTCCCACACCGCCGCCGCGGCGGAGCGCTCGAACGGGGCCGGGAACACCGACAGCATCTGCCAGCGCGCCGCCAGGTCCGCCCGCTCCCGCACCAGTTGCGCCGCGCTCAGCCCCAGCGCCGCCCCCACGTCCAGGTCCTCGTGCTTCAGCCGCGCCAGCCGCTCCCGTTCGTCCGCCAACGCCTGGGCATACTCCCCCGCGCTCCAGTCCGGGTGCACCACCAGAAAGTCGCCCGCCACCCGCAGCGCCAGCGGCAGCCGCCCGCACAACCCCGCAATTGCGTCGAGTTCCTCGTCCGTCGCCCGCCCCTCCCCTACGATCGCCCGCAGCAGCGCGCGCGCCTCCTCCGCCGGCAAGGCGTCCAGGTCGAAATGCTGTAGCCCCGGCAGTGAGATATTGTGCCGCGAGGTCACCACCAGCCCGCACCCCGCCGGCACCACCAGCGGCCGCACCTGGGCCGAGTTGGCCGCGTTGTCCAGCAGCAGCAGCACCTGCCGCCTATCCAGAGTGGTCCGATATAGGGCGGTCACCTCGTTGGGGTCGTCCGGCAGCCGCAGCTCGGGCTGAAAAGCGTGGACCACCTGGCCCATCGCCTCCACCGGCGTGAGTGGCCGCTCCGCCGTGCCCCCCATCTCCACCACGATCTGCCCGTCGGGGTAGCGCTCCACCACCCGGTGCGCCACGTGCACGGCCAGCGCCGTCTTACCCACGCCCCCCATCCCCCCGATGGCCGAGATCGTCGCCCCTCCTGCCCCCTCACCGAGCAGCGCCACCAACTCGCGCACCTCGTCCTCCCGCCCGGTAAAGTCTGCCAGGTCGGCCGGGAGTTGGTGCAGTGAGCTGACCGCAGCCACGCGGGGACGCAGCGGCCCCAGGACCTCGGCGACCGACGCGCGGGTCACCACACCTCCACCCACGCGGGTGGACTGGCGCGTAAAGTACTCGAACAAGAGCGCGTGCGCCTCCTTCCAGTCTGGCCGCCCGTAAGCCTGCAGCTTGGCCTGCACGTTCGCCTTCACACTGTCCACCGAGAGGTACTCCACCAGCGCCGTCCGCGCCAGCACCTCGTAGAACCGCCCCGCCTCCACACGCGCCTTCTTCTCCTTCTCGGCATACCGGCTCAGGCGTTGGCACAGCCGGGCTGCCTCGGCGCACTGATCCACAGCGCCCTCCTTGATGGCGGACTTGACCCGCACCAGCTCAGGGTTGAAAGGACGATTCGTGAGGAACACGAAGCGGACGTTGTCCGGCTCCTCGGCGAAGAAGCGGCTCTCGTAGAACCGGTAGAGTGCCTTGAGCAGCAGAGGATCGGCCAGCGTCCACGGTTTCCCCTCCGCCTGCTTCGTCTTGACCTGGATCAGGATGTGCCGGTCGCCGTTGATCAGGTTGATGTCCTCCAGTTCCACGCCGTTCTGCCGGTCCTCTCCCTCCAACTGCATCTCGGCCACTTCGCCCAGAAAGTCCTGGACCAGGTCGAACAGCGTGGGATCGTAGCGCACCGCCTCGAAGAAGTGGTTAAGGGCCAGCAGGAGGGCGCATTCCCACTGGTAGACGTACCCGCCACCATATTGCAGATCGGTCTCGCTCATTGCCCTGTCCTCTTCAGTACACTCGACCAGCCTGTAGTTACGTCACGCTTGCTCCGGCCAACTCGTCCAGCAAGCCCTGCACGCGTTGCGCATCTGCCTCTGCATCGGGGTGGCCGATCTCGCGCTCGTACTCTACGCAGATCTGCATCAGTTCCGCCGCACGGGCCGGATCGCTGTCCTCGTACAATGACCCCAGATTCCAGCAGTGAATGGCCCCATTGCGCCGGTCCCCGATCTCGCGGGAGATGGCCAGCGCCTGTTCGTAGTACTCGATCGCCCGCCGCGCCTCCCCCAGGGCGGCGTAGGCACTCCCCAGGTTGCCCAGGTGCGCCCCCTCCCCGCGCCGGTCCCCGATCTCGCGGGCCAGGGTGAGCGCCTGCTCGTAGTACTCGATCGCCCGCCGCACCTCCCCCAGGGCCGCATAGGCCAGCCCCAGGGTGCCCAGGGCGTTCCCTTCCACCCGCCGGTCGCCGATCTCGCGGTCAATCCTCAGCGCCTGCTCGTAGTACTCGATCGCCCGCCGCACCTCCCCCAGGTCCGCGTAGGCCAGCCCCAGGTTGCCCAGGTCCGCCCCCTCCCCGCGCCGGTCCCCGATCTCGCGGGCAATCTTCAGCGCCTGCTCGTGGTACTCGATCGCCCGCCGCACCTCCCCCAGGGCCTCGTAGGCACTCCCCAGGTTGCCCAGGTGCCAGCCTTGGGCCTGTCTTCGATCCAGTCTGCGGGCCGCCGTCAGGGCTGTCTCCAACCACGCAATCTGCTGCCTCGGGTGCCGGCGCATTGGGAGAATATAGGCGCACCCCGCCGGGTAGTCGTCGCACAGCTCGAGCGCTCGCCGGTTTCCTGCGGCGCTCTCCTCAGCCCACCTGTGCCCGGCCTCCACGTTGTCCCACTCCATATCGAACAACCCCAGTCCGCCCAACAGCCGCTCTCCACCCCCCTTGTAGAACTCATTGGCAGCCCCGCACACTGTCTGATAGTGCGCCGCGTGCCGCTCACGCCCGCTGGCCCGCTCAACCTCTCCCAGCCTGCTCTCGGCAAACACCCGCGCCAGGTCGTGCAATCGGTACCGCTCCGCCTGCGGGTCCCATTCCACCAGGCTGTAGCATAGCAGCTCACTCAGCCCGTCCTGCGCGCGGCCCGGCTCCAGCCCCCACACCGCCGCAGCCCCTCCCCGCTCGAACGTGCCGGGGAACACCGCCAGCAGCGCCCACTGCCGCTGCAACCCCTCGCCGAGCAGGTCGTAGCTCAGGCTGAGCGACGCCTCGACCAGCCCCAGCCGCGCCTGCCTGTCCTCCAGCCGCCGCAGGTACTCCGCCGGGCGCAGGTCCTCCTGCCTGGCCAGCGCGCTGCCCGCCAGCCGCAGCGCCAGCGGCAGGTACCCGCATAGGCGGGCCATCTCGCCGGCACAGTCACCGATCCGCCCGGCGATGCGCAGCAGGAAGTTGTGCGCGTCTGCAGGGGGCAGCGTGTCCAGGTTGATCGCCCGCATGCCGGGCAGCGTGAAGCGCTGGCGCGAGGTCACCAGCAGCACGCACGACGGAGGGGGAATCAGCGGCTCCACCTGCGCGGCGCCGGCTGCGTTGTCCATCAGCAGCAAGGCGCGCTGGCCGTGCAACACCGAGCGATACAGCCCGCACAACTCGGCCTCGCTTTCGGGCAACCGCTCTGTGGGGCGGTAGGCCCGGACCACGTGGGCCATCGCCTCCCCCGGCGTCAGGGGCGTGGGGCCGGTCCCCTTCAGGTCCAGGTAGACCTGGGCGTCCGGGTAGCGCGGCGTGCTCTGCTCGGCCAGTTTGAGTGCCAGGACGGTCTTGCCGATGCCCCCCATACCCCGCAGGCCGGAGATGGTCACGCCGCCTTCCTCTATGGCCCGGCACAGCGCGGCCAGTTCTTCCCCCCGCCCAGTGAAGTCGCCGGGTGGTGGTGGAAGTTGGTATAACAGGGGGCGGGGGACGGACGCCAGGCCGGCAGGCGGCGGCCCCAGCACTTCGATCACCGACGCGCGGGTCACCGTACCTCCACCCACGCGGGTGGACTGCCGCATAAAGTACTCAAGTAAGAGCGCGTGTGCCTCCCTCCAGTCTTGCCGCCCGTAGGCCTGCAGCTTGGCCTGCACGTTCGCCTTCACCGCGTCCACCGACAGGTACTCCACCAGCGCCGTCCGCCCCAGCACCTCGTAGAAGCGGCCCGCATCCACGGGCGCCTTCTTCTCTTTCTGGGCATAGCGGGCGAGGTGTTGGCACAGCCTGGCTGCCTGGGCGCACTGCCCCACAGCGCCCTTTTTGATGGTGGACTTGACCCGCACCAGGTCCGGGCTGAACGGGCGATTGGTGAGGAACACAAAGCGGACATTGTCCGGCCCCTCGGCGAAGAAGCGGCTCTCGTAGAACCGGTAGAGCGCCTTGAGGAGCAGGGAGTCAGTGGGCGTCCAGCGCTCCCCCTCCGCCTGCTTCGTCTTGACCTGGATCAGGATGCGCCGGTCGCCTTTGATCAGGTTGATGTCCTCCAGCTCGACGCCGTTCTGCCGGTCCTCTCCCTCCAACTGCATCTCGGCCACTTCGCCCAGAAAGTCCTGGACCAGGTCGAACAGTGTGGGATCGTAGCGCACCGGCTCGAAGAAGTGGTTCAGGGCCAGCAGGAGGGCGCATTCCCACTGGTAGACGTACCCGCCACCATATTGCAGATCGGTCTCGCTCATCTTTCCCCCATCTACTGTCTGTCGTCTACTTTCCCTTCCCCAACTTGTCCAACAAGCCCTGCACGTGTTCCGCGTCCGCCTCTGCATCGGGGTAGCCGATCTCCCGCTCGTACTCCACGCAGACCTGCATCATTTCCGCCGCGCGGGCCGGATCGCTGTCCTCGTACAACAACCCCAGATTCCAGCAGTGAATAGCCTCATTGCGCCGGTCCCCGATCTCGCGGGCAGTGGTAAGCGCCTGCTCGTAGTGCTCGATCGCCCGCCGCACCTCCCCCAGGTCGGCGTAGGCCAGCCCCAGGTTGCCCAGCCAGGCCCCCTCATTGCGCCGGTCCCCGATCTCGCGGGCAATCGCCAGTGCCTGCTCATAGTGCTCGATCGCCCGCCGCACCTCCCCCAGGGCCGCGTAGGCCCGCCCCAGGTTGCCCAGGTGTGCCCCCTCATTGCGCCGGTCCCCGATCTTGCGCGCGATCGCCAGCGCCTGTTCGTAGTACTCGATCGCCCGCCGCACCTCCCCCAGGGCCGCGTAGGCGAGCCCCAGGCTGCCCAGGTGCGCCCCCTCCGTGCCCCGGTCGCCGATCTCGCGGGCTATGGCCAGCGCCTGCTCGAAAGTTCCGATCGCCCGCCGCACCTCCCCCAGGTCGGCGTAGGCCAGCCCCAGGCTGCCCAGTCGAGCCCCCTCCCCGTGCCGGTCCCCGATCTCGCGGGCAATGGCCAGCGCCTGCTCGAAAGTTCCGATCGCCCGCCGCACCTCCCCCAGGGCCGCGTAGGCCCGCCCCAGGTTGCCCAGGTGCACCCCCTCCCCGCCCCGGTCCCCGATCTGGCGGGCGGCCGCCGCCGCCGCTTCCAGGATGGGGATCTGGTCCCTGGGCGGCAGCCGCAGGTCCAACACGTCCGCCACCCGGTCAGGAAATCCGCTCGTCCACTGCGCGGCCGCCTGGTCCCCCCGCTCCCGCATCCGCCCGTACGCCGCCCGCAGGTGCGGCCACGCCCCGTCGAACAGCCGCAGCCCCTCCAGCACGTGCTCCCCGCCTTGCTTGTACACGTCGTCCGCTCGGCTCCCCACCTCCAGGTAGTACGCCGCGTGGCGCATCGCTGCCTCTGCCAGCCGCTCCCGCTCCCCCTCCCGCTCCCGCTCCCGCTCCCCGTCCCCGTACCCGAACACATCCTGCGCCACCAGCCGCATCAGGTCGTGCAGCCGGTACTGCCCCGCCTCCCGCTCGTACAGCACCAGGCTGCGCGCCGCCAACTCGCTCAGCCCGTCCCTGGCCTCTTCTTCCTCTACCCCCCACACCGCCGCCGCGGCGGCCCGCTCGAACGGGGCCGGGAACACCGACAGCATCTGCCAGCGCGCCGCCAGGTCCGGCCGCTCCCGCACCAGTTGTGCCGCGCTCAAGCCCAGCACCGCCCCCACGTCCAGGTCCTCGTGCTTCAGCCGCGCCAGCCGCTCCCGCTCGCCTGCCAACGCCTGCGCATACTCTCCCGCGCTCCAGTCCGGGTGCACCACCAGAAAGTCCCCCGCCACCCGCAGCGCCAGCGGCAGCCGCCCGCACAACTTGACAATCGTGCCCAGTTCCTCCCCCGTGGCCCGTCCCTCCCCCACGATCGCCTGCAAGAGCGCGCACGCCTCCTCCATCGGCAAGGCGTCCAGGTCCAAGTGCCGTAGCCCCGGCAGCGAGATATTGTGCCGCGAAGTCACCACCAGCCCGCACCCCGCCGGCACCACCAGCGGCCGCACCTGCGCCGAGTTGGCCGCGTTGTCCAGGAGCAGCAGCACCTTCCGGCCCTCCAGGATCGTCCGATACAGGGAGGTCACCTCGTTGGGGTCGTCCGGCAGCCGCAACTCGGGCTGGAAAGCGTGGATCACCCGCCCCATCGCCTCCACCGGCGTGAGCGCCCGCTCGGAGGTGCCCCCCATCTCCACCACGATCTGCCCGTCGGGGTAGCGCTCCACCACCCGGTGCGCCACGTGGACGGCCAGCGCCGTCTTGCCCACGCCGCCCATACCGCCGATGGCCGAGATCGTCGCCCCCCCTGCCCCCCCGCCCAGCAGCGCCACCAACTCGCGCACCTCGTCCTCCCGCCCCGTAAAGTCCGCCAGGTCGGCGGGGAGTTGGTGCAGTGGGCTGACCGCAGCCACGCGAGGGCGCGGCGGCCCCAGGACCTTGGTGACCGAATCCCGGGTCACCGCACCTCCACCCACGCGGGTGGACTGCCGCGTGAAGTACTCGAATAAGAGCGCGTGCGCCTCCCTCCAGTCGGCCCGCCCGTAAGCCTGCAGCTTCGCCTGCACGTTCGCCTTCACACTGTCCACCGACAGGTACTCCACCAGCGCCGTCCGCCCCAGCACCTCGTAGAACCACCCCGCATCCACACGCGCCTTCTTCTCCTTCTCGGCATACCGGCTCAGGCGTTGGCACAGCCGGGCTGCCTCGGCGCACTGATCCACAGCGCCCTCCTTGATGGCGGACTTGACCTCCACCAGGTCGGAGTGAAAGGGACGATTGGTGAGGAACACGAAGCGCACGTTGTCCGGCTCCTCGGCAGAGAAGCGGCTCGCGTAGAACCTGTAGAGCGCCTTGAGCAGCAGAGGATCGGCCAGCGTCCACGGTTTCCCCTCCGCCTGCTTCGTCTTGACCTGGATCAAGATGCGCCGGTCGCCTTTGATCAGGTTGATGTCCTCCAACTCGACGCCGTTCTGCCGGTCCTCTCCCTCCAACTGCATCTCGGCCACTTCGCCCAGAAAGTCCTGGATCAAGTCGAACAGGGTGGGGTCGTAGCGCACCGGCTCGAAGAAGTGGTTGAGGGCCAGCAGCAGGGCGCACTCCCACTGGTAGACGTAACCACCACCAATTTGCAGATCGGTCTCGCTCATCTCTCCCCCATCTACTGTCTGTCGTCTACCTTCCCTTGCCCGCCTTGTCCAACAATCCCCGCACACGTTCCGCATCCGCCGCCGCATTGGGAAGACCGATCTCCCGCTCGTACTCTACGCAGACCTGCATCAATTCCGCCGCGCGAACCGGATCGCTGTCCTCATACAGTAACCCCAAGTTCCAGCAATGAATGGCTTCATTGGGCCGGTCCCCGATCTCGCGGGCAATCTCCAACGCCTGCTCGTAGTACTCGATCGCCCGCCGTACCTCCCCCAGGGCCGCGTAGGCATTCCCCAAGTTGCCCAGGTGAATCCCCTCCCCGCGCCGGTCCCCGATCTCGCGGGCCACGCTGAGCGCCTGCTCGTAGTACTCGATCGCCCGCCGCACCTCCCCCAGGGCGGCGCAGGCCAGCCCCAGGCTGCCCAGGGCATTCCCCTCCCCGCGCCGGTCCCCGATCTCGCGGTCAATCTCCAGCGCCTGCTCATAGTACTCGATCGCCCGCCGCACCTCCCCCAGGTCCTTGTAGGCATTCCCCAGGTTGCCCAGGGCATTCCCCTCCCCGCGCCGGTCCCCGATCTCGCGGGCCACGCTGAGCGCCTGCTCGTAGTACTCGATCGCCCGCCGCACCTCCC